>Ga0210406_10002333_pt1 | contig 21887 bp, 23 predicted proteins | sample IncBWC30MmetaG_FD_155454 | JGI IMG/M metagenome (GOLD analysis project Ga0210406, IMG submission 155454) | Forest soil microbial communities from Barre Woods Harvard Forest LTER site, Petersham, Massachusetts, United States - Inc-BW-C-30-M | ecosystem: Environmental > Terrestrial > Soil >...
TCTGAGCGGATGTCGCCTTCTTTTGTTCGGCAAACTTGCCGAGCAAATCAACCAACTCCTGGTTCGCTTTCCGGTTCTCCGCGGTAAAGCGAGGCACGATGTTCCGGAAATCATTCTTGTCGAATCTCGTATCTTCGTTGATCTTGCCGGTGAGGAAGCCCTTGCCGAGGGGGCTGAACGGAACGAAGCCGATTCCGAGTTCCTCGAGCGTCGGTAACACCTCCGCTTCCGGCTCTCTCCACCACAGCGAATACTCGCTTTGCAGTGCGGCGACCGGCTGAACTGCGTGCGCGCGACGAATCGTTTTTGCTCCGGCTTCTGAAAGACCGAAGTGCTTCACCTTACCTTCTTGAATCAAGTCCTTCACCGTTCCCGCGACATCTTCGATCGGTACATTCAAATCGACACGATGCTGATAAAACAAATCGATCACATCGGTCTTCAGCCGGCTGAGCGACGCCTCAGCAACCTTCTTGATGTGCTCAGGGCGGCTATTTAAGTTGTTCCACTTGCCTCCGTCGGCCGGATTCGCCTCCCAGCCGAACTTGGTGGCGATCAACACCTTGCTGCGGAAGGGCGCCAGTGCCTGACCCACCAACTCCTCGTTGCTGAACGGGCCATATACTTCCGCGGTATCGAAGAAGGTGACGCCGCGTTCGACTGCCGCTCGAATCAGTGCGATTCCTTCCTTCTCGTTCACGGCCGGCCCGTAGCCGAAACTCAGTCCCATGCATCCCAGCCCAATCGCCGATACTTCCAAATTGCTTTTTCCAAGCTTGCGCTTCTCCATCGCATTTCCTTTCGGGCTGGTTGTCTAATCCTGAGCTTAGGACCGATCGCAATGAACGGGTAGTCCGATTCTTCCGATTTATTGCCCATTTCTCACTTGAATCGGGGGGACGAGAACAACCATCCGACCATCAGGCAAGTTTCCCAGATACTTCATTGACGAGCGATTGCAAAAGCGTTGCTAGGTCTGGATATTGGGCAAGTCCAGCACTTTGGCCGGCCCATAAGGCTAGGAATTCGCTCCGTCCGGCTTGCTGCGCGGGCACGGCCAGGCTTCGCATGAGGGTCCGTTGCAGCGGGTACGGGAGAACGGCGACGCCGGGACGGTTCATCTCTTCCAGGAGTTGATTGTGGATGCTGCGTGCCAGGCGTCCGGTGAACCCACGTGTAAGTGACGTTCGGTTTGCCTTTCCGCTCAGGATCGCCTCCCGGTGCAACGCGCTTGCTCCAGACTCTTCGCAGGCAAGAAATACCGAACCCATCTGCACACCCTCGGCACCGAGCGCAAAGGCTGCGGCGATACCGCGGGCATCGGCGATTCCTCCGGCCGCCACCACCGGTATCGCAACGGCATCGACGACCTGCGGTACCAGAGAGATCGTGCCGGTGAGGGAATCTTCCGAAGAGCGCAGGAACGATCCGCGATGTCCGCCGGCTTCGAATCCGGATGCCACAACCACATCGACGCGGGCTTGCTCCAGGGCGATAGCCTCGTCCCGCGTCGTCGCTGTACCGATCGTGAGGATTGACTGGCGATGACACTCTTCGAGAATCTCCTTCGGCGGGATGCCATAGATGAACGAGAAGGCCGGCACCTTGGCATCGAGCAGAACCCGCACCTGATCTTCGAAGCGAAGCGGCTTGTATGGCGAGAACTGCGGCTTGCTCGCACCGACCGCCTCAAGATGGGGAGCTAGGTGAGAGAGCGCGCGTTCGAAGGCTTCGGCATCGGAGGCGACTGCACCCTCATCCTGCATCGAAACCCAGAGGTTCATGGCGAAAGGTTTATTGGTCAAAGAACGGATCTCGGCGACGACCTCCTGAATCGCCGACGGAGCCAGGCCATGCGCGCCGAAAGAACCCAGCCCCCCGAAGTTGGATACAGCGGCGGTAAGGCGCTGCGAGGAAAAGCCTCCAAGCGGACCCTGGATAATCGGGTACTCGATTGCGAGTTTGTTCGAAACGCGCGTCCTATTCCATGCTGAGTTTCGATTCGTCATAGTCCAAGCAGAGGCGGGCGTCCCGCCTCCTCATGCCTCGACTTCCAGGAGGGCTTCAACCGCCACGGGCATGCCCAGAGGAAGACTTGCCACGCCTAACACCATACGGACTGAGGTCTTGTCTTCTCCAAAAACGTCCCGGAACAGCTCGGAGGCAGCGTCGGCAACTTTTGGTTGATCGAAGAAGTCTCCGTCAGTTGCAAGATAGATGCATAGTCGAACGACGTGGGTTACTTTATCGAGCGAACCTAGCTTTTCTCTTGCCGCTGACAAGACATTCAGAGCGGCAACGCGGACCGCCTCTCTACCTGCGTTCGCATCCAGTTCTTTCCCGAGACGGCCGACGAACTTCGGCTCGTGTCCGATGGCAGGGAGCATACCGCTGAGGAAGAGCAGTTTGCCGGTCTTTACGGCCTCGACATAGGCGCCGAACGGAGTGGGCGGAGACGAGAGTTCGATGCCGAGCTCCCGCAGTCGGAGCTCCGCGTTTGCCGGCTGCGAGCACTTGCCGCTTACCATTTTCCGGAGTGCGCACCACCGTCCACGTGCAGCACCTCCCCCGTCACCTGACCGGCCTCCGTGAGATAAACCACTGCTTCAACGATGTCCTTCACGTCAGAGATTGTACCCATTGGCGAGAGCGTCTTCAGGAAGTCTTTCGGGTGGTCCTTGTGCAGCGGTGTGTCCACGGTGCCAGGCGCGACCGCGTTGAAGCGAATTTTCTCCTTCGCATATTCCATGGCCAAGCTCCGCGTGACGCCTTCAAGTCCGCTCTTGGTGATCATCGCGACCGACGCCGTAATACCTGCGATCGGGTTGGCCGCCAGCGATGCCGTGATGGTAACGACGCTTCCACCGGACTTCTGTACAAGCATCTGCTTGACCGCTCCCTGTGTGACGTAGAGAAAGCCTTCGAGGTTGGTGGAAGACAGCGCCTTGAAGTCTTCAGCCTTGTAGTCAGTGAAAGGTTTTGTGAAGAAGATGCCAGCATTGTTGACTAGCGCGTTGATGGATCCAAACTTCTGGACGGCTGTCTCGACGATCTTCGAAGCGACAGCACTGTCGCCGATGCTGCCGTCCACCAGAGCCAAATGATCAGATTCGATCAAGATATCCGACTTGCTGATGTTGCGAGAGTTTGCGACAACATTGTACCCGCGATCAAGAAACGACTGGACTATACCGGCGCCGATGCCTTGCGAAGCTCCCGTGACAATGACCGTTTTTTGTTTGCTTGCCATACCAGCCTCCTTGGCTGTTGCTTGAGATGACACAAGAAGCAGTCCAGGCGTCTGCTTCTAGACATTCCCACTGCTCTGCTTCGACCACGTCAGCCGGGTTGGTCCGAGACTTATGTGGTGTAGACCCGGTCAGGCGGATTGCTGTATTGGTGCAGCCCTGGCACATGCGCGAATATCCATCTACCGACTTTCGTTACAACTAGATAGTCGCTCACACCAGCAACTTCGGTCCCTCCTTGCTCTGCCGGGAGCCTCGCACTCACCTCTTTAAGGGCGTGCTCGCAAGGACTTCCACTTTTTCCACCTGCGGAGGAATCGCAAACAATTCGTTGGCTCGCGCCCCCAATGCCTTCGCAATCTCGCCGGTCAAGTGGGCATTGCGGCCCCCTTCATTTGCAAAGGTATCGAAGATGCCGAACTTCCCCGGGCCAAGCTTGATCGCATACCATTTCAAGGTCCCTTCTTCCTCGAGCGCGAGTGGCTGAGCTGACTTTAGAAACGCCTCGGCATCGGCCTCCTTGCCTGGGCGTGCTTCGAGCGTGACTAACAATCCAATTTCTTCCATTGAGTTACCCTTCTGTGTCGAATGATTCCCGACCGATTGAACTTCACCCGGGATTGCCGAGGGCGGTGAAACATGTTGGGTGCGAGCTCTCGGGTTCAATCCAAGAACAGCCGCTAGTAGAGCGACCATCGCAACAGGAAACGTGCGGCGATGGCGAATTGCCAGCTGTGCGAGTCTTTTGCCCATAAAATCTTGCTCCCTGGACCACCTCGAACCGGCCAATGCTTCGCGAATGGTAGTACTCATTTCTGCGTTCTCTCCTTCGTTGCATCGCTGGCCTTAAACCACGTTGAGCGTAACTTCCATGTTGCCCCGTGTAGCGTTCGAATATGCACAGGTCTCGCTGTGCGTGGCATCCACAATGGCCTGGGCGACTCCGCGCTCCAAGCCCGGCAGGCTGACGTTAAGCCTTGCTCGGAGGAAGTAGACGTCGCCAGAATTGCAGAGGTCTATTTCGGCATCGATAGCTGCGTCAGCCGGAAGTTTGACCTTCATCTTGTTGGCCACCAGCCCCATCGCACTAATGAAACAGGCCGACCAACCAGCGGCAAACAACTGCTCCGGATTGGTACCAGTTCCGGGGACTCCGGGAACCGAGAACATAACGTCCAAGCGGCCATCATCACTGCGGGACACGCCGCCGCGGCGACCGCCCGAAGTACGGGTCTTGGCGGTGTACCGCACCTTTATGTCTTCCTGCGTTAGTCCAGCTACTGCGTCGGCTTTTTGATAAGTGGTCATCCTTATTTTTTCTCCGTGCGCCGGTCAAAACCAGCAAGGTGTGGTGAGAATGAAGGTTTCATATGTTGCAGGATTAAGCGAGCCAGAGCGCCCCGAGTCACGCTTCTGCCGTCAACAGGTTGCAGCATGGATCAGCACCGCTAACGTCAAAAGACGGATCATGGTTAGCGAAGCCCATCCCATGTTTACTGGGCGTTTACCCAGGTATCCGAGCCTGCCAGCTTAACCGCCACATCCGTGAAGAAAAGCCGCAGCGGCTTGCCGTCACCTGTGCCGCGGTGGTCCAAGGACACAACGATAGGACCAGCCTTCCTGTAATCGAGCCACTTCGTGTTCACAACACTAACTATGCTGTGCGCCCCGGGGCCCAGGTGCCAGCGCATCTGCTCGACCCGGTTGTCTGGGCCGACATACATTTCCCAAGTGTCGCCGGGAGTGTAGCCGCCGCCCTCGGCCGGATATGTCACAACGACACGCCTGGCGGAACCCCGGCCGATCGGCAGTTTGTGCATGCCAGTATCTTCGACCTTGGCTCCGGTATCCCAGCAAGCATGGAAGGGAAGCCATAACCAATACTGATTATTGTTGAAACTTGGATCGATTTGTTTCTTCACGCTGTCAGGCTGGCTTGTGAGTTGAGAGCGTACGTAAGTAACTTTCACCGGATTGCCGTCCTGGTCTTTTCCCTCGTAGGTGACCCGGTCGGCTTTGGGCTCCCAGATCCAGCTCTGAGCGACTTTGAGTCCCGGAAAATCGATGTTGAAGGTGGAGCGGACCGCATCAATTTGCGCGAACGAGTCGATGCCATAAGCCTGTGCAATTTTTTCGGCGGCTGGCGGACACTTCTGCGCCCAGGAGGCCGAAGCCGGAAGCAGCAACCCGAAAATTAGAAAACTGATCTTCGTAATACGGCTTGTTGTCATCAAAATCCCTCTTTCGAAAGTCAATTTCCCACACAGATGTAATTAAGTCAGAAATGCGGCGCTGGCAAGCCGAGCGCCATTGCCAGTCACCAACCATTTGCCCGCGTGCGCGCCGCCATCCCCGTGCAGTTTTCGCCCGAAGTGAGCGTGGCATCGGATTGAACCTGCGTCGGGACACTTGAAGCTGCTGGTACACATCTTGAGTGCGAGCTCCCGGTTTCAACCCAAAAACTGCCGCTAGCAGACCAATCATCGCGCGCTCTGTTGACGCCGTAGCGGCGCTGACAACTGTGAGTAAACTGCAGATCGAATACGGACTTGTGCGGATTTCTGCCGGGATGGTCGGAATCTTGCTAAATTCATGCTTCCAGAGACAGAACTCGAACGACTTACACCTGAGCCCGGTCTGTCTTCAGTGAGCTACGACGGCGGAGTTCGAATGAGCAGCGCCAGGCCACTGCAGAACTGTTGCTTGAGGCGATGGTGCTGAGAGAATGCAAGGAGCGATGAGCTTTCCGGACAGGGCTGGACGGCTAACAACGAATCAAGAGCCAACCAGTGAAAGTGTCGTATCTTCGGCGCGGGTTTCCGAGGCGCAAATCACTTCGGAGTCCAGAAAATCCTGGCGATACGCGGTCGGGCTAACTCTACAAACGTCACGAAAGACTTGCGCAAAGTGCTGCTGCGTCTTGAAGCCACAGGCCACGGCCACGTCCAATACTCGCACATCAGGAGCACGCAACATCGCTTTGGCACGTTCAATCCTTTGGCGCAGAACAAATTGATGCGGGGTCTCGCCCGTGGACTTGCGAAACATCCGCGCGAAATGGGCCGTGCTCAATCCTACCGACTGCGCCATCTCGTCGAGACTCAAGTTGTCTTCCATCTTTACATGGATCAGGTCTTTAATCCTTCGCAAGCGCGCTGGGCCTAGTCCGCTTTGGTATATCTGCGCGGGGCGGTGTCTTACTGCACGATCCTTGACCAGCGCTACCGCCATCGCTTGTTCTACAGAATCCAGAAACAGCCGCCCGCTCGGAAAGCCAGCCACCATCTCCGCATGAGCGGCCGCAGCCAGCGCACTCAGGCGCGGATTCGCAAACTTGCGTGAAGGCCGCAGTTCCACCTCGCCGTGAGCTCCGTCAGAGCCGGCCATCAGTGCCGCATCGGAAATACCGAGCTGCAGATGCGGTACATTCATGAGTCCAACCCACTCTCCGATATGACGGTCGCACAGTGCTAAGTCGCCCGCCGCGTAGTCAAACTTTTCCATCGCGAATCGCTTTGAGCCCCATTCAATTGAGCCGGGACGCAGCATCATTGCGAAAGCCTGATCATGCCGTACCCAATGACGCGGCTCTGTGTCAGAGTCGGGGGGAAAGAGCTCAACTCTCATTGTTTTGCTCCATGCCGTCGTGTTGCGGATATGCCGAGGGCTCTCCGGGCGCTGTTCAAACTCGTTCTTATTTGATGTATCGCTGCGGCCAGGCGGTGCATATATCTCGACGTGGAGGCAAGGCACCTGCCGGACCAACCGTCGCTCGGAGCGCAGCGCTTCCATAACATCGACGCGCGCAGCACCGACGCGAAAACCGCAACGGTCATTAGAACGAAGGCAGAGACAAACACCGGCAAGGCGCCTGGCATCTTGACGTCCAGAAAATATCTTCCCGCCAAACGCGCCAGCACGAACCCGAATGCCGCGCCCGCGAGGACGCCCGCCGCAGCCATCACCGCGCCCTCTGCGATCACTCCTTTGAGGAGTCGCTGCGGCTCCGATCCGAGGGCCAGCCGGATACCGAATTCTCGCGTCCGCGCGCTCACCGAAAACGCCAGCACCCCCGCGACGCCCACCAAGGCGATCGCCAGCCCTGGAGTCCGAACTAACGAGTGAGCTGCAACTCTCAAATCGCGAACAAATGACATGTTCTTAGCCTCCCTGCCGAGCATCAGCATCACGCCCGCCGAAACTACTACCCATCTCCCTGGCCACGATGGCGATCATTCTTTCCCTCGTGGCCGCCCTCATCGCGAGGTATCCTTTCGCCGTCGCCGCTGCTCGCTCTCCTTTATGATGTCGCTCAAATCCATAACCGGCCGTATCTCAATCGGTCCAAGTCCATAGTTAAAGCCTGGTTGCTGTGAGACAAGCTGAACGGCATGATTGAGGTCTCGCGCCTCAAGGATTTGAATGCCGCCAAGTTGTTCCTTGGTTTCGGCATAGGGGCCGTCCGTCGTCGCGACTTTGCCGTTTTTCCAGTACAAGGTCAGCGCGGTCTCCGGAGGCTGAAGAGCTAGTTCGGCGACAAGCTGTCCGTTGGCGCGCAGATGGTCGTTGTACTCAAAGCATTCGTCGAACGTTGCGTTTCGCTCGTCCTCGGTCATCCCTTCGAACTTTCCTGGCTCGATGTATCCCAAGCAGATGTATTTCATTGTTCTTCTCCTCTTGGTGCGGCCAACACCACAGCAGCAGGACGCCGCGCCTTAATATGCAGGACCCGCCGATTGCACAGTTCGGCTCAGCGATATTCCGTTCCGTCTGACCACCGTTGCACGGCAACCACGAACTCAGTCAGGTGCTCGTGGTCGTCGCTCATGGCAAGGATGGGCGAACCCGGCAGATTCGCTCCCCAGATTGCGGGGTCGGTCTGCGAAAAGTAAAACATGAGGTGGGGAGGCCAGTGTTCGACGCTGTCGCCGCCGTATCCTTGCTTCGACATCATGTAGCACATCGCTCCGGGCTCCATCGCCGGCAGTTCCTTTTTATCGACGGCCGCCACGATGGCCTCGTCTACCTGAGCTTGCGTGCGTCCCGTCAGGGCCAAGCTGGTCCTTTTGATGTTGCGTGGAAGCAGAGAACGCGCGGCTGCCGCGTTATAACAGATCGGGGTCCGCACTTTAGGGTTCCAAAAGTCAGGATCGGGTGCGGAAGTCCAGGAACGTTCGACGATACACACGAAACCATTCTTGCCTGGGACCGCTGTTTCGAATCCATGACGACCAAGAACCAGGACCCCTGCATCACGTGAAATGGACTCCGGTGCAGCACTTCGCGCCAGGGCTATTTCCGCACTCTGATCCGTCATGAGGTATTGCTCGATCGGGGCCATGTTCGGATAAGGTGCTTTGGCCTCCTGTGCCGTCGCTTGGTACGCCGTACCGAGCACAACAAGCAGTGCGAAGCTCTTGATCGCGATTGCGCCAACCTTCTTTTTCCGCATGGTGTGTTTCCTCCTGAGAATGGGCCAAGTCCAATACACTTGCATCAACGAACATGCCTTCCGTCGGGTCCTCCGTCAGTTAAACTGCCGCACCTCGACCGACGCCCGGCAGGCGACGATGGCCTTGCGTCCCCACGCCAGTGCCTCTTCCATGTCGGCGGCTTTCAGCACCCAAAAACCGCCTATGTGCTCCTTGGTCTCCAGGTATGGCCCGTCGGTGACGAGCACCTTGCCATTGGGCTGCGCCCGCAGCGACCTCGCATTCCCGGCCGCGGAGAGGCCGCCAGCAAAAATCCTGACACCGGCAGCAATCATCTCGCGGTTGAGCGCGTGGATCTCCTCCATCATGGCTTCGGTTTCGACAGACGGGTCGTAGTCGTCGGGGTGCTGAATAGCAACCAAATACTGCTTCATGATTCCTCCATTCTCCTGTAACGGTCCTCGGGCCGGCCGGTTGCCCTGCCTTCACGATATAGTCGAACGGCCGGACTGGAATTCGACAAATCGTCCAAGCAATTTTCAACTTCCGCGCTTTAGAACTATTGTTTGCGCCTGGTCATCTCAATATCCGTATCGGCTTCTGACGAGTCTCTTATTTCAACTGCCGAATTCGCTTTTGCTGGAATTGACGCTCCGGTTCCTGTTGGGTCAGCGCCAGGGCTTTCTCATAAGAGGACCGAGCCTCAGCGGTCCTGCCGAGCCTGCGGTTCATATCCGCACGTGATGGCGAAGCTTCGCGTCGGGTGGACGGTCGGCGACTGAGCGCCAGGTGGCTGAATGCGCCAGGTAATAATTCGGCAATTCGCCATGTTCCAACACCGCGTCGGTATGCGCTAGGCCGACCTGTGGACCAAGCGCGCATTGCATTTGCCACGGCACGATTTAGATGTACAACTGACGAAGGCTTCGTGCATGGCCTCCTCGGCAAGATTAAAATCGCCGAGCAGGCGGATCAGAATTGCCAGGATTCGTCCCGAATCCACGCGATAAAGGGAGTCGAGCAATTCACGCATCTGTGCGGTGGAACGCTCGGACATGAGGAGGACCTTAGCAAACCAGCTAGCCCGAACCAATTTGGCAAGAAAAGTGAACCTTCGCGGTGTCAAGGTTCATGCCATCGATCCGATGCGACTTCGCATCGAGACTCCCGCTTGGCCGAATATCATTCTGCCTGCGATAGCACCCACTGCGCTTGGAAAACCGCAAAGGGAAAGTCCAAGCTCCATGCTTCAAGCCCGATCACTTGCGGAGGAGCACCGCCTGGCGAAGACTGTTCGTACACCCGCGCCTTGATTGACCTCCAGTTCGCTCACTTCACTGCAGCGACGGACGGGTTGCTGCGTACGTCCCACCCGCCGCCAAGCGCGCGGAAGGTGCGCACGGCGGCGCGGGCCGCATCCGCTCGGGTGCTCTCCACATCGTTCCGTGCAACGAGAAGTTGACTATCCGCGTTAAGAACGTCGGTCAGCGGAATTGCGCCGGCCTTGTAGGCTCGTTCCGAAAGATCGCGAGCCCGCGTAAGAGACGCGACCTCACCTTGCAACTCCTCGAGGCGCACCTGGGTTTGCGCAAGCTCCATCAACGCGTTTTCTACATCTTCGGTGGCTCTCAAGGCGGCTTGTCGATACCCGGCAAGCGCTTCGGCGTAGGCGCCGCGCGACTGCGCGACCTCAGCTGCGACCCTTCCAAAATCGAAAAGCCGCCACCGCAGCGCTCCCGTTCCGATGGGTTGGAACGCCTTCCCGTTAAAAAGGGTGCCCGCGTTGGTGCTGTCGAAACCAAGCGCGCCGGAAAGGGAAACCTTCGGGTAGTAGTCCGAAATCGCAACACCGATTCGCTCGTTCGAAGCGGCAAGCCGGCGCTCGGCAGCAATGATATCGGGTCGGCGGCGCAGGACATCCAGCGGTTGGTCGGCACCAGTGATTGCGGGGATTCCGGGGATTGCGCCTGGTTTCGAAAGCTCTTCGGCATACGTTCCCGGCTGAGCACCCATGAGGACGTCGAGACGGTTCAGTTGGGCTTCAAGGGCTACACGCAAAGAGGGCACCGTTGATTTGGCCTGCTTGAGTAGCGCCTCCGCTTGGGCGACCTCTCGATCGTCTGCCACTCCCACCCGTCGACGGACTTCGACCAACTCCAGAAGATGTGTATCGGTATCTATAAGTTGCTGCGCAACCGCAAGTCTCGCCTGATACTCCCTCACCTGAAGGTAGGCGTCCGCCGCCTCGGCGGCGACAGTGATTCGAGTTCCAACTTGGTCAGCCTGCGCAGCTTGCAATTCATCAGCAGCCGCAGCTTTGCCGCGGCGCAGCCCTCCGGAAAGATCGATTTCCCAACTCGCCGCAGCTCCAACTGTGTACTCACGTTGATCGCGGCTGTAGCCAGGAAAGCTACTCGCCACAGAACCAAACGGACTCGCAACGCTCTGGTGCAGAGCCGTACCCGTCACCTCCAAATCAGCCGTCGGCAGAAGTTGCGCGCCCGCCGCCGCCGCTGCCGCTCGGGCTTGGCGGACACGCGCAAATGCAGCGGCCAGATCGAGATTTTGATCCAGAGCCCGCTGCACTACAGTCACAAGCATCGGGTCGTTGAAGCCCGTCCACCAACTTTCAAGAGGCGGTGCCGAAAATTCCGGCTTCGTCGCACTGGCCCCGGCGAGATTGTGAAACGGAGCGAGATTGGTGGTGGGCTTCCCATAGCGTGGACCCACGGCACAACCACCTGCGAAAAGGCTGAAGGCAAGAACGATCGCCGTCGCTTTCAGCGCGGCTTGACTCAATTCGCGTTCCTTACGGTGGCGGCCGAAATTGCGGACGAACGTGTAAAACGCTGGCGTGAACAGAAGACCGAAGCCGGTTACGCCCAACATTCCAAACAGCACGGCCGTACCCAGTGACCGGCGCATTTCCGCGCCCGCTCCCGTCGCGACTGCCAGCGGAGCAACCCCCAGGATGAACGCGAAGGACGTCATCAGGATCGGACGGAGGCGTGTACGTGCAGCGTGCACCGCTGCCTCTCCTGCGGTTGCGCCCTCTTCTTCCTTCTGCCGTGCGAATTCGACAATCAGGATCGCGTTTTTGGCGGCCAGGCCGACAAGTACGACGAAACCGATTTGCGCCAGGATGTCGATCGGCAGCCCGCGTGCGAGCAGGCCGCTTACGGATGCGAGCAGGCACATCGGCACGATTAGAACGATTGCCATCGGCAGTTTCCAACTTTCGTATTGCGCCACGAGCACGAGGAACACGAAGAGAGCCGCGGCGCCGAAGACCACGAGCGTGGGAGTTCCGTGTTGCTGCTCTTGGAATGAGAGATCCGTCCACTCGAACCCGATTCCTTGCGGGAGAACCTCGTGGGCAAGCTCTTCCATGCGGAGCAGCGCGGTGCCAGAAGCGACGCCCGGAGCAGCGACCCCTTGCACCTCCGCGGCTGGAAAGAGATCGTAGCGTGGCACACGGTATGGGATCGTGTTGTCCTTCAGCTGTGCCACCGTCCCAATCGGCACCATTTCACCTGAAGCGTTGCGTACTTTCAGCCGCGTGATATCCGGCTGGTTGCGTCGGTATTGACCATCGGCTTGGACGACCACTTCGTACGTCCTGCCCAGTAAGTTGAAATCGTTCACGTATTGGGAGCCCAGATACACTTGCAGCGTCGAAAACACGTCGGTCGGGGTGACTCCAACCTTCTCCGCTTTCACGCGATCGATGTCCGCGTATACGGAGGGTGATCCGGTGTTAAATAACGTGAACGCCCCGGCGAAATGCGGATCCTTGTTCGCAGCAGAGACCAGATCATTCGCCGCCCGCACAACGGCCTCCGAACCAAGCCCGCCGCGGTCCTCCAGCATCATCTTGAAACCACCGGCACTACCCAAGCCCTGTACCGGAGGAGGGGGGATGGTCAGCACGCGCGCATCCTTGATAACGGAAAGACGCGAGCGTAGGTCGGCCAATACCGTGTTCGCTGACCCTCCAGGAATTTCGTGATTGTAGAGGGAGGGCAGGCCGGAAAAAATCGTCCCGGAATTGGACGCTACCGTCGATGTCGTCGCATCGAGTCCCGCGAAGGGAGCAACGTGTTCGACGCCGCGGGTATTGAGGATGATATCGGTCGCCTGCTTCACCACCTCCTCTGTCCTTGCGAGCGTCGCCCCGGGAGGAAGCTGAACGATGGTGATCAGGTATCCCTGGTCCTGCTCCGGAATGAAACCCGTTTGCGCTCGCGAGAACTCCAGCCCGGCCACGCCGATCAGCGCGACGTAGATCACAAGAACAATGGCCACTCCTGCCACCAGACGGCGCGTCAGATTTCCATATCCGTTCGACAAACTCTCGAAGCCGCGATTAAACCGGCCAAAACCCGCATGGAGAAAACGACCCACCAGGCCATGCGACGAAGCACCTTGTGGATCGTGGTCTTTGAAGAGCACCGCGCACAGAGCCGGGCTCAAGGTCAGCGAGACAAAGCACGAGATGACCGTCGATGCGGCGATGGTGACGGCAAACTGCCGAAAGAAAAGTCCGGATATTCCCGAGAGAAATGCGGACGGAATGAAAACGGCGCACAGCGTGAGCGCGATCGAGATCAACGCTCCGCCGACTTCGTCCATCGTCTTGTGAGCGGCATCGGACGCCGACATGCCGGAGCTCATGTTGCGCTCGACGTTCTCGACGACAACAATGGCGTCGTCGACGACGATGCCGACCGCGAGAACCAGGCCAAAAAGTGAAAGGTTGTTCAGCGATATCCCAAGCGGATACAGAACCGCAAACGTCCCGACGAGAGAGACCGGAATTGCGATCACCGGGATGATCGAGGCTCTCCAATTTTGCAGAAACAGGAATACCACAGCGAGCACGAGGAGGATGGCGATGAAGATCGTGATGACCACCTCGCGGACCGATTTGGCGATGAAAATCGTCGGATCATAGATAATTTTGTAGTCGACGCCCTGAGGGAACTCCTTCTTCAGGTCTTTCATCGCTGAGAGGACCTCATGTTCGACCGCAAGGGAGTTTGCGCCCGGTTGCGCGTAGATCAGGAGCGCTGTAGCGTCACTGCGATCCATGTAGGAAGTGGATCCATAATCAGCGGCACCAACCTCGACTCGACCGATGTCGCGCACCCGGGTCACCCTTCCTTGCTTATCGGATTTGACCACGATGTCACCGAATTGCTCCGGTGTGGAAAGCCTGCCGAGTGCCTCGACGTTGATCTGGTAGGCCTCGTGCCCAGGAACCGGCGGCTGATTCAGAATCCCGGCCGAGACCTGCAGGTTCTGGGCGCGCAGTGCCGCGAGTACCTCACTGCCGTTGAGATTATTCGCAGCAACCTTGTCGGGTTCGAGCCAGATGCGCATGGCGTACTCGCGGCCGCCCTGGAACTGCACATCTCCAACCCCTTCGAGGCGCGCCAGAATGTCCTTGACGTGCAAGGTTGTGTAGTTTGAGAGATACAGGTTGTCACGAGAACTATCCGGCGAGTAGACGTGAATGGCCAGGAGTATGCTCGGCGTCGCCTTCCGGACCTGCACACCGAGACGCTGTACGTCTTCCGGCAACCGTGGCAAAGCGTCCTGCACACGGTTTTGTGCCAGCATCTGTGCGACGTTCAAGTCGGTGCCGATGCGAAAGGTAACGGTGATCGTTAGCCTGCCGTCTCCGGTCGACTGACTGCTCATGTAGAGCATGTTCTCGACGCCATTGATCTGTTGTTCGAGCGGCGTCGCCACGGTGCGCGACACCGTATCCGCGGATGCGCCCGGATACACCGTGGTGATCTGCACTGTGGGCGGGACGATTTCCGGGTACTGTGCGACTGGCAGAATTGCGAGCGCACCGAGCCCGAGCAGTGTCACGAAAGCGCTTAATACCGTCGCGAAGCGCGGGCGTTCGATAAAGAAATGTGTCAGGCGCATGTTCTCGGCTCTCTTTAGTCGTGACCGCCGTCATAATGGACCGAGCCGTCCTGAGTGGCGACTTTGGCACCGGGCGCGGCGTGCAGCAGTCCCTCCACGATGACTCGATCGCTCGGTGCGAGCCCGGTCCGGATCACTCGCAAACCGTCGCGAATCTCCCCTACCTCCACCCGCTTTGGCGCAACCGTCCCGTCCGCCGAAACCGTCATCACCATGTGTTGCGATTGGTCAGGCAGCACTGCAGTGTCCGGCACGAGGAGGGTCGGTGAAGGAGGCGCGACGACCAGGCGAACACGAGCGAACAGTCCTGGAGTCAACACCAGATTGGAATTCGCAACTGTAGCCCTGGCGTGGATTGTGCCGCTCGAACGGTCAAGGACATTGTCCAGGAAATCGAATACACCGCTTCGCGCGTACTGATTGTCGTCACCGAGCGCAACCTCAACCTTCTGGACGTGCCCTCCCTTGAGGTACGCCTGATACTTGGAGTACACGAGGAAATCGGACTCGCTCATGTCAAAATCAAGGTAGATCGGATCCAGCGACACGAGCGTCGCGAGCAGCGTCGTCGGACTCGCCGCTGTGCGACTGCCAGCAATCAGGTTTCCTACCGAGACAAGATGCGTGCCCATGCGCCCCGTGAACGGCGCCGTAATCTGGCAATGGTCGAGGTCAAACTGTGCATCGCGAATTCGAGCTTTGGCTTCTTCGACCGCAGCGTGTGCCGACCGCTGATCGGATATGCGCTGGTCCACGTTTTCGACCGATCCAGCGTTGCTTTGCTCCAGATCTTTGGCGCGGTCAAGTTGCCGGTCAGCGAGCTCCAGTCGAGCCGCCGCAACCTCAAGCTGGGCGTTCGCTTCGGCAAGTGTGATTTCGTAGGGTCGAGCATCAATAGTGAAAAGGAGGTCCCCCTTCCGAACAATGTCCCCATCCTTAAAAAATATTCCCGTAAGCGTACCGCCTACCTGTGCGCGCAGTTCGACTTGCGAAACCGCCGCGAATTGGCCAAGGAAGCCCAATCGCGTATCGATGTCTTCGACCAGCGGCTTGCTCACCACGACTTGCGGAAGCGCTGCAGGCGGAGCCGCGGCAGAACTTCCGCTCGACCCAGGCGAATACTTGAGCCATGCACCCACAAACACTATCGCTGCTAGCCCTGAGGCAACCCAAAGCTTGGCCCAGGTTTGTTCACGGATTCGCCGCCCGTTGTTCTCCGCCCGCTCGTCGGACGCTACTTCCATGCCCGTCAGCATTTTAGTTCTCCCGATGTATTGTTTTTTCTATATGCACAATGCAAATCAACAAGAGTCAATGTGTCTTTTCACGGATCTGACCGATCAGATGAGCCAGGGTCATTTTCGCGAGTGATCTCTCGAAGCTGTTCTGAGCGTGAGAAAGCAACCCCGACATGCACTCCTTGAGGTGGCAGCTGACCGGACACCTCTTTTCCACAGGATAGGAGTGAATCGCAAACGCCGATGGAGCTGCGCTGGCGCGGTATATGTCGAGCAGCGTGATCTGTCGCGGAGAGCGCGCCAGCATGCTGGCTCCGCTCTTGCCGCGTTTTGTCACGACCAAGCCCGCTTTCGAGAGCTTGGAGAGCGACTTTCGAACGAACGTGGGGTCGGCGTTCACACTCTCTGCCAGGGTCGCCGACGAGATTTCCTCGCCGTGGTAGTAACCCAAGGCAGCCATGATGTGTGCGGCAACCGCAAATTGGACGCTTTTCACTGACATACTTTCTCCTGCGCAATATGTGATGCGAAAAAGCACAATTGGTTATACTTCTTTTGCTCCCAGGTGCCGCCATCCGGTTCCTGAACAATCCGCAGAATGAGTTAAATGAACCGCGGGATCAGGTGCCCAGGGGCTCGCAACCGAACAGCGAGGTCAAAAACTATTGCAGAAAATAGTGTTAGTGCTGCAATGCCGAGATCTGACTTCACAAAGTGACAGTGCGGACATAGAACGAAGAACGCCGGATGAATCAGTGGCGCACCGCAATCGCCTGGATTTCGAAATGGCCGCCACGAAGTAGCGACGCTACCCCAATAAATTCCGGCGCCGGCAATTCCTTAGTAGTGAAATAACCGCGGTAGGCCGCGTTGAATTTGTCGTAGAGGGAAAGATCGGTAGAAGCAACCTGCACGTACACGAGATCGTCCATGGTCATGCCCGCTTCTACGAGGGTGTCCTTCACATGATCCAGAAGCAATTTGATTTCTTCGTCGAGGTCAGCCGGGGCGTTTCCGGTTTTCGAATCAACGCCAATGCGTCCCGATATGTACAGGGTATTCCCTGAGAGAATGGCGCCGCTGAACGGCGCCTTGCGGCTGTCGTCTGGCAGATTGATCGCTTTTCGATTTGATGAAGGCGACGCCTGCGAAAACGCTCCGTGCACGGCCAGAAAATCTTCGGATTCATTGCGGTTCTGTTGCGACGGTGGCTTGCGGAAACAACTGTCTTTCAGGAAATGCAAAAGGAGGGATTGCTATCCCAAGAGCTGCCGCTGTGGGTGGCTATTCGGGATCATCCTAAGGCCGTTTTGGCCTCGATTCTCTCAACATGCATATTGATCTCCGGTGTTGTAGTTGTTCTCCTCATGACCCCGACTCTTCTGCAGAAAAGCTTCGGCCTTGCGGCGCGCGAGACGCAATGGGCGAATTTGGCGGCGATTGTAGCAGGCGCGTCCCTTCTTCAGCGCTCCAGCCATAAGCCAAGAAGTATGTCACTGGTGGGAGATGTCTTAAGCCACACGAATCACGATCTTGCCGTGTGACTTGTGTCTCGCCCCTCCCGGCCCACTTGGCGACATCCCATGAACCCCTGGCAGATTCCCGGCGATGTCCTTCCATCCCTGGGCTGCATCCTGGAGCGTGTACACGGTCGCGACGTCTGGTTGTATCGTCCCCTCTTCCAGCAGTCGCCCGATTCTGCCGAGCCCTTCCCCTGACGGTGCGAGCCTCATCATCACGCCCGACACCCGGTGCATCGCGGCCTCTTCCTGCGATACGGGTTGGACGGCAGAGATGAGATGGCCGCCTTCCTTCAACACCAGGAACGACCGCTTCTGTGTATCGCCACCGATCAAGTCGAAGACCACATCGACTTTCTCTCGCAAAACCTTCTCGAACTGCGCCTCTCGATAATCGATAACCCGGGTGGCTCCGATGGAGTTGAGGTACGCCTCATCGTCGACGCGTGCAGTGGTGATGACGGTGGCACCGGCATGCGATGCCAATTGCACCGCATAGGCCCCCACAGCGCCGGCACCACCATGAATCAGGATCGTTTGTCCCTTTTCCAAATGACCATGGGTGAAGATTCCGTGCCACGCAGTTTGGGAGGCCACCGGCACTGATGCCGCCTCCTCAAAGGAGAGGTTGGATGGCTTCCTTGCGATGGCCGCCGCCTTGACAGCCAGATACTCCGCGTACGCGCCCATTCCGGTGGTGGTGCCGAAGACGGCATCACCTGGCGCAAATGTCCTAACGTCACTGCCCATCTGTTCGACGGCCCCTGAAAACTCATGACCAGGTATCCACGGAAGGTCGATCGGAAATATCTGTCTTGCCGTTCCAGAGGCCTCAACAAGATCCAGATGATTGACCGCTGTACTCCTAATCTTGACCAAGATCTCGTCGCGTGCAATCGTCGGCGTCGGTACATCGTTGAACACCAACTCCCCACCGTATTCCAACAATCTGATAGCTTTCATGAGAACTCTCCTTAAGTCTGCCCAATCGCCTCCGCAAGTCGCCAGGTTCAAACTCGCCGCACCATGGACACTAAACGGTGCCAGCGTTAGTCGAACGCTTGACGGCGGAAGCGAAGTCAGGCGGCACGCCCATTTGCTTGAGCATGATGTTGAGCGCGGGATAGCAGTCGAATCGCTCGATCTCGCCATTCTTCATATAGAAGAAGTCCGCGCACGGAATGTTGACCTTTGCTCCTGTTGGCTGGATCACGCCGGCGGGCGTTTCCATCGGGCCGCGAAAGGTTCCTTGAATAGACAACTCAATGGCGACGACGTCGCCCATGACATTGACTCGGTGAAGTTCGCGGTGCACATCGGGAAACATCTTTGCAAAGGTGATTACGATGTCTTTCAGATGCTCGCCTCGATATGACTCTTCGCCGCTGATGTTGTTAAACACGCCATCCTCGGTGAAGCTGCCGGTCCATCCGGGAAGGTCCAGAACGTCCCCTTCAGCCGTGTGGTAGGCATTTCGGACAATTGCTTCGTTGTTGTAGCTCATTTGAAAATCCCTCCTTGGGATTGGTTCGTAGTGTGGCTTAGTCTCCAGCGGGTGGCAGGAAAGAGTTGGAGAGTTCTACGCCTTAGAACGCCATTGCTACAGCGAACGTTTCAAAGCCGATCTGATCGCCTGTGGCGGCGGGCCCAGTCGGGCAGCTTCGTGAGCGCGCGGCCGAACTCGCGTTCCAGACCAGCGATCTCGGCGCTGTAGCCGACGCGCTCGAACCATTGCAGCATCAACGCCATATCTTTGCTGTATTGCCGGACCTGTTCTATTGGCGTCTGCGCGAACGCAATCGGCCGGCCCAGCGTCCCCGTCAGGATCTCGGCCGCCTCCGGCATCGTCCGTACGTCACCGGCGAGATCGATCTCGCGGCGGTTCAGAGCGGCGGCGTCAGTGAACGCGCGCGCGCCGAACCAGCCGATGTCGTCCACCGCAATCATCTGTAGCTTCGTGCCTGGCCCGAGTGCCCAGGCCAGCGTGGAACCCTGGAGACTGAAGGGCGCCAGCAGGTTCTCCATGAAGAACACTGGACGCAGGATTACATGCGAGGGGAAGCGGAGGTCGCGCACGGTTTCTTCGATGCGCCACTTGTTGTCGAAGTGCGGGATGCCCGTCTTCTTGTGCGCCGATCCCACAGATGCGTAAACAAAGTGTTCGACGCCGGCCTCGCGCGCCAGCGTCGCAAGACGCTTGCCCTGCGCCTCTTCCCGCTCGACGCCGGCCTCTCCCGCGTTCTGCACACTGAAGACGCCCCACGCGCCGGCCAATGCACGGCGCAGCGTCGCCTCGTCATCGAGATCGCCCTTGACGATGTCGACGCGCTGGCGCGCCAGCGCCGCCGCCCGCTCGCCTTCCGGCATGCGCGTCAGGCCGCGCAGATGGAACCCTGAGCCCTGCAGTGCCTTCGCGACCGCGCCGCCCTGATTGCCTGTTACTCCGGTGATGAGAATCCTTCGATCGCTCGTCATAGCTGAAACCTCCTTAAATCGTGGCGTAAGTTGGTTCTCGTTCGTGCCCTCAAGCTCTACCCGCGCTTTGCTTGCTGCCAGCGCGACTGAAACAACCCGGAAAACGCCGGTCGCACTTCGATGAAGATCACGGTCCATAGCAATGCCACGAAAAAGGCCAGCGGAAGCCCGCTAGGGGCCATCAAGGCGTGGAAAGTAAGGATGTTGACAAGCACCGGCGCCAGAATTGCCACCGCCAACGGTACGTAGCGGTTGACCAGCAGAAGTACACCTGCAATGACCTGAAAACCGAAAATCACCCACAGGTAGTGCGAGGCATAAAGGGCACCCATGAACTGTCCAGCAATGCCCCCGGGCGGAGGCAGTGGGATGAAGTTCAGGAAGCCGTTTAGCCCAAAAACGAGAAAGATCACGCCCGCCAGATATCGGGCAATTACGGAAGCGATTCTCATAACCGGATTCTCCTTTGCGATTGCGCCATTGTATGACGTCAACTATATTGATGACAATAGACTTGATTTGGGTATACTTCGAGGGATGCAGTTTTTATGACCCGAAGCAATCAAGGAACGGACCACGCCTGGCTAGTGATGATGAAGGCGATGCGCGCCCTAACAAGGTACGCTGCCGCTGGTATTGAAGAGACCGGGCTCGGCCTATCGGATTTCGGCGTGCTGGAAGTCCTGCTGAACAAAGGACCTTTGCCCGTAAATACCATCGGCCCGATCGTCGATTTGACCCCAGGATCGATCAGTATCGCCGTGGACCGCCTCTTTGCGAAGGGCTTGGTAACCCGGGTTGAGAGCACGGAAGACCGGCGTGTGCGTATCATCGCCCTTACCCCGCGTGGGAAGGACCTCATCGTTCCGGCTTTCAGAAAACACTCCGGGCAGATGAAGAGAGTGTTCTCTGAACTAAGCGCGGAGGAACTTCGTTCTCTGGAAGTGGCGCTTAGGAAGCTCGGCAAGCGCGCCGCTGCGCTGATGGAGGATCGTTGAGCGGCTCCATGCCAGTCCGCGTTTTATGCTGAACTCGAAATGCCGGGTTCCTGGAGCCACGCTGGAACATGGAGGAATAGGTACAGAAAGCATTATTGCCGGGCCGCTGCCCAAAGCTTTCTGGTTTACTTCTGAGAGAAAATACGTGTGGTACCAATGTGGCACCCCTGCCTCGGTGGCCGTCGGAGTGATTCTTTCGATCAGGGTTGAAAATCTATCCGCTATCGACATCCGCTACTCGGTGCGCAGTGCGTTGATTCTTTCTGCAATGCTTGGAGTCTTGTAAGAATCTCATCGAAAGATAACGGCGTGCCTGGAAACATTTCCAGCATTTCCTCATAGTCCTTACGGAGGACCGCCTGGAGAGAGTCATTCGGCACAATGCGAAGAGTCCCCGGGATCGCGGAGTCGTAATGAGCCCAGTTCGCTGCGAAGTAGATTTTCTTGAATCGAATCACTTGAGCTAAGAGGTCAAGGGAAAGCGTCTCATCCGCGAATCGCGCTGCTGTACTCATCACGGCGACATCCGACCAATGGCGACGAAAAGCATATTTCACGTGGGCATGCAGGTAATTATGCCAAAAACGAATGATTACCTTATTTCGCGCGCGAAGTGCTTTAATTATTGAACCGCCCGGGAGTTTTTCGGAGCATCGAACGCTTCGATCGCAGCAAAAAGCAAAGCAGGGAGGATGCGATGAGTGTTGTAAACCCACTTACAAAAGACAAAGCCCCTACGGAAGCGCACGGCCTGTTCGATGCGTTGTCCAAACAGTTCGGGAAAATGCCGAACATTTTCGGACTGATGGCGCACCGCCCTGATGTACTTCGAAAATTCTTGCCGTTTTATTCCGCGGTGATGGAAGGGGGCACGGTCGAGCATCGCTACAAAGAGCTGGCGTACCTGAAAACGTCGCTGGTCAACGCTTGCGAATATTGAACACGCGCACACACCGCTTCGGCGAAGCGGATTGGCATTACCGAGGAGCAGATTCGGGCGCTGGTCTTCTACCAACGCAGTAAGTTGTTCGATGAA
>Ga0210406_10002334_pt1 | contig 21875 bp, 16 predicted proteins | sample IncBWC30MmetaG_FD_155454 | JGI IMG/M metagenome (GOLD analysis project Ga0210406, IMG submission 155454) | Forest soil microbial communities from Barre Woods Harvard Forest LTER site, Petersham, Massachusetts, United States - Inc-BW-C-30-M | ecosystem: Environmental > Terrestrial > Soil >...
CTACCGAGACGTGGTTCTCCTGAAAGAGTTTCAGGGGCACAGCCTTGCGGAGATATCTTCCATTCTCGGAATCAGCATCGACCGAGTGTCGGTTCGGTTGAAACGCGCTCACCGTGCAATCGGTTCCCTGGGAGATTCCGACCCCGTGGAGTTCAAGGAATGAGAGTTCTAGCGAACTCGCTCAAGCGAGTCTGGTCCGCGACTTCCTGGTCCGCGCAAACCAGGTTTCTCCAGCTCGTCGCAGTCGTTGAACGTACTGTTCCGACTGCTACCGTGATTGCGTTGAGTATCTTTCGGTAAGGAACCATAGCACTGCCCAGGTGAGGAGTAACAAACCATGGAATGGGAGTTCTGCTCACGATTTCTTGCTTCCGGTTGTCGTCTTCTCCTTTTGGTTTGCGATATTCCAAGCAGAACCCCGCGATGAAAAATCGCGAATCGTCAGGGGCCGCCGCGGCAACCGACGCACGCTGCAAGCAGTCGAAGGTGCCCCGATTCTTAACTCTCCAATTACGAGTCGAATTCAGTCCCGGAGGTGATTTATGAACGGATCGAGAGATTTGAAGCCATGCCGGGTCATGGCACTAACTACCTTGCTGTTTGGGGCGATGGCTACGACCTTGCTTCCGGCCTATGGCCAACAGGAAGTCGCCCCAACCTGGTATGACCCGTGGGCCGCGACAAATACCGCGGTTGTTCACTCATCTCAACCTCGAGAAGCCCTTCACCGGCCTCAACCGAGGATCAAACCCGTGTCTTCATCTCGCAGTGCTGCGAAATCTAACGGGCATCGCCAACCCAGAGAGCGTCACCTTGTGGTCATTACAAGAAAATAGAGACCTCGTCTCGAGGCAATTCGCTCGGGGGGGCATGGTATCTCGTTTTTCTTCTCGTCGTGGCCGCGAAAACACGGCTCCTATATCGGACAGTTTGGACTTCACTTAGTGGTTGACTGGCGCTTGGGCTATGCCGACGTTTGTGTCCGCGCCGCCGTAATAAAACAGGTATCGATCACCTCGTTGCAACATGCCTTCCACGAAAACTACGTTGGGGACTTGACCGATTTTCTCCCAATCCTTCTCCGGCCAGAATACGGGCTCATTGCTTCGCCACAGTAACTTCCTGGGGTCGTTGCGGTCGAAGATCGCAATCCCGGTGCGGTACACCAACTTGTCGTCCGCTCCGTTGTAGATCAGAACGATTCCCTCTGGGGTGACGATCGGGGCCGGTCCCGGCTCGGCAACACGCGAATCGAAGCGATCTGGCCTTACCGGTAACACGGGAATCTGCGTGGCTTCGGTCCAGTGAAGCAAATCGGTGGAGGACGCCAGGCCTGCCTGGTCTTTGTTGTCGGCGGTGGTGCCCAGGAAATACATCCAATATTTTCCGTGGATCTTCTGCGGGACGATGGCGCCCGATTTCGTCCACTTCACGTTCCAGTTCCCTTTGTAGGCTGGGATAATGACGCCTTTACGATTCCAATGAATCAGGTCTTTGGACGTCGCGAGACCCAGTTGCGCGTCCTTTTTGTTGTAGCCGGTGTAGGTGAGGTAGTAAGTCTCACCGAATTGGACAAGGCGCGGATCTTCGACGCCGCCGTCTTTCTCGTACTCCTCAGTGGGGCTTAGAACCGGCTGATCGCGACGATTGAAGTGGATTCCGTCGCGGCTCTCGGCGTAGCCCAGCCGCGATGTGCCCTGCTTGTCCTGCGCGCGGTAGAGCATGACGATCTTATCGCCACGTACTGCCACGGCCGGGTTGAAAGTGCCCGCTGCTTCCCAACCGTTGCCGCGCGGAGCAATCACAGGTGTGTCCGACACGCGGTGCCACGGACCGAATGGCAGCCGTGGGCTCCCCTGCGCCGCCAAAAACGTTAACAACGCAGGCAGCGCAAACATTCTGGCGCGAAGGGAACGAATCAATTGCAATGCTCCTGTCGACACCGGGATTGACAAAAACAAAAAACGGCAGGGCCGCCCCCCCCCCGCCGTTTTGCGATCTTGCGTTTTGCCAGAACTACTTTTTGTTCACAGCCTTCTTGAGTTCGGCTCCAGGGCTGAACTTCGCGACTTTGCGAGCCGCGATCTTGATCGTAGCGCCGGTTTGCGGATTGCGTCCGTTCCGCGCTTTTCTCTGCGACACAGAGAAGGTCCCAAAACCTATCAAAGCCACCCGATCTCCTTTTCGGAGTGCAGATGTAATGCTGTCCACGGCGGTATCAATGGCAGTCGTGGCCTGCGCTTTACTGATTTCACACGCGCCTGAGATCTTGCCAACCAGATCGGCCTTATTCATAGATTCTCCTCGTAGGTCTCTTTTCATGCCCAGCCTAGACCGGCACGAATGATGGTTATGGCTGAGTTGGGAAACCTGACGGCTCGTATTCTCCTCCGTCTGTGGAGAAAGTCAACTGTGAAAATCCGCGCCGGAAGCCTGTTTTGCACTACTCCGGCCTGAAACAGGCCTAACCAGGCGACTTTCGAGGCTGGTGAGAGGTTTTTTCCTCTGCCCTCCACAGGCCACTGCTTGTGTGCACAGGATGTACACAGGGCAGCGGGCTTTCCGGCTTGCGCGCAAGCCACTTTGGGTGCAAAGTCGAAACAGGAGAATCGGTTTTGAAGATGCAAGGGTCCCAAGAGCTGAAGGCACCGGCGGAAGTTTGTCTGCTTTGCGAGGGTACAGGATGGAAACCAGCCGGCTCCAATGAGGGCGGCAGCAGAAATGATCGCCGCGTCACGCGCTGCGACTGCCGACTGCGAGCACGAGGACAAAATCTGCTTGGCGCCGCCCGAATTCCCCGCCGCTATGAGCACTGTGAGCTCTCCAACTACGACACCGACTTTCCCGGCGCCAACCCGTCGCTGGAGGAAGCCCACTTTGTTGCTTCGGGCTTTGCGAAAAAATGCGATCCCCGCGGTGACAAAGGCCTGCTAATCATTGGCAAAATTGGAACTGGCAAAACGCACCTGGCAGTTGGGATCATTAAGGAATTGATCGTTCACCGAGGCATCCCCTGCCTGTTTTATGACTATCGTGAGCTGTTGAAGGAGATCCAGAATTCCTACAACTCGACAGTGCAGACCACCGAGCTGGACGTGCTGCGGCCTGTGTTCGAGACCGATGTGCTGGTGCTCGATGAGCTGGGAGCTGTAAAACCCACTGAGTGGGTGTGGGACACGGTCAGCTTAATCCTAAACACGCGCTATAACGATAACCGCACCACGATTATCACCACGAATTTTGACGATCAGCCAGCAGCGGGCGCTTCCGGGTCCATTTCGCCCGCCAGGGCCGCCAGCCGTGGCGAAACGCTGGGGGACCGAATCGGCGAGCGCATGCGGTCGAGGCTGCACGAGATGTGCCGGATCGTCACGCTGGATGGAACCGACTTCCGCCAGAAATTCCGCAGCGCCAACTTTCGGTGACCAGTGTCGCTATCTCCCAACCGGGCCTCACGAATGTCTATTCATCGGTGTCCCCAGTGTCTTCCGGGTTGGTTCCCAATAGAATAAATTCGTGCTGACTGAGCGTCTGGAATTCGCGCCTGAGCGAGATGCGGAAGTCCTTTCTTCTGTTCCCGCCGCCCCGGCGGTCTTTCTTCTGAGGGGAGCGGACGCCCAGGCCGAACCGTATGTAACCAAGACAGCCAATCTCCGACGTCGCCTGCAGCGGTTGCTCGGGCCAGTGGAAGAACGGACCAAAAAGCTCAACCTGCGCGATCGCGTGCGTGGGATCGAGTACGCTCCCACGGGTTCTGACTTCGAGTCTGGGTTTTTGCTCTACCGCGTCCTGCGCGCCGTTTTCCCCAAGACTTATCAGAAGCGGCTGCGATTCCGCTTCGCGCCTTTTGTGAAGTTGCATCTCGAAAACGAATACCCGCGAGCTTCGATTACGACGCGGGTAGGCCGGCTGGGCGGGCGTTCTCTCTATTACGGCCCCTTCGTTTCGCGGGTTGCCGCCGAGAAGTTCATGAACGATTCGCTCGACTTCTTCAAGATGCGGCGCTGCGTCGACAATCTGCATCCCGACCCAAAATTCCCCGGATGCATTTATTCCGAAATGAAAATGTGCCTGGCTCCGTGCTTCAAGGGCTGCAGCGATGACGAATATGTGACGGAAGTGAATCGCGTTCAGGCTTATTTTGATTCCTCCGGAGACTCTTTGCAGCGCGAGCTTTCGGCCGAGCGCGAAAGCGCGTCGGGTCGGCTGGCATTTGAAGACGCGGCTGCGATTCACGCCCGAGTAGAAAAACTTAAGCCCATCCTGAGCCAGCTCCCGGAAATCGTACAGCGGCTGGACCGTCTTTCCGCACTGATGATCCAGCCGAGCCCTATTGCCGGATCGGTAACCTTCTTTCGGGTCGATGCCGGGAAGATTTCGGGCCCGAATCCCTTCCGCATTCAATCTGCGGAGCACGCAAAATCGCAGTCCATGGAATCGCGGGTGCAGGTAGCGCTGGATGCATTCCCGCCAGCGAAGGCGGGACCCGCGTCGGAAACCATGGAGCATCTAGCCTTGCTCAAGCGTTGGTTTTACAGGGGGAGCCGGACTGGCGAACTGTTTTTCGCCGACACCAAAGGCGAATTGCCGATGAGACGCATCGTGCGCGGAATCTCGCGAGTGTTTCGTGGCGAGAAGCCGGAAGCGGAAATCAGCAGCCGTTCTGAGAATGCTTGACCCCCGCCGTTCCTTATCCGTGGACCGGCGTTTCGGCGACCTTCCGCGCAAACCATCGCCGTCCCACCCATTGCAACACTCTCCAACTTACCGCACTGACTGCCGCAATGGTCGCCAGCCATAAGATTATGGTCGGCAGGAAGAACACGAACGACGCCATGGCCGACGCATAGTTCGCCAAGCCGTCGAGTCCGTCGCGCAATGCCAGCTTCATCTGATACAGCGGACGCCAATTGAGCCCAAACACCCGCGCCTCAGCTTCCGAACGCAGCGATACGGTGATTGACACCGTCTCAATCTGCTTCGTCAGCACCTCGAACTCTGCTCGCTGTTGCTCGATCTGGCCCCGCACGCCACTCAGCTTCCCGCTTACCTCAAGTGTGTCTTTCACAGTCCTGGCTTGCCTTAGGATCGACAGATACTGCTGCTCTTCCGCTCGCAGATTGCGCAGGTTCGCATCCTCGTCAACGTACTGCCGCGTCACGTCCTGAGCCTCGATTCGTTCGCTCTCCACGCGCAGGCCGAAGTTGCGGATCTTCTGCCGGGCTTCTTCAAAGCGCGGCGCCGGCACCCGAATGGTCAACGATCCGCTGGTGGCTTCCTGGCTGCCGCTGACCTGGGAACTGACGAGGAAACCGCCGAGCCCCTCCGCCACGTTGCGGATCTGTTCTGCCGTCTCGGCTGGCTTGCGGACCACGAGATCGATCGAACTCGTGCGGACCATCTTCTGGTCGGCATCGGCATCCTCTGGCGCTGCTGCCGGAGCCTGGGACGACCCGCTCAAAGCCGACATCATTCGTATTTGGTTCGTCGGTTCGCCGACCAATGTGTCAGCGGTAGACTCCCGATTTCGCCACGCGGCAGTTTGCGGCAAGATCCGCATTTGGCGCCACAAAGCGATGGGCTCGGCCCTGCGTGGCCGCGCGAGACCTGTAGCTTTCGAGTTGTTGATGCCGCCTGTGATCTCGTTGGGCCGAATTACGCCAACATACAGTGCCACAACGCCAGCTGTGATCATCCACGCTGTCGCCAAGTTCTTGCCGCTGGCCCAGAACGATCTCCATCGCGATCCCCATGCGACCGACATCGTATTGTCCTTTCGTGCGCAGTATCTCTATTCCGAATAGAGCGTGCCCTGGACGATTTTGTTCCTGCATTGTGCGTGCCAGCGACGACAGAACGCACCCCGAGGCAGAGTTTGCAGGCTGTTTGGAGGATTGAAGGACTGCTCCCGAAGAAAACCCGGGTAGGGATGTCAACGACCTAAAGTTCATTCCCTAGTTGAGCACCGTTGGGGCTACGCGATATAGAACACTCGCGTGGGGGTGCAAGCGCACTTGGATCCCATTCGCTGGGCCGAGCGATTCATGCCGCCAGAGATCGTGCACTTCTGCGGAGGAACCATCAATTTCCATGTCGTGCCAGCGCAGATCGACCTGTGCTGTGGCCTCCCCCAGATTGAATACGGCCACGTAGTGCTCGCCCGGCTTGGATCCGTCTGCCAGCCACGCCCGGATGCTTCCTCTCGCAAGCGCCTGGTGGCCGGCATGACTGTTCCGATGGACCTCAAGAACTTCCTCGTTTGTGATCAGCGCGGTCGTAGCGGCGTCGTTACTGGGCAAGTCTCCGCCGAAAATCAGTGGCGAGCGCAAGATGCTCCACAGCGTCATCACCGTCTGCTGCTCGTCGGACGTGAACTTCGTAGGCGTCCCTCCGCCTTCCTTTTCGGTCACGCGTAGTTTGCCGAGCGGCAGCATGTCCGCATCGGGCCAAGTTCCGTTCTTGCCGACAAACGGCGCCCAGTCGCGCGCGAAATCGAATTGCTGCCGCAACAACTTCCAGTCATCCCAGAAATCATCGGAGATGCGCCACATCTGCGCATACTTCTCGAAGAACTCTGCTTCGGTAATCGGAGCTGGGCCGGGCGAAATGCTCAGCACCATCGGGCGTCCGGTTTTGCTCATGGCCAGACTCAGAGCCCTCATCTCTGCCGGCTGGTATAGATGGCTTCCCATATCGTCGGCCTTGATGAAGTCCACGCCCCACGAAGCATACAGTTCCGCGATCGAATCGTAGTATGCCTGAGCGCCAGGCCGGGTTGTATCGACACCCCACATGTCGGGATTCCAGCGGCACGCGTTCTCTTTGTCGGCAATGTCGGCGGCGTGACGGGACGTGCCTTTGATCGGTAGATTTCGCTCCACCGCCTGGCGCGGAATTCCGCGCATGATGTGCATGCCAAACTTCAATCCCTTGCTGTGAACGTAATCCGCCAGCGGCTTGAATCCCGCGCTGTTGGCGGAGGAAGGAAAGCGATTGAGCGCCGGCAGCAGTCGTCCATACGCATCCATCGTCAGCGGAGCGCCCGGCTTGTAGTCGTGACCCTGGGCATTGGGCTCATACCACTGGATGTCGACCACAATGTAGTTCCAGCCATACTTTGCGAGATGCTCCGCCATCCAGTCGGCGTTCGCCTTGACCTGCTCTTCGCGCACCGTGGTGCCGTACGAATCCCAACTGTTCCAGCCCATCGGGGGAGTGGGGGCGGGATCGATGGCAAAAAGTCGGGCGGTGAGAATCAGGAGCGAGAAGAGGCACTGGGCAGAATTCATGCGAGTCATAACCCGCACATTGTAAGCCGCCAGGTCCCAAGAGCGGGGGAAACAAAAAGGGCGACCCGAAGGCCGCCCGATCTCTGGTTTTCCTATCCCGTGAATCTGTGAAGATCCGTGGCGAAAGAACTTTTAGATGTCCAGGTTCTTCACATCCAGGGCGTTCTCTTCGATGAATTTGCGCCGAGCCTCGACATCTTCGCCCATCAGCGTGGTAAAGATGGTCTCGCATTCGGCGATGTCTTCAAGCCGCACTGACAGCAGAGTGCGTCGCTCAGGATCCATGGTGGTCTCCCAAAGCTGCGGCGCAGTCATTTCACCGAGACCCTTGTAGCGTTGGATGGTGAAATCTTTTCGACCTTCGTTGATGACATAGTCGCGAAGTTCGCGGACGTTGGTCTTCTCCACAACTTCGATTTCTGTCTTTCGCTTGGCGGGCTTGGTCGCTTTCTTCTCGTTCTTGTCTCCGTCGCCGGATGCAGCGTCGCCATCTTCTTCGCTATTCCCGCCAGCAGGCGCGGCCTTAGCGAGAGTCTCGACCACAAACGGCGGTTCCATGTAAGGTTCGATCTGTTTGTACTTCGAGATCATCTGGCGGCACTCGGCGCTCGACGCCAATACCCAGTTAATGGTGTGTTCCGCGCCATGCTTGTTGACGAAGTTCACTTCCCACAGGTTATGCTCTTCGTCGAAGCGCGCCTCCACGCTCTTGAAGCCTTCGTCCTTCTGAAGCTTCTTCATCTCCCTTTCGAGGCGCTCGATTTTCTTCGGCGGCGTCTTCTTGTCGCCTTCGAAATCCGCACGTTTGGCCAAATCGAGCTGGGGAATCAGTTCGGTGACGCGCTCGTTGCGCACCCGCTTGTCGAGCTTTTCGAAGAACCCCAGATATTCGTCCAGCACGGTCATGAAGCGGGCTAGATCTTTCCCTTCGATCTTGGCGGCGCCTTCGCCATAGCGCACGCTCAATCCATCGGCGGCACGCTTCACCATCACCTTTACGAATTCGCGCTCATCCTTGATGTATTGCTGCGTCTTCCCTTTTTTCAGCGAGAACAGCGGCGGCTGTGCAATGAACACGTTTCCGCGCTTGATCAGTTCCTGCATGTGGCGGAAGAAGAACGTCAGCAGCAGCGTGCGAATGTGGCTGCCGTCCACGTCGGCGTCGGTCATCAGTATGATTTTGCCGTAGCGCACTTTCGTGGGATCGAAATCTTCTTTGGAGATGCCGGTTCCAAGCGCCGTGATCATGGCGCGAATTTCTTCGTGCGCCAGCATCTTGTCGTAGCGCGCTTTTTCCACGTTGAGAATCTTGCCCTTGAGCGGCAGAATCGCCTGAAACCGGCGGTCGCGGCCTTGTTTCGCCGTGCCCCCTGCCGATTCGCCTTCGACCAGGAATAACTCGCAGCGGTTCGGATCGCGCTCGGAGCAGTCCGCCAGTTTGCCCGGGAGGCCGCCAGAATCGAGCGCGCCTTTGCGACGCGTTAAGTCGCGCGCTTTGCGGGCAGCTTCCCGGGCGCGCGCGGCGTCGACCGCTTTGTTGATGATCTTGCGCCCAACCGTCGCATTCTGCTCGAAGAACGCGCCGAGGCGTTCGTTTACGAACTGTGTGACCGTGCCGGCGATATCAGAATTCAGCTTGCCCTTGGTCTGACCTTCGAACTGGGGCTGCGGCAGTTTCACGCTGATCACGGCGACGAGTCCTTCGCGCACATCGTCGCCGGTCAGATTTTCTTTCACGTCCTTGAACAGGCCCATCTGCTGGCCCGCATAGTTGATCGTGCGAGTCAGGGCGGTGCGGAATCCAGAAAGATGCGTGCCGCCATCGACGGTGTTGATGTTGTTCGCGAAGCTGAACACCGACTCGGAATAAGCGTCGTTATATTGCAACCCGATCTCCATGTGGACGCCGTTGCGGTCGTCCTCCATGTAGATGGGCTTGTCGTGCAACACCTGTTTGCCGCGATTGAGATGCTTGATGAACTCGGCGATGCCGCCGTTGTACTTGAAATCGGTTTGCTTGGGCTCGCCGGTCTTCGAATCGGTGGCGCGCTCATCGGTGAGGGTGATCAGCAGTCCTTTGTTCAAGAATGCGAGTTCGCGCAAGCGCTGCGCCAGCGTGTCGTAGTTGTATTCCGTAGCGGTGAAGATGCTGCGGTCGGGCAGGAAGTGAACTTTCGTCCCGCGCTTCTTGGTCGCGCCGGTCTTATTCAGCTTGTTGGTAGGCTCGCCCTTGGAATAGTTCTGCTGCCAGGTTGCGCCATCGCGCCAGATTTCCAGATCCAGATCCTCACTGAGAGCGTTCACGCACGAGACGCCCACGCCGTGCAATCCGCCCGAGACTTTGTAGGTCGAGGAATCAAATTTTCCGCCAGCGTGCAATGTCGTCATGACGACCTGCGCAGCGGAAACTTTTTCGTCGTCGATCAGCATGTCGTCCACGGGAATGCCGCGGCCGTCGTCGATCACAGTGATGGAGTTGTCAAGGTGGATCGTGACTTCAATTTTTGTGGCGAATCCGGCGAGAGCTTCGTCGACGGAATTGTCGACCACTTCGTACACGAGGTGATGCAGACCGAGTTCGCCGGTCGACCCGATGTACATGGCCGGGCGCTTGCGCACCGCTTCCATGCCGCCCAGCACTTTGATGGAGTCGGCGTTGTAGTCGTTATTGCTGCCGTTCCCCGCGCCGCTTGCTGGGCTAATCGGAGTTACTTTTCCGTTTTTTGTTTTCGTGTCAACGATGGGAGTATGAATTTCTTTTGTGGCCATTCCGCTCCGCGAAAACGTCCCGAATTTTTCCGTGAACTGGGTGCCGCGAATTCCTGGATTTCGGCTTGAATTTTCGGCTCGATACGAGCCCTCTGCGGGCTCCTAAAAAGACTTCAAGTCATTGAAATTCCTAATACTTAGGGTCGCCCATCAGATAACTAAATTATACCACAAACGGCCCATTTTTCATTCCCTCAAAAGCGCATAGAAGCGACTGAGTAACCTGGGAACGAGCCCCCACTGGCGGAGCCTCGAGTCGCCCGCTTTGGGCCAAAAAAACGGGCGGCCGAATATGGGGCCGCCCATCCGTTGACGCACTAGCTTTCTTACGCCGTAGCAGGCCTCTCGCCGCCTTTCGCGCGGCCCGGCTGAAGCTCCGGCTTAATGACGTGCTGGACTCCGTCGTCCTTCGAGCTCGGCGGCGGCTGTACGGGAGGAAGCTCCTGGCCGTCGACGAGCATCTTGATCTCGTTCGCATCGAGAACCTCACGCTCAATCAGTGCCCGGGCAATCCTCTCGAGTACATCTCGATTGTCCGAAATGACCTGCTTCGCAGTTTGATAGCCCGAATTCACCAGCTTGCGGACTTCCTGGTCGATCTTGATTGCCGTGTCTTCGCTGTAATCGCGATGCTGGGCAATCTCGCGGCCCAAGAAAATCTGCTCTTCCTTCTTTCCGAACGTCATCGGACCCAGATCGCTCATACCCCATTCGCAGACCATCTTGCGTGCCATCTCTGTAGCCCGCTCAATGTCGTTGCCGGCGCCCGTGCTCATCACCTTCAGGAACAGCTCTTCGGCGATGCGTCCGCCCATCAGGATCGCGATCTCGGTCTCCAGATAGTTCTTGTAGTAGTTGTGCCGGTCGTCTGTGGGCAACTGCATGGTGACGCCCAGGGCCATACCGCGGGGGATGATGGTGACTTTGTGCAGAGGATCGGAATTTGGCATTTTGGCTGCCACGAGCGCGTGTCCAGCCTCATGGTAAGCCGTGTTCTTCTTCTCCTCATCGGTGAGCAGCAGAGACTTGCGCTCCACGCCCATCAGCACTTTGTCTTTCGCCAACTCGAAGTCGTAATGCAAAACCGCTTTGCGATTCTGGCGAGCTGCCGCCAGCGCGGCCTCATTGACCATGTTGGCCAGGTCCGCGCCGGAGAAGCCCGGTGTTCCGCGAGCCAAGACAGAGAGATCGACATCTTCCGCCAGAGGAATCTTACGGGTGTGTACCCGAAGGATTTCCTCACGTCCCCGCACATCCGGCCGGCTCACTACGACGCGCCGGTCAAAACGCCCGGGCCGCAGTAACGCCGGATCGAGCACATCCGGACGGTTGGTCGCTGCCATCAGAATGACGCCTTCGTTGGATTCGAAACCGTCCATTTCAACCAGCAGTTGATTCAGCGTCTGTTCGCGTTCGTCGTGTCCGCCGCCCAGTCCAGCGCCGCGATGACGACCGACTGCGTCGATTTCATCGATGAAGATGATGCAGGGCGCGTTCTTCTTGCCCTGCTCAAACAAATCGCGAACGCGGCTGGCGCCGACGCCAACAAACATTTCCACAAAGTCCGAGCCCGAAATCGAGAAGAACGGAACGTTCGCCTCGCCTGCAACCGCCCGGGCCAATAAGGTCTTGCCGGTTCCCGGAGGGCCCACGAGCAGCACACCCTTCGGGATGCGACCACCCAACTTCTGGAACTTCTGCGCCTCGCGCAGGAACTCGATAATCTCACGCAGTTCTTCCTTCGCCTCTTCCACGCCCGCCACGTCTTTGAACGTGACTTTCTTCTGCTGCATGGAGAGCAACCGAGCCCGGCTCTTGCCAAACGACAGCGCCTTGTTCCCGCCCGTTTGCATCTGGCGGATCATGAAAAACCAGAGTGCGCCGAGCAGAATCAACGGGGCCCACGTGCCCAGCAGTTGCAGCGGCAAGCTTCCGCTGTTGATATCGCGGAAGTTCACACTGACGCCTTTATCGTGAAGGTTTTTCAGCACTTCGGGAGTGAAGTAGTTGCTCGGCGCGGTGGTGTGGAATGCGGAATTGTCACGGTGCTTGCCGCGGACTTCCATCCCGTTAACCGTCAAATCACGAAGGCTGTCATGCTCGACGTCGGTCATGAACTGGCTGACGTTTATTTCTGCGTCTTTCTGGCCGTCGCGGGCACCCTTGACCACTTCCCAAAGCAGGAATGCGGAGATGGCGATCAGCAGCCAGAACAATACGGTCTTTACAGTTGAGTTCACCTAGAAAACTCCTAAATTCAGCACGGGCAGTTGAGTACACAACCCCCGAGGTTCCTACAACGGTTAGATGCCCTTCCGCGACTTTCGACTGTTAAACGCTTAGATCTTTATTATTCTACCTTTTCCGCACAAAAAAGGCCCGTTCCTATCAATAAGGCTTAAGTCATTGGAGCCCTTGGATTTGCTGCAGCCAAATAGGGCAGATTGCGGTTCGTCTGTTCCACCGCTCCCAAGCCGTAGCCCACCAGGTAGGTCTCATCCACGAGGAATCCGAAATAATCTGGCTGCAACGGCACGCGTCGCGCCGACTGACGGTCGACGAGCGTCACCAGTTTCACCGACGCCGCTCCGCGAGCCCGCAGGTCGCTCATCAGGAATTCGCTGGTCACCCCCGAATGCACCAGCCCCTCCACGAGCAGGATGTGCTGGCCCTTAATATCCGGCTCTTGACTGAAAAAAATTTCCATCACGTCGTGAGCAGCGCCACTTTCCGGTCGCGTGTATTTCGGTTTGATGAACTGGCAAACCACCGGAACGTCGAGAGCTCGCACCAGGTCGGCCTGAAACATGAAGGCATTTTCCAAAACCGCCAGCATCTGGACGGTCTGACCCTTGTAGTCGTCGGAGATCTGCCGGCCAAGTTCCTTGACTCGCTTCTGGATTTGTTCGGTGGAGATGACCTGTCGAAGGGGCTCGACTCTCAGGTTCATGAAATTTGCGCGCCTCCCGGCGCATCTCTGCTCAAAGTCCCGTCGTAAGCCTGGCCGGCAGCGGCTTGTCCACAATCGCCACGCCTGCTCGGCCTGGTGCGGCCAGAAGTTTCGCAGGCGACGAAAACCCTCGCATCCACACGATTTCATTCCCGCTCACGACTACCGGCCAGAGTCTGCGCTGCGGCTGCGCGATATGACGCTCTTGCAAAAGTTCCTTGATCTTCTTAGGAGACTTCGTGTGGGCCGGCCAGAACCTTTCTCCCGGACGCCAGTTCCGCACCCTTAACGGCCCGGGCAGAGACCGAGAATCGAGGAGGTGGTCAAGATTATACCCCGCCTCTGCGCCCGCGGGAACAAGAAGCACTTCGATGGAGGAGCCTGCCTCGTAAACCATAACTTCTCCGGGAACCCGGAGTTCATATTCGTAGTCCTTGGGAGCGACCGCATCGCGTAAATCGGGAGTTACAAACACCAATTGCTCAGGTTCTACGACCAGCTTCCAGCCCGATGGCAGTGACAATTCCTTGCCGGATGCCTCATCGGCGGCGGCCGCGCGGAGGATTTCTTCGACGTGTTTGAACTCAAGGGGAATCCGGGCATGCTCGCCGACCGCCTTTACCAGTCTGCGCTGCACGGCAACGGGTTCGCCGAGGAACCATATGCGGCTTACCGAGGCGTTCATGACCAGCCCGTGAGCGCTGTCGATCCTCGATCGAATATCAGATGGGGGCTCATGCTCGTCCGAACAGACCGATGACTTGCCGCTAAGAGGCGCAATCTGAACCAGAGTGGCTCCCTCGGATGCGGCACGCGCCCAGTCCGGTTCCGACCACTGAACTGTGGTCCCCAGCCACCCTGAGACTTCGTTGTCCCAATAGTCTTCTTCGCCGCGCGCGATCTCCGCCAACTCCGCAAGATTCTCCGCGACCGCGGGATTGAACTCGTGCTCCAACAGGGGCACGACCAGCTTGCGAACGCGGTTGCGAGTGAATCGGTCCTCCGCGTTGCTTGAATCTTCGCGCCAGGTTTGTCCGATGTCGTTGAGATATTGCTCCAGTTCGCGTCGTCGAATCGCAAGCAGTGGCCGTAGGATTTCGCCGGAAAATTCCCCGTCCTCGTCTTCGACTACGATTCGCGGATGAATCCCGCCCAGCCCACGCACGCCCGAGCCGCGAATCATTCGCATGAGCACGGTCTCCGCCTGATCGTCGAGCGTGTGTCCGGTTAGGATCGTATTCAAATGGGCGCTCGCCAGTTCTGATGAGCCAGTGCTTAAGCCGCCGCCTTGAGCCTCATTTTTTTCAAAGTTCTCCTCTGCAAACTTGCGGTCGTGAGACTCGTGCCCTGGAGATGTGCGCTCTCCGGATGTGTGCGGTGTAGACGTGTGTTTTATAGATTCTCGGGCTGAAGATTCGTGAAAGGGCACGGCTTCAGCCGTGCCGTGAAGCGCAGAAGAAGAATCGGCCTTTAGCCCCTGGGGTGCGCTTTCGGGTAGCGCAGCGCTTTCAGGGCTGCGACTCGTAAACGCACTACGAATCTGGGCTGCAGGCCTGGAGGGAACAGCGCCCGATTCACCCGACTCCAGAAGATAGCGAAAGAATCCATAGCGCAGCTCCCTTGCCGCGGTTTCCAAGCTGATATGCTCCTCCGCCGCATGCTGCGCAACGTCATCGCTGTCGCTGTAAAACTCCAGGTCATACCGTCGAGCCAGTTGCGCGATGAATTCATGATCGGCGTCGGATTCGGCCCCTCGAAGCTTGTGATTGAAATGAACCACGGAAAGGACAATGCCCAACTCGTGCCGCAACTCCAGCACCAGCCGTAAGAGCGAGATCGAATCAATCCCGCCTGAAACGGCGACTGCGACACGATCCCCGGCCCTCATCAGCTCCTGCCGGCGAATCTGTGAAAGCACGCGCTGCGCGAGTGGGTGCACGCGACCATGGTACATCGCCAGGATTCACGCTGCGACAAGCAGGCGCTCGCCAGGACAGCCGAGGGCGGCCGTTCCCCCTTGAACTTCGCTAGGCCTAGCCCAACCCCGGGCTCTTCTCCGCGATCAGTTTCCTGATCTTCTCGACGAAGTCCGCGGCCGCCATATCTTCCGTCTTCTCTTTTCCGCGCGAGCGGACATTCACCCTTCCCGCTTCTGCCTCTTTATCTCCGACGACCAGCAGGAAAGGCACTTTCTGCATGGCGTGCTCGCGGATCTTGGAGTTCATCTTTTCGTTCCGCGCATCCACTTCGACGCGCACACCGATAGCCTTCAGTTGGTCCGCGACTTTGTTCGCATACTCCGCGTGGCGCTCGCTGATGGGAATCATCGCCACCTGCACCGGAGACAGCCACACGGGGAACGCCCCCGCATAGTGCTCAATCAGCACACCAAAAAAGCGCTCCACTGATCCGTACAGCGCGCGGTGCACCATGACCGGCTGCTTGCGCGAGCCGTCTTCAGCCACATATTCCAGGCCGAAGCGCTGCGGCAGGTTGAAGTCGAACTGCACCGTTGAGAGTTGCCACAATCGTCCAATCGCATCCACCAGCTTGATGTCGATCTTCGGTCCGTAGAACGCCGCCTCGCCGGCAATCGTCTTGTACTCGATTCCGCGCTCTTTCAGTACCTTCTCCAGCGATTGGGTGGCATGGATCCACTGATCTTCGCTGCCCACGAAATTTTTGCGATCGTCGGGGTTCCAGGTGGAAAGTTCCGTCTGGAACTTGTCGAATCCAAAATCCTTCAACACGTCCAGGGCAAACTCCAGGCAACTCGCAATCTCGCCTTCGATCTGTTCCGGGGTGCAGAAGATGTGTGCATCGTCCTGCGTAAACCCCCGCACGCGCAGCAGTCCGTGCATTACGCCGGAGCGCTCGTAGCGATACACCGTGCCGAGCTCGCCCAGCCGCACCGGAAGATCGCGATACGACTTCAGCGAATCTTTGTAGATCAGAATGTGGCCGGGACAGTTCATCGGCTTCAGACGATATTCGGCGTCGTCGAGTTCCATCGCATCGAACATATTTTGCGAGTAGTAACCCTCATGGCCCGAGGTAAAGAACAACTGTCTCCGTGCCACATGCGGGGTGTACACGAGCGAGTAGCCGCGTTTGATGTACTCCTCGCGCATCCAGTCTTCCATCTGTTTGCGGATGATTCCGCCCTTGGGATGCCAGAAGATCAGGCCCGGCCCGGCCAGCTCCTGAATCGAGAACAAATCAAGCTGTTGGCCCAGCACGCGATGGTCGCGCTTCTTGGTCTCTTCCAGTTGCTTCAAATAATCGTCGAGATCTTTTTTGGAGAAGAACGACGTGCCGTAGATGCGCTGAAGTTGCGGATTCTTCTCATCTCCCAGCCAGTAGGCCCCGGCGATGTTGAATAGCTTGAACGCTTTGATCTTTCCGGTCGACGGGATGTGCGGGCCGCGGCAGAAATCCGTGAACTTGCCAGTGCGGTAAATGGAAATCTTTTCATCGGGCTTGGTGAACTGCTCGATGAAATGGCACTTCATGAAATCGCCCTCTTTTTTAAACTCCGCCAGCCCTTGGTCGCGCGGCAGAAACTCGCGCGCGTAGGGGATGTTCCGCTGCACCAGTTCCTGCATCTTCTTTTCGATTTTTTCCAGATCCTCGGGCGTAAAAGGCGTCGGCCGGTAGAAGTCGTAGAAAAATCCAATGTCAGTCGCGGGCCCGTGACCAAGTTTGGTCTCAGGGAAAAGCTCCAGCACTGCAGCCGCCAGCAGGTGAGCGGACGAATGCCGGTAAACTTCCAGGGCTTCCGGATCTTTTTCAGTCAACAGCCGAAGCTCGGTGTCTTGCTCCAGAGGCTTGGTCAAGTCGATGAGATCGCCATTCGAACTTGGTTCGGCGGGCGAGAATGGACGAGCCTTCGCCGCCAGTGCCGTATCCGCCAGCCGTGGACTGATCGATTTGGCGATGTCGAGCGCAGTCGTACCTTTGGGAACGTCCTTCACGCTCCCGTCGGGGAGTTTCACATGAATGCTGTCAGCCATAATGAGGAACCTGCAGTTGTTCTGAATCTTTCAGTCTATTGAAGGGACAGGGGAGGGTCAAACAGTGCGGCGGGGTGGAGCGGGGTGGAAGCAGAGGACGGAAAAACGCCATACCCGATAAGCGATGGGTTCACTGGTCGAGGCTGCAGTGCGGGAGATCGGAGTATAGCGACTAGCGTACGACGATCCAAACCGTTCCCCGGCCATCGCAGAAGCCGCAACGGACCTTGTTCAGATATCCCGTAGCTTGGCACTCATTGCAGGAGACCACAATCCGCAGGTGGGGCGGCGGATCTTTAGGCAGTTTCTCCGGACCTCTCACCACTTCGGCATGACGATACCTGAGCAGCCAGGTCTTCAGCTGGCGCTCGATGATCTCCCTCTCATGGACGCTCAGTTGGTTGCATTGGTAGCGCCACCATTCAGGAACGCATTGGTAACAAACCGGAGTGTCGCGACTGAAAAACGTGGCTGGCTCGGAGCTTCGAAGAAATTTCTTGCACCAGGAACAGGGCGTTATTCCTAACAGGCCGACGGCAGCGGTTAGACGCTCAAGTTCGTGCTCCAGACGCTCCAACCGATCGTATAACGGTCGGGTTGGTTCGTCGGGCATTCCGGCACCTTGCGAATTCTACTCTCGACACGACTCAGAATATTCGTAAATCAAGGACATCGACGATGGCTCCGTACAGTCAAGACGCTGTGCCCCTACGAACAATAATGAACTCTGGATTCGAAATTCATGTCGGTTCGCTTTGAATGGTGTTTGGACGACCGCGGCAACTAGTCCACTAGTTCAGTCGGAGCAGTCCCGGTGGCTTGCACAGATCCTTGGCCCATCGGCCAAAAAACCGTGGACGTCAGGATGACAGTCACCCCTATTGGGCGAGGTCCTTGACATGCGTCGCGATCCACCACTGATTACCAAAGATGTCACTGACAGCTCCCACTCGGTCGCCATACGGCTGTTCAGCAGGCTCTTTCATCGATTTCGCGCCTGCCGCCAGGGCTGTCCGATACACCGCGTCCACATTCGGTACGTACAGGTAGAACATCGACTTCATCGGCTGATAAGGCCCGTGAGCCTCGCCCATCTCGAGGAACGCGTCACCAACCTTGATCGTCGTGTGGTGAACCACTCCGTCCGGCGCGGTATAGCGTCCCGTTTCCTGAGCCCCGAAGGCGCGCTTCAGGAAGTTGATCACAGGCTCCGCGCGCAGAGGATGCAAATACGGCTGCACGTCCGGCGCACCTTCCCACTTATAGTTTCCCTCCAAGCGCGTGGCGATGTACCAGTGGTTGCCCGCCGGATCTTTTACGCTGGCCGAACGCTCGCCATAGTCCTGGTCGGCCGGTTCCTGCAACGTCGTCGCGCCCGCCGTCAGCGCTTTCTGGTAAACCGCATCCGTATTTTTGACGTAGACGTGCAACGCATGGGTATTCGGAGTGGACGTGAATTCACGTCCCGGAATGCCGCCACCCATCATCAGCATCGAATCTCCGATACGCACTTCGCCGTGCAAGCCGCCCGCCGAGCCCACGGCCCGGTGGGTCTCTTCTGCACCGAAAACCTGCTTGGCGAATTCCAGCAGCGCGGGTCCGTCCGGCGCGATCAGGTAGGGAGTGACCGTGCGGAATCCGCGCGGAATCGGCTCCACCGCAGGCCCTTTCGTTGGCATCTGCCCGCCTTCGGGACCCGTCGTCATTCCCTTCATCCGCCGGTGCATCTCCTCGACCGACATTTCTTCTTTTACCGTCGACACATTCCAGGTGTATCCGAAAGGATCGCTCAAGAGAACGTCCCGGTGTCCATAGAACTGATCCTGCAGAGGCCGCTTCACGGTCAGACCTGCTGAAACAGCATGTTCCGCAAATGCATCCACGTCATCAACGCGGATGACCATCTGCACGGGCGATGCTCCCAGTGTCTCGGCGCTGAACCGGCCGCCCTCGGGCCACTCCTCCGCCAGCATAAAGATCGAGTCGCCGATCGCCATCTCGGCGTGCGCGACGTGCCCTCCCGCTTCGAAGCGGAAAGTTTCCCGCGCTCCGAGTGCATTCTTATAGAACTCAATCGCTTTGGCAGCATTCTTGAACGACAAACTTGGGGATGCCGTCGTGCGAACGGCTGCAACGGGTTCGGCAACAATAGCCATATTCTTTCTCCCTTTTAATTCAGATTTCAATCGTGCGCGGAAACTCTCGCGCGGCAGATCGCGCAAATCGGAGGCAGTTCCGAGCAGTGGTTCAATGCCAGCTGCCACCTTCGGAGCCTTGCCATCCGTCCCAGCCAGCATCGTCTCGATAGCCTGGTTGAGCTCCTCGATCTTGTTCGTATCGTTATTCCCCGGATGCAGAGAGCGCTTAGGCATCGGCACCCTCCATGCGCGCCCGCAAACTGCTGAGCGCGCGGAACTGCAGCTGCTTCACCGCACCCTCGGTCTTGCGAATTTCCCGCGCTACTTCCCTGATACTTTTTTGCTCGACGAAGCGCAGAACCACGACACGACGCTGTTCGTTCGGCAAGGTGTCGACCAGGCGAAACAAAGTAGCGCGCCGCTCCACTTCTTCAATCTCGACCGGACTTACCTGTGCGGCATCGATCTGCCCCGACTCGTCGGGGACCTCCCGGCCTGACCGCTGCCAGCGGTCCGAAATCAGGTTCGCTGCAATGCGGAACAGCCATGCTGCAAATGGAATTCCGCGCCACTCAAACCGTTTCAGATTGGCAAGCGCCTGGTGAAATACTTCGGAGGTCAGGTCCTCGGTTTCAGTCCGGTTCCCTACGCGTCTTACTACATAGGCGTACACGCGCTCGAAATTGATTTCGTAAAGCTCGGCAAAACGAGCGGGGTCCTGCTGCGCAGCTTCGATGAGAAGCCGCTCGTCCGCTTCTTTCTTCAGAGCCTTCAACGAATTCTCCGCGGTGTGGCCTTTCATAAGAGTAACGCTGTGGCGAGGGGAAAGGTTACGGCAAGAAAAATTCAAACCGATTATTTTCGAACTGGCGCCTGGCTCTGTTTCTGCATCAAAGACCTGGATTTTGGCGTGCGCCGTGCGCGCTTTTGCTCTGAGGCCACCGGCCGTACTATACTCTGTCGCCATTGACGAGGTGAATCATGGAAGCAATCAGTGGAGTTTTCAAGACACGAGCCGCGGCCGAGCGTACCGTGCAGGATGCATCGCAAGCCGGCATTCCCTCCGACAAAATTACTCTTTTGACACCCGGAAGTATGGAGCAGATCGAAAAGGAAATGCCCTCTGTGCCCACAGATAGCGCAGAACAACCGGGCATGGGAAAAGCCATCGGCGCACTGCTCGGTGGTGGCGTCGGGATCACGGGAGGTTCGCTTCTGATCGCCCTGGTGCCCGGAGTCGGGCCCATTACTGCTCTGGGCTTGCTCGGAGCCGCTATCGTGGGAGCCGCTGGGGCTACGGTGGGTGCGACCGTGGGTGACAAGATAGAGAAATCCACCACGCAGGGACTGCCGGAAGATGAGATTTTCGTCTACGAAGACGCTCTGCGACAAGGTCGCAGTGTAGTCATTGGCCTGGCGGAGAATGAAAAATCGGCGGCGCTGATGCGTGAACTGATGAAACGAGAAGGGGCGGAGTCGGTTGACGCTGCTCGCGAACAATGGTGGATTGGCCTGCGCGGCGCCGAGGAAAGCAACTATTCGAAAGCCGGCAAAAACTTTGCCGACGATGAGAGGTTCTATCGGCTCGGCTTCCAGGCGGCGCTGCACGCGAAGACGCGTTGCCTGGAATTCGACCAGGTCTCGGGCGCGATGAATGCTGCGCTAGAAGACGTTCAGCGCCAGCATCCCGGGGAAGACGTCGAAGAGGCGTTTACTCGGGGCTACCAGCGCGGCCGGGACTATTATCAACAACTCTGCGATGAGAACAAGAGAGCCGCGTAGAATTGCTCGGCCTGCTGAGGGGCGCGGAGCCCGCACTCATTTCTTGTAGTACAAGTCTTCGACGGCCTTCTGCACCTGAGCGGACAGCATCTGCAGATCGCGCGCCTTCAATCCATTCGTCGAAATGGGCTCGCCCACCCGCATTTCCAGAGGGCGTGACTTGATGTGATATGTGTTCATGGGAAGCAATTCGTAAGTTCCCACCAGCGCAATTGGAACGATGTCGACCTGCGCCTTGATCGCGAGAAAAAATGCTCCTGGCAGAAACGGCTTGATCTCCCCGTCGGGCGTGCGTCCACCTTCAGGAAAAATCACCAGCGGCAGCCCGGCTTTCAGACCCTTCAACGCCGCTCGAATGCTGCTGACCGAGTGGGATGGATTCTGCTGATCGATGCAAACCTGTCCGGACCGTTTCAGTTGCCAGCCTACCACTGGATACGACAGGAGTTCTTTCTTGAAGGCAATCCGGAACTGAAACGGCAGATTCGCGTAGAGCACGGGAATGTCGAGTGCCGATCCATGATTGACCGCATAGACGTGAGGTCTCGAGGTGTCGATCGTGTCGAGCCCGGTGACCGTTACCGGCGAAACGATCGTCTTCATGATCAGCCATGACCAGGTCGACGAAAACCAGTGAAGCCGCCGGCCGGTGCGGTCGAAGACCCCACCCGGCAGGGCGGCTAATCCCATGCCCAGCGTATAGAACCAGATGAGGGGGTTGAAGAAGAAGTACGACCGCAGCCGGCTAAGCCAGCCGTAATTCATTCCTGGAATGAGGTGGGGACTTCGCCGCGAAGGGGCGAGCGAAATCGTTCCGGGCGCGATCGCCGGTTGGCCGTTTCCCACCTGGTCAGCTTGCACTCGATCAACCGATGAATTCACTTCCTGCACGCTTCCATTCTAGGCGAAACGACTGGCGAAGGCTTGGCCGTTT
>Ga0210406_10002335_pt1 | contig 21865 bp, 13 predicted proteins | sample IncBWC30MmetaG_FD_155454 | JGI IMG/M metagenome (GOLD analysis project Ga0210406, IMG submission 155454) | Forest soil microbial communities from Barre Woods Harvard Forest LTER site, Petersham, Massachusetts, United States - Inc-BW-C-30-M | ecosystem: Environmental > Terrestrial > Soil >...
GTGCTCGATTCAGAATGGAGTCGAAGATCATTCCAATACTCTCACCGCGAAAGGGCAACGATCCGGTTGCCATTTCATACAAAACGACGCCGAACGAGAACAGATCCGTACGAGGGTCCAATTCCTGGGCGCGCACTTGTTCCGGAGACATGTAAGCAATCGTGCCTACCGTAGATCCCGGGCTTGTCAGGTGCTCCGCCGTCATTTCTTCGGTCGCATCTTCGTTACCGGCAGACAATCGGAAGGAACCATGTCCGACCGAAAGCTTCGCCAACCCGAAGTCCAGAATCTTGGCGTGTCCGCGGTCGGTCACAAAAATATTAGCCGGCTTGATGTCACGATGGATGATGCCCTTGGCGTGTGCGGCATCGAGCGCGTCGGCGATCTGAATCGCTAAACTCAGTAGCACATCTGTGTCAACGGGGTTGCCCGAGATGCGATGCTTGAGAGTCGCACCCTCCAGAAACTCCATGGCAATGAACGCCTGCCCATCCTGCTCGCCAATATCGTGAATCGTGCAGATATTGGGATGGTTGAGAGCAGAGGCAGCTTGCGCTTCGCGTTGGAAACGGGCGAGTGCCTGTGGGTCTCGGGCAACCTCTTGCGGCAAGAACTTCAGCGCTAGGAAGCGATGCAGCCGGGTGTCCTCAGCTTTGTAGACAATACCCATTCCCCCGCCACCCAGCTTTTCGATGATGCGGTAGTGCGAGATGGTCTGGCCGATAAGCGAGTCGGTACCTGACATGTGCGCTCATGTTAGGTTGGGGCAGGAGTCAAGTCAACGACCACAAGGAAGCTAAACTACATAAGCTTCAGTTCTGGAAAACCCCGCTGATTGTTGAGGAGTGCAGCTGAGCTGTGAACGCTGCAGGAAGTGAAAAATTCAAAGACGCGCTCGCATAGGATAGGGGACAGGGGTGTTCGGGTCGATTATCAAATCCTCGCAGTCTGTGTGAAGTACCTGGCACATGTAGCAGCGGTGTCTTGGGCCCGGAAGCGACGATTGAGTAACGGTTTCCGGAATAAACCATCCAACCTAGTACGCGGGACGGCGGCTTCGGATAGATGGCTACTCTCTACCGGTACTTTAAGGATTTGTGGAAGCTTGCTGTCGTCGCTCTTGTCCTGGCGGCGATCAATCAGATTTTTTCGCTGTTGGATCCGCTCATTTTCCGGCACATCATCGACTCCTACGCGACTCGCTATCGCGAGTATTCGAGCCCGCAATTCATTCGAGGTGTAGGACTGCTGCTCGCTGCGGCGGTTGGCGTGGCTCTGGTCTCGCGCATCGCCAAGAATTTCCAGGATTATTTCGTCAATGTAATCACGCAGAAGGTTGGCGCACGCATCTACACCGATGGCGTTCGACACTCTCTGAATCTCCCGTACACGTTGTTTGAGGATCAGCGCAGCGGCGAAACTCTGGGGAAGTTGCAGCGGGTACGAAGCGATGTCGAGAAGTTCATCGCACTGCTGGTGAACATGGTGTTCACGACTCTGATCGGTCTGGCGTTCGTCACGATCTACGCCGCCAAAGTACACTGGTCCATTGCCCCAGCTTATTTGTTGACAGTTCCGCTGCTTGGCAGCCTTAGTTCTCTGTTGAGCCGCAGAGTCAAGACCGTCCAAAAGCGTATCGTGACGGAGACGACGGCCCTAGCGGGCGCGACGACTGAATCCTTGCGGAACATCGAATTAGTGAAGAGTTTGGGCCTTGCTCAACAAGAGATTGACCGCCTTAATTCGACCACGGACAAAATCCTCAAGCTGGAACTCGAAAAGGTCCGCTACCTCCGCAGCCTCAGTTTTGTTCAAGGCAGCTTCGTCAATCTCCTGCGGACATCCATTCTCCTTCTGATGCTTTATCTTATTTACACACAGCGCATCACGGTAGGGCAGTTTTTCTCTCTTTTCATCTATTCATTTTTCATTTTCGGCCCGCTGCAGGAACTGGGCAATGTCGTCAACGCGTATCGCGAGACGGAGGCATCGCTCGACAATTTCGAAGAGATTTTGAAAATGCCGACGGAGCAAAAGCCCGAGCATCCAGTCGCACTGCCCTCACTCGAAACACTCGAGTTCGACCGAGTTAGCTTCCAGCATCATTCGGCATCTTCACCAGCCTTGAGCGAAATCTCGTTCCGCGTGGCACGCGGCGAGACCATCGCGTTTGTAGGCCCGTCGGGTGCGGGCAAGACGTCTTTGGTGAAATTGCTGGTCGGCCTCTACCGCCCGAAGAGTGGCCATATCTTTTATAATGGAACGCCGGAAGATCAGGTGGCAATTGAAGATTTGCGTGAACGAATTGGATTCGTGACGCAGGACACGCAGCTGTTTTCCGGATCGATTCGCGAGAATCTGCAATTCGTGCGCCCGGACGCCACGGACGAAGAATGCCTGGAAGTCTTACGCCAGGCCGCTGTCGAAGGTCTGCTCCTGAGAGCCAACCACGGGCTCGACTCGAAGATTGGCGAAGGCGGGGTGAAGGTTTCGGGAGGAGAAAAGCAGCGGCTCTCGATCGCGCGCGCTCTTCTGCGCCGGCCGCAATTGCTGGTGTTCGACGAAGCGACCTCGTCGCTTGATTCTTTGACGGAGGAAGAAATCAGCGAGACCATTCGGGATGTCGCCGTGAGCCGAGACGCGATCACGATATTGATCGCCCACCGGCTCTCTACCATCCTGCACGCGGATTGCATTTACGTATTGGAAAGAGGGCGAATTGTAGAGAGCGGCCGTCACGAAGATCTACTCGCGAGCAAGGGTCTCTATAGCGCGATGTGGCGGCAACAGGTAGGGGAGGGCCGAGAGAAGTTGCTCAACCCTGCGTGACCGACGGAACAAACGAAGATCCTGGTTTGAAGTTTCCTGCAAATCTCTTAGGCGCAACACCGCAACCAACTCCGGCGCATCTCAGCCAATTTTTGGGACACTCTCGGTGCACTTTAGCCCGCAAATGAGATGGTCTGGTGCAAACCAGAGCGCCGCAAGTCGCTGTCTAGTATGTAAGGATAGTCCTTATATAGGATATAGGGATTGTTTTGAGCATGGTCCTATTGCATAATTCCCCAAGAAAGTTGGGGTATTGTGCAATGGCCAGACGGTACAAGGAAGCCGCTAGGCGGCTCTATGAAACAGCCCAGTCGCAACAAGGATTTTTCACGACCAAGCAAGCGATTCGTGGGGGGCTTGCGGAGAAGACCCACGCCTACCACGTCAAGGCAGGCAACTGGATCCGGGTCCATCGCGGCATTTACCGGCTCGCCGATTTCCCGCCTGCGGAGCGTCCGGATCTCATGCTGTGGTACCTGTGGTCTCACAATCGCAGGGAAATTCCAGAAGGAACCTATAGCCACGAAACCGCACTGAGCCTTCACGAACTCTCGGACACCATGCCTTCGAAACTACACATGACGGTGCCAAAGAAGTTCCGACGAAATAGTCAAATCCCGGAAATCCTGGTGCTGCACCGCGCAGATCTCAACGAGGGCGACGTGCAGGACGCGCACGGCGTGAAAGTCACGCGCCCACTGAGGACAATTCTGGATGTGCTCGAAACTGGGCGGGTGGACAAGACTCAAATTGGGCAAGCGATCGAGGCGGCGCTGCGCCTGGGACTCATCCGCAAGCAACAGATCGATTCTCTGCCGCACGATAAGCTGCAAGATTCGTTTCGAGAACTCGCGGGACAACGGTTGTGACGGATGAAGCGAGAGAATACAAAACGGTGGGAGCATTCCGTGCGGCCTTGGAGGCAAGGCTGCAGTCCCGCGCCCACGACGAACGGACGGACCTCCAGCGGTTGCGCAGGCAGGTCGCCTTTGACCGCCTATTGGCGAGGCTATTTCCAAAGCGAAGCGAGGCGAAGTATCCGTGGATCCTCAAGGGCGGGTATGCGATGGAACTGCGGATCCGCGCGGCACGGACGACGACTGACATCGACCTGACGCTGTACGACGGATCGCAGCTGTCGAAAGATCCGGGCGAACGGCGAAATCAAGTGCGGGCGATGCTTCAGGAATCTGCATCGATCGAGTTTAAGGACTATTTTGAATTTCTAATAGGGCAGGCGAGCGAAAACCTTGACGGAGCTCCGGAGGGCGGTAGCCGCTATCCGGTCGAAGCGCGGATGAATGGGAGAGCATTCGCGCGGTTTCACGTGGATGTCGGGATCGGTGATGAAGTGCTTGAGCCCGTGGAAATGGTCGAGGGGCGCGATTGGCTGCGGTTTGAGGGTATCACGCCGCCCTCCGTTCCGGTCATCTCGCGAGAACAACAGTTCGCGGAGAAACTGCACGCGTATTCCTTGCCGCGCGGAGAGCGTGTGAATACAAGAACGAAAGACCTCATCGACATGCTGCTCTTGATTGAGCAGGGAAACCTAGACAACCGCAGGGTAGCATCAGCGATCGCAAAAACGTTCGGAAAAAGGGCGACGCACGATGTTCCTCGTAGACTCGAGCCGCCGCCAGCGGAATGGAAGCCCACCTTTGAGGCGTTAGCCGGGGAATGTGGTCTAAAGACGAATCTGTCGCACGGTTTTGAGGCGGTGCAAGGGTTTGTCGCCGGGATTGGCGAACGATGATGATCGAAAACGGCGTGGCACGAAACCACAGGGGACTGAAATGAGACTGACCCGGGGCGATCGAATCGCAGGCGTGGACGGCTTGCAACTCCGCAGGTATTTCCGGCGGTTTGGAAACGAACAAGTGAACTACGCAACGGTCATGGACAAATTGTCCGTGACGAGGAGGCAGGCAGAAAAGCTCCTCACCGAATTGCTAAAACTCGAAATGATCAGCCGCTGCGAATTTCAGCATGACAAGAAGATGGTCTCCTACCAGACGACCATCAGGGGAAATGCGCTGGGAATGGCAAAGGCAGGCAAACCGGTGACTCGTGCTTCCGCCGAAGAGGTTCTGCGTAAGTTTCTGGATCGGGTAAGGGTGGTGAACGGCCGGCAGGAACTGGCGCACAGCGTGGAATCTGTGGTTGTGTTTGGCAGCTATCTGTCCGACGCGAAGCGACTGAACGACTTGGATATTGCAGTTGAGCTGAGAGCAAAGTGGCATGACGACGCATCGTTCCAGAACTATCGGAACGCAAGTCTCGATCGGGCGCGCGCGCGAGGGCGGCGATTCCGGAACTTGGTGGAAGAGGTTTGCTGGCCGCAGCTCGAAGTGATCTCGATTCTAAAGAACAGATCGCGAACGATCAGCTTTTGCGAATGGAATTCGTTGCTCCTGATGGAAGGGTTGCGCTACTGCGTGGTGTTTGGCGACAGGCGCCGAGTCGCCGGTTTGCTCAAAAGCGGACGTTGCGTGGAATTGACGGAGCAACATTGAACAAGCGCTTTCAGTGTCCCGACGCTCGCCACTCCCAACTCAGACAACGTCGCGACGTGGTCGGGGTCCTTTCGGTGTGGTTGAGAAATACGGAGTCATGCAGGAGAAATGGCTCCGGGTGACGATTCTGGGTTGCGTTGAGAACTTGCTGGTCCGGGTGTCCCGAAGACGTGGTGTCATGTAGGTGTCATGCGAATTGTGACGAATGACGGCAAATGAGAATGAAGACTGAAAAGAGAAAGTGAATCAGTAGTGTCCCAACGTTATGCGAGCAAAATCGATTGGTTATCGGAAACCGGTTGAATTTCATCGCTCATTGTTTGTGCAAGTAGTTGATCCAACGGGATTTTCTCGAACATGGTCAGGCTGAGGATCTGTAGGATTTCATACAAGCTGGCCGTGAGATGCAATCGCTTTTTCACGATGGCGACCAGAACGTAGGCGGAGACGGCGATCCAGATTTGTGACCTGACCGCGTTCTCCGACGTTCCGAAGAAAGCAATCGAGTCGCAAATCTCGGCAAAGTCCCGATTACGCCGAAATCAAATGGGTAATAGAACGAGGGAACTTCAGCTGGGAGGACAGAAAGATCAAGAACCGTGGTGACTGAACTTGTATGCAGCAATCAGCAGCCACACAGCGGCTGTCCCAAGTAGTATCCAAAAGCTGACGACGCGAAGCGGAACGGCCCAGTAGGTATCGTGGATGGAAATATCCACACCGACGGGCAGGAACACACCAAACCTAATAACGAAAGCGAGTATTGCCAGGACTCCCGCACCAATCAATATCTTCAAACACGCGCTCCACTACAACGACTGCATCGAATATTTACATCGGGGAAGTGAGAATGTCTAGCGGACGCTTGGTCAAGTGCCGTTCCCGGACAAGTGCCTCATAGACAGTTTGGGGACTACTCATCAGCCGACCGCTTCAAGGAGTTTTGCCCTGTTGTTGCTGCTGTTGCTGTTTCTGTGCGGCAGCCTTCTCTGACTCCTCTACTGCCTTCCGAAACTCCGCTACCGCCTTTACTTCTGGTGCTTTCAATCCATCCTTCTCGGCGTACCTCCACACCGGAGCAGCATCTACGGCGTACTGTACTTTTCCCTGAAACACCTTGAACATATCGTCCTGCCCTCCCACTTCGACCCCGGTGTGCGGCTTGTCGGTCGTGGACCCGCTCGTTCCACTCGTTCCTAGTGGACCTCCCGGCTGCGTCACGTCGGGAGGGCGCCCCTTCGTCACTCCCACCCGTATCGCATCGTCGGTGGCCTCAACCGTCCCGGGTCGCGAATCCACGGGGCCACCATTGACCGTCGGATTCGCAATCCTTCCCGTTCCTTTTCTCACTCCAACCACGAGGTCCGCCAGCTCCGCATCCCGCGTCAACTGGAACCGTCCCCATTTCATGAATGCCTTCTCCACTTCCTCTTGTGCCCTCCGGTTCGCAAACGGGTCATCCGTCGGCTCTCCCGCATCTGGCAAAATCACCACCAGCACGGTCTTCGCCTTCCACACATAATCCGGCAGCACCACTTTCTCTTTTTTGTTCGCGCTCGCCATCCCTACCAAAATCACCACCAATGCCATCGCGGCTGTGGTCGTCCCCGCCGCACTCGCCATCTTCCCAGTCTTTCTCCGCAATGGTCTCTTCATAACCGCCTCCCGCCCTCTACTCCGGGTCATTATATCCCCGAGGCTTGCACTGCAGCTGGCTCAAGTCCTGGGAACGCGCTAATCGTACTTGTGGATTTCGTCTCTCCTGAGTTCCGCTGGCTCAGGGGGGTGATACGTTTCTGGCCGAACTTGCACTACCTATATGTGGAACTAGGTTCTGGTGATTATCTCTCGTCCCGAGGACAAGGAGGGCATCGTACCAAAGCCACAGGTATCAATCAGCCGATAGTCCGCATCGACGCAGTCACACGGCTGTGGCGGGGAGGTCTCATGGCCCTTAACATCACCAGCAGAACGATAGATGAGGTCATCGTAGTCCGTCTCAGGGGCGCGATCCTCTTTGGCGAGGAGTCAGTATCTCTGCGCATTCGTGTAAATGACTTGTTGGGCAAATGTCCACAAATTGTGTTGGACCTAGGGGACGTCACTCGCATCGATAGCGGGGGCCTGGGTACTCTCGTGGCTCTCTACGCGTCGGCTCGGAAAGTCGGCGGTGATATCAAACTCGCTGACCTCGGCAATCACGCAAAAGAGGTGCTGGAGATTACAAGGCTCGTGACAGTGTTTGAGATATTTGGCAAGACCGAAGACGCGATCACGTCCTTCAAACTGGCCACAGCAGCAGCGTAATCATTCCGGGCCCTTCGGATCGGCGGGGGATACCAGTCTTGACAGTGCGGCTGGAGCCGTTCACATCGAGCTTATGGAGTAGTATATTGTCCGCTCAGTAGCTTGACCGATGGGCTAAACTCCTAGCCAGTCCAAATAGTCTTGGGGGCATAATGAAGCTTCGAGCGTTCGTCGTCATGCCATTTGGCAAAGAAGTCCAAATTCCATCGGCAACACACGCGTTCGGATTGCTCCCCCCAAAGCAACCCAGGGTGAATTTCGATCGCATCTATGACGAACTTATCGCGCCAGCTCTAGATAAGGTTGGCTGCCAGCCGTTTCGCGCTGATAGCGAGGTGTCGGCAGGGGACATCCGGACGGACATGTTTTTCGAGTTGGTTACCGCTGATGTGGTAGTGGCGGATCTATCCACCTTGAATCCAAATGTCTACTACGAACTTGGAGTCCGAGATGGCGTCTGTCCACGCGGGGTCTTTATCGTCCAAGGAGGATGGCCAACCCAACGTCCTTTCGACGTGGCTCAAGACCGCAGCTTCACGTACAACGGCAAATTGTTCGCAACCAAGGATGGCGATCAGCATATTCCTTCCGCTGACGAGAGCGCAGAGATTCACCAGGCAATCAATGACCTTGCGAAGATTTTTTCGCGGGCCCTCGCCTCTGGATCCCAAGGAACAGGTAGTCCCGTCTACTCGCACTTACCAGGTCTAAAAGCCGCTAATTGGGACGACATCGATACATCTCGGGCGCAACACTTCAGCGCAATTGGCTTGAGCGAGTCGAGACGGCTCAGCAACTAAATCGGCCTGGTCACATCATTACCATTGCTCAAGACGCCCCCACCCGCATTCATCGATGCAAGATTCTCTGGGAAGCGGCACGCGCGTTGATTGGACTCTGTCAGTTTGCTGCTGCCGAGGAGGTGCTTAATGAAATGCTCCTGTTGCAGTCGGATAATATCGTCGCTCAAATGTATCTCGGTGTCGTTCACGCCATCAGTGGGGACAGCCTGCGAGCCGAGCAGCAACTGCAAGCCATTCTGAAGCAGCACGAGGGTAACCCGCTGGTCAATCTCACCTTGGGATTTGTCTATCGCCTGCTATGGTATCTGGAGTGGAAACATGCACCTGATCCGCGAGAGCGGGCAAGAAAATCGGACCGCTTGCTGCATTCCTCAATTCGTTGTTTTTACAAGGCGCAATCGGATCATCCTGAGCAGTACATGGGTGGCTACAATGCCTTGCTTCTTATGGCCGTCACAGAGGACCTCTTTGGCAAGATAGAGCTGCCACCCGGTTTGCTCGACCGAAACGAACTCGTCACCGTCGTACATTATTCGGCCACCTCAGCAAGACAAATCGCGGAGGAAACGGGAGACCATGATGCCCAATTCTGGACCGCAGTAGCCCTTTCGGGTTTGGAGTTACTGAAAGGCAACAAGGAAGGTACGCTTCGCGCCATTGCCGACGCCTGTGCAGTGCCTTCCGCCACTCGGTTCTACTTACGGCTCCTAAAGGAGCGAGCGTGCTTTTTGCAACGTTTACAGTTCAAGACAGAGATCGTAGGTGCGGTTATGGAGCTGGTTGAGGATGCTCTACAGAAGCTACCGGTTCCACAAACGTGGCACAAAGTGTTTGTGTATTACGGCTACCCGTGCGACGCTCCGGGATCACCGGAGAGGCGGTTTCCGCGACGGTCCATTCCGGAGGTGCAATGCCTCATGAATCAGATCCTCGAAGATGACTGGAAAATTGGCAAGGACGACCTAGCGATCTGCGGGGGTATGGCAGAGGGCGATATTTTATTTGCCGAGAGCTGTCTCTTGCGAGGCGCACACGTGCGACTGCTTATCCTTGACTCGACTGATCCCGATTCAAACGAATGGGCTAATCGACGCGCCGCGCTCCTCGACCATCCAAACACCACGGTCTGGTACCATCGCGAGGAATTGGGCGATCCGGTCGACACCACGGGTTTGCGAGGCCGTCACAATTTGTGGATCTTTAATACCGCGCGCATGGAAGTAGCCGAAACTGCGCAAATGGAAGCAGAAGGCGCGACCGAAACTGCGGATGCCAAAACACGGCTTTACGGATTGATTCTTTCCTACGGGAGCCCCAATGCCATGGATCCGGAAGAGCCGTCGTACTTTATTTCTCGGATTGAAGCCGCTAATCGCCACCAAGGGCGAGTAAGGAAGATTAGTCTGGAGCTGCTGAGCAAATCAGTTCGGTTCGCCGCCGGCGAGTGAGCGTCTCCAACTTATCATCGATTGGTTGGGACAACATCGCCGCGTTAAGTGCAATCAGCTAGCGAGAACTAATTTTTGGTAGGCACAGGGTCTCGCCTCGCTAGCCTGCTCGCAACCTTCGGGTGATGTAAGCCCGTCGTGTCAGGAGCCCACCGAAAGGTATCCCCGCCTAGCGGGTGAGCCAGTAGGAATCCCCTCCCTTCAGGGTCCCTTCAGGGAGGGGAGGATGTCAATAGTTCAATGGACAGAAGAACATTCTTAAAACGATCAGGAACGGCGGCGCTGGTTCCGCTGCGGGCGCGCGAGCTATGGGGAGCCGCAAAGAATCTTGCGCGCGATGCTGGAACTGCGGACCTTCGGAATGTCACGCGCGTTGGTGCGGGGATTCGGCGGCGGCCGGCGGATGCGAAGTGGCCTCCGCAGGCAGCGTGGAAGCGGCTGAATGATGAGGTCGACGGAAATTTGATTCCGGTGGAATTCCCGATCGTGGCTTGCGTCACAGACACGGGAAGCGCGGGCTGCCAGAATCTGTTCAACAATATTCACAATCCCTATTACATCGGAGACCAACCCGGCTTGACGCAAACGCTAGGATGGGTGGACGCGTGGGTGAGCAAACCCAGCGTTTACGTCGTGGCGGCAAGCCATGCAGATCACATCGCAGCGGCGGTGAACTTCGCACGGGAAAATGATTTGCGGCTGGTGGTGAAGGGCGGCGGGCACAGTTATCAGGGAACCTCGAACGCGGCGGATTCGCTGCTCGTGTGGACTCGGCGCATGCACGACATCACCATGCATGAAGCGTTTGTTTCACAAGGATGCAAGGGCAAGCATGCCCCACAACGCGCGGTGACGCTCGGCTCCGGTGCGATTTGGATGCAAGCGTACGACGCGGTGACGACAAAAGGCGGCGCGTATGTGCAAGGCGGCGGCTGCACTACGGTCGGCGTGGCGGGCCTGGTTCAGAGTGGAGGCTTCGGAAGTTTTTCGAAGCATTATGGAACCGCGGCGGCAGGATTGTTGGAGGCGGAAGTAGTCACCGCAGATGGGAAAGTGCGCGTCGCGAATGCATGTACGAACCCAGATTTGTTTTGGGCGCTGAAGGGCGGCGGAGGAGGAACATTCGGCGCAGTGAGCAAAGTGACGCTGCGCGTACGGGAACTGCCGGAATTTTGGGGCGCAGCGATTCTTACGGTCAAGGCCGCGTCGGATGACGCGTTTCGGCGTTTGCTGCGGTACTTCGTCGACTTCTATCGAGAGCATCTTTTCAACGATCACTGGGGCGAGCAGGCGCGCATTGCGAGCGACAATGTACTCGATTTGTTGATGGTGTGCCACGATTTGAGTACGGAAGAAGTAAAAAAGATATGGCAACCCTTTCTGGATTGGGTGGCGCGCTCGCCGGCCGCTTACACAATCGAGGGACAGCCAATTCTGGGCAGTATGCCGGCTCGGCATTGGTGGGACGTGCAGTGGAGGAAGCAGAACCATCAAGCAGTTTTTAATTTGGACCAGCGGCCGGGAGCGAGTTCAAACAACGCGTGGTGGACGGGAGACGCGGGGCAAGTGGCGTGGTTCCTTTACGGATTCGAATCGTTGTGGATGCCATCGTCCCTGCTCGAAGATGATTCACAGGAACGGCTCGCGCAGGCGCTGTTTGCCGGTTCGCGCCACAAAGACATCGAGTTGCATTTCAACAAAGGGCTGGCGGGAGGGCCGCGGGTGGCAATGGAGGCGACACGCGACACAGCGACGAACCCCGCAGTGCTGAATGCGTTTGCGCTGGCCATCGTAGGCGACGCAGGCGGCGGATATCCCGGCGTGCGCGGCCATGAGCCGGATGTTGAGGCCGGACGCAAATCTCGGCGAGAGATCCACAAGTGCGTAAATGAGTTGCGCACGATCGTGCCGGATGACGGAGCGTACGTTTCGGAGAGCAATTTTTTTCAGGAGAACTGGCAGCACGCATACTGGGGAAGCAATTACGCACGGCTGGCGTCGGTGAAAAAGAAATATGATCCGACAGGATTGTTTTTTGTGCATAACGGCGTGGGCTCGGAAGAATGGAGCGAGGACGGGTTTGTAAGGAAAGCTAGGAGTTTATAGTCGAAAATCGAGAGTAACGGCGCGGCGAAACACATGCAGCGATCTACTGGAAGATCAGGCGCGACTCTCCCCAGTTTTGAACCTGCGGGTTTCCTGGACGACCCTGGGGTCCCAGAAGCGCGTTTGTCGGTGCTAGCCCGACCGGCAAGCTGGTAAAGTCGGAATCGTAGACCAGGAACTGCTACTGAGGAACGAAGAGAACCACATGCTGAAAGCCCAATTCAAAGGCAGTTTGTTGTTATCCGATGCCGAAAAGGCTACGTTGCCTGAAATCGTTCACCGGCTCGGACGGAAAGCCTTGGAACATTTGGCGACTGTCGCGAACCAGATGCGCTGCTGGCCTAGTACCGAAAGCTCATCGCCGACAAGTTCGACGGATCGAAGTTTCGCAAATCATCCTGGGGTCGTCCCAGAGTTGACGAGGAAACCGAACGGTTGGTGGTGCGGGTGGCCAAGGAAAATCCCGGGTGGGGCTATGACCGGATCGTGGGCGCCATGGCCAACCTGGGTCTCCAGCTCTCGGGCCAGACGGTAGGCAATATTCTCCGCCGCCATGATATTCAGCGAGAGGATCGCCTGCGGGCGACGCGGACGCGGCGACTATGCCACGCGCTAACGACCATCCGTAGGTTTCGGTTTGACCGCGTTCGCCAAAGTCAACCGCTTATCATGCGTGATATAGCTGATCTGCAGGTTGTAACCGTTAAGTGTGGTCGTGTGGTAACGGGGCGTTCGGCAGCAGTCGATACTACGGTTATGAATCGGACGACCGGTCGACAAGCTGATTGCTATTATGTTTCTATCTCCGAAGGAAACTCCGATGCAGAGGTTGTTCCAGAAGCTGCTGGTAGCCAGACACCTTCGCTGCTGATCCTGAGGAGCTTGCTTCTCATGGAAAATCATGAAAAACCCGAATAGAATATCCTGAGAGTTTTGTAGAGTAGGTGCATGAGTCTTTCCACCAAGCTGGCAGCGAGTTTCACCAAAAATGTTCGGAAGCGCGGCGACGACTACTACTGCAGGGGCCGCGTCATGGTCCAGGAAGGCTCCCAATCCGAGCTTACTGCCTGCGTGCGTGGTTCCGGCTTGTACGAGGTGCAATTTGCCTGGAGAGACGACAGACTTGCGGCTTGGTGCGACTGCCCTCATTTTGTGGAGCAGGGCGTTCCCTGCAAGCACGTTTGGGCCGCCATCCTTGCCGCAGACGAGCATCAATATTTGACCGCAGCCGCCTCGGCCGACAAGCTGATCCTGGACTTGGATGCGCTTGGCACGGATGGCCTAGATGCCGGTGACTACCTTGATGGCGATGAAGAACTCTATGAGGAAGACGGGATGGCGCCGCTCCTCTCATCACGTTCTCCTGCGGTCGTCCGGAATCCGGCAAAGTTGGGACCACCGGGCTGGAGGAAGCAACTCGGTGAGGTCTTTCCGCCTCGAGATGGCACGGTTTGGCCGTCCAAGCGGGAGATCCTGTATGTCGTGGATGTCGCGAAAAACGTGCACGGCAGCGATTTGGTTCTCTCACTGCAATCGTGCAAGCGAAATGCCAACGGCAGTTTCTCGCGACCCAAAGTTCTTTCCATGAGCCAAGGCCAGATCGCCCAGCTCCCGCTGTCAGAGGATCGTGAAATTCTGTCCGCTCTGAAGGGAGGTCAATCGTTTACCTACGGCTACGCGGGAACTTATCTGCCGATCCCCGAATCCGCGCTGCTCTCGCCCGCTTTGGCCAGCATGCTCATGCCCTTGGTGGCGCGCACGAGACGTTGCTTCCTGCGGCCGCTGAACGAACCGGACAGCCTGCTTCCGCTTGCGTGGGACGAAGGAGGTGCCTGGAATTTTCTCCTTGAGCTTAAGCGGGTTGGCGAAACAGCATGTACCCTCGCCGGCTTTTTCGAGCGTGGAGAAGAGCGCCGGGAAGCCACATTCCCAGCCCTGGCCACGGCAGGTCTGGTAATCACGAGAGACCGTGTGGCACCTCTCGCTAGCGATACCCCGATCGAATGGATCATCGCTCTTCGCAAACGGGGCTCGATCTCGGTTCCCGAAGAGGAACGCGATGAATTCCTGGCGACTTTGCTCTGCTGTCCGAGCTTGCCGCCACTGCGGGTGCCAGAGGAGTTCCGATACGAGGAGGTCATGCTGCCACCCCATCCTCATTTGACAATTTCCAAAACCCGGGTCCGGTACTGGCATGAACGCCTGGATGCGAAACTGTGTTTTGCTTACGAGGGCCGCATGTTCGCGGCGTTCGATCCGGCGCGAGGCTTTTTCGATGCCGCAGGACGGCGTTTTATACGCCGGGATTCCAAGGAGGAGAAGGCCGCCTGCGCGTTTCTCGATCAACTTGGCCTGAAGCAGTGCGCTCCCACCTACCCGGATTCTACGCCGCGGTGGGAGTTGGCGCCGAGCAAGCTGCCTCGCATCGTGCGCTCGCTTGTGGAGGCAGGCTGGGACATCGAAGCCGAAGGAAAGATCTTTCGACGTCCAGGCGCATTCCGCATCGAAGTTTCGAGTGGCGTTGATTGGTTCGAGTTGCACGGTGAGGTAGAGTACGGGAACACCACAGCGCGCCTGCCCGAGTTACTCGGGGCCCTGCGCCGCGGGGACAAGATGGTGCGGCTTGATGATGGAACCTATGGCGTGCTGCCGGAAGAGTGGCTCCGCCGTATTGGCCCGCTGGCTGGAATGGGTGAGCCAGAGCAAGGTCATGTACGCTTCCGTCAGAGCCAAGCGGGACTGCTTGACGCCCTTGTGGCGGCGCAACCAGAAGCCCGCTGCGATGAGACCTTCGCACGCCTGCGCGAGGAGCTACGACGGTTTCAAGGCGTCGAACCTGCGGCACAGCCCGCGGGATTTGTGGGCCGCCTGCGTGATTATCAAAGCGAAGGCTTGGGTTGGATGCACTTCCTGCAGCGTTTCTCCTTCGGTGGCTGCCTGGCGGACGACATGGGTGTGGGCAAGACCGCGCAAGTACTGGCGCTGCTCGAATCCCGCCGCGAGCTGCGCGCTGCGGGCGAGCCCGTCGGTCCATCCCTGGTGGTCGTTCCGAAGTCGCTCGTGTACAACTGGAAGGAGGAATCGGCACGCTTCACGCCGCAACTGCGCGTGCTCGACCATACCGGCTTGGAGCGCAACGGCAATGACTTCGCCGCTTACGACCTGGTACTCACCACTTACGGCACGCTGCGCCGGGACGCCTGGCGCTTCAAAGACGCCGAGTTTGATTACGTCGTGCTCGATGAGGCGCAAGTAGTCAAGAATGCGGAAACCGAATCGTCGAAGGCCGTGCGACTTCTGCGCGGACGACACCGCCTGGCGGTGAGCGGCACTCCGGTGGAAAACCACCTTGGTGAGCTGTGGACTTTATTCGAGTTTCTCAACCCTGGAATGCTTGGCGCTGCCAATGCCTTCAAGGTCGCCGGCGGGTCGATGCGTAATCCGGACGAAGAAACGCGCCGCCTGCTGGGCCAGGCGTTGCGGCCGTTTATCTTGCGCCGAACCAAGGAGCAGGTGGCGCGTGAACTGCCGTCCAAAACCGAGCAAACAGTGTACTGCGAACTCGAAACTGAGCAACGGAAGCTCTATGACGAGTTACGCCAACACTACCGCGATTCGTTGCTCAGGCGGATCGAAACCGCTGGCCTGGCGAGATCCAAGATTCAGGTCCTGGAGGCATTATTGCGCCTGCGGCAAGCTGCTTGCCATCCCGGGTTGCTCGATTCGAAACGCTCCAGCGATTCCAGCGCCAAGCTGGATGTGCTGCTCGAGCGACTGCGTGAAGTGCTCGACGAAGGACACAAGGCGCTGGTGTTCTCGCAGTTCACCAGCTTGCTGAAAATTCTTGGTGCCCGCCTGAATCAGGACGGTATACTCTACGAATATCTTGACGGCGCCACCCGTGACCGCCAGACCCGAGTGGAGCGCTTCCAGAATGACAAAGACTGCCGGCTCTTCCTCGTCAGCCTGAAGGCAGGCGGGCTGGGTTTGAATCTCACCGCCGCCGAGTATGTATTCATTCTTGATCCTTGGTGGAATCCCGCGGTTGAAGCGCAGGCTGTAGACCGCGCGCATCGCATCGGACAGACGCGGCCCATCTTCGCCTATCGCCTGATTGCCCGCGACACCGTTGAGGAGAAAGTCCTGGAGCTGCAGAAAACCAAGCGCGACCTTGTCGCCGCCATGATCGGCGCCGAGAACGGCATGATTCGAGACCTACGCCCTGAAGACCTGGAATTGCTGCTGTCATAGCGATGGTCCGCAATGAAAACGTACTACAGACGTAGTGTTAGTTGTGGAGAATGGCGGCAAAAAGTGAGTATTGCACGATAAAACTGAGGAAGTGACTCGTTGAATTTTGCTGCGATTTATTTCCTCGTATGGGCGGTCCTCATGAACAGTTTCAGGACACCCAGGAAGGCGCAGGATCCACCTGGCGCTCTATTTCGGAGATCTTGCCAGAACGCCTTGTAACTTCCAGATCAGAAATGTCAAAACCTGGGTCCATTTCAGCGATCCCCACGGCACCACTTTCGAGTAGTGTTCCACGTTTCTCTCCACTGACGTTCTCAGTCATACGGTGCTTTGAGCAACTCCATTTCAGGCTGCGTCTCCAGTGCCACCCTTCACAGGGACTTCAATTTCTCTTCGACATACAGCGAGAGCTCAATCATGCGCTCCGCGACTTGTTCGGCCGACTGACCAGCAAAGTTCTTAAGCACCAACTCCTTGACATAGAGGCGCACAAGATAACGCAACTGGAGCGCACGACTGCGCGTGGCGAAGACAAAATCGCGATGACCACTGTTCACGACTATCAGGTTGCGTTCAGCATCGAATTGCGAGCGCCACAGTTCCCCGGCGGCCCGTGCAAAGGTGTAGCCCGGTAAGCCGCGCGCATTGACAACAGTCGGGCCGATAGCCACTTCAAGGCTGTCGGTGACGGTAATCAACGCCTCGGCACTGCAGCGTATGTCACGCTGTGAGACGGCAACGGACAAACGTACAAGAACGGGCGACGCGGGAGCTTCAAAGCTGACTTCTTGATCAGACGTGGACAAGAGCGTGCCACCCCCTTCGACGATCTCCCAGGCAAATGTCAAGTCCTGTTCGACCCGTCGGCGCGAGCGATCCCGGGGCAGCGCACGAAGCCGCCGACGTTGGTTCACTGCCAATGTGCTTGCCGCAGGTGAAATCACGACGGTGTGCAAGGGGCCTGCATAGTCGAAGAATTGGCGCTGTGTAGGTTCGCCTCCGCTCGGTTCTGGAACCCCCTCTCCCTCGGCGCCTGAGGCCTCCACGTCTCTCCCGGATGGCTCGCCGCCACCGGACCCTTGCGGTGAGCGAGACTGGATGTCAAACCAGTCGTATTCCTCGCGAGGCAAGACGAGCATAGCCTCGCGAAACGCACGTTGGATGGCACGTAGGGACTCCCGGTTTGCCTGTTCTTCCTCGGCGCGTCGCTGGGCCTCGATGAGCCCATTGAGGTGTGCTTCCAGCGGTACTAAAGCTTCCACGAACGCCCCATAGCGTTCATCGTGGACAATTCCGGAACGCGTGCCGGGTGTGAGGTTAAGGTAGGGCACGTCGATCAGGCCCTGCAGGTAACGAGAACTCCACGGCGTGCGCTCCAAACCAGGCAGCGTTCCAATATCCGCGATCACCCGCGTGCCGTCTCGGGTAAGGGCGACCCGGCAATCCTCGTCCGGTTCTGTGAGATACAGTTCGCCATAGGCCTCGCCGAATGGCGAGCGAACCGTTGGGAGTTGGTGCAGCAAGCGGCCTTCGAACTGCCGCGGCTCGACCTGGTACTGCTTGCGCGCAAGTTTATCGATCACCGTTACACGAACCTGTGAATTGCGAATACGATCGCGCAGCTCCGAGGCCAGATACCACTGAATCTTCTCGCCGCTCAGTCCACGGATGCCCTCGAGCAGGGGCTTGATCTTGAGTTCGGTGCCCCGTTCGGAAAAGAGCACGCGTCGAGGCTTGACGACGTAGCGCGGATCCCCTTTGCTCATAACCATCTGATAGACACGCTCGTCGGAACTTGTAGAAGTCATCGTGAGCGTGTCGCCCACGGTCCAGAAGCTCAACAGACCGATGCCAAATTCCCCTTGTAAGCCGAGTCCAGCACCGTCTGCCTTCAGGCGTCGCTTGACCGAGTCGCAGATATGAGTTGCGACGTACTTGAAGTCAGGCAGTCCGTTCGCATCGCGAGGAACGCCGTCGCCATCGTCCTTGACCGTTAGATAGTGTTCGTCGTGCTCGCGACCGCGCGTGATGGCAATTGTCTTGGCGTGCGCATCGATACTGTTTTCGACCAACTCGGCGATGGCCTTAAGCGGATTGCTTTGTGACAGGGCAATGATACGGATAGCATTCCAATCGTCACCGATCCGTAGTTTACCGCTCTCTGATTCCTTCGACTTGGTCACGCTCGTCTTCGCCACAGTGACAACGAACTCCGCTCGTTGGGGTAAGGTAGGGAGGAACGACCTCAGCCTGCCATCAGCCACCTACTATATCGAGAGCTTTAGCTGCCGGGCAAGCATGGCTCAGCGGCGGGCACGCAGACCAAACTGAATAAGAATGTGCTCCGATTCATCTAGGATGATTTCGCCACTCGCATTATCCACCCCCGTGATCTCTACTACCTGCAGCCCAATCGGGAGTTCGGTCGCCTGTCTAGCTCCAATGCAGACCTGCTCGGGCGAACACAAGCCGGGACGGAAGGAAGATGTGGCCTGCCATGGTTCATTCGTTCGACATCTTTCGCATCTTAAGAGATGACGTACCAAGGAGCGGTGTTCTACGAAGCTCAACAACCGACTGTCACAGATCAGCTGATACCTGGTGCGAGACCTCAATCGGGAGTAGAGGTTTCTGCCTCGAGAGAACGTTGCCGCACGACTGTGGCTCGCCCCACGAGGGTGCTCTGCAGCCTCCATGCTTCGCTGCTGGAAATATAGTAGCCCTGATGTGGCTCCAAGCTAAGCTGCAGGTCCACCCTGGCGTCTGGCAAAACCACGACTGAGTCGTTCTCAATACTCTGGGAAGGAATGAGAAGCTCCGGCTGGTCACCGGGCAAGCGTAGCCGCTCGACGTGTCCATCCGCCATGACGATGCAATTCCATCGCGTCTCTCCGCAGACATTCACGGCGGGAAGTTCTTCGGCGCTTGCGGGGGAGCCATCGAAAAATTGCAAGCGGACTTCGCGATAGCTTCCCGCAGGAACGTTTGCACTCTCTGCCAGAATTATCGGCATAGGGTTACCCATTAGGTCAATTTGACGGGGTTCCTTTGCGAGGTGGGGGGCGAGTTCGAGCCAATTGGGAGAACGCGCGTCTTCGCTGGCGCCAGGCCGAAGTTGAATGCCTCGCAAGGTCACAAAAACATGTTCCACGCGGGTGGCAGCCGTACAGGTCTCGCAGAGTGAGGATTTAAGCGCAACCACACTCATTGCGCCGTGGACCTGAGAAAGCGAACAGCTGGGCGGCGGATTTGCCACTTTTACGATGAGACCACCGTTGCCATTATTGGAAAAGCCGACAAAACAGGAATCACCGCAGCCAGTAAGGGCGATGGCGGTGAACATCGCAGCACAACTGAATGTACTCCGGAGATGACATCGAGAGAACCGCATGGATTCGCTCCAGTGCCTGCCACTCGACCGCGTCGAATCGGCCCCTCTGTCTTGTATTCTACGCCGCTTTCGTAACCTGAGGCGCGTCATTTGGAAAGAATCATCTGTACCGTCGAGATGGTCTGCGTGGCGCACCCGCTCTCAACCAGAACTGTTACCGGGCATCCTCGTGCTAGGCTAGTGCGGTGTCCCGGAAATAACTGAATCGTTGCCGTCAAAGAAGTAGGACGAACTGGGCACGGCTGAAGGATCGACCGTCCATCCGGAGAAACACGACTGATCGAGTTTGGGCGGTTCGCCGCGCAAAATCGGGAGAAGCGTGGTGAAGGGAAACCGGAGACTTTTACGCTCCTGGGCTTCACGCACTACTGTGGGAAGCGACGGAGCAATGGGTCGTTTATCGTCTGGCGGAAAACGGCGAAAAAGCGCATGGTGGCCAACGCTTGCGGCGATTTTGGTGGCCCGTCCTACGCCGCCGCAGTCAACGACCTGCGCGGCGGGATCGGCTCATCGCGATCGACACGACTGCGGGAACGTGGTCCCTACCGCGTTAGTTTTGGTTCGGCCCATCTTACGCCGAGGCGTCAGCTAGGCCTTTCCCTAGTTGTTTGGCAACGTGAAACGACCTAGAAATAGCGCCAGAGCGAGCCAGGGCGATTAGGACTTGGATGAGGACGCAGCGCAGAGCCCCCCTTGCCCGAGCCCTAAGAGGCGTTTATCAAGACTTAGGGAGCTGCCTAAGCCGCTTCCCTGCCCAGCCCTGCATCCTCTGTGTGGTAAATACAAAATCGAGTGTCAAATGGAATTTCTTGAAAAGAAGTCACAACCACGCATCGCGTCCAGGAGCACGAATTGTTGAAGCGTTTGGAACATTTTTGCAAACGTGCAGGTTTGGAATTTCCAACAGATGCATGGCCGAAAGATGACCGCAAAGCGTATTTTCTACTCGGTTTATGTGCTATTGAAGATATGAAAGACCTTAGTTTTCGCGAAAGGCTCGCACGGCTCGATGACTGGGCACGCCAGCGCGACTTGCTTAAGCCGAATGAAACGCTCTTCGCAAAGAGGCGCTGAACGCTCGATGATCGACATTTCTTGTGCCTCACACGCAGGATTAATACCGTCGTGGCCCAAGCAGCCTTGAACTTGCTCTGGGAGCAATTCCGGGATGGAACAGCAACGGGAAACCAGAATGGCAATCGAGCCGCAGTTACATGGTACGCAAAAACAGCCGTTCAGGCGATCGGAGCAGAACCGTGCCGCGACGCTTTACTAAGGCGAGGTCACGTTGCCACTTGCTCATTAGGCGGCTAGCAGTGAAAGGCGTGACGTTCGCGGCGTCAGCCAACTCCTCGTTTGTGATCTGGAGTGCAGTACCACCCGCAACCTTCTTACCGATAGTCCGGGCAAGAGTAACGAGTACATGAGCAACCCGCTGTCGAGAGGTGTGGCAAGCTAAAGCGATGTGAGAGGTGAGATGCCAAGCCACGTAGTCTGAAGCAGTTGACAATGTGTTCTCCAACAATCTGGGATACCGCACGACAAGATCCCGGATCGTGGGACGATCCCACACCAACACCGAGCTGTCCGTTACTGCTTCTGTGCTGAAGAGATAAGAACAATGGTCCGACAGAACCGCCCGACCGCCGAATAGATCTCCTGGTCCAAGCCACTGAAAGAGAAGCTTCTTGCCCTCTTCTGCAACGAAGAAGGCTCTGACAAGTCCTTTCGTCAACAGGAAAAAATGGTCGGCAGAGTCACCCTGGTTTGTAACCACCGAATTGGCGAAGAATCGGCGTGGTGTTGCAGCTGCCAAGATTTTCTTGCGATGATCAGGAATCAATCCATCGAGAAATTGTGATCGCAAGCTGGTCGATACAGCAGCAATTCCTGAGTAAGGCATGAATGTGTCTCCTGGAGTGGCCGTAGGCCGAGCCTGAACTGTACGAGCGGCTAAAGGAAGAGGATTCTCCTGTAGATTACAGCCGACTAAAGTATAGGTCCGCCGAGTATTGCAGGGAAGAGCACGCGCCGCAAGGCGTCCATGCGTCACCCCCGGATCGAACGATTAATGCCAGGCGTCGTTTCCAAGTCTGTCCTTTAGGGCCTCCGGCCCGCGAAAGCTTATGAAAATCACTTCGAGATAAAATGGCCACGGTCCGGAGCGGCGAGGTCGACTTCCCATTAGAGAAGCCGAGGCTGTAAGTCTGTCTG
>Ga0210406_10002336_pt1 | contig 21846 bp, 21 predicted proteins | sample IncBWC30MmetaG_FD_155454 | JGI IMG/M metagenome (GOLD analysis project Ga0210406, IMG submission 155454) | Forest soil microbial communities from Barre Woods Harvard Forest LTER site, Petersham, Massachusetts, United States - Inc-BW-C-30-M | ecosystem: Environmental > Terrestrial > Soil >...
GGAGATGGCGGGGCTGGCGCAAAGGAAGATTGCCCTGAGTCATGGGAAGGTTTTTTGTCACCCGGTTGGTGGGCCTATGGTTACTTTGCGGCGGTGAGAGCTAATTGCAGAGGGACGTTCCAGTTTGGACGATGGCGCCTCGGCGGCTGAAGAGCCTGCGGAAAAAGGGATATTGAGGCCAGGAAACGGAAGGCCCGGGGCTAAAGCCCCTTGTATTCCTCAGCTTTTTCGCAGGGCTAAAGCCCTGCGCTTAATCCCAAAAAGCGAAAACCTCTCTCTCTATCTCTCTCTCTCTTTGCGTGGCCTGTAAAAAGCTCGCCCCTCCAACGCACGTAAACTCGCGCCCCTTGAATTCAGCCGGTTATTTGTCTTTTTGCAGCTCGACTACTACCACTTCGATTGGTTTGTCTCCGGCGTTGACGTCGGCGTGCATGGTGTTGGGTGGATTGGCGGGAAGCCAGTAGGCTTTGCCTGCCTCCCATACGTGGGCTTCTTTGGCGCCGCTCTGATCGACGATGTTCATGGTGCCGCCCTGAAGCGGGATGATGACGCGGCCGTGATCGTGCCGGTGCATCGTGAGGGGTGAGTTGGGGAGGACGAGGGAGCGCCAGACTTTGACTTCATCATTCTGGATGAGTTGGGTTCGCAGGGTTTGGGTTTGGGTATGGGAACGGATGGCGGCGAAGAGTGCCAACACGAGCGCGGTTACCGCCATTACGCGGTTCAAAGAAACTTTCATCAGCACCTCCGGTGTGGCGGCAGTGTAGCAGCTATTTGAGTTTCAGCGCTTCCTGATCCTGACTGAGAATCCTGGATATTGAAGGGTGATCCGGCTTTACTCGAATCGTAATCCTACATTCCCTGGAGAAATGCGCCGTATATTCCCTCTGACTTGTACCGAATGAAGGGCTTTCTGCTTCTGCCTTCAAACGTGGTTCCGTCGACGACATAGCTGTAAATCACCTGAGCCGTTGGGTAGCTCGTTCCTCCGTAATCCGGATCTGCGATCTCAACAGCGGCCGTCGCCATAGGCCATTTGGTGGATCCCCAAGTTTGTATAACTCTGGTTATAAGTTTGAACAGAAAGACCAGGTAGTAATCGAGGACAAGGCCGCCCATTTTGTTATCGTTCGCCCCATTTGAGTTTGGAGCGGAGAACGCTGAAGAGGCCGTTGGGGCGGCTGCGCAGGAGACGGACGCTGGCTTCGGAGCGTTGGCAGTGGACGTGGTCGCCGAGAGACAGGGGGACTGCCTCCTGGCCGTCGACGGTGAGGAAGATTTCGTTGGGAACGCCGACAACGTGGACGCTGACGGTGGAATCGCCGGGGGTGACGATGGGGCGGATGGTCAGCAGGTGGGGACAGATGGGAGTGACCAGCAGGGCGTTGACGCTGGGCATAACGATGGGGCCGTTGGCGGCGAGGTTGTAGGCGGTGGAACCGGTGGGGGTGGAGACTATGACGCCGTCGGCGCGGAAGGTGGCGACGAGCTGGCGGTCGATTTCGACGGAGAAGTCTCCCATGCGGGCGATGGTGCCTTTAGCGATGACGACGTCGTTGAGGGCGTCCCACTCCTGAATAATCTTGCCGTCGCGGATGTGCTCGGCGTGCATCATGCTGCGGACTTCGATTTCGGCGCAGTTATCGCACCAGGCTTCGAGGGTGGAGTAGAGGTCGGAGAGAGGGATCTCGGTGAGGAAGCCGAGGGAGCCGAGGTTCACGCTGAGGATCGGGGTGGTGGTGCGGGCGAAGGCGCGGGCGGCGGCGAGGAGGGTGCCGTCGCCGCCGAGGACGATTACCAGGTTGGGTTTGTACCTGGGCAGGTCGACGCGTTCGATCGGGTTGGGGGCGTCGATGTAGGCTGCGCTATCCGGGTCGAGCAGATAGTTATAGTGGCGTGCTTCGAGCCACGCGATGAGATCGCGCAGGATACCGGCGACCTCCGGCTTCTGCGGTTTGGAGATGATGGCGGCCTGGAGCATTGCTGTCTAGTGTAACGGCAAGGGGAGGGTGTATCGGGGTCGATTGCGCACCCTCTCTGCTTGCGCCTGGCGCACGGGACACTGAAGCGCTCTCCCTCTTATCGGGTGACGTTCAGGGTTACAGTAGTCCTCTGGGTCTCGCCTCCGCCTGCTGCTCTGATGGTAATGGTGTGATTTCCAATGGAAGCTCTCCTTCCAACATTGATAGTCATGATGGATGTACCCGATCCCGGCGCAGCTATGGAGCTAGGACTGAAGGTTACGGACTGGGCGTTTCCCTGTCCGGAGGCAGACAAGGCGATCGCTGCGTTGAAACTGCCGGAGACGGCGGTTGTGATGACGACGCTGCCGGATGCACCTCTGGCCAGCGTAATTGCGGGCGAAGCCGAGACGGTAAAGCCGGCAGGGGCGGCTGGGGTGACCGTGAGTGAAACGGTCGCCGTCTGTGTGAGATTTCCGTCGGTGCCGGAGATGGTGATGCTATAGGAACCGGGCACCGCAGAGGAGGAGACGGTGAAGGTGACGGTGGAGGTGCCCGAACCAGGCGCAGCGATAGAGGCAGGGCTGAAGCCGACGGTCACGCCAGCCGGCACACCCGATGCGGCGAGAGCGACGGCTGAGTTGAATCCACCGGAGACTGCGGAGGTGATGGTGGAGGCTCCGCTGCTACCGGCTGCGACCGAGAGTGCCGTGGGCGAACCGGCGAGAGTGAAAGCGGGGGTTTGGGTCGCGGATCCAGTCAGGGCATTGATGAGTCCGGTGTTTGGACTTCCCCAGCCGGTCACCAGATCGTATCCGGTCACCGCTGAGAAGCTGCCGGAGGCGCCGCTGGTGATGTCGTGGAAGTCCGGGTCGTAACTGGAGGTCACATTCTGGGAGTAGATGGTCGGATTGATGAAGCCGATGGGCGAACTGCCATTGATGGCTAACTGTTGGTTGACCAGCGCGAGGTAGCCGGCCCACATGGGAGCCCCGAAGCTGGTTCCTCCGTATTGGTTCGCGAGGCAGCCGGCCTGGTTGGCACAGGTGTAAAAGGTGAAGTCTGCGTTGGCCGAGATGTCGGGGCCGTTGCGCAGGGTTGTCGAGCCTCCGTTGTTCGCATTGATCACGCCTGGGAGCTGCTGCCACGAGGGGATGGCGATGCTATCCGGGGAGATGCCGCCACCGCTGTAGACCCAGGCGGTTTCCGACTGCCAGGGGCCAGCGGGGCCGGCAGTGATGAGGTCGGTGCCACCAACTGAGGTGACATAGGGATCATCCGCCGGCCACGCCTGGTTTGCGGACGACCAGGTTGAGTTGTCGCCGGATGCGGTCAAGAAGCTCTGGCCCTGGACTGCCATCTTCTGGAAGTATGGGTCGAGTGTGTTCGGGTCCACAGGGGTCCAGCCCCAGGAACAGCTGATGGTGGTGGGCAGCGGGTCGTGCGTTGTCATGGCGCTGATGATTGCGGTATCGGTGGACCCGATGTACACCACCAGACTGGACAACCCGGGGGCCATGCCGATCGCCTGGGTGATGTCGATGGTCTGTTCGGTGTCGTCACAGTTGCCACCGGCTGGAGTATGGAGGCAGGATGTGCTGGTTCCATCGGTGGAGAGAAGGGCGATCGGCACGTTGTTGGTTTGGCCGACGTTATTGAAATACGTATTCACGTCGTCCAGATCGGTGCCGAAAAATTCGAGCAGTCCGAGGTTCTGACCCGCGCCGGTGAGGTCTGTTCCTCCGTAGTAGGCGGCGCGGATATCGCTGCCTATGAAAGAGGCCGAGGGGCCGGAGCCGGTGGTGGCGTGCGAGACGATGCTGTCGGCCTGGATGCCGCGGGCCTTGGCGTAGTCGCTCTTGCTGACCACCATGGGGTGGGGGAGGGAGAAGTTGTCCAGACCGGAGATGTGCCACAGTTTGAATGGCAGATAGGTTGTAGGCTCGCGGTCGGGGGCGTAAAAGGTTCGGGATTCGGTGGGATGTCTAAAGGTGCCCATGCTTACATGGAAGGCAGCCTCGACAGCGGAGACGGGACCTTTGATCTGCACATCCATCCCATCGCGGGAGCCGCCGATGATGGTGAAGCCGTTCATCTTCGCGAAGAGAACCACTTCGTCATAGTCTGCCTGCGTGGGGCCAAATCTTGCGGTGAACTCCGGTACGGTGAGGAAGTGCCGGTAGGAGGGGCTGGCCGGATTGTAGATTTCGCCGAGCAGGCTCTTCAGGCCTGCCGGATCGCGCAGTGGCAGGACAATGTTCAGGGTCATCATCTGGTTTACGGGAAGGTGGCCCATGGCCTGAACCTGGCCGCTGCGATTCAGGTCTCTGACATGGCGGGTCATCATGGACTGTGCATGAGCGTTGATGGTCACGACGAACAGAGTCGCAACGAGGGCGAGCGAGAATACACCTAGTCTCCGCATGACGGTTTCTCCTTCTGCAGGTAGGAAATTCTGTTTTTTTCGTTCGGGGAGGCCCGCCTCATTGTGCCCATCCCGGTCCGACGGTGTCAACCTGCTAAATCGACCTGGGTCAAGCGAAGCGGGCGGCACGGAGCATGGATGCCTGGTGTAAAACGCATGCGCGCAGCATCTTGCGGTTGGCGGTTTGAGGGTTCCGCTATTTCTTTGGTGTGGTTAAGGTTTGGGCTTCTTGGGATAGAGCAGAGCGATCTGAAGGCGCATGCCCCAGGACGATGCTCCGGGAGGATGCACGGCGTTGCCGTAGAAGTTCACTGCGATGTTGACGGGCTGATAGCCGAGACGCATGATTCGTCCCGCGCCGCCACCAAAGGGTATCGTCCATACGCTTCCGCCGGTGGTGTCGTTTCCGGTGGAGGCCTCGCCGCTGCCCTTACTTCTCCAGTTGGCCGTGATGATGGGCGCGGAGGTGAGATACCAACCCTTCTTCAGGTTGTAGTTGATGAAGTATTGCAGCAGCATCTGGTTTACATAAGGCCGGTGCGGGGAGCCGGCGACGGAGAATACGTTATTGACCAGCGCCCCGATGGTCCAATGTCCGGGTTGGACCAACACGACGGCTGAGGGTCCGAAGCTCAACTTACCCTGGCCGAGAGCCGTGCTGGTGGCGGTGGGGAGGACGATGGCCGGCCCAAAGCCCCAGATCAACTTGCCGGGTTTTGCCGGAGAGAGGAAGAGGGTTGGGTTCATGTCGCCGAACCCGTACTGTCCGCCGGCGTTCGCCGCTGGGGCGGGTTGCCAGACAATCGGCTGAATGGTCCGCGAGATCAGCATCCATTTTTCGCTGATCTGGATAGGGATCACGGGCTGAACGTTGAGCACGTCCTGCGTTCGGTTGTAAGGGCCGACGCCAAAGTTCGTGTTGTTCTGGAAGGGGACGCTGATCAGGCTGGCGACGGGGTTTTGTGTGGCCTTGGCCAAGGCGGCTGTATCGTCTGCGGTTGCGGTCGGCTTTGGCCCTCCCTGTGCCTCCTCCGGGGCGAAGCTTACGGCAGGATCCTGCGCCGATAGAGAAGCGGTGCAGAGCAAGAGCCCCGCCCACAGGAGCACACGGCGGCGTGGTTTCGTCATGAGGCGATTCCTCCGCTTTTGACCCTAACCAGCGGGGAGGAGTTCTTCCACTAGCAGAAGTGGCAGTCTGGAGTACGTAAATGTGAAGGATGAGTCGAGTTGGGGAGGCTTACGCGAGACCGCCGAAATGTGCGTGGAGGAGGTATTCGTGGTTGCCCTCCATGCCTTGGATGGGCGAGTCGATGACTTCGACGGCGGTGCCTTGCTGCTCGAGGACGCAGTCGCGGACGCGCTGGATGGCGGACTGGCGGGCGTCGGGGTCGCGGACGATGCCTCCTTTGCCGATGTTTTCTCGACCGGCTTCGAATTGGGGCTTGATGAGGATGACGGTTTCGCCTTGCCAGGGCTGTTGCGGCGTGCTGAGGGCGGTGAGGACTGCCGGGAGGACGAGGGTGGCGGAGATGAAGGAGACGTCCATGGCAAAAAACGAAAATGCAGGTTCTCCGCGGCGCGGAGGATGACAATCTTCATTTTTGTGAGTGAGGAGTTCGCCAGGGGCGAGGAGGCGGGCGTTGGTGCGCTCGAGGAGGGTGACGCGGGGGTCGTCGCGGAGCTTCTGGGCGATCTGGCCGTAGCCGGTGTCTACGGCGAGGACCGATTGTGCGCCGTGTTGCAGCATGCAGTCGGTGAAGCCTCCGGTGGAGGCTCCGATGTCGACGCAGGCGAGGCCGGTGAGCGAGATGGACCAGTGGGCGAGGGCGTGCTCGAGTTTGAGGCCGCCGCGGCTGACGTATTTGAGGTCGGAGCCCAGGAGGCGGATGGCAGCGGCGGCGGAGATGGAGGTGCCGGGCTTGTCGATGCGCTGCTCGTCGACGAGGACACGGCCGGCGAGGATCAGAGCCTGGGCGCGCTCACGGGAGGCAGCGTGGCCCTGGTCGACGAGGAGCTTGTCGAGGCGGATCTTTTGGGGGCGCTCTTTTGTGGGATTGGCCATCTGTGCGCTCTGTCGCATGGTTTAAAGAGCTGCCTCTATCTTTTCATGGTTGTGCATGGGGATCACCGGGATAAAAGAATGCGGCGGAAGTTTGACCATTTTCGGGTAAAGTTACACTGGTGTCGCTCGAGAGAGCCGCAGTTTCCCAAATGATGGTAAATAGTTGATGTTTGTGCAATCTGCTTCAGGCTCAGGTGCGTTTTTATGTATAGAGAAACGGGACTCGTGAACTCACCGCCACCGTCGGCGCAGGATGACGCGGCACTGCTGGCGTCGGTGCACCGGGGCGACGAATCCGCGATGGCGTCGCTGTTCGACCGCTACTCGAAGATTGTGTACTCGGTCGCGCTGCGGGTACTGCGGGACCCGGCCTCGGCCGAGGATGTATTGCAGGAAGTTTTTATGCAGATATGGCGCAATCCGAATAGTTTCGTGGCAACGCGGGGCAGCCTGGGCGGCTGGCTGGCGGTTGTGGCGCGAAACCGGTCGATCGATGCGCTGCGCAGAAAGCGGCCGAGCGAACAGGTGGACGATATGGCGCTGGCTTCGAACTACAACCTGGCGGATGAGGCGGAACGGAATAGCTTGATGGAGAAGGCGCGCGGGGTGATCCGGCTGCTTCCAATGGAGCAACGCAAGACGCTGGAGATGGCATTTTTCGATGGGCTGACGCACTCGGAGATAGCGGAGATGACGGGCGATCCGCTGGGTACGGTGAAGACGAGAATACGCAGCGCGCTGACCTCGCTGAGAAAGGCATTTACGGCATGAGCGAACCGCGGCGTATCACCTCGGAGGATCTGGCGTTGTTTGCCATGCAGCTGCTGTCCAAGGAAGAGGCTGCGGAGGTCGCAGCTTATGTTGCGCTGTCGACCGATGCGCGCCGGGAGCTTGCCGAGATTCAGGGGGATCTGGCGATCTATGCGCATACGGTCGATGTGCACTCGCCGCCGGCGCAGGTGCGCGAACGGTTGATGAAGCAGGTAGCTCGGGAGAAGAAGGCAGTTCCGATCGAGCGTCCGGTTGTGGCGGAGGCGCGTGTGCCGGAGGCTGCGGTTCCACCGGGTACGATCTTTACGGAGTCGGGGGCGATTGTTCCCAGTTATGTGACTGAGGAGATAGCGCCGAAGCGCGGAATCGGCAGCAGGGTTCTGCCGTGGGTGGGGTGGGCGTTGGCGGCTGGACTGGCTCTTACCGCAGGCAAGTTGTATTACGAGCGAGAGGCCATGCGCGAGGCTATGCGCGGAGCGATGACGGCGCAGGCGAGCACCATTGACCGGCTGACGGCGGATGTTGCGGCGGCACGGCAGGTGACGGATACGATGACCGATAGTTCGGCGATGCGGGTGACGTTGACGAAGGGCAAGACGGCTCCGGCTCCGCAGGGCAAAGCAACCTATGTTGCGAGCAAAGGCGCGCTGATCTTTCTCGCGAGCAATCTGGAGCAGCTGAAGCCGGGCAAAACGTATGAGCTTTGGCTGATTCCGGCAGAGGCCGGGGGGAGCCCGATTGCTGCGGGAACGTTCCGGCCGGATGAGCGCGGCAATGCCAGCGTGATCATGCCTCCGCTGCCGAAGGGAGTCGAGGCGAAGGCCTTTGGGGTTACGGTAGAGGATGAGGGCGGGGCAACAGCACCGACTCCGCCGATTATTCTGGCTGGGGAATGACTGCAGGGTTTATAAAGCCGAACAAAGAGCCATCCTGTAAAAGGATGGCTCTTTGTTGGTTGCGGGATTTGGAGCTGATGGATTGCGAATGGTTATGGCTGGGTGACGCGAACCGAGACGCCGTTGCCCTGGAGTGGGATGGTGAGGTCGAATGCGTCTATATCGGTGCGGATGACGGTCATAAAGTTGGATTCGGGAGACGTGACGTAGACTTTGCCGGTTGGTGTGCCGTTGGTGACGGCGATGTAGTTGGGGTGGCCGTTGAGGTTGGGAGTGCTGCCAGTGACGGGATTGACGGGGATGGGGATCGTCGCCGTGACGGTGTTGGTGGTGAGATTGATGACCGAGACGGTGCAGTTGCCGAGCGGAAGGGCGGCGGTGGGAGGGGCGCAGGGCAGGTTGGGGTTGCCGCCGTTGACGACGTAGGCGCGGCTGTTGATTGTATCCTGCAGGACGCCAACCATGCGGGGATTGATGCCGACAGGAACGGTTGCGATAACTGTGCCGAAGCCCACCGCGTCGACTGGATTGTTGGGATCGCAGTTGGGATTGGTGGTGGGGAGAGCGTTCGCCGAGCAGAGCGGAATGCTGATGATGCTGACTGAGCCGGCGTGGACGCCGTCGCCTGCGTTGGCGACGACCATCTCGTTGCGGGCCGGCGCGAAGTCTGCCCAGAGGGGCGATTGGCCGACGGTGATGGGATTCGTGGCTGGCGCGGGCACAATGTCGGGCAGGTTGGTCTGAGCGTTGATGACGCTTACCGTGCCATCGGTCTGGTTCATGATGAAGGCGCGCTTGGCGTCGGCGGTCATGACTCCGTAGACAGGACCGCTGCCCACGGGGATTGGATTGGGATCGATGGTGTTGCTGGTGGTCTCGATGGTGGAGACCTGACCGGGGCCGCCGCCGACGCGCTGGCTGATGGCGTAGACGCGTGGGGCGCTGGCAATGCCGACTACATAGATCGGCGTGAAGGCTGGGTTGATGGCGAGTTCCTGCTGCAGGTTGAGGGGTTGGCCAACGAATTGGGAGATGGCGTTCAAGCCTGGGTCGGAGACGTAGGTATTGGCGCCCTCAGGAAAGATGCTGACAGGGTTGGCACCGGGAAGAAGCGTGGTCTGGAGGACCTGGCTCTGCAGGAGCTGGGTGCTGATGTCGAAGGTGGTCAGGGTATGGTCGCTGTTGAGGGTGTAGCCGATGTTGCCGCCGCTGTTGAGGATCAGATAGTAGGGATCTACGCCGATCTGGGCGGTGATGAGAACAGAGTCGCCGGAGAAGTCGATGAAGGTGACCAGGCCTGGAGTGGGATTGAGGAACGTAACAGGCGAGTTGGACCCTGCAGCAGTGGTGGGGAAGGAGAGATTGACCGTGGTGCCTGAGGGAGGACCAGACACTGTCGCACCGACAGCGATGCCCGCACCGACAACCGACTGGCCGCTGACAATGCCTGTAGCAGAAGACACTGTGATGGAGGAAGCACCCGCACTGAATGTAGCTGTGGTGTTCGCTGCAGCAGAGCCGGTAGTGGAGATCGCCACGGCGAACTTCTGCGGTTGGGCTGCAGGGCCGACAGGATTGATGGCGCTGACGACGGGGCGGTAGGTGTTGCCGCAGCCGATGACGGATGCCATAGCGGCGGCTGCCAAAGCGAATCTGAATGGGGACCGGAGGGCCTGCGGCAGCGACCGAACGGCGCGCCGTTGTGGCCGCGACTGGGTGTTTCCTTCTGCTTCGATTCTTGCTAAGTGCAAAACTGCTCCCACGGTGGTGCTGGTGTTGGCTATGCTCAAGGTTTGATTGTAAATCACTGCGGCGGGTAAGGTTGGGCGATGGGCGAGGAAATGCACGGGGTCGAGGAAGATACTGGGTGGAGGAAGGCGATTCCAGAAGCGCGGGACCGGTTGCAGTCTCGGGTGCTGGTTTGGGTGGTGGCAACGTGGCTAGTTGGCTTGTGCGCGTATTCCGTGTTTGTGGCTTACCCCTCGGCAACCAGTTTCATCGCTTTGCCGGTTGAAGCAGCAGAGATCAGTCTTGGTTTTTCGCTTCTGGTGCGGGCACTCCGGGCAGCGACACCTGGCGGCGCGGTATGCGGCGGTATGATTTGCTTCCTTATTACGCTTTGGACGGGATCGTTTACGGAATCGGTTCTGCGGACTGGACTGACACCGCTAATTTTTCTGTTTGTGCTGACTCTTGTTTCCACGCGAGCTGGAAGGACAAAAAAAGCGCGCACTGGACTTGCAGAGAGTAGGCGAGGAAGAAGCGCCGCACAGGTGATTGCGAATCTTTCGGTTGCGGCTTTGAGCGTTTCTCCCCAGTCGGTAAATCTAGTGCAACGATGGATGGCTTATTGCTGCGTCTCGGGACTCTATGATGCGTGGGCATTTGAGGTGGTCAAAGTAATGTGCGTGGCAGCGTTGGCGGAGGCGGCGGCGGACACGGTGTCTTCGGAGATCGGTCAGGCATTTGGCGGCGACCCCGTGTTGATCGCAGGACTGGGTCGAGTAGAGCCGGGAACTGACGGTGCAGTGACGCTTCGTGGCTCATGCGCAGGTGTTGCAGCCGGCGCCTTGGTCGCAATCGCCGGGGGGTGGGCGACTCATCTCAGTGTAGGAGCTGTGTTGACCGCCCTTGGAGCCGGTATCTGCGGACTCTTTTTCGACAGTCTGCTGGGAGCGACTGTGGAACGGCGAGGCTGGATTGGAAATGATCTGGTGAACTTTACCTCAACTCTATTTGCGGCGGCACTGGCGGTGATCGTCTATCGGTTTTTAGTTTTATAGATGTCCGACTTGCTTTCGAGAGAGCGATACAGCCCTCAGATGTTGAGGTTGAGGCGGAGGGCGGTGTAGCTGACGATCTCGTGGAAGTAGCGCATGGCGAGGTCGTAGTTGCTGATGTGGCCGATGGTGGGGCGGGGTGAGGTGTAGACGTCGAGGCCGGCGTCTTTGCAGAGCTCTCGGATACGGAAGAGATGAGTTGCGTCGGAGACGACGACGATGTGGTGGAGATTGTTTTCGCGGGCGATGGCGGCGAGGCGATGGACCTGCTGCTCGGTGTCAGTGGAGCGGGTTTCGGCGATGATGCTGCCGAAGGGAATTCCATTGGCGAGGAGGTAGTCGCGGCCGACGCCGCCTTCCGTATTGCCGGAGTCTTTGTCGCTGCCGCCGCCGAGGGTGATGACTAACGGGGCGATGTGCTTGCGGTAGAGGTCAACGGCGTGGTCGAGGCGGGCGTGAAGGACGGGCGAGGGGTGGCCGGAGTACTCGGCTGCGCCGAAGACGGCGATGGCGTCGGCGGGCTGGGCGTCGTCTTCGCTGGCGACAGCGGATATCTGCTGATAGACCCAGACGCTCCATGCGGTGGCGGCCAGGAGGATCAGCGCGAACAGCCGGCGCAGGAAGAGACCGCGGGTGGTGCCTCGGCGGCGCAGATTGGAGGAAGGGGCGATCATTGTAAGAAAAACAGGGTACAGAAAGAACCAGGTGTAGGAAGAACCAAGGTTGCATGGAGAAATGAAGCGAGCCCACATCGAGGAGAGCAAGTCTGCCACAGGTTCAATGGTGCGTCGAGCTAGTTTACAGGCTCAGGGCTGGAACGCCAGATGTAAAAGTTTGCATGCAGCTTGGGCGATGACCGATCCCCTAATGCTGGAGCGCCAAGGCGATCTCGTGGGTGGGGATTGCGCCTTCGCGGAGGATCATCCAGGAGTTGCCGCCGCCGGAGAGATCGACGATGGTGGTGGGGGTGGTGCGGGCGGTGGGGCCACCGTCGACGATGAGGGGGAGCTTGTCGCCGAGTTGTTCGCGGACGCCGAGGGGCGTGGTGCACTCGGGGTGGCCGGAGAGGTTAGCCGAGGTGGCGGTGATGGGGAGGCCCAGGCGGGCTACGACGGCGCGGGGGATGGCGGCCTCGGGAACGCGAAGGGCGAGGTTGCCGGTGTTGGCGGTCACGCGAAGGGGGAGCTTGCTGCCGGCTTTGACGACGATGGTGAGAGGGCCGGGCCAGAACTTCTCGGCGAGGCGGTCGAAGGCGGAGTCGAGCTGGCGGGCGAGCTCGTAGGCCTGGGCGACCTCGGCGATGAGGAGCGAGAGGGGCTTGTGGCGGGCGCGAGTTTTGATTTCGTAGATGCGTTCGACGGCGCGGAGATTGACCGGGTCGACGGCGAGGCCGTAGAAGGTGTCAGTGGGGAGGGCGACTACGTGGCCGCTGTTGAGGCTGGTGACGACGTAGTTGATGAGCGCGGTTTCGGGTTCTTCGGGATGGATGCGGATGGTTTCGGCCGTCAATGCGGACTCCTGTCGGTGGGGGTGCCACCCCCTGGATATCGTGCAAAGTCTTCCATCGATACAACTTAAGTCTGGACTTCGAAGCACGATTGGCGTAAATCCGGTGCAAAGTCTTCGAGACAAAGAAGATGACTCTGTCTGGAGACGCACTTTTTTTATGCCGAGTTTCATTCTAGTGGATGAAAGCGTGAGAGAGCAGAATGCGAGGAGGATTGAGGATAAGGGTAAGATTCTCCGATGGGTCCGGACGTGATTTCGAGCAGAACGAACGCGCGGGTTAAGCAGCTTCGGGCGGCGTTTCAGGGCCATGCAAGGCTGAGTGGAGGGATGGTTGCGATCGAGGGCGATCATCTGCTGGAAGAGGCGCTGCGCAGTGGGATGGTGCTGAAGACGGTTTTTGTGAGTGAGCGGCGGGATGCGCCGAAGATGGTGCCGCGTGGGGTGGAGGTGATGCGGCTGACAGACGAGGTGTTTGGGAGTGTGGTGGAGACGCAGTCGCCGCAGGGGGTGGCGGCTTTGCTGGTGCCTCCGGTATGGGGGATGGACGATGTGATGGGGGGTGGAGAGAGTGCGGCGCTGATTTTGGTTGCGGTGGGGTTGCAGGATCCGGGGAATCTGGGAACTCTGGTGCGGTCGGCGGAGGCGTTTGGGGCTACGGGGGTGTTGACGACGCCGGGAACGGTGAGTGCTTGGAATCAGAAGGCGCTGCGCGCTAGTGTGGGGAGTGTGTTTCGGGTGCCTGTGGTTGCGGTAGATGCATCTGAGGTGGAAGGTCTGAAGGAGCGTGGGGTGCGGTTGGTTGCGGCTGTGGGTTTGGATGGTGAGGGCGTGGTTGCGGCGCAGGAGATGGATTTTATGGCGGGGTGTGCGGTGATGATTGGGAACGAAGGGGCGGGGCTGTCTGCGGAGTGGATAGCGATGTGCGATGCGCGGGTGACGATTCCCTGCCCTGGGGCTGTGGAGAGTTTGAATGCTGCTGTTGCGGGGAGTTTGCTGCTGTATGAGGCGAGCCGGCAGCGAGGAGAGGATGGATTTCGGGGTTGAAAGATCTTAGCGACTTTGGTGAGTTGATATCCTCGGGGTCCTTCGACTGCGCAGTTTGCAAAGTACGCAAACTGCTTCGCTCAGGATGACGAAGTTTATGCTGGTGCTCATGAGAGCAGGTTGTGCTCTAGAGAACAGGTTGTGCGAGAAGAAAAGGTTCGAAGACCAGATGAGTTTGGAAGAGAGACGAGATGAGTTTGTTTGATGCATCGCCGGTGAGAGCTGCTGCAGAGCGTGGGATGCGTGCGGCTCCGCTGGCGGAGAGGATGCGGCCTCGGACGCTGGATGAGTTTGTGGGGCAGGAGCATCTGCTGGGGCCGGGCAAGCCGCTGCGGCTGGCGATTGAGAAGGATGATCCGACTTCGATGATCTTCTGGGGGCCTCCGGGTACGGGGAAGACTACGCTGGCGAAGATTATTGCGCAGATGACGCAGGCTAGTTTTATTGAATTTTCGGCGGTGATGTCCGGGATTAAAGAGATCAAGAATGTGATGGTGGAGGCGGAGAAGGCGGCCAGTTTTGGGTCGCGGACGATTTTGTTTGTGGATGAGATTCATCGATTCAACAAGGCCCAGCAGGATGCGTTTTTGCCGTACGTGGAGCGGGGGACGATTCGTTTGATTGGCGCGACGACGGAGAATCCTTCGTTTGAGATCAATGCGGCGCTGCTGTCGCGGTGCAGGGTGTATGCGCTGGTGGCGCTGACGGAGGAGCAGATTGTCGGGCTGCTGCGGCGGGCGCTGGCGGATACGGCGCGGGGGCTGGGGGCGAGTGGAGTTACGGCGGAGGATGAGGCTCTGGCTACGATCGCTTCTTACTCGAGTGGAGATGCGCGGAATGCTTTGAATGCGCTGGATGTGGCGGCGAAGCTGGCGGTTTCTTTCGACGGGCGTGGGGAGAAGCTGATTACGAAGGCGGTGGCGGCGGAAGCGCTGCAGCGGCGGGTTCTGTTGTACGACAAGAAGGGCGAGCAGCACTACGACATTATTTCGGCGCTGCATAAGAGTGTGCGGAACTCCGATCCGGATGCGGCGATGTATTGGCTGGGGCGGATGCTCGAGGCGGGCGAGGACCCGATGTACTGTGCGCGGCGGATTGTGCGCATGGCAGTGGAGGATATTGGGCTGGCGGCTCCGGAGGCTTTGAATCTTTGTTTGAGCGCGAAGGATGCGATGCACTTTCTGGGGCATCCGGAGGGAGAGCTGGCGTTGGTGCAGGCGGTGGTTTATCTGGCGCTAGCTCCGAAGTCAAATGCGATTTATACGGCTTATGGTGCGGTGCTGGCGGATATTGAGGCTACTGCCGCGGAGCCGGTGCCGCTGCATCTGCGGAACGCTCCGACGAAGCTGATGAAGGAGCTGGACTACGGGAAGGGATATCAGTACGCACACGACGTCGAGGGGCGCGTAGCGGATATGGAGTGCCTGCCGGCGGGGCTTGCGGGGCGAAGATACTATCATCCGACAGAGGAAGGCCGGGAGAAGCTGCTGGCGCAACGGATGGAAGAGATTGTACAAAAGCGCAGGAGAAACAGAAGTTCCGTATAGTGAAGGTGCGTAGCTTCCCTTTGGAACGAGGAGAGAATGGCTTTTGGAAATGCGAGGCGCATCCTGCAGGCGACCTCAGGACTGAGCGCTTTCAAGCTGCTTGTGTTGACGGCGCGATTTACCAGGCCGGGCCTGGAGCCGCTGTGGAAACTGTTGTTGCAACCGATGGTGCGCAACGGGGAGATCCCTTTTCGATATCGCGAGGGCAATCGCCGCTACCGCGCGTCGATACGAACCGTGGACCTGCAGAGCGATCTGCATAGCGCGCTCGAGGTGATCGTTCGCAAGGTGTATGTCCTCAACCCGGCATTCGCGCCGGATTTAGTGATCGATGGAGGCGCAAATATCGGGCTGTTTTCGTTGCAGGCCGCCGCGATTTATCCATCCGCGAAGATTGTGATGTGCGAGCCGCTGCCGCGAAACCGAGTGCAGGCGGAGAAGCTGCTCCGCCTGAATCATGTGGCAGCGGAGCTGCTCCCGGTCTGCATCGGGGGCTCCGATCGAACGATCCCGTTCTACTGCCGCAACGCAAACGACAGCAGCTTCGACGACAACGAACCGTATACGAGCATTTTGGAGATTCAAGTTCTGCGACTGCGGGATATTGCCGGGAGCCGGCCGGCGCAGCGGGTTCTCATCAAGCTGGATATCGAAGGAATGGAGATGGAGTCCCTTCAGGACTATGTTCCATCGGAGAGCCGACCGGTGGTTATCCTGGGCGAGCTACACAGGCACAAGGAGACTCGACCGATATTGGAGGCTTTATTCGCCGGGCACGGATGGTCTTTTGAGGTTGGCGATGTTTCTGGCGACGACACGATCTTTGAAGCGCATTCTCCGGCTGCGCGCTCAGGTTGAAGATGTGGGTGGGGTCTTTAACTAGCCGACACGATGCGTGAGATGATTGCCAACCCGCGCAAAACAGCAGATTCCCATTCGACTTCGCTCAGGGCAGGCTCTCCACTCCGCTGCGCTCCGGTCGGAATGACGAACTATCTCAAATAATTACAGAGACGGGACCTTAGTGCGCGTATTTGACGCTGCAGCCGTAAGGGCGGGTACTGGCGACTGGTACCGGATTGCCGGCCATGGCTGCGGTTAGGGTTTCGTTGAGGTAGTTGCGTGCGCCCTTGAGGTCTGCCTGCTCGGTGGTGGGCTTGTCGTCGATGGCGCCCTGGTAGATGAGCTTGCCAGTGGGGTCGATGACGAAGATGTGGGGCGTGGTCTTGGCTTCGTAGAGGCGGGCGATTGCGCTCGTGGGATCCAGCAGCGCGGCGGTGGGGGCGGCGTGCATGGTTTTGAGGTAGGTATTTTCTTCGGAGGGCGTGACGTAGCCCTGCTCGCCGGGCGCGGAGGAGATGACGGAGAGCCAGATGACGCCTTTGGCGGTCCATTCTTTCTGGAGATTCTCCATGCTGCCGCTGAGGTAGTGTTTCTGATCGTAGGGGCAGCCTTTGTTGGCCCACTCGAGAACGACGTATTTGCCTCGATATTCGGAGAGGGTGTGTTGGGTTCCGTTGGAGTCGGTTCCTTTGAAGTCGGGCGCGGGGGCGCCGGGAGCTACGGCGAATGCGGGAAGAGCAAGGGTGGCGAGAGCGAGGGCGAGGAGTTTGCGGTGGGTCATAAATAACACCTCCACAACTGCTGTTGGCGATATTTTGCGACGAAAGGCCGCAAGATGCAAGGTCGCGCTATTCGTCCAGTTCGTCGAATACTTCGTTGGTCGTTGGGGTTTGGGTGCGGGAGAGTAGTTTTGCGAGGGTGTTAAGCCCTCGCGTGATGGATCGGCGCTGGGTGGGGGAGGCGTGACGAAGGGCTTCTAGGAGAGGGTGAAGCGCGAGTTCGGGCATACGGGTGTCCATGAACTCGCGGACCGGGGGCGAGGCAACCAAGAGCGTGATGCGGCGGTCGGTGGGGTGCGCCTGACGCTCGATCAGGCCTTGTTTTTCGAGCCGGTCGACAATGCCGGAGACGGTGCTGTGGGCGAGGCTGACGGCTTGGCTGAGTTGCTTGAGGCTGATGCCCTGGGTACGGACAAGGGCGGCCATGACCAGCCGCTGGGGCCCGGTGAGGTTGCCGCGGGCGAACTCGGCCTGGAGACGCTGACGCATGCTGCGCTGGATGATGTTGAGCTGGCGTTCGGTTTGCTGGGCGAGCTCACGAAGTTCGGCGGAGGGGCCATTGTCTTTGGAGCGAGGGTTGTTGCGGTTGCGAGATGTACTGGATTTCTTCTTGATCTTTGGCTTCATCCTTGATCAGCATGGCAGAAACGAAAGCAGAAGAGAAATGGGCTCAGAAGAGAAAAGGCAAAACGGCATTGACGTTTCTGCGATAGCGAAGATAAGCGTCGCCGAAACGCTGGACCATGAACTCCTCTTCGACTGACACCTTGAGGTAGACACTGATGGCGCAGGTGAGGACGGCGAGAAAGCTGCGAACGAGTCCATACTGCAGCGCCGAACCGAGAAGCGCGATCAGGAGGCCGGTGTAGATGGGATGGCGCACGAGGCGATAAGGGCCGGTGACGATCAACGCGTGGTCTTGTTTGAGGGAAGGAAAGTTGCTCCAGTTTTCTCCGAGGATGAGCCTTGCCCAGATGCTGAGGCCAGCGCCGCAGATCGCGAGGCCGAGACCGACGAGGGCAATGGGGAAGGTAACTGCGAACACGGGTTGATTGAACCAGCCGGGCATAGAGGGCGAGCCGAAGAGGAGATAGAGGCCGGTTCCGAAGATGATCGTGTGCTGGAGAGTGGAGGAGGGCGATTCTTTCTGCACGGTGCGTTTGACGAAGGGCAAGGACCCGAGCCACACGGCTGCGATCAGGAGGTAAAGGAGCTGGGTCCAATGGATGATTTGATTGATTGTGATGACGTAGAACATGGTTTCCTCCTGTTGCAATCTCTACTACGTCGTATACGACACGTCGTATGCGACTATTATGCTCCCGGAGGGTTATACGATGCAAACGCAGGTTTGGTTCCGCCGGTGTTGTGAAGAACAATTCAGGGCATGGCGATGAGGGCGGCCATGGTTTCTCTGCCGTCCCAGAGGTTTTGCAGGGGGGAGATTTTCGTTGGCGGCGTGCTGGCTGGCCACTCCGCTGCACTCCGGTCAGGAGGACAATAAGTTTAGCGGTGTGGGTGCTAGGCGGGGGTGAGGAGGTTGGCGTCGCGCCAGATGCGCCATTGGCCGTCGGTGCCGCGACGGAATGCGGTCAGGACGTTGCCGGCGTGCTTGTGGGTCTCGCCGCCTTCGATGGGGGTGAAGGAGACTTCGAGGTGGTTCCAGCAGACGGCGAGATCGCCGCTGACGGTGATCTCCTGGACGTTGGAACGGCACTCGATGGTGGCGATCTCCATCATGGCGCGAAATCCGGCGACGAACTCGTCGCGGCGCATGGGCGCGCGGCCTGGAGTGAGGAAGACGACGTCGTGGGTCATGAGGTGGAGCTGCGCGGTGAGGTCACCGGCGGCGGAGGCTTCGCCCCAGGCGTCGATGAGGGCGCGGATCTGCTGCCGGTCGTGTTCGTCGGTTTGCTGGCTCATTTTTTTGTGTCCTTCTGGAGGGCGGTGAGGACGATGTCTTTGGTGAGGAGCTCGGGCAGGACGTCGGGAGCGGAGTTTACCGGCGCGGGGTAGATGACGTAGGTGGGGACTCCGCTGCGGTTGATGGAGGCGAGTTGTTTAGTGATTTCGGGGTCGTACTGGGTCCAGTCGGCGCGGAGGAGGGTGACGTTGTTTTTGCTGAACTGGTGCTGGACGTCGGCGGAGCGCAGGACGAGACGCTCGTTGACCTGGCAGCTGAGACACCAGGCGGCAGTGAAGTCGATGAAGACGGGATGGCCGGCGGCGCGGGCCTGATTGAGGGCCTGTTGCGAGTAGGGAGACCAGACGAGGGTGCTGTCTTTCGGTTGGTAGAGCGGAATGGCGAGACCGACGACTGCTATGAGGATTGCGGCGAGGGTGCTGGTCCAGCGGGCGGGCCATTTTCCGAGGACCCATCCTGCTACGGCGAGCGTCAGGAAGCAGCCGAGGAGGAGGGCGACGCGGTAGATGCTTTGATTACCGCTGGTGCCGCCTGCGAAGAGCGAGCCGTAGACGTAGACGAGCCAGATGACGGTGGCGAAGAAGATGACGGCGGTGATTTGTTTAAAAATCTCCATCCATGCGCCGGGGCGAGGGAGGATGCGTGTCCACGCGGGCTGGAAGCTGAGGAGGAGGTAGGGTGCGGCGAGTCCGAGGGCGAGGGAGGTGAAGATGGCGAAGGTGATGTGAGCGGGTTGGGCGAGGGCGAAGCCGATGGCTGCTCCCATGAGCGGCGCCGTGCAGGGGGTGGCTACGACGGTGGCGAGGACTCCGGTGAAGAAGCTGCCGGTGTAGCCCTGCTTTTGCGCGAGGTCGCCGCCGACGCTGGTGAGGGAGAGGCCGATGTCGAAGAGGCCGGCGAGCGAGAGGGCGAAGAAGAAGATTCCGGAGGCGAGGAGCGTCAGGAAGATGGGGGATTGGAGTTGGAAGCCCCATCCGGCCTGGCTGCCGCCGGCGCGGAGAGCGAGCAGGACGGCGACGATGATCCAGAAGGAGACGAGGATGCCGAGGGTGTAGACGAGGCCGTGGCTGCGGAGGTGCTTGCGCTCCTGGCCGGAGGACTGGAGGAGTGCGAGGCCTTTCAGGAAGAGGACGGGGAAGACGCAGGGCATCAGGTTGAGGATGATGCCGCCGAGGAAGGCGAGGCCGATGGCGGTAAGCGTGGTGACGCTGTTCGCAGCGGCGGGTACGGGAGAGTTGGAGGAGGGCGCGGGTGCGATCTCACCGGGGACGACGGGGGAGGTGAAGTCGTAGGCGATCTCGTCGGAGAGCTTGAGGACGCCGTGAAGAGTTGCGGGAAGGGTTTTGAGGTCTTCGGAGCGGCGGACGCGGAGGCGGACTCCGTCGGCCTGCGATTCGATCGGCTGGGGGGCAGCGTTGGCGATCTGGTCCTGATCGAAGGGGTAGAACTCTGCGTGGGTCTCGCGCTTGCCGGTGGTGAGGGTGAGGACAAAGTCGGTTTGGCCGCCGGTGACGGTGAGTTTTGCGTCGGCTGGGAGAGGCTTGGGGATGAGGTTGAGGGCTTCACCGATCGCGCCGACCGGTTGGGCTTGGGCTGTGGCTGCGGGATCGACGGTGAGGTTGAGGCCGAGGTGGGCTTTGCCGGGGATGCAGACCTCGCGGCAGACGAGCCAGTTGACGATGGCGTCGAGATGGATGGGGCCGGGCTTGAGGGAGCTTGCGGCGGTGAGTTGGACGGGGAAGGCTACTTCGTCTTCGTAGCCGAAGTCCATGAGCGGGCCGAGGGGGAGACGGCTGGGGATGGGGAACTGCATGGGGCCGGCGGTGATGCCTTCGGGGAGCGTCCAGGTGATCTTCGGGGGCTCGCCGGAGTCGCCGGCGTTGATCCAGTAGACGTGCCAGTGCTCCTCGAGTGTTAGGACGAGGCCAGCCTGGAGGGTGCCGCCGGGGGCGAAGCTGGGGGCGACCGAGACGAGTTCGGCGGTGAGATGCTGGGCCTTGACCGGGCCGGGGCCGCCGTCGCCGACGACCTGAAGCTGGGCGTTTGCGGACGGATGAAAGAAGAAGGTACAGGCGACAAGCAGCAACGTGCTAAGGCGGCGAATGTTCATCAGTGTCAATTGTAGGGCTTTGGAGGAGCGGGATATGTCACTTGTATGTCACGCGGCAGGTGTCAAACGACGGTGCTCGACCATGATGCAGCGGTCCATCACTACTAGAATGCCTCCGGCTTCGGCGCGGGTGGCGGCTTCGAGGTTGATGATTCCAAGCTGGACCCAGAGGTTGGGAAGGCCGAGATTGAGCATCTCGTCGACGATGGCCGGGATGAACTTGGGAAGACGGAAGACGTTGACGATGTCGGGTTTGATGGGGAGTTCGGCGAGGCTGGGGTAGGATTTTTCGCCGAGGACACTCTGGATGGAGGGGTTGACGGGGTAGATTTTGTAGCCGTGCTGCTGCATGTACTCGGAGACGTAGTGGCTCGGCTTGGAGGGGACCTCGGAGAGACCGATGACGGCGATGGTGCGCGGACTGGCTTTCGTGGACGCGGCGAGCATGTTGCGGATCAGTTCGGGTTCGTTCATTTTTGTTTTGTGTCCTGGTAAATCCGGATTTGAATGAAATCATTTATGGAGAAGAAAAAAAAGACCGGGGCTAAAGCCCCTCGTATTTGCTTTGCTAATTCGCAGGGCTAAAGCCCTGCGCTAATCCGGAAAAAAGCTGCACAGGCTTATTCGTTGTCCTCTACCTCTAGTTGTCCCAGGGGCGCCGAGGAGGCGGCGGAGGACGATGAGTTCGCCGAGGTGGTAGGCGTTGTGGTCGGCGATGAGGAGGGCTTCGCGAAGAAGGTTCTGGCCGTCGCCCCAGCGGAACGGTTTGAAGAGATCGGATTGTGGATTTTCGATGAGCGCGATGAAGGTTTTGAGATCGGCGTGAATGACCTGGATGGAGCGGTCCCAGGCTTCGGCGGTGGGGGGTTCGGGGGATTGCGGCCAGTAGTCCTGCGGCCAGCGCATGGGGTGGTAGCCGCCGGTGGGTGGCGCGGAGAAGTTGAGGATGTCGCGCTGGGAGATGCGGAGGTGTTCGAGAAGCTGCCAGGCGGAGTAGGGAAGATTGGGCGCGACAGTGCCGCGGAGGTCGGCGGGCAGGTCCTTGACAGCATCGTCGAAGGTGACGTGGGCCTGGCCGCCATTTAGGAGCTCGATCAATTGTTGGCGTAAGGGCGCATGTTCGTCCGTAGAAGTGTGCCTGGATTTGTCGGTTGTCCTGGTCGCGCTCATCGCCGGTTCCCCTTCCAGTGTTTTT
>Ga0210406_10002337_pt1 | contig 21843 bp, 19 predicted proteins | sample IncBWC30MmetaG_FD_155454 | JGI IMG/M metagenome (GOLD analysis project Ga0210406, IMG submission 155454) | Forest soil microbial communities from Barre Woods Harvard Forest LTER site, Petersham, Massachusetts, United States - Inc-BW-C-30-M | ecosystem: Environmental > Terrestrial > Soil >...
CAACCGTGGGATGGCCAGCGAAGGGCAATTCGCGCTTCGGGGTGAAAATCCTCACGCGTGCGCTATTGACGGCGTCCCTCGGCTCGAAGACGAACACGGTTTCGGACAGATTAAACTCGGCGGCGATCGCCTGCATGCGTGTGTCGTCGAGCCCTTCGGCGTCGAGGACCACGGCGAGCGGATTCCCAGCCAGCGCTGTCTCGGTGAACACATCGAGGGTTTGAAACCGGCGCGTCATCCGAGTCCCGTGCCCCGCGCCACTCCTCTAGCGTGCGGGCGGGTCTCGTCAATACATCTGCAACCAAGGCCCACTCAGGCCGGGCGAGGAGACGATAATCAACGGCCGGTTCGCTTCAGGGAGAGACACATCGTTCGGCAGCCGATCGATGCCGCGGACGCCCTGAATTGTCTCTTGGTTGGCCGTACGCTGAGCCTGAGGCGGGCTTAGCGTGTCAAGAACGTAGCCCTGGCGCGAGCCGACAGGAGCCCAGGTGCCGAGAGTGAGCCACGGCTCGACGCCCTGGCGAACGATAATCTGACGGCCGGCCGCGGCCGGATGCTTCGCGCGATGATGCACCGTCTGCGCGTCGGCGCACGACGTTGCCAGGACGATTCCCAGCGTGGCCGCTCCTAAGAGACTGACTGGATGTGTCATAAACGCTCCCCTTTCACCCGCCCCAGTGTACACCGAACGCTGTTCAGTCATGCGCCGATGTGCAAAAAAAGTAAATGAACCTTTGGTGTAATCAAACCACCTTTCGTATAATCAAACTGTCTCTGCGGCGAAAAGTTGCGACGGGCTGGTAAACTCCTCTTGAGCAGCGATCAGGCTCAGCTCGCGCGACCCCGAGTCCAGAGTGGTCTTCACGACCGCGTGAACCCGCGACGTGGTAAGCGATAGCGTCTCGGGGGTGTTGTGCGTCTCAAGCCAATGGTGAAAGAACAACGCTGCGAACAGATCCCCGGAGCCGTTGACAGAAATCGGCAGCTTCGGCGTGCGCAGTCGCCAGAGACCGGCTTCGTCACCCGCCAAAATGTCGAGAGCGCCGGCAGGCGTATCGTCGAGCTGGAGGGACGTCGCCACGACGACCCGCGGGCCTCGTGCGCGCAATGCGGCCACCGCCCGCCGCGCCGCTTGAAGGGTGTTCACCTGTTCGCCTGTCAGCCATTCGAGCTCGAACGCGTTTGGCGTGGCGATGGTCGCGAGCGGGAGGGCGCGGTCACGGAAGAATTCACCGACGCCGGCGGCCACGTAAACCCCGGGCCCGACATCGCCAATCACCGGATCGCACGCGTAGGCTGCGTCGCCGTTGGCCGCACGAATGCGGTCAAGCGCCCGCAAAGCGGCCTCGCCGATCTCCGCCTTGCCGAGATAGCCGGTCAGGAGACCGGCGCAGCGGGGAAGCACGCCGGTCGCCTCCAAGCCACTGATGCAATCGTCAATCATCGCTGCGTCGAAGGCGCGACCGCGCCAGCCAGTATAGCCCAGATGACTGGAATACTGCACCGTCATCAACGGCCAGACTTCGCGCCCAAGCCGCTGCAGAGGAAATACGGCGGCCGAATTGCCGACGTGGCCATAGACGACATGCGACTGGATCGAGAGGATCGGCGGGAGCATAGCATCAGACCAGAGGGCGATTCGCGGGCAGGGTCAAAGCGGAATCGCCTCTCGCGCGCGACTTGTCTCAAGCCTCGTGCCGACGGATCGCTTGAGCGGGCTCAGCAAGCCTGAAACAATGCCTCGGGGATTAGCGCCGAGCCTTCAAAAGGACACCGCATGAGCGACGCCATCGCCTTTCTTCGTCGCGCCATCGAACAGGGGCAGGGGCTCGCCAAGGCGGACGTGGTGCTGAAGGGCGGGCGTATTTTCGATCTGGTCGGGGGTGAACTCATCACGAGCGACGTTGCAATTTGCAACGACCGCATTGTCGGAACGATGGGCGAATACCGAGGCGAACGCGAGATCGACGTCCGCGGCAAGGTGGTGGTCCCGGGGTTCATCGACACCCACTGCCACGTCGAATCCTCGCTTCTCACTCCGCTCGAATTCGATCGCTGCGTGCTGAGCCATGGCGTGACGACGTCGATCTGCGACCCGCACGAAATCGCCAACGTCCTCGGGCTGACTGGCCTGCGTTACTTTCTCGACGCGTCGATGCTGACCGCGATGGATCTGCGCGTGCAGCTGTCGAGTTGCGTTCCGGCGACGGCGCTCGAGACCTCGGGCGCTCGCCTCGAGGCGACCGATCTTCTGCCCCTCGCCGATCACCCCAAAGTGCTGGGGCTGGCGGAATTCATGAACTTTCCCGGCGTTCTTGCGCGCGACCCATCGTGTCTCGCCAAGCTCGCGGCGTTCCAGACGCGGCCGATCGATGGACACAGCCCGCTCTTGAGCGGCGCCGCCCTTAATGGCTATTTGAGCGCCGGCGTGCGCACCGACCACGAGGTCACCAACCTTCCGGAGGCGAGAGAGAAGCTCGCCAAGGGAATGCAGCTCCTCATTCGCGAAGGCTCGGTGTGCAAGGATTTGCACGCGCTCAGCCCCATCATCACCGAGCGAAACTCGCCGTTCATCGCCTTCTGCACCGACGATCGCAATCCGCTCGACATCGCGGAGGAGGGTCATCTCGACTTCATGATCCGCACCGCGATCAAGCTTGGCGCGCCGCCGCTCGCCGCCTATCGGGCCGCCACGATCTCGGCCGCGCGCATCTTCGGCCTCAGAGACCGCGGCCTGGTGGCACCCGGCTGGCGCGCCGATCTTGTCGTGGTCGACGACCTCGAACATTGCGAAGTCTCGACGACTATGACGCGGGGGCGCGTGGTGGACGAAGCTCTGTTCGCCGCGCGTGTTTCAATCGCGCCGGTCGGGCGCGAGAGCGTCAAGGCGCGGCGGGTCGAGCCGGCTGATTTCGTCGCGAGGGGGCAGGGGCCTTCGACGCAAGCGATCGGCGTCATCCCGGGCAAGATCATCACCGACCGCGTTCCGGTGACGTTGCCGTTCAGACAAGGCGAGCGCGGCGTCGATCTGAGCCAGGACGTGGTCAAGGTCTCGGTCGTCGCGCGTCACGGCGTCAACGACAACCACGCGACGGCCTTCGTCAAGGGCTTTGGCATGAAGCGCGGGGCGATCGCTTCCTCCGTCGGCCACGACAGCCACAATTTGTGCGTGGTCGGCGCAGACGAGGTCGACATGGCTGTGGCGGTCAACCGCTTGCGCGAGACCGAGGGCGGGTTCGCGGTCGCGCGCAACGGCAAGGTGGTCGCTGAACTGCCGCTGCCGGTAGCGGGCCTCATGAGCTTAAAAAGCTTCGAGGACGTGCGCGAAGCGCTGATCCCGCTCCGCGCCGCAGCTAAAGACCTGGGGGTGACGCTTGCCGAGCCGTTCCTGCAAGTCGCCTTCCTGCCGCTGCCGGTGATCCCGCATCTCAAGATCACCGACATGGGGCTAGTGGACGTCGACAGGTTCGAGTTCGTGCGGGACTAGCAGGCCTCTTCAGACCTCGGCCGCCTCAGATGCGATGCGCGTGCCCAACGCCGTGCATATGCGCGGCGGCGTTCGCGGTCCTCGTTGTAGCGGTCCTCGCATGACTCTCGGTGCGCGCCGCGTGCGCGCCCGTTTCGACCACTCTGCCAGAACTGGCGGTCGGCAGGCCGCGCAGCGCCGAGGCGCTGGACCCGCCTGCGCACCCGAGGCTTCCGCCTCCTCCGCCGCCACCCCCTGACGGCGCCGCGATGCCAGTCGCGACATGAACGCCGCCGCCGCCACCCCCTGCGGCGTGAATCCCGGCAGGATGGCTCGACGCGCCACAAGCCGCCAGCGCCCGGTCCGGGGCGCCGAGCGTCAAGGCGGCGATAAGCGGAACGCCGGCAAAAATCGCGATGGACAGACCGACGCTACGTGTCTGAAACGCGGCTTCGCCGCGCTTGAGCTTCGCTTGCATGGGTAACCTCCTGCAATCGCTCCAACGCGCAATTCTTAAGCGCTATGACAAAGGCTAGGCTTGGGCAACCGGAGCGTCAACCCGCACAAAACTCACGATTTCGCGACTGGTTCCGCGAACCAGACGAGGCGTTGCCGGAATGTTGCCCGCTCCGCCGACCGCGCGGAGCAAGGGAGGTCAAGCCGCGCGTCGGCTTGCGGCCGCAAAAACCGCCGCGAGCGCCAGCCAGGACAGGATCATGGTCGTGCCGCCGATCGGAGCGGCGAAGGGAAAAATGCGCTCGCCGGTGAAGACATGCATCGCGAGCTCGGCGGAAAACAGGATCGCGCCCGCCTCCATCACGAAGCCGACAATAAGAAGCGCCCGCGCGGAGGCGGCTGCAATGCGAGCGTGCGCGGCGATCGCGAGCGCAGCGACTGCGTGCAATAGAAGAAACAGCGCGCCGCGCTGTGCGAGTTCGCCGCCGTTCGCGTGGACGCCCGCGGCCGCCAACGCCACGCCAGCCGCGCCCATCAGCGCGGCGACGCCAGCGAGAATAAAGGGCGAGCGGGTCATCTCTGGCTCCATCGCCGACGAGGTCGGTCGGCGCGGGCAAAGCAGTCCCTTGCACCTACGCTTGTCAAGACGGTTCGAACCATCGATCCTTCGGATCGCACGCGCGTATCGCGGATCGGGATGAGCGGGGAGGGCGGCGATTGCCAGATTTCAGGGTGCGGGCGATTGAGCTTGCGGATCGCGCGCAATGGGAGCCGCTGTGGCGCGCCTATCTTGTTTTTTATCGCGCTCAGTGGAGCGACGAGGTCGCCGACGCCACCTTCGCCCGCATCTTTGATCCGCTCGAGCCGGTGCATGCGCTGGTCGCCGAGCGCGGCGATGAGCTGATTGGTCTCACTCACTATCTTTTTCAGCGCAGCACGTGGCTCATCAATTCGCAGTGCTATCTCCAGGACCTTTATGTCAGCGAGGCCGTAAGGGGTAGCGGCGTCGGCCGCGCGCTGATCGCAGCCGTCGCCGCCGCCGCCAAAGAAGCGGGCGCGGCGCGCGTGTATTGGAACACGCACGAGACCAACGCCGTCGCGCGCCGGCTCTACGACGCGGTCGCCGAGCGCACGGGTTTCATCCGGTATCGCATCGATCCTCTGCGCTGATGCCAGCGCCAGACTTGCCGCTGCCCACAACTTGCCTCATGGTGGCGGCCCGGAAGCCTTGTGTTCGGGCGTTACGGTCGGGCGCCGACTAGACGGGGGTTCTGGATGGTCTCACGACGTCTCACCAAAGGATCGCTCGCCATCGCCAAGGCCAACGCGCAGGCCGGCGCCGATGCAGCGTTGACGATAGCCGCTCGCACTCAGAGACTGCTCGCGCCTGGGGGTCGCCAATCCGACAAGACACGCGAGGCGCGTCTCATGGTGCAGGAGAAAATAGACGCCGCCATCGAAGGCGCTTTTGCGGCGCAGATGGCCTGGGGCTCGTTCTTCATCAAGGCCGCATTCGGTGACGTGCGCACGCCAAACGACGTTTCTGCAGGTCTGACTGCGATCGCCGAGGCCGCCACCGCGCCGGCCCGGCGCACGGTGCGCGCCAACGCGCGTCGCTTGACCGGGGTCAAGGCGTCGCTCTGACATGGAACTCGTTCCGCATCTCCAGCACGTTGTCGCCACCTATGGCTATCTCGCGGTCTTCGTGATCGTCGCGTTGGAAAGCGCCGGAATTCCAATGCCCGGCGAGACCGTCCTCGTCACCGCCGCGATCTTCGCCGCCTCGGGCACGCTGAAGATCTACTGGGTGATCGGAGCGGCGGCCGCCGGCGCGATCATCGGCGACAATTGCGGCTATTGGATTGGCCGCGAGCTCGGCTTTCCGCTCATCTATCGCTTTGGGCATTATATTCGACTTGATGAGAAGCGGCTCAAAGTCGGCCAATATCTATTTCTTCGACACGGCGGGAAGATCATCTTTTTCGGCCGCTTCGTTGCGGTGCTGCGCGCCTTTGCGGCGTTCCTCGCCGGCGTCAATCGCTACAATTGGGAAGAGTTTTTTCTCTACAATGCCGCGGGCGGAATCGTCTGGGCCACGATCTTTGGCGCGGGCGGCTACCTGCTCGGCCGCGCTTTTGAGCATTATGCACGGCCCGTCGGCGTCGCCGCGCTTATCATCGCCGTGATCTGCGCGGTCTTCGCCGCCCGCTTCATCCGTTCTCACGAGCACGCGCTGGAGGACGAGGCAGAGCGGGCCCTTCCAGGGCCGCTCATGCCTCCGAAGTCTTAGGCGGCGCACTGTTGGCGCCTCGGGCGCTCCCTGAGGTGCGGAAGTCAACGAAAGGAGCGGAGATGCCAGCCAGCGTGATCGCGGCAATTCCCGCATTGCCGGCCCTTCTTCTGGGCTTCTGGCTGATGCAGACGGGCAATACGTTTCAGGGCACGATTCTCAGCATCCGCGGCGAAATTGAGGGCTTTACCCTGGCTCAAATCGGCGCGGTCGGGGCGGGCTTCTGGGCCGGCGTCATTATTGGATCGTTGCGCGCGGCGGGAGTGATAAGGCGGGTTGGCCACATTCGAACTTTCGCGGCCTTCGGAGCAATCGCCGCCACCGCGCCGCTCGTGCACCTTCTTGTGGTGGATCCGTTCGTGTGGATAGCGGCGCGAGCGCTAACCGGGTTCTGCTTCGCCGGTATGTTCATCGTCGTCGAGAGCTGGCTGAATGCCGGCGCGAGCTCCGAAAACAGGGGACAGATTCTAAGCATCTACGGCATGACGGGATTGCTGGCCGGCATAGGTGGACAGCTTCTTCTGCCCACGACTGATCCAGCGGGCTTCAGGCCGTTCTGCGTCATCGCCTGCATTATTTCGCTTGCCCTGGTGCCGATCGCTTTGACCCAGGGCGCAGCGCCCGCGCCTCCCGGCGAGGGCAGCCATGTCGGCCTGAGCAGGCTCTATCGCGACTCGCCTCTAGGGGTGGTGGCCGGGTTCCTGGGTGGAGTGACGACCGGCGCCTTCTTCACGCTCGGCCCGATCTTTGCCGAGGGGCGGGGTCTGAGCATCGGTGAGATAGCAATCTTCATGGCGTGTGGGACGCTCGGCGGGTTTCTGGCCGCTTGGCCGTTGGGTTTGCTCTCGGATCGTTACGACCGGCGCCTTGTGATCATAGGCGCGGCCGCTGCAGCGGCTGCGAGTCTCACCGTCATGCTCGCGCTCGTGCCGGGCGACGCCTACCCCTGGCTGCTCTATGTCTGTGTCGCTTTGTTCGGCGGTATGATCATTCCAACGTACAGCTTGGCGCTGGCTCATCTGAGCGACGCGGTCGAGCAAGAGGAGATGGTCGCTGCCTCAGGCGGCCTTCTGCTGGCGCACGGCGCTGGCGCCGCGGCTGGGCCTTTGATCGCGGGGTTTGCAATGTCGGCCACGCCGCGAGGCCTGTCTTACACGCTCCTTGCGGCGCAGGGCCTCATCGTCTTTTTCGGAGTTTGGCGACTGATCTCGGGGGCGAGAGTTCCCGCCGCGCACAAGAGCGCTTTCAGGATGGAGCCCCCAGTCCCAGTCGGGACCGAGTTCGCCGCCGCCCATTCGACCCAGGCGTAGTTTTGGCTTTACGCCGCTAGCGGGCGCTCCACCGGTCCGATCCACACCCTGAGCTGCTCCGATCGGCGCAGAAAATCGACGCTGACGGTGCGGTCGATCTTGTCAGCGTCGAGCGCGCGCACGAGGTCGCTTACGCTCGTCACCGGCTTGCCGTCGAGGGCGATGACCAGGTCCCCGGTCAGCAGCCCCGCCTGCGCGGCCGGCCCAGCCTGATCGACAGAGAGAAGCCGCGCTCCGGTCGCCTGCTGGAGCGCGAGTCTGAGCGCGATGCGGCGTGGAATCGCGAGCGTTGCGGCGCCAACCCCGATATAGGCTCGCCGCACGCGGCCGTGCCGGGCGATCTCGCCGGCGACGAAGCTCGCGGTGTTCGAAGCCACGGCAAAGCAGATGCCCTGCGCGCCCATGATCACCGCGGTGTTGATGCCGATCACCTCGCCCGTCGAGGACACCAGCGGGCCACCGGAATTGCCAGGGTTGAGCGGCGCGTCGGTCTGCACCACGTCCTCGATCATCCGGCCGGTGCGCGATTGCAGCGAGCGTCCGAGAGCAGAGACGACGCCTGCGGTCACCGTCGCATCAAAGCCGAGTGGATTGCCGATGGCGATTGCGATCTGGCCGCGCTTGAGCTTGGCGCTGTCGCCGAGCTTGGCTGCCGGCAGGGAAACGTCGGCTTCCACCCTCAGAAGCGCAAGATCCGTGTCGGGATCGTCACCGAGCACGCGCGCTTGAAGGTCGCGGCCTTCGAGCGTGATGAGATTGACCGTCCGCGAGCCCTGGACGACATGGCTGTTGGTGAGCGCGAGGCCATCGGAGGAAATGATGACTCCCGAGCCCGAGCCTGCGCTGCGGCCTTGCTTGCGCACGTCGACGCGCACCACGCTCGGGCCGACGCGGTCGACGACGTCGCTGACCACCCGGGAATAGTCGTCCAGCAGAGCTGCGTCACTAGGGGACGGAGCGCCCGCGCCCTGATCGAGGCTGTCGGAGTCGAGGGTCCAAACGGGAGAGGGAGATGGGAGGGGATCGATCATTGCGGCGATATGGTGACGGGGGCCTGGGCGTGCAAGCTGGCTACGGTTCGGAGCCCCCGGAGGCCGGCGAGCGACCCGCTGGCCTTGCCAGCCTTGAGCAAATGCCCCAGATATCGGCCGAATCCTTGGCGCGCCGCGCCGCCAGAACAGAAGGCTGATGGCTCTAACCGATCCCGTGACCCTGTCTCCAGTCAGTCCTTCCGATCCGCTGGCGCGGGGGGCGCTCGGCTTGAGCGCCGCGGTGATCTGCCTCAACGAGGCCGCCTGCATTGGCAATTGCCTGGAGAGCCTTCGCGACTGTGCCGAGATTGTCGTCGTCGATTCCGGCTCGACAGACGCGACCCCTGCGATCGTCGACGATTTTGTTCGCCGGGGCTTTCCGGTGCGATTCATTCACCAGCCATGGCTTGGCTATGCCCGGCAGAAGCAATTTGCGCTCGATCAGACGAAGGAACCCTGGATCTTGAGCGTCGACGCGGACGAGTGGGTTGACAAGGATTTGGGGGCATCGCTGCCGCGCCTGATGGCGGCCGATGAATCGGTCGCCGGCTGGAAGGTGCGCCGTTCGCTCACATTATACGGACAGGCGAAGCCGGTCAGCCGCTGGACTCGGCCCGAGCATATTTTGCGGCTCGTGCGGCGGGGCAGGGCGCGGTTCGATCCGGCCCTTATCGTGCACGAGGGCCTCGTTGCTAATCACGGCGACACGCCCATTGCCCGCGATGGGCTGCTCAGGCACGAGCGTAGCCTCCCCCTGCACGAGCAGATGAAAAAGGAAATCACCTATGCGCGGCTTAAAGCCGAGCAGCGGCTGAAGCAGGGACGGAAGCCGTCGACGCTTAAGCTCGTGTTCAGTCCGCCGATTTATTTCCTGCGCATCTTCTTCTGGAACCGGTTTTTTCTATCTGGCTGGGCGGGGTTCATCCACGCGGCGACGGGCGCCATGTATTCTCTCATGACCGAATCGATCCATCGGCAATTGTATTACGCGCGAACGGAGCGCTGACACGCGTTCCTTCGAGGCGATGCGATCGGGCGAGGCGGAATGAGCCGGGAATTTGATGACGAGACCCTCGACGCGCTCGAGGTCATCATCCCCAATCTGAATTGGCGCTATTCGGGCGGCACGGCGGTGAACCGCACCATCGCGCCACTCATTGCCAAACGCTGGCGTGCGGGGTGGTACGGGCCTGACCGGCCGGAGGGCATCGCGGCCTTGAGCCTTGGCGAGCTTTTGCGTCTGCGCTTCCGTCGTCCTGCTCACGGCAAGGTCCGCATCTGGCACGCGCGCCGCAATGTCGAGATGCTCGCCGGACTTTTCCTGAACCTCCTCGGCTACGGATTTGCGCCGATCTTCAATTCGGCCTCCCAACGCCAGAAAACCTGGCTCACCGATTTTCTCATCGGGCGAATGGACGCGGTGATCGCGACGAGCGAGGCCGCGGCGCAATTTCTGCGACGTCCGGCGACGGTGATCCTTCACGGGATCGACGTCGATCTCTATTCCCCGCCCGCCGACCGCTTCGCCGCCTTCGCCGAAACAGGCCTGCCCGGAAAGTATGGGATCGGAACGTTTGGCCGCGTGCGGCGGCAGAAAGGCAGCGACCTGTTCGTCGAGGCGATGTGCCGGCTGCTGCCGCAATATCCGGATTTCTGCGCCGTGGTGGTCGGGCTCACGACCGTCGACAATCTGCCCTTTGTCGAAGGGCTCAAGCAGCGAATCGCCGCGGCAGGCCTCACCGAGCGCATCCGGTTTTTAGGCGAATTGCCGATCGAGGAGGTGCCGCTCTGGTACCAAAGAATCTCGATCTACGTGTTCGCCTCTCGGGTCGAGGGATTCGGACTCACCATGCTCGAGGCCATGGCGGCGGGCGACGCGGTGGTCGCAACGCGCGCTGGCGCGGCGGAAATGATCATCACAGACGGGGACGACGGCATTCTCGCCCCGGTTGACGATGTCGAGGCGCTCGTCGCCGCGCTCGAGCCGCTCATGCGCGAGCCTGAACGCATCGAGGCGATAGGAGAGCGGGCACGCGCTCGGGTTGTCAGCGCGTTCAGCCGCGACCGCGAGGCCGACGAGATCAGCGCCGTCTACCGGCAGGTCTGGGCGATGCGAAAGAGTTAGAACGGCCTCGGCGCTACTCCCATTGCGAGGTTAACGACGCCGGATCGGTAGAGAATGAGGCCGCCAAGTCCGATCAGAATGAAGGGCAGGAGAACGTGCCCATAGCGCCGCAGAGGCTTGCCCAGCGCCGTATGCCTGACCAGCCCCAACGCGGCAAAGCACCAAACGAGAGTGAGCAGGGCGAAGATCGCAAGCGTCGCGATCATGTCCCGAGACCCTTGGGTGGCGAAGATCGGCGTATAGGCGGCTATGTTGTCTCCTCCGTTGACGACTGTGACGGCCGCGACCTGAAGAATTCCGACCGCGGTCGGCTGTCCTTCCTCTTTCTTCCCGAGGCGCAGCAGCTTTCCTATTCCGATGACGATAGGCGCTACGCCAAGCAAGCCCACACGCTGGGGCGAGATTGCTAGAGCCGCCGATGCGGCCGCCAAGCTTATCGCGACGATGATTGCCATGCCGAGGATCTGGCCCGCGAAGATGAGGCCCCGCGAGAAGCTTCGGTCGGAAAAGAAACCGACCAAAAGGAACAGGTCGTCGATATTCGTCGATACGAAGGCGCCGGTCGACAACAAGGCAAGCGAGAGGAAGTTCACGCTGCCGCCGGCTTCTTGTGAGGACCGCGCGGTCCCAGCTTCTTCGGCGATCCGTTCAGGCCGCGCTCGGCCGCATGGCGGCGAACAGGCGCTTCAGGGGCGCCGAGACGTGGTGGCGCAGCATCGCCATCCGCCGATCGCCTTCCGAAGTGACCCAATTGAACTGGATGACCCGGCGTTCGCCTACAAAGGACTTGTGCCCGTGCCAGGAATTGTCGGCCCGTTTGAACGCGAGCAGCGTTCCCTCGGTCGGCGGCACCTCCATGATCATATCGTCCAGGTTGTCGGCCGATTTCAGGAGTCGTAAGCGACCGCCGGAATTCTCCCAGCTCGGGTTCATGTAAATAAGGACCGTAATGATCTTGCTTTTCGTGTCGGTATGGATGCGCCCATCCTTGGGGCTGCACTGACCCCGAACCGTGGTCGTGGTCGGGCGCCCGGCGAGCTCGAGGCCGAACTTCTCCTCGAACGCTTCGCGGAAATCGTCGCTCTCCAATTCTGCGACGAACTCGCGGAACGCGGGCCCATACGACAGTTGAGCGACAGGAAAACTCCCGCCCTCCGAGATCTTTGGATAGTCGGCGTTGATCTTCGCGCGCGCCTCGGGCCGAACAAAGCCGGGAACGACGAAATATTCAAACGGTTTCCGGGTCACCGGCGTCGCCTTCAAGGCTTCGAGGTCGAGAGAGCGCAGGGTCATGGAACTGATTCCGGCAAGGGCGAATTTGCCGCCTTTTAGATCGCGAGGCTCAACCCGTCAAAAGCCCTTGAACGTGATCCGAGCCGCGCTTTTGAGGGCGCGGCTCGGAAGCGCTGCTGTCAGAGCCCGTTCTTCTTCATGATTTCGCTGGCGTTGTTCTTGTCGACGAGCATGGTCGGCAACACGATGACCGGCGGGATCTTCTCGCCGTTCAAGAGCTTCACCGCCTGACGCAGACCCTCGGCGCCCGGCGTGGCGTAGAGGAAGGTCGCCGTCAGCTCTCCCTTATTCACCCAAGTCACGCCCTCGTCGGGAAGAGCGTCGATCCCGAGGATGAATTTGATGTCCTTGTCGCGTCCAGCGTCCTTGGCGGCGAGATAGGCGCCGTAGGCCATCGGATCGTTGTGGCCGTACACAAGGTCGATCTTCTCGTTGTTGCGCAGGGCGGTCGTCATGATGTCGTAGGCCTTGTCCTGCTTCCAGTCGCCAGACTGGTTGTTAAGCAGGTACTTGATCCCGGGCTCCTTGTCGGTGAAGGCGTGGAACCCGTCATGACGATCGTGCGCGGGCTGCGTGCCCATGCCGCCCCAGATCTCGACCACATTGCCCGCCGCCTTGCCGGGGCCGCCGAGCAGCTTCACCGCATATTCGCCAGCCGCCTTGCCGATGAGCGCATTGTCGCCGCCGATGAATTGGGTGATGCGCTTGGTGTCAACGTTGCGGTCGAGCACGATGACCGGAATCTTGGCGTCGATCGCTTTTTCAACCACGCCCGTGAGGCCCGCCGATTCCTTGGGCGAGATCAGCAGCACATCGACCTGCTGAGCGATCAGGTTCTCGACGTCGGCGACCTGCTTTTCCGTCTTGTCCTGCCCGTCCGTGATGATGAGCTCGACCTCGGGGTGGTTCTTGGCTTCCGCCTCAATGTCCTTGTTGAACTGGACTCGCCAGGGCTCGAGCGTGGTCGCCTGGCTGAATCCGACCTTCTTTTTCTCGGCCGCCTTTGCCGCCGTCCAGCCGGCGGGCAGGTAAACGCTCAGCACGGCGCCCGTCAGGGTCGCGGCCGACAGTTTCAAAAACTCACGACGCTTCATGGATGTCCTCCCTAGTTTTTGATGTCATACTCACTTGTGACGGCCGATAGGCTTCGACCGATCCGGTCCTCGTCGGCGGCGGCAGAGGGGCTTGGCCTCGCCACCGCGTCAGAAGCTGACCCAGATTCTGTTCCTGCACGAGCACCGTGCCGACGATGATAAGCCCCTTCATCAGGAGCTGCACGTTGGAATCGATGTTCTGGAGTTGAAGGATATCGGAGAGCAAGCCGAAGATGAGGACGCCGACGAACGTTCCGGCTAGTCCGCCGCGCCCGCCCATGAGGCTCGTCCCGCCGATCACGACCGCCGCGATCGCATCGAGTTCGAGGCCCGAGCCCGCGTCCGGTTTGCCTTGCCGGTATTGCGCCACGAACAACACGCCCGCGACCCCGGCCAAGAGGCCCGAGATCATATAGGCGGCGAGCTGGACTTGCGCGACTTTGATGCCTGACAGCTTGGCCGCTTCTGGATTGCCGCCGATCGCGTAGATATAGCGGCCAAAAGTGGTAAAGCGCAGAACAGCCCCGAATATAAGGATTGCGGCGAGAAAGAAGACGCTCGGCATCGGCAGGATGCCCCACACCATCGAGCGCAACACTTCGAAGGCCTGGGTGGCGTTCGTCCCTGTGTAGACAGCAATGACCGCGTGGTCCTGGCCGGCGGTGAGGCGGCCAAGACCGAGCGCGCTCACCATCATGGCCAAAGTCGCAATGAAGGGTTGGAGCCGACCGGCAACGATCAGAGTTCCGTTGATCGCTCCGAGCGCCAGCGCGACGCAAGGCGTGACGAGCAGCACCGCCAGCACGCCGAACTTGGTCGAAACCTGCGAGGCTGTGGCTACAGCGGCGAGCGCCCCACAGACGAGGCCGAGCAGCGCTGGAATGCGGACGCCGCGCCAAGGTCCCAACACGGTCTCGTTTCGCCGGCCGGCATCCACGTCGCGGCCGCGCTCGAGTCCGTGGAATACGAATCGAGCCAGGAAGCCGACCCCGAGCCCCGCGGCGATGGCCGCCGCAGGCACAGCGACGATCGAGGCTGGCGTCCATCCAGGCTGAGTGAGCAGCATGGCGCAGATGATGGTCGAGAAGCCCATGACCGAGCCGACCGACAAATCAATGCCGCCAAGCAGGATGACGAGGGTCATGCCGGTGGCGACGAGGCCAGTTATCGATACCTGGCGCAGGACGTCGGTCAGGTTGTTGAAGGACAGAAAGATATTCCTGCCCGAGGAGGTGTGCGGCGAGGCCAACGCGCCGATCAGGCAAATGATCGCGAGCCCCCAATAGAGCTTCGTGCGCGATAGCAGACGCAGAACAATCATGGCGCGACGCGCTCGCTCATTCCGGGGGCGGCCAGGCGCATGATCGCTTCTTGCGTCGCCTCGGCGCCAGACAAGATGCCAGCTTGCCGACCCTCGGACATGACCAGCACCCGGTCCGACAACAGGAGCAGTTCCGGCATTTCGGACGTCACGACCACAATAGCCAATCCCTCAGCCGCCAGGCCGAATATGAGCTGATAGATTTCCTGTTTCGCTCCGACGTCAATGCCGCGCGTCGGTTCGTCGAGAAGCAGCACCCGGGGACCGGTCGCCAGCCACTTGCCGATGGAGACCTTCTGCTGGTTGCCGCCGGAAAGCGTCGCAACGATCTGATCGATCCCATAGCAACGCACGGCGAGCTTATCGATCACGTCGGTGGCGAGCTCAGCCTCGCGGGCAAACCCGCGCACGCCAAATCGCGACGCTGCGCCGACTGACGGTAGCGCGACATTGTCCCGAATGGTCGAAGCAATGTGCAAGCCAAGCGCCTTGCGATCCTCGGTCACCAGCGCCACGCGGAGGCGGCAAGCATCCGCCGCCGAATTGATAGACACGGGTTCGCCGTCGATGGCGATCTCGCCGTCCCGCCAACCCCGCGCGACGCCGAAGATCGATTCGAGTATCTCGGTGCGCCCGGATCCCAATAGGCCGCCGATGCCAAGGATTTCGCCCGGCCGGACATCGAAGCTCACGCCTAGGAGGACGCGCCGCCAGCCGCGGCTGCTCACCTTGTCGAGCGTGAGATTGCGCACCGAAAGAACGGGCGCGCTCGAGCTGGCTACAGAATCCCGGCGAGTGAGCGTCACCTCCCGCCCGACCATTGCGGAAATGATGGCGCTTTGCGACAGGCCCTCGATCGGGGCGGTCAACACGCGCTCACCGTCGCGGAGCACGGTCACCCGATCGGCGAGAGCGACGACTTCGTCCAGGCGGTGCGAGGTGTAGATGATCGCAACACCCGCTTGCGCGAGCTGTCGCACGACCTTGAACAGGGTCTCGCATTCCGCCGTCGAGAGCGCGGACGTCGGCTCGTCCATGATCAAAATCCGCGCGTCCAGCGACAGCGCCTTGGCGATTTCAACCAATTGCTGTTCGCCGATCCTGAGCTCCGCGATGCGACGCTGCGCGTCAATCTCGATGCCGAGCCGTTTCAATAAGGCGCTCGCGGCTTTCACGATGCGCCTGTGGTCGACGAGGGTCCCGAGGATAAGCGGCTCGCGGCCAAGGAAAATGTTCTCGGCCGCCGTCAATTCGGGAACCAGGTTGAGTTCCTGATGGATGATCGCGACGCCAGCGCGTTCGGCGTCCTGAACGCCAGAGAAGCGAACCGGCGCGCCCTCGATCCGGATCTCGCCGTCATAGTCGACGTGCACTCCGGCGAGGATCTTCATCAAGGTCGATTTGCCCGCGCCGTTCTCACCCATGAGGGCGTGGACTTCGCCGCTCCTCAGGTCGAAATCGACGTCGCGCAGGGCCGTTACGCCAGCGAAGGTTTTGGAGACGCCTTCCGCTTTGAGGACGACGGCGTGGCTATCGGACGTCTGGCCGCCATCGCGACTCGATCGCCGGCCTGATCGGACGCTCGAAGCCATCTCGTCTTGGATGGAAACGCCGTGCGTCGTCATACCCATCACGTTTCCGCCCGGCGTTCCCAATAGCCGTTTCCAGACACGCGCGGACGGCTATCGGGCGAACTTGTAAAACCTAGACCCAGCTCCGTCAAAACGCGGCGTGCGCTCGAGGCGCCAAAGCGTTTCCGCCGCGCTATGTCCGCCCCTTGGCCAGCGCGGCGAGGATCGACTGCGCCCGATGACCGGCGAAGGCAACCGCAACGTCTGAGCCGACCTTGAGGCGCCAGTTGGGGCGCTCTTGATCGGTGCCCGGAAGGTTGGTCGCGACCGTCACGCCGACAAGGTCGTCGAATTGGGCGTGGGCGAACGTCGACGCAGAACCCCCGATCAGCGCGTGAACGGCCGCCGCCGTGGCGTCGGGAAGCGGTCCGTCCTCCGTCTGTGAGACAGTGATTCCTGCCGCGGCGAGCGCGCGCAGAAGCGCGCGCTTCTCCTCCCGCCGCGCGGCGATCGCCTCGCCGGCCTTCCCGAGGCTCAGAAGACCGAGCTCAAGCCTCTCAGCGATGTCGGCGGCCTGCCACCATCCCGCGAGCGTCGCGAGATCATGGGTGGCGACGCAGGCGACCGACGTCGGCGGATAGGACGCAGGTGACACGAACTCCACGCCCTTGCGCTCGAACCACAGCACGCGCATGCCGGTGATTTTCGCGCGTGTCAGCCGATCGCGAAAACCCTCCGGAACGGTGCCGAGGTCTTCCCCAATCACCATGCACTGCGCGCGTTCGCTTTCGAGCGCGATATGGCCGATGAGATCGTCGATCGGATAGGAGAGGTAGGCGCCGTCCGCCGGGCGTGCGCCATCGGGGATAAGGAACAGACGTTGCAGGCCCATCGCGTGGTCGATGCGCAGCATGCCGGCGTGGCGCATGTTGGCGCGGTAGACAGCGCTGAGAGAGGTCCACCCCTCACGTGCGCCAGCCACCGGATTGGGCGCTGGAAGGCACCAGTTCTGCCCTTGCACGGAGAATGGATCGGGCGGCGCGCCGATCGTGACGCCGTGCGCGAGCGCGCCTGCATGCGCCCAGGATTCGGCGCCGTCCGGCGCGGCGCCGACTGCAAGGTCGCGGTAGAGACCGATCTCCAGGCCGTGGTCCCGCGCGCGCTGTGCTGCTCGGCCAAGTTGGCGATCGGCAAGCCATTGGCAGAAGAGGGCAAACTCAAAGCCTTGGCGGTTGCGTTCGATCGCATGGTCGATCGCCTTTGGGTCGCCGTTGCGCAGATCCTGCGGCCAGAGAGCCCCATTTGGGCCGGGTTCTCCGTCGGCGGCCGCTTGGAAGGCGGCGAAGCGTCGCAACGTCTCGCCGCCCGATCTCGCGAAGGCATGGTAGTCCGCGATGAGCGGGTCGCCTGGCCGCGCCGCGCGAAGGCGGGCGAAGGCCGCGCTCCAAGCTTCGAGCGCCGCGCGCTTCGCGAGCCACACCTCCTCGTATTCGACATAGTTTGTCGCCGAAGCGGCGGCAAACTGCGGCGCGAGTGACGCGAGCACGGCGGTGAGCGCCTCGTCGCGGGGCAGGCCTGAATCGTCCTGCACGTCGATGAACATCGGGTCGAGGAATCGGCGATCCGACGGATAGTAGGGACTTGCCCGGCCTCGGTCCCGCGGGAACAGCATATGCAGCGGGCTGACCCCGAGATAGGCCGCGCCGGCTTGGGCTGCCTTCTCTCCCGCGACTGCGAGCGCTGAGAAGTCGCCGATCCCTTGGTCGCGACCGCTGTCGTCCGCGCGACGCAGGGCGTAGAGCTGCGCCGCCGCGCCAAAACGCTTACGTGAGGCCGATGCGGGGCTGTAAGCTTGCGGCGGCGCGACAGTAAGCGCGCATTCGACGCCGTCGACAATGAGACGATGGCGCCCGAGCGGCAGCGTGGGCAACGGGATCGTGCGCTCGGTTACGGAGCGTCCGTTGGGCAGATCGCGCCGGATGCCGTCGGCGGCCTCGATCGACCATTCGGCGACAGCGCCGTCTTCGCGCTCGATCCGTGCATCCGTTTTGCGAGGCGTGTCGCGCAAGGACGCGACAAGAGGCTGATCGGCGCGCAGCACAAGCGAGAAGGGCAGGCGGCGGAGCCGCGTCTCGTCGGTGAGCCGCGTCAGGCTGTCGCGCGCCTGAGATTCACTACCGATCTCAAGACCGAGCGCCGACAGAAGCGCGATCTTGGTCTCCGGCGAAACAATCGTGCGTTTGCCGCTGATGTCCGACCATTCCGCCGCAATCCCGGCCGCGCTTGCAAGCTTGGCGATCGTTTCGACGCCGGGCGCTCCGGAATTAAGGCCGCCGGCCGCCGTTCTCGCCTCAGTGAGGATAAGCGACGATCGCGCTCGAAGCCGGACGAGGTCGGCGAGCGCGAGCCAGCGCTCAGGCGCTGCTGGATCATACGTGTCGAGGATGGCGCGCCACGCCATCCCAGGGCGCGGCGAGGGCAGGTGAACCTCCGCGTCTGCGTTCGAACGGTTCATCGCCACGGCCACTCGATCGACGCCGTCGCTCTGAGGCGTGGAGAAGGCCGCAACGAAAACGTCGCCCTTGGGATCGTTCCACCCGCTCTGGGTCATCGGCCCATTGGCGTCGCGCCATTCGACGTCGCGGAACTGGCTCGCGTCGAATGGCGACCCGGTCAGGAAAGCGTCGCGCGACAGCGCAGCATTGGCGCGGCGAACCGCAATGAGCCTTGTCGTGAAGGCTATCAGGGAGGCGTCGGCGGCGCGCCAGTCGATCGCGCTCGTCGCGTTGTCCTGGGCGTAGGCGTTGTTGTTGCCGCCCTGGCTGAAGCCGAGCTCCGAGCCCATGCCGAGCATCGGCGTCCCGCGCGAGGCAAGCAAAAGCGTGAGCAGATTGCGCTCGTCCCGCGAACGCGATTCGACGATCGCCGGATCGTCGCTTGGCCCCTCGACGCCATGGTTCCAGCTGTCGTTGTTGTCCGTGCCGTCGCGATTGTTCTCGCCGTTGGCCTCGTTGTGTTTGCGCTCGTACGAGACAAGGTCGCGGAGCGTAAAGCCATCGTGGACGACCACGAAATTGACGCCCGTGGATGGCGCCGCGGCGCGCGCGAACACGTCGCGCGAACCTGCCATCCGGGTGGCGGTCTCGCCGCGCAGCCCGGGGTCGCCGCGCCAGAAGCGGCGCGCGGCGTCGCGAAAACGGTCGTTCCACTCGGCGAATGCGGGGCCAAACTGGCCGAGGCGATAGCCGCCCGGGCCGATGTCCCAAGGCTCGGCGATGAGGCGCGCTTTGGCGAGTATGGGATCGGCAGCGAGCGCCCGGAAGAACGGCGCCTCTGGGTCGAAGCCGGTGTCGCGTCTACCGAGTGTGGTGGCGAGATCGAAGCGAAAGCCATCGAACCCGCCATAGATCATCCAGCGCTTGAGCGCGCCAATCGCCATTTCGATGACAAGCGGTCGATCCAGCGCGAGACAATTCCCGGTGCCGGTATCGTTGACGTAAAGCTCTGGATTATTTGGGTCCAGTCGGAACCATGCTTGATTGTCCAGGCCGCGGAACGACAGCGTCGGCCCTAGTTGGTCGCTCTCGCCGTTATGATTGAAGACAACGTCGAGAATGGCCTCCATGCCCCCCGCATGCAGCGCGTCGGTCGCGACTCGAACATCAGCCCAACCCCCTGGGGCCAGACGGGGATCGGGCGAGCCGAATACGACTGAGTTATAGCCCCATGCGTCCGAGAGGCCGAGAGGGGGCATATGGCGGTCGTCGACGAACGGGTCGGCGGGCATGATCTCGATAGCGGTGACGCCGAGCTTGGCCAGGTGCTCAATCGACGCCGGATGAGCAAGGCCTGCGAAGGTCCCACGCGCGGCTTCGGGGATCGCCAAGTTGAGCCGCGAAAAGCCGCGCAGATTGAGCTCGTAGATGATCAGCGCTTCTGGCGCGATGCGCTTATGTCCCGGCTCTCCCGCGGGTGGCTCTCCAGCAATCGCCTTCGGCGTATGCGGGCCGGTGTCCTCACCGAACTTGAACATCGAGGGGTGGAGCTGGAACGGCCGGTCGAAACGCCAGGCGTAAGGATCGGCCAGCAGTTTGGAGTCGTCGAAACGAAAGCCTCGCTTCGGATCGTAGGGACCCTGCACGCGAAAGCCGTAAAGCGCGCCAGCGCCGATGCCAGGCGCAACGCCGCGCAGGACACCGTCAGCGTCACGCGCCATCGGTGCGCGAACAGTTTCGCGATCGCCGTCGCAGACGCACAGCGACGCGCCCTCGGCGTTGGGCAGCATGAGGGCTGCTTCGAGGCCGCGCGCAGACACGAAGACGCCGCGAGCGGCTTTTGGGTCGCTCATTCGGCGGGCCTGATGATATCGCGATAAAGCGCGGCGTATCGCTTCGCCGGGCCGCGCCAGGAGACGTCCGATCGCATGCCGTTAAGTCTGAGCCGCCGTAACACCGCGGGGTCGCGAGTGATATCGAGTGCCCGGTTGAGCGCGTAGGTCAACGATTCGACAGCGGCCGGGTAGAACTGGACGCCGGTCGCCACGCCGGCGGCCGTCGCCGCCTCGTTGGCGTCGATGACCGTGTCAGCGAGACCGCCGACACGCGCGACGATCGGCGGCGCGCCATATCGGAGCGCGCAGAGTTGCGTGAGGCCGCAAGGCTCGAAACGCGACGGAACGACGATGAAATCGGCGCCGGCCTGAATGAGATGGGCCAGCTTCTCATCGTAGCCAAGGACGCAACCAACCGAGTCTGGCCTCGATGTGGCGGCAGCGGTGAAGCCCCCTTCCAACAACGGATCGCCGGAGCCGAGCAGCGCCAGTTGGCCGCCTCGAGCGATAATTCCGGGCAGCGCCTGCAACAGCAAGTCGAGGCCCTTTTGATCCGAAAGGCGCGAGACGACGCCCAGCAGCGGGCGGTCGACTTCCGGCGCCAGCCCCATCTGGGTCTGAAGCGCAATCTTGTTGCGAACACGCATGTCGATGCGCAGAGCGCTATAGTTTTGCGGCAACGTGACGTCGGTGGCCGGATTCCAGACCGTGTCGTCGATGCCGTTGACGATCCCCTGCACGACCGCCGCGCGGGTGCGCAAGAGACCGTCGAGCGCCATGCCGAACTCAGGCGTCATGATCTCCCGCGCGTAGGTGGGGGACACCGTGGTGATGCGGTCGGATAGCCTCAGACCCGCTTTCAGATAGCCGACGCCGCCGAAATATTCGATCCCATCGATGGAAATGGCTTGAGGGGGCAAGCCCAGCTCGGGGAAGATCGACATCGGAAAATGGCCCTGGAAGGCCATGTTGTGGATCGTGGTGACGACGCCAGGTCGCGACCTGTCGGCGTAGTTGAGATAGGCGGCCGTGAGCGCCGCCTGCCAGTCATGCGCCTGAACGACCTGAGGCCGGAACGCGTCAATCGCGCCAAGGCCTATGTCTGCGCCGACCCGCGCGAGCGCCGCAAACCGCTGCGCATTATCGGGCCAGTCAAGCCCGTTGGGCCTCAGGTACGGACTCCCGGGCCGGTCGTAGAGATGGGGCGCATCGATCGCGAACAGGTCCAAACCTGCCGCCTTGCCGCCGAGAACCCGCGCTGGTCCACCGAACAGATCGTCGTAGGCGTGCGCCTGCTGCGCGTCGACGAGCTTCGCCATCACCGCCGGATAGCCGGGGACGAGCGTTCTGATCTCGACGTCTTCGCGGGCGAGCGCGGCGGGCAATGCGCCCGCGACGTCGGCGAGACCCCCGGTCTTGATAAGCGGGAAGACCTCCGAGGCGACCGAGAGAACTTTCAGTCCGCTCATTGCGCCAGTTTGTCGATCATAGGCTGGGTTATCAACGTGACGCCACTCTCGGTGCGGCGGAAGCGTTTGGCGTCAAGCTCGGGG
>Ga0210406_10002338_pt1 | contig 21832 bp, 24 predicted proteins | sample IncBWC30MmetaG_FD_155454 | JGI IMG/M metagenome (GOLD analysis project Ga0210406, IMG submission 155454) | Forest soil microbial communities from Barre Woods Harvard Forest LTER site, Petersham, Massachusetts, United States - Inc-BW-C-30-M | ecosystem: Environmental > Terrestrial > Soil >...
GAGTTTCCGCCGCAGGCGTATTTCGCCGTTTCTGGGATGGGGATGTTACCACAAATAAAGCCAAAACGGTGCAGTGTGCGCCAGCTTGAAGTGCCGATGTGGCTCTGAACAGGCGGTATTGTTGTCCCTGGGACAGTATTCGGTACTTGTCGGAATTATTTTGGAGCCATCCGGAGAATCCCTGCAGAGCGGAGGGTAACGTTATGACCGAGTACATCGTCGGTCTAAGACTTGGGAAACGATCGGAAGTTCTGACGATCGAAGCTGAGGATGCGTTAATTGCTGCGCTCAAGGCCAAATATAATCACCCCGAGGCTCTAATTTCTTACGTTCGGAAATCCAATCGACGGGGCGATCGTCGCAATCCGCATCGGAAGGAATGAAGATTACGAAGCGCGCCGACCAACGTCCGCTAGTGGCCCTTCGCGTCATTTCCCGTGGGCGCAGCAGTCAGGTCGCTTTTGGAGAGAAGCGGACATCAATTGGAAGGCAAGATCGGCCGGTTCGGTCGCGAATGACCCAACCCGGACATAGGCCACCTGCCGGATCGGCTCGGTGCTGCCTGTCGCCTACCGGCGAGCTTGGCGTACTGAAAGCGCGGGTGTATTGATGATTAGTGAGTATAGCGACGGCTTGAACGCATGGTTGAATTCGCACTGCCAAAAAATTCAAGGATCACCGTCGGCAAGACCTGGCCGAAGCCGGCAGGTGCGACCGAGACCCGCGAATTCAAGGTTTATCGCTGGAACCCGGACGACGGCAAGAATCCCAGCGTCGACACCTATTTCGTCGATACCCATGATTGCAGCCCGATGGTGCTCGACGGCCTGATCTGGATCAAGAACAACATCGGCCAATGCGGCCGACCGAAGGATGGCCGCCTCACCGATGCGGTGAGCCCGAGATAGCTACTGTGTGATCCCTGCGGTCCATTTGAACGAGCGGGCCGGGCTGACATAGGGCCTAAAACACCACGTGCTACGATGGCGTCGGTGACGGTAGGCACGGCTCCCGCCGCAGTGACTTCACACCTTCGGGTCAGTTGTGCTCACGCGCGCGTAGACTGCGCTGGCAATACGGCGCCGTGCTTGGCTTCGAAAAACGGCAACGAATGGGTGAAGTTCCACTGACGCCGTGGCGACTACCTCGTCAACATCTCTTGACCGAGCTGTCGCGGCATCACCATCAGGAGGACGAACGAACCAGCGGGCACGCACGGCGATGGGAACCTCGAGTATCGCGACGTGAACCGTGCGGTGGCGGAGGCGACGACCAGCGACGGGATGGTCTTGCCGGCGATGGCGGCAGAACCCCGGCCGCTCGGTTAGATCCGTTCACCCCCCTCATAGCGGGGCTTGCGGTGAAAGCACCGGCATGACCGTTTCGTGCCAACACCGGAAGTCACAGGCATCATTCGATCACCTCGTCGACACGGGCAAGAAGCGAAGGCAACACTGTGAGTCCGAGTGCCTTGGCGGTCTTGAGGTTTATCACGAGTTCGAATTTGGTCGGCTGCATGACGGGCAAATCGCCGGCCTTCTCCCCTTTGAGAATCCGCCCCGTATAGTTCCCTGTCTGGCGATAAACGTCTGCGAGGCTCGCGCCATAGCTCATCAGACCGCCGTCGACGGGAAACTCGCGGATATGATAGATCGCCGGCACAGCGTAGCGAGCCGCGAGCGACATGATTTTCTCTCGCTGGGAATCGAAAAATGGATCGTTCTCGACGACCAGGGCGCCTACCTGTCCCCGCTCACCTTGAGCCCGCGTTCGCGCATCGCCTTTAGATGCGCGCCGCGCGCGAGGAAGGTCACGTCGCTGCCGCCCTTCGCCAGCGCCGCTCCGAACGCCGACCCCGCCGGCGCCGATCACCGCAATCCGCATTGCTTCATTTCCCCTTCGCAATTGCACGAACCTGATCATATTGGCCCAGAGCCTCAGGACCACGCCTCGTACAAGTTTGAAGCATAGCACCGAAAGTCGCCCAAGCAGTGCCCGACGCGCGAGGTACATGAGCCGAGGCTGACCGACGCACCTTGATACGCGACGCGCTGCCCCTGTGCGGCAGAGTGCGAACAAGTCACCACCCCATCACGCGCAACAGCGCGAAAAGGGCCGACAACAGAATCACGATCGCTCCCGTCACAAAAACCAGTCGGTCGGCAAACAGGCGGCGCATTGGCGGCTCCTAGACGAAACTGTAGCGCTCGGAATGGTACTTTGACATCGGCACGCCCAGTTCACCGAGTGTCTGCTCAATCGCATCCATCATCGGGCCCGGCCCACAGATGAAATATTCGTGAGCCGCGTAGGGCTTCGTCAGATGCCGCTCAAGCAGTGCGGCGGAGATGTAGCCCCGCTCACCGGTCCAGTTGGCGGGAGGATCAAAGAGCACGTGAATGACCGTCAGGTCGAGCCGCGCCTTGAGCTTCTCCAACTCCTCGCGAAAGGTGATCGAATCCCAGTCCTTGCTACCATACAGCAACATTACCGGCCGCCTGTCACCAACGTCCGCCAGCGTGCGGATCATGCTCATCATCGGCGTGATGCCGACGCCGCCCGCAATCAGCACATGCATGTCCGCCGGATTGCCGATGGTGAAGGCGCCATAGGGGCCGTCGAGGTAGACGCGCTTGCCAACCGGCACGTTGCAAATTCCACTGGTAAAATCGCCGAGGTTCCTGATCGACATTTCGACGGTGCCGTCCGTGGCCGCGGCGCTGGACGAGAACGAAAACGGATGCGCGGTGATCGCGAACGGGCTCCCCCATATCGTCAGCCAGCCGAACTGGCCCGGGCTGAACCGGAAGCCGGCGTGACCATCGGGCTGCATCACCAACGTCGAAGTGTCGCCGCGCTCCTTGCGCACTTCCGCAACACGGTACGGCCGACGAAGCATAAACAGTGGCTTAACCAAGCGCACGTAGAGCAGCAATCCGATCCACAAGACGGCGAGGCCGATCCACAATGATCGCTTCCACGGATCAACCAGGTAGAAGCTCGATCCTATCATGTGCACCATCCCGGCCGTGATGGCGGCAAGCGCGAGAACCACGTGGATGAGATGCCATGTCTCGTACTTGATTTTCAGCGCCAGGCGCCAAAGCGCTGTCACGACCAGCGCGATCACGGAGAAAATCGACACCAGAGCGAAGTGAGCGGTCCAGGGCGCTTCGAGTATATTGGACGGCGCCAGCAGGTGCGGCTGGACCGCGACCAGAATGACCGGATGAGCAACCACCAGTCCGACCGCCACAAGCGATATCTGACGGTGAAAATGGTAGATGACATCTTCGCCCCACGGCTCGGTGACATAACGGAAGCGCGCCGTGAGACCGAACTGGAGCCCCATGATCGCAAGACCGGAATAACCGAAGGCAATCGAGAGCTCTGTCCAGAAATCGCGCGCCGGCGGATGCGAGCCTGCCAGGAGTGCGAACAAGGGAGCGAGAATGAAAAACAGGTAGACGAGGAGCCAGACACCCCCGCGCAAACTATAAAGAAGGAGCATCAAACAATCCCTTCTACCGCAACCACAAGGGCGGTTACCATCGCGCATCGAACTCTATCATTATTCAGAACCAAATGCCCCGCCCCTCAGGGAACAACCACCGATTAAGGGCAAGTACCGATTTTCGGTCTCATATTCGCTGCCTAATGGAATGGTCGATGCCGATTAGAGCTGCATGAGCGCCCGGCAAGGCTCTTGCAATACGGCATCACGGTCTGGGACGACGCCTGCTTTTCGCTTTCTTTCCGGTCTGCTATTGTTTCGGTACGAATGTGCGCACCGCTCAGTAGCCGGGCGTCATTCCGCGGGGGTGTCATGCCAGATTTCATGATCGCCTATTGTGGTCCGGCCGCTCTTCCGGACGACCTCTGGACGCGATGGAATCTGGACCCGCTTCTGATTGCAATGCTCTTTGCCATGGCGGTCGCGGTCGGTAGCGGTCGATCCTCCGACGCCCGAGCGGGCTGGGGCGCGATCGTGTTGATGTTCGTCATCTTCGTATCGCCACTTTGTGCGATGTCGTCGGCGCTGTTTTCGGTCCGTGTACTTCACCATGTCTTGCTGATATCGGCCGTTGCGCCGCTTCTGGCGCTGGCTTTTCCGCGAGGGCGCGCAGGCTCAATCCCGATCGCGGTGCTTGTCGCCGTACACGCGGTCATCCTTTGGCTCTGGCACATGCCCGGACTTTACGCCTGGGGCCTCGCCAGCGTGCCGGCTTACTGGTTGATGCAGACCTCGCTGCTCGGAAGCGCGTGGCTGTTGTGGTGGGCGATTCTGGCCCCGGTACAATCCGGTCCTACGCTGATTGCGCTGGCCGCGACGATCGGGCAGATGGGCCTTCTCGGGGCCTTGATCGTTTTCGCGCCCAGGCCGCTCTACCTCGTGCATCTGGCGAGCGCGGCAAGTTGGGGGATCGCGCCGCTCACGGACCAGCAACTTGCCGGTTTGTTGATGTGGGTTCCGGCGGTGCTGCCCTATCTGGGTGCGGGAATCTGGATCGCGTGGTCCAGCTTGAGATATAGCGAACGGCGCGTGTGACAACCTTCCTCAAATTCGTGCATCTCGGCGCGATCGCGCTCTGGTCAGGCGGGTTAATCGCGTTGCCCTTCCTGTTCTGGCAGCGCCGGACGCTCGAGGCAGGGTTGGATCTAGACCGGCTGCACCGTGTCACCCGGCTGGTCTATGTCGAGCTGACTTCGCCTGCTGCATTTGTCGCCATCGGCAGCGGCACGGCGCTGATCTTCCTTCAGGCCACCTTCGCGGAATGGTTTTCACTGAAGATGGTGCTGGTCGGAATCATGACGATGCTGCACGTCGTCGCAGGTCTGATCCTGGCGCAGTTGTTTCTGCCCAAGGGCAATTTCTCCAGGTTTTCCTACGTCGCGCTGATGAGCGCTTACATTGTGTTGATCGCCGCAATTCTTTGGATCGTGCTGGCCAAACCGCACATTGATTCCAATCAGATTGCCAAGCATCTGTTCGAGCCCGGTGGGCTTGGGCGTTTCGTGCATCAATCCTTCGGCGAAATCAGAATGCCTACGCCATGATCAAACACGAGCTTGCCCCCGTGCCAGCCGGCGAAGCCCACCATGACACAGGCAAGGGCCGAGAGGGCAAGGCCGTGCGGCAAGATCGAGTCGGTGTCGACGAGACGCAGCCCCCAATTGGCGCCCGCGATTGCAACAAGGGTCATCGCCGCCACAGCATGGGACCAGCTTGCTTCGAGAAGCCGGATGCCGCGTACCAGCAGCAGTTCTGCGGTGCCGACGATGCTCGCGGCCACTCCGCTCCAGAAAGCCATGCCGGTCGACCAGAGTCCAACGCGTACCCAGAACGTATCTCCGGACCACCAATAGAATACGTCGATACCGAGCGTCGAGATCACGAATGCGATCGGGAAATGCACCATCATTACATGTATCGGGTGCCCGACCAGCGCCACCGCCGAACCAACATCCAGTCGAAACAAATCCAGCATGACCGCAGTGTGCGGCTGGGTCGTGAGATCGTCTCGCCCTGCCATCGAACGCCTCCATCGCGTCGGAAACAACATGGTTCAAATGCGGATGATCGTAGCCTTTTGCGCCTGACTGTCCAACTCGGAATGCTCGCAACACTTCCAGGCTGCACAGGGCCGCTATCGGCGCTCGATCCCGCGGGGCCGGCTGGTGCTTCGATCGCCAGCCTCTGGTGGGTGATGTTGGCTGGCTCGGCCGTCCTCTTCGCGCTAGTGATGACGCTGTTCATGCTGGCGATCTGGCGTCCCGGCTGGGGCGCCCGTGTGTCGCCCGGACGTTGGTTGGTGCTCGGCGGCCTGGTTCTGCCGGCCGTCGTCCTGCTGCCGCTTATCGCCTATGCGCTGATCGCTGGCGAGAGACTTCTGCCGCTACCTGGACATGCGCCGCGGATCGAGGCCATTGGTCAGCAATGGACCTGGACCTTCCGCTATCCAGATCATGGCGGAGTGGAGACCAAAAATGTCCTGCATATGCCCGCAGGCACTCCGATCGACATCCTGGTCTCCAGCCGGGACGTTATCCACACCTTCTGGATTCCTCGCCTCGCCGGCAAGATCGATGCTGTGCCCGGGCATGTGAACCGCCTGCGCATTCAGGCCGATCAACCGGGCAGCTACGCGGGCCAATGCAATGAATTTTGTGGTCTTGGTCACGCAGGGATGCGGTTCGATGTCATCGTCCATCGCCCGGCTGATTTCTCCGCAGCACTTGCGCGGGCAGCCACATCAGGAGAGTCGGTGAGAAAATGAGTGAATCCGTCGAGCGGCTGCCGCAGGGCACACCCGCATTGCGGCTGCACCGCCAGCTCAACGCGATCTGGGCTACCGGGCCAGGATGGCAGCGCCTCGCCGCCGTCAATCATTCGGTCATCGGCCTGCGCATGATGGTCACATCGTTTGCGTTCTTCGCCATCGCCGGCCTGCTCGGCATGCTGACCCGCGTTCAGCTCGCAACGCCGAACTCCACGTTCATGATCCCGGAGACCTACAACCAGGTCTTCACCATGCACGGTTCGATGATGTTGTTCCTGTTCGCTATCCCGATGGTCGAGAGCTTCGCGGTTTATCTGACCCCGAAAATTCTCGGCACCCGCGACTTCGCCTTTCCAAGACTGACTGCTTATGGCTACTGGTGTTACTTGTTCGGGGGCACGATCCTGACGGTGGCGTTGATCGCGGGGGTCGCGCCCAATAGCGGCTGGTTCATGTACACGCCGCTGAGCTCGAACGTTTATACGCCGGGAATCAATTCAGATGTATGGCTGCTCGGCGTGACCTTTGTCGAGATCTCCGCGCTGTCGCTCGCCGTGGAAATCGTCGTCTCTATCCTGAAGATGCGTGCGCCGGGCATGTCCCTCGACCGGATGCCAATCTTTGCCTGGTACATCCTGGTGACCGCCATGATGATGATCGTGGCTTTTCCGCCGCTGATCCTCGGCTCGATACTGCTCGAAGTGGAGCGCGCCTTTGGCCTGCCGTTCTTCGACCCGACACGCGGCGGTGATGCGCTGCTGTGGCAGCATCTTTTCTGGCTGTTCGGTCACCCGGACGTCTACATCATCTTCCTGCCCATGGCCGCCGTGCTGTCGACGATCATTCCGGTCTTCGCCAACCGGCCGCTGGTCGGCTATCGGGCGATCGTCGTCGCGATCATCGCTCTCGCCTTCCTGAGCTTTGGCATTTGGGTGCACCACATGTTTACCGTGGGTATTCCGCACCTCGCGCTCGCCTTTTTCTCCGCGGGCTCGGCGATCGTCGCTGTGCCGACGGCGGTGCAGATCTTCGCCTGGCTCGCTACGCTGGCGCACGGCAGGCCGCGCTGGGATGTGCCGATGCTCTACGTCTTCGGCTTCTTCTTCATCTTCGTGATGGGCGGCCTCACCGGCGTGATGCTCGCGATAGTGCCGTTCGACTGGCAGGCCCATGACACCTATTTCGTCGTCGCCCACATGCACTATGTGGTGGCCGGCGCCCTCGCTTTCCCGATGCTTGCAGCGTTTTATTACTGGCTGCCGTTGCTGACAGGACGCACCGCCGTGCACCGCCTGTCGGTGCCCGCCTTCTGGCTGGTCTTCGTCGGGTTCAACCTGACCTTCTTCATGATGCACCTGACCGGTCTGCTCGGCATGCCCCGGCGCATCTATACCTATCACGGAGATGAAGGCTGGAATTGGCTCAACCTGCTATCCTCGGTGGGCGGGTTCGTCATGACTATCGGCTTCGCACTGGTTGTGATCGACCTGTTTGTCCAACTCCGTTATGGACGTCGCGTGCGGCGCAATCCCTGGGGATCCACGACCCTGGAATGGGCGATGTCGATCCCGCCGGCATCCTACGCCTTCGCCTCGATCCCGCACGCTGCAACTACGAACGACGGTTCCGCGCCAGGCGAGCTTGCGGTATCGCTCGCGCGCGGCGAAGGCTATCTCGGCTCCGCCCGCAACGGCTGGCAGGAGGCGCTGGGCGTGCACAAGACGTCCGGCGTGCCGGACCAGCTGATCATACTGCCGAACCCCACCTACCTGCCGCTCTGCACCGCGCTCGCCACTGCGGCTGCGGTTCTGTCCATGCTGTTCAAGTTCTATTGGCTGTCGCTCGGCTTTGCGCTGCTGACGGTGGGCCTGTTCCTGTTGGCGGCGCAAAGCGCCGGTCTCGAACGCGACTACGGCCCGTTGCCCATCGGTCGCGGTGTCAATGTGCCGCCCCATACGGAGGTCGCCGACGCGCCGGCGTCGCTGGCGTTGATCTGCACGCTGGTCGCCGACGGCACGCTGTTCACATCGCTGCTGTTCGGGACTTTCTATCTCTGGATATCTGCACCCAACTGGACGACGGCGATCACACCCGAACCGAGCCGCATGCTCGCTTTCGGCGCGGTCGCGGCTCTCGCCGTCGCCGCAGCGGCGGCGCGCGGATCGCTGCGAACTGCCACGGCCGGTGGCAAAGCCAGCGGCTGGATAGGTCTTGCCGTGATAGCGCTTCTCGTGGCCATCGCCGCGGCCGTTGGACAAACCGCCGGTGTTGTGCCCCGTCCGCGCGAGCATGCGCTCGGCGCAACTGCGGCGGCCCTGCTCGGCTATGTCGCTCTGCACGCCGCCATCGGCGTACTCTTTCTCATCAGCAACATCCTGCGTGAGAGGGCCGGCTTCATTTCACCGCGGCGGGTGTTGGATCTGCGGCTCACGCGATCATGGCTAGACTACACGTTGGCCACCGGGGTCATCGCAATGGGCCTCTTTCTCTCACTGCCCGCGCTTGTGACGGTGCTTGGGGTTCGACCATGAGCGAGCGTCCTGTACCACCAAGGCATTTTGTGTGGCTGGCGGCGGGCTTCACTGTCTGGTGCAGCGCGCTGGTTACTCTCTACGCGATCCACGGTATCGGCTGCGCATTTGCCTGGTCGGCCGGCTCGCTACGGCTATGGCTTGTCGTGAGTCTCCTCGCGCATCTGGTGGTGCTGGGCTGGATGTGGTACGGTATCTCGCGCGTTGCTCCTGACTCCGGTTTCGGTCCGACCGGCGTGTTTTTGTATTGGGCCGTTACGGGGACATTTATCACCGCCCTCGTCGCGACCGCCATTACCTTCGGTCCACCGCTGCTGCTCACCACGTGCATTTGATCGGCATGGACTAGCCTTGAAACGCTTCCCGCCGATGCGCGGGGGATGTCTTTGTGTTCATTGTTTCGCCGTCGTGTGGCCGCAAGCCCAGATTGGCAACGGTTCGTAAAGTGTTTTGTCGTGACTAGATGTTAGAATCTGTGCAGAGCAGGGAGTGGTGAATGCCGACTGTAATTAAGATTGAAGGTGACGCGCCATATTTACTCCCGCATGTGGATCATATCTCCGCAATAGCCCACGGTGAAAACGTGGATTTGACAATGTACGTGGCGTTACCGGGCCATTCGGAACTGGAACCGGTTTATGTGCAGCTGAGCGTCCCCGCCGCAGACGATCTGTTAGGCCAGTTATCTCGGGCCGTAGCCGAGGCGACGAAGCGTCGTTCAGGACCTTAGCGGGGCGGCGCCCCATATCCGCCCATCCTTCGCGTAGACGACAATTTTGAAACAAAGGCCGAGTGTGTGGACGCCGCATGCCGATTGGCTTCGACAGATTCGAGCCAACTCCTTGGCAAGCAACACATTGATCTTAGGAATGTTGCGCCATCTGCTCCGGCCTACCCTCTGCGAGGATGATCTGCCCACAATCCAGCCTTGCTCAGTTGATCGAGCGCTTACAAAAGGAACTCAAAGGCGCGCCCAACAATAGAGGCTGCTACGATGATTGATCTGAAACAAAAATACAGTGCAACAACGGTCGCGGTCATGCGGCAGGCGTTGAACGAGGTCGCCACGGATCGTCGCTTCTTAGTCCGAAAGTCTGATCACCGCTCTTGCAACGGCGGAGCATAGACGGTCGCAGATCGGGCGATTTTCGTGTCGCGGCCGTACAACTCGAAACTTGCCGTTGATTCAAATCAACGCAAAGTATTCGAAGGCATCCTCCACCTGTGGCGCTTTGGAGGGCAGATCAGGATTGCAACGAGAATAAGAACCCAATGAGGAATCGCTTCATCGCTACGGTTGTCTGTTCCGCCCTCAGTTTGTTTGGTGAGCTCGTGCGAAAGATGGTGCTGCAATGACAGAAGAATCCGCCGGACGATTTGAAAGCCGACGAGAGCCGGTTCTCATTGATCTCGCCTTGCAAGGTGGAGGCTCTCACGGCGCCTTCACGTGGGGCGTGCTGGATCGACTTCTCGAAGAATCCTGGCTAACGGTCGAGGCCATTTCGGGTACGTCGGCTGGCGCCATGAACGCCGCTGTCATGGTCAGCGGCTATATGCAGAGTGGCGCAGAGGGCGCACGAAAAGCTTTGGACGCTTACTGGGAGCAGGTTGCCGCGTCCGCACGCTTCAGTCCGATCCAGAGATCGATGCTTGACCGGCTGATGAATCGATGGTCGCTGGACACGTCTCCCGGTTACCTGATCATGGATCTCATGAGCCGGGTCGTCTCGCCGTACGATCTCAATCCGTTCGGTCATAATCCAATTCGTTCGATCCTCGAGCAGAGCATCGACTTCGCCCATCTTGGTGAAGCACCGATCAAACTGTTCATTACCGCAACCAATGTTCATACCGGACGCGGCAGGATCTTCCGCAATAGGGAGATCACCCCTGAGGTCTTACTTGCTTCTGCCTGCCTGCCGACGATGTTTCAGGCGATCGAGATCGATGGCGAACCTTATTGGGACGGCGGCTATGCGGGTAATCCGACCATTTCGCCGCTCGTGCGCGAAAGCAACGCGTTTGACGTGATTCTGGTTCAGATCAATCCGCGCGAACGCCGTGAGACGCCGCGAACCGCGAGTGAAATCCTGGATCGCCTCAATGAAATCTCCTTCAATTCGCCGCTGATGAAGGAACTGCGGATGATCGCGCTGCTGCGTCAGGCGGCCGATCCAGGTACTGGCGAGGGACGCCGTTGGGCCGGAATGCTAACCCATCGCATCGTTACGGATAAACTTGCCGAGTTCGGTGCTTCCTCGAAGCTCAATGCCGAGGGTCCCTTCCTTAACCTGCTCAAGGAGGAAGGAAGGAAGTCTGCGGACGAATTCCTCAGGTTGCACGGTGAGGAAATCGGAAAACGCTCGACTGCCGATCTCGATGTCCTTCTTTCGGAGTGCTGACGACGGGTCTTGGCACTCTGACCGGCCTGCTTGGCATTCTGATTGGGCTGGGCCTCCTCATATGGTTGGCTTTCAGGGGCTGGAGCGTGCTTTTGCTCGCTCCGATCGCCGCGGTTGTCGCGGCTTTCTTCTCCCGTGAGCCATTGTTGGCCCACTGGACACAGACATTCATGCAAAGCGCTCGGGATTTCTCGCGCAGTTCTTCCCGATTTTCCTGCTTGGCGCGCTGTTCGGCAAACTGATGGAGGATACTGGCTCGGTTTCGGCGATCGCTGACTATATGACGGAAAAGCTGGGAACGAAGCGCGCACTCGTCGTGGTCATTGTGCTCGGCTCGCTCGTCGGTTCGTTCTGATCTTCGCCACCCGTGATCGCCAATATGAGGCTCCGATGCTGATCTCATCCCGCACCCGTTGCTCAGGTTGGCATCTGCCCAGCCGGCCAGTTCTGGCACTCGCTGCGCTGACGTTCGTCCTGGTCCTCGCTGGCTGCAAGCGCGAGGTCGCCCAAGAAGCTCCGCCCCCACGTCCCGTCCGTTCGATCGTCGTCGAAAGGGGCGGGTTGGGCCAGTCGATCGTCCTTACGGGACAGATTCAGGCGGAAAAGGAAGTTGCTCTCGCCTTCCGTATTGGCGGCCGCATCATCGAGCGCTCGATCGATACGGGCGACCGCGTCACGCCGGACCAGGTGGTGGCCAAACTCGACCCGCAGAACGAATTGAACTCGCTTCGTTCTGCGCGCGCCGCGCTTGCTGCGCCAAGGCTCGGCTAGAGCAGGATTCCAATCATTTCGATCGCCAGGAGACGCTGCTGAAGCAAGGCTGGACGACACGCGCGAATTTCGATCAGGCCCAGCAGGCGCTGCGCACAGCCCAGGCTTCGGTCGATGACGCCAAGGCCCAGGTCGAAATCGCGGAGGACCGCGTCAGCTATACCCAACTCAAGGCTGGTTTGATCGGCACGATTACCCGCCGCGCGGCGGAATCCGGTGAGGTGGTGCAGGCGGGGCAGACGGTGTTCACGGTCGCTCGCGATTCCGGTTGGGACGCTGTGTTCGACGTCCCGGCTCAAGTGCTGCGCACCGCTCCAGGAGACGCCGATGTAACCATCGCTCTGACTGAAGATCCCAACATCACCGCAAAGGGCCGCGTGCGGCAGGTCGATCCGCAGGCTGATCCAGTCACGCGCACGTTTAAAGTCCGCGTAACGGTCAACGATCCACCTCTGGAAATGCGGCTCGGTGCGACCGTCACGGGCCGGACGGAAGTCGACCATGGCCACGGCGGGCAATACCCACGACACTGCCAATGCGGGTCGATCTCAAGACCCTTTGCGCAAATGGCTTCGCGCGTGCCACTCCAAGGTCCACCATCGAGCACGTGGTAAACTGGCGTGTCATTCCTGACTTCCATTTTTCGAATCTTCAAGGTCGAATCACAGAAGCAAAATCTAACACAGGCATTTTATGTTTCGCCTCGCCGCCGCGCTCACTGTTGATGAGACAAAAAAGGCATTTGCGAAATGGAAGGCCTTTTCCTTGTCGGCGGTCCCCTCAAGCAGCGATTATTCCGAGGTGCCGGCTATCACCCTAGCTCCCGGCATTGACGAGCTCTTGCAGCCTCTGCCTGATCAGTCATTGGCGCGCCTGCATGCCGATGCTAGCGGTGACAGACACCTTCAGGTCGGTCATGCTCACGGGCGCGTAGACCGCCTTGGCAATCCGGCATTGTGCTCGGCTTCGAAAAACGGCAGCGGAATGGGCGAGGTTTCGCCCGGTGCCGTGACAACCTCGTCGTCAACATCTCGACCGATTCAGAATACAATCGAACGAGGCAACCGCGAACGAGGGTGAACGCAAGGTGTGGCAGACGCCAGCGACGTCGAACGCCACCACGAGCTAGGACACCGTTGCTGGGCCAGCTGGCCATGCCGGTGCGATTAAAACTGAGGAGGCTGTCCCGCTCCACCATCAGGAGGACGAACGAACCAGCGGGCACGCACGGCGATGGGAACGTCGAGTATCGCGACGTCGGCAGACCTCACGGTGGCAGCCCGCCGATCTGCAGCGGGCTGCCATGAACCTCAGCCGACGGACAGCCCGCTTGGTACGCCAAGATGTTCGAGGAGCAGGGTCCGGACGACATGAAGTCCGAATTCCCCTCCTGCATCGACGAATGCTTCTACTCCTCGCTCGAGGGCTCCTATTTCGAGCGCGAGCTGACGAAAGCGCGCGACGAAAAGCGCATGCCGGTGCCATACGATCCGACCCGGCCGGTGCATACCTTCTGGGACATCGGCATGGACGATGAGATCCAAGGCGACGGCGTGCGCCGCCGCCTGATCGATTTCTATCAGAACACCGGCGAGGGCCTGTCGTATTATGTGCAGGTGATCCGCGAGAAGCATGACCAGCATGCGGGAGGTGAATTTCCTCGAAAAGCTGTCAATCTCAATTGACAACAAATCTAGAAGATGCGCCCGTCGAAGGCCCGAAAAGGTTAGTAACCCTCGTTGTCACCGGTGAACCCGCTGGGCTGCGGCCCGCGGATTTATATGTCCGTTCACGGGGGCAAAGCAGACCTCGCGGTCGGGCGACCCGACTTCTGAGTTTGACCGATGCTGTCGAAAAAGTCTTTTAGGGGTACCAAACGAATTTTTTTAAAGCCGCTGATGCGTTTCGTGCGCCGCGACGTGAGGGACCACGTCGTGTCTTAGGAAAACGACCACGGACCTTCGTATCAGCCCTACAGAGCATAGCAGCGGCGGAGTAGTTCAAAACTCACCATTTGCGAGATTTTCAGCGTCCTTCGATTTTCGACTTTTTCGACAGCATCGACCCATCTCGGACAAGATACCTATTCTGCTGTGCTGCGAAAGCGGAGTCCTCGATCCGCGATGTGCTAGAGTGTAGTCCTCGGCGCGGGAAGGCAGCCTATGAAGCGGCGCGAGTTTATCAGGTTGGTCGTCGGCGCGGGGGTAGCATGGCCGCTCGCAGTGTGGCCGCAGGAAGCGGGGCGGACCTATCGCCTCGGAGTCTTGACCTTCAGCCCACGCAATGCGCGGTATATGCTCGCGATGTTCGATGAGCTTCGGCGACAAGGCTTCATTGAAGGGCAAAACCTCACCGTCGATTGGCGTGAATGCGGACAGCAAATTGATCTGATTTCAGGATTCGCGGAGGATCTCGTCAAAGGCCATGTCGATGTCATTTATGCCGCCGGGAATCCCACAATTCGCGCGGCACAGCAGGCGACGGCAACGATTCCGATCCTCGGGATTACCGACGACATGGTCGCCTCGGGACTAGTGAACTCGCTGGCCCGGCCCAGTGGCAATACAACAGGTATTAGCATTTTCGCGCCAGAGCTTAACGGTAAGCGGCAGGAGATTTTGATCGAGGCAGTGCCCGGACTTCGCCGCATGGGAGCCCTTGCCGATCCCAACAACACAACCGATGCGGAGCTTCAGGCACTGCAAGAGGCGGCGCGCGCACGCAATGTCGAGCTTTCAATTCATCGGATCGCTAAACCCGAGGAGATCGCAGCAGCTATCGACGCGGCGAAGGCGTCAGGCGCTGAAGCACTAAACGTTTTGGCGTCACCTCTCCTCCTCGTAAATCGCCAGATCATTATGCAGCGCGTCGCAGCGCTGCGCCTGCCGACCATTTATGAATTTCCGGAAACGGGAGGCTTTATCGGTTACGGCCCAAGTTTCGTCCAAATCTATCGAGAGCTATTGGCTCCGCAGCTGGTCAAGCTCTTGCGCGGCGCCAAGCCTGCCGATTTGCCGGTCATGCAACCAACTAAGTTTAAGCTGGTGATCAACCTCAAGATCGCGAAAGCGCTCGGCCTCGAAGTGCCGTTGCATATTCAACAGCTCGCCGACGAGGTGATCGAATGAAGCCGCGACTTCCGAGGTTGGCACCAAGCCGACATGGCACGATGTCCGACTTGAGTCCGTTATGCGCTCCAAACCGGACATCGATTAGCCGCGGCCACACAGCGGTGCTGCAAGAACGACCTAGCACCGATACCTCGAACGGCGAGATGACGGACCGCTAGGCTACGCCCAAGCGACCCGCTGGAGCGATAGATTGCGCGATGAAGCGGACAATCGAGCAAATCACAGGCGTACATTGACGAACGCGAGGTACGGCAGCGCTAGAGTTGCGGTGCGCCGATGAAGAGCCAGACACCGTTTGCTGCGCCATGCGTGGGCGCTGATGCGATCAATACTGAAGAGGCTGCCCACCTACCACCGTGACCGTTGAACGAACCAGCGGGCACGCCCGGCAATCGGAACCTCAAGTATCGCGACGGCGACGAACCGCACGGTGGCGGAGGCGACGACCAGCGACGGGATGGTCTTGCTGGCGATGGCGGCCGAACCTCGGCCGCTCGGCAAGACAAGATGACGACCGCATTTCCGCGCGACGGGGAGGCCACTGATGCCGCCCATCATGTCCGCTTGCGGGCGCATAGCGGACCTAACTCAGACATTCCGTGATATCCGCTTAGTGCCAAATCCCGACTCATGCAGTGCAACAAAGAGCCGCCTCATTCGATCACCTCGTCGGCGCGGGCGAGCAGCGGCTCTGGCACTGTAAGTCCGATTTCTTTCGCGGCTTTGAGATTGAAAACAAGCTCAAACTTAGTTGGCTGATAGTAAGGAATATTGCCGGGGTTTGCGCCGTTGAGAATTTGATCAATGTCACGCGCAGCCCTGCGCATAATTTCCATCAGATCAGTTCCATAGGACATGAGGCCACCAGCCTCAACAAACACCGGATATGCGTAAATGGCTGGTAGGCGATGCTTCGCCGCCAATTCCGCAATGAGGTGTCTCTTAGTGACCAGTTCGGCATTTCCACCCACGAAGAGGGCGTTGGCCCCTGACTGGGAGATCGTGGCAAAGACCTCCCGGTACTCGTCATCGGTACCCTTGTTCATAAAAAATGGACCTACGACCCCGATACCGGCTTTCTCGGTCGTCTTCTGCATTGCGGCTGCTTCAGGATTTTTTTCTATGCCCACGATTGCCAATTTCGATATTGTCGGGACGAGCTCCCTAAAAAGCTGAAGTCGTTTCTCCCAAAGCTCGAGACCTGCATCTACGCTAACACCGGTGATGTTTCCGCCCGGCCGCGCGAGACTCGTCACAAGGCCGGACTTGGAAACCGGATCGGCGGTCAACGCGACAATCGGGATCGTGGAGGTTACCCCCTTGAGAACGTCGGCCATCCCATTAGTGATTACAAAAATAACATCGGGATTGCGAGCTGTGGCTTCGCGCGCGAGTTCAGGATAATGATCAATACGCCCTTCGCCGGAAAACCGTTCGACCACTAAGTTTTTTCCCTCGATGTAGCCGAGCTGGCGAAGTTCGTGAAAGAACTCACGATAATATTTGATGCGGCCGTTTTCGGTCAGATCGGATACCGGATGCGATGGGTGGAGTATCGCGATCCGGTACATCCTGTGCGGCTCCACTGCCCATGCAGCCGTTGATGTTGTCGCGGCCAGCACGCTGACACCACAGGCAAGTCCAATGAACTCCCGTCGCTTCATTCCATACTCATTGCAGCTTGAGGACGACGAGACGCAGGGTACCACGTCTCGATTGTGGCTGCATTCACCACAGGCGCAAATGCTGCGTCAAAATGCGGCGCATCGCGGAAGACGGCTATGGGTCATCAACGGACCTCGGCCCGCCGGTGCAGCATGTCCGTTCTACCCTCAGGAGCAGACATGGTCGGGCCACTTTCCCGCCGCCGTGCGTTGCCCCGCTTGGTGGCCCCGGCGATCTGCAGCGGGCCGCCATGAACCTCAGTCGACGGGCAGCGCGCTTGGTACGCCAAGTTTACGACGAGCACGGCCCCGACGACGATTTGAAGTCGCTATGGATGATGTGGTGATGCTCTAGGCGGTCAAGGCCTCTTGACAGGGTCCGCGCGTCCCGAGTTGCACAGCCGACGATGTTCTGGTGGCCACCACCCCGATGCTCAAGCCCGACAAAACCGCCTCGATATAGGGGGCGGCCAGAATTCCGTGAGAGGCCGTCGAATGCCCCATAATCATTGATCAAAGAAGTACTGGCGGCCTTTTGCGGCGTGCCAGCATAGCAGTCCCATCCGCTTTTGCGCGAGCGGCGGTGCGTGATGAAGCCAATGCGGCCGACCGAAGGATGGCCGCCTCACCGATGCGGTGAGCCCGAGATAGCTACTGTGTATCCCTACGATCCATTTGAACGAGCGGGCGGGGCTGACATAGGGCCTAAAACACCACGTGCTGACAGCGGCGTCGGTGACGGTAGGACGTCGAACGAACCAGCGGGCACGCCCGGCAATCGGAACCTCAACTATCGCGACGGCGACGAGGCCGTGGCGACCTCCCTCATCAAGTTCTCCTGACCGATTTAGAACGCACTCGAACGAGGCGATCGCGAACGAGGGCGAACACGAGATGCGGCGGACCCCAGCAGCATCGAGCTTCACCACGGTCTAGGACACCGTTTGCCGGACCGATTAGCCATGCCGGTGCGATTTAGACTGAGGACGCTGTCGCGGCGTCACCATGCGCGGTTGACCGTGTAGTCGGAAGAATATCCTTGAAATCGTCGTGTCTGCCGATTGCCTCGGGTCGGTAGCGCTGCCGGGCTACGGTCGATGCGGCTTGGAAGCCATTTTCCCCGTCGGCGGTCTCCTCCAGCATTCAATATTCTGAGGAGGCAGCTACCACTGTAGCTCCCGCCCTTCGGCACTCATGCAGGTCCCGCCAGAACAGCAATCAAAAACGGCGGAGGCTGAGTTGGGTGCTGCTCGAGCAGGCATCTCGATTCCCCTGCTCCCTGACATCGCCCGCAAGGGACGCGGTCGCATTGGTGATTTGCACGTCGTCGCGGGAGCTTGCCACGATCGGCCTCAAAGGGCTCCCAAAAAAAGCTAACGCCCCTTCATCTCCCCAAGCAACGGCTTCGCATGGCCCGCGCCGCGATGGGCTCGGCGGCTATCGGACGGTAATTGGCCGGTCTGCAACGCAGATCCCGCGGCTGGGTTGTTTCTCTAGTAGCTCAGCACAGTGATTTTGACTGGTTGGGTCAGGCGGTCAGATTAACTCCGGCAGAGTTTTGGGATCAACGAGGAGTTCGATACTGCGCGCTGTCCTTGGCAACCTTTTGATAAGGCCGGCTGTCTCAAGCGATCGCACCATTTGGTGAACCGAAGGCGGACTGACGCGGAAATATTCCTGCATGTCGACTTCCGCCGGAGGCCTTCGGTGAAGCCTCGTATAGAGGTGGATGAAGGCGAGGTATTGCCCCTGCTTGGGCGTGAAGGTTTTTGCCGAAGGACTCACGCCGGCCATCCGATTCAGTTGTTCGTGCGTGCCTCTCAGGGAGGCAGGCATGAATGTACGCTATCGGGTCGAACTCAGCCAAGTCGAGCGCAGCGATCTCAAGGCGCTGCTCAGCGGCGGCAAGCACGCGTCACGCAAGCTCAAGCGCGCCCAGATTTTGCTAGCTGCCGATGCCGGGGCCGGCGACGAGGAGATCGCCATGAGCGTCGGCGTGAGCGGCTCGACCGTGTACCGGACCAAGCGCCGCTTCGTGGAAGGCAATCTGGAACGGGCGCTGAGCGAGGAGCAGCGCCCCGGGGCGTAACGCAAGCTCACGGGCAAGGAAGAAGCCCTGCTGGTGGCGACTGCCTGTGCGGCCCCTCCAAAGGGCCGTGCCCGCTGGACGCTCGATCTGCTGGCGGGGTCGACATCCATTATCCCGATGCCGAAATCATCCGCGTGGTGCAGGATAACTTATCGACCCACTCCGCCGGCGCCCTGTATCAGACGTTCCCGCCCGCTGAAGCGCGGCGCATCCTGCGGCGGATCGAGTTCCACTACACCCCAAAGCACGCAAGCTGGCTCAACATGGTGGAGATCGAGATCGGCGTCTTGGGGACAATGCCTCGCTCGCAGGATCGACGACCCCGAGCAACTGCGCCGCGAAATCTCCGCCTGGGAACGGCAGAGAAATGCCGCGCGTTCCCGTATCAAATGGATGTTCACAACAGAAAAAGCCCGCGCCAAAATGCGAAGCGCCTATCCAAACGCTTCCAAAGAGTCATAATCCCTGTGCAGAAGTACTAGGTGCGACCCGGATCCGCCTCCCCAGAGCGGCCAGCACGCCGACCGCTGGCGATGTTCGTTTTTTAACCATTATACAAACAGTCGATTTGCCCAGGAGGCGGATTATCATGGCAAAACAGCACCTGCGTCTGGTGACGCCAAGCACCGAAAATCGAACAGTTACACCTCGGCGGAGGCCGAACGCCGATCTCCGGACCCGGGAATATCTCACCGAGGCCGAGGTCGCCCGCCTGCAAAAGGCCGCCGGGTATAACCGTTGGGGCCACCGGGACGCGACCATGATCCTCGTGGCCTATCGTCACGGCCTCCGGGTGTCCGAGCTGGTCGACCTCCGCTGGAACCAAATCGATTTCAATGCCGGCACGCTGGCCGTCCGCCGGGCGAAGCGGGGCACACCGGCTACGCATCCAATCAGGGGTGACGAGCTACGCGCGCTGCGCAGGCTCGCCCGCGAGCAGGATCCCAAGTCGCCCTTCGTGTTCACCTCGGAGCGCGGGGCGCCATTCACGACGGCCGGCTTTGCGCGGATGGTGGAACGTGCTGGCGAGGCGGCTGGCTTCAAGTTCAAGGCGCACCCCCACATGCTACGGCACGCCTGCGGCTTTGCCCTGGCCAACAAGGGGCACGATACCCGGGCGCTGCAGGCCTACCTAGGGCACCGGAACATTCAGCACACGGTGCGCTACACCGAGCTGGCGCCGGATCGGTTCAAGGACTTTTGGCGGTAGCAGCAGTGAGCAATGGATTGACCTGGGCCGAACCAGATTAGAGTGATGGCCGACAGTGAAAACAGCAAAGCAGGCCAGCGGTACGTGGAAGACCGAGCCCATCGGTCGTGGACGATGGCGCAGGTCAAGTCCAAAAATACCACGCCGGAGGTCATAGTCAGAAGAGCAGCACACGCTTTGGGGTTGCGGTTTCGCCTCCACCGCGAAGATTTACCGGGTGAGCCGGACCTCGTCTTTCCGCGTTTGCGGGTAGCGTTGTTCGTCAACGGCTGCTTTTGGCACTCCCATAAGGGATGCAGTCGTGCCCGCGTCCCGCGATCGAATGACGGTTACTGGAAGCTGAAATTGCCGGTAATTGGCCGGTCTGCTGGGCCGCTCCAACAAATCCAGGTGTCAGGGCGAAGGCATCGGACAGTGTCTTGGGTATCGTAGGGTTTCTCGACGTTGTCCAGAACAGGGGCAAAGAGTCGGCGGAAAACCTGCGGGTTGGCTAAGCGGCGGCCCCACCGCTAGCTGTGCTGTCTTTCTCTCCCAAGAGCTTGCCGGTCTTTCGGTTGATAAGGTGTAGCCTCGCGCAGGCCTGGCACTGGACGGCTTCGTACTCGGTTTCCGGCACGTCCTCGTCATCGTCCAGCCAGTGCTGAACCTTGAGGTTGGTTCTCGGACAAGTAAACAGAAAGGCGGCCACAGGGGCATGTCGCCGATTTTCGCTAGAATCGGCTTGATCTAGCGCAAGAGCGCCGAACCTATCCGAGGGGATTATTTGGCGCTTCGGTGTTGTCGGTGACAATAGACGGCGCTTCTTCCATTTTGATGATCCGGTCAAGCTTACTCGCGCCATCGAACATGGCCGACACGATAGCTTCACAATCCTTCTCGGACGGTGGATCCAGGCCGCGCTCAAGGAGCTGACGCCTTAGAATGTGTGCCATCACGGTGAGAGCTGCCATTTATCTGGCCTCCATTTTCCATAGTGCCCCACGCTGGTTTTTGAACGGGAAATTTGACGAATATACACCTTAGGCTTGCAAGACCGGTGTCGTTCGTGTGATGCTGTAGAGGGGCGCCCGGATTTGGCGCATGATAAATCGAGTTTTGATTGCGGCACTGGTCTTTGCCGCTCCGGTCTGCCTGGTCTCAGCGCAGGATACCAAGGTTTCGGTCGACATGATCGGAATAGGGCGTATGAGTTGCGCCCACTGGCGGTCTACGCAAGCGCATCGATTAGAGGGGACCATCTGGATCTACGGTTTCTGGACGGGACTCAATTATGTTGCTGCAGCAAGTGATCAAACACAGGCGAAAACTGACGAGGCGGCGATAGCGGCCCAAGTCGAAAAGACATGCGCTCGGCAAACGTCGCAGCCGTTAGCCAGCGCCGTATGGACCACTTATCTTGAGTCTAAGAGGTAGCTGCGAGGAGGTTTCGGGCATGGCGCGATGTCCGACTTGAGTCCGTTATGTGCGCAAGATCGGACGTCGCTGACCTTGACTATCGATCCCGTGCCAGCTTCCGCCGTCCGTAATGATGGTCTTTCCGGTCAGGGTTGAACACGCGCTCCACGTGGCGGTTTAAGGCCCGCGCCCGCTCGGTCTAGCGTTGTCGAGCAAGTCCAAGGCCGCTTCAATCTTCTCCAGCAGGCGCTCAATCTCATCGTGCTCTTCGGGACCGATGTCTTCCTGCTGTAACCGCGCGATAAGCTCCTGCTTTTGCGCAAGCGCGCAGGCGGCGGTCTCAGTTTAAGGTGATCAA
>Ga0210406_10002340_pt1 | contig 21827 bp, 17 predicted proteins | sample IncBWC30MmetaG_FD_155454 | JGI IMG/M metagenome (GOLD analysis project Ga0210406, IMG submission 155454) | Forest soil microbial communities from Barre Woods Harvard Forest LTER site, Petersham, Massachusetts, United States - Inc-BW-C-30-M | ecosystem: Environmental > Terrestrial > Soil >...
CGCAGGAATGAGTAACGCTCCTTGTTGCGCTGAAACTCGAGCAGCGCGTTCAGTTCGAAGGCATTGGACGTGCCGAACTCGTCGACCTGCACCGAGTGATCGATGACCAGTTCGACCGGTTGCAGTGGATTGATCAGAGCGGGATCGCCTCCCAGGGTCTGCATGGCGTTGCGCATGGCCGCCAGATCGACGATGCAGGGGACGCCGGTGAAGTCCTGCAGAAGTACACGGCTGGGGCTGAAGGCGATTTCCCGGTCGGGCTTCGATTTGCGATTCCAGTGGGCGAGGGCGCGCACTTCTTCTTGGGTGACGGCGCGACCGTCTTCGGTGCGGAGCTGATTCTCGAGCAGGATGCGCAGGGAGAAGGGTAGGTGCCGGGTGGAGATTCCCTGCTTATCGAGCGCGTCGAGGCGGTAGATTTCGTATTCTTTGTTCCCGGCTTTCAGGGTGGAGCGGCTGTTGAAACTATTCACCGACATGATGGCCTTCCTTACGGAATGAATTCGCGCACAGGCGAATATGGTGGCGGAGATGGCAGCCTAAATTCAGAGCGTAACCTAATAGTGTAATGTGTTTCGCAAGGAATTGCGCAGTGCACTGCGGACGGGGTGCGGAGGTTCGCTCCGCCGGGCAGCCAGGGGCGGCTGCCTCCACCTCTGGTCGTCGTTCCACCCTGCCGAACCACCAAACACTGTTCGCGCGCATGCATTGAGGTCGCTGCCTGTGATGTAATAGAGGTGCCGACTAGCTATGCCATCTTTCATCACAACCCTGCGCCGCCGCGCCAAAGCTCTGCACCGGAACCTGCGGGGGGCGAATATGGCGATCGGAGCGCTGGCTTCGACCGACCATCCGCTGCTGGCGCACATCATTCCGATGCGGCGCTGTAATCTGGCGTGCACTTATTGCAACGAGTTCGATGATTTCTCGAAGCCGGTGCCGATCGACGAGATGTATCGGCGGATCGACAAGCTGGGTTCTCTGGGAACCGCGGTGGTGACGATTTCGGGCGGCGAACCGTTGCTGCATCCTGAACTCGATGATGTGATTCGGCGGATCCGAGCCAATGGCATGATCGCGGGACTCATCACCAACGGTTATTTCCTGGTGGCGGATCGCATACGGCGCCTCAACCGCGCGGGACTGGAGTGGCTGCAAATTTCGATCGACAATGTGAATCCTGACGAAGTATCGAAGAAGAGCCTGAAGGTTCTCGACAAGAAATTGCAATTGCTCGCTGAGCACGCGGATTTTCATGTGAACATTAATTCGGTGGTGGGCAGCGGCATTTCCCATCCCCAGGATGCTCTGGTGATTGGCAAGCGCGCGATTGAACTTGGCTTCACTTCGACCATCGGAATTATTCACGATGGCAGCGGCCAGTTACAGCCGCTGGGCGAGGAAGAGCGCCGCATCTACCACCAAATGCAGGCGCTGGAAAAAAGCAGCTTCACCCGAATCAACTCGTTTCAGGACAACATCGCGAAAGGTCAACCGAACGACTGGCGATGTCGTGCAGGCGGACGCTATCTCTACATTTGCGAAAACGGGTTGGTTCATTACTGCTCGCAGCAGCGCGGCTATCCGGGAGTGCCGCTCGCTACCTACACTCGCGACGACCTGCGCCGCGAATATCTGACCGAGAAGTCCTGCGCGCCGCACTGCACGGTATCGTGCGTGCATCAGGTGTCAATCCTTGATTCTTGGAGAGCGCCGCAGCAGGCGGGGGCGGAAGCTTCGGCATCGGCTGCGCCCAGTGAACTGGTGCAGATCAAGTAGGCAGGGGAAGGCCTGATACCGCCGTCGCCCGCGCTGGCCACTCCGAGTGCGAAACGCCCTGGGGACAGCCGGCAAGGTGCCGGCGCCACCCCCATGCTACTTTTTGGGCTGCGCTGTCGGGGGAAGCAGGCCGTTCAGTCGCAGGTACATGGCCGCGGAACTGTAGTGGTCAGCCCAGTCGTTGGTGAGCGCGATCAGGGCGAAGGCGCGCGGGCCTTTGCGGCCGCCAAATAAGTCGACTTCGTCGCCGAGCTTCGAGTCGTCTACCTTAGCGAGCGCGCTGCTGCAAAAATCGAAGCTGGCCTTCAGCGCCGCCACCAGCTTGTCCTTGCTGTCGGATTCTGTCGGAGCCACGGCCGGCTTGACCTCCGGTATGTCTCCGATCGTGGAGCAGAGGTGGTTGTTCGCCCCGATCATGTGCAGGACCAGATGACCAAACGTCGCCTGCTGCTCGGTGGGTTTGTAGCTGAATTTGTCGGCCGGCATTTCTTCGACGGCGCCTACCAGGTTTTTCTGCTGGTGGGGCAGGATTTCCTTCGCGACCGACGTGACGGGATTCTTCTCTTGAGCGAAAACCGCCGTTGCTGCCAAAAGCAGAAGCAGAAAAAGACCGAAAGCGTTTTTCATGGCGTCCTCCGGAATCTTAGAAGCTGATTGGTCGGTTATAATTCGCTCCCATTCTACTCAGGCTGAGCATTCAGCGCGAATGCCAAAACAAGAATCCAACTTCACCACAGAGAGCACAGGGGACACTAAAACGAATCTACAACCTCCTACTCTCGGGCTCGGTTCTTGATCCAGATCGGTGTGCCTACAAAGCCGAAGGCTGCGCGGATTTGGTTTTCCAGAAAACGTTGATAGGAAAAGTGGAGCTTCACGGCGCGGTTGGTGAAGAGCACGAATGTAGGGGGGGCGACAGATGCCTGCGTCAGATAGAGAATCTTGACCCGCTGGCGCACGGGGACGGAGGCGCGTTCGAAGTCGACGCGCTCGAGGAAGCGGTTCATCTGCGAGGTGGTCACACGCTTGCGGCGTTCGCTGGCAACTTTTTCGAGCATCGGCAAGATTTTCTCGGTGCCTTTGCCGCTGCGGGCGGAAACGAAGACGATAGGCGCGTAGTTCAGGAATTTTAGTTCGTAGCGCAGTCGCTGCTCGTAGGCGTCGCGATCGCCGGGACGCTTGCTTTCGCGCATGCGTTCGGCTTTGGTGGGCCGCCCCTCTCGTTCTGTACCGCTGATGACCAGATCCCATTTGTTGACGACGATGATGATCGAGCGTCCGCTCTCGTGCGCGTAACCGGCGATGGAGGCGTCGAGCTGGCTCACGCCTTCGGTGGCGTCGATGATGAGCAGGGCGATATCGGCGCCTTCCAGATGTTTGCGCGCCATCACGACGGAGAGTTTTTCCGCCATCAAGTGGGTTTTGCCCTTGCGACGAATTCCGGCGGTATCGATAAAGCGGAAGCTGCGTCCGTTGTGCTCGACGATCTCGTCGACCGCATCGCGTGTGGTGCCGGGGATGGGGGAAACGATGGCGCGGTCGGATGCGGTGAGGCAGTTCAGCAGAGTCGATTTGCCTACGTTGGGATGGCCGATGATGGCGACTTTGACTTCGTGGACACCTTCAGTCGCTGTCTCCTGGTTTTCCGATTCCTCCGGTTTGTCTGTTTCCTCCTCCGCCGAGTTTTTTCCCGGCAGACTTTTCAGCACGGCGTCCAGCAGATCATCGACCCCGCGGCCGTGTTCGGCAGAAATCGGGAACATCTGCTGGATGCCAAGGCGATGAAAATCGTCGACCAGCGAGGATTGTTTTTCGCTGTCGACCTTGTTGACGGCCAGGAAGAGCGGGCGGTTCGCCTTGCGCAGCAAGCGTGCCAGTTCGAGGTCGGGACCGGCGAGCTCGGTGCGCCCGTCGATCACCATGACGATGGCTGCGGCCTCATTGAGCGCGACGCGAGCCTGGCGGTAGATTTCCGAGGGGATCAGATCTTTTTCTTCGGGAAGAATGCCGCCCGTGTCGACGATGCGCAGCCGGCGGCCTTCCCATTCGGCATCGCCGTAGAGGCGGTCGCGGGTGATGCCGGGTTCGTCGCCGACAATGGCGCGGCGCGAGCCTACGATGCGATTGAAGAGCGTGGACTTGCCTACGTTGGGGCGTCCCACGATGGCGATTGTGGGAATGCCGGCGGCGGTGGTGGCCAGAGTGCTAGTCGAGTTGTAGGTGGGCTGGGTCAAAGTTGGGTCTTAATGGCGTAGCCGCCATCGGCTAGCCTTGGGTCGCGAAACCCCATGGGTTCTGCATGGTGATAGCGCCGCCAACGTTTCGAGTCGGCCGGACAGACTAGGGCGGCTGTCCCCAGGAAATGAGCCGGTAAGAAACGTCCGGAATCGCTATTATAGAGGCTCCGTGCCTTTGAGTTCCCAGCCCGCATCTTCGGCTTCCCGAAACCGCTCTGCTTCCAGCGGGAAGGATGCCTCGTTGTATCAATTCTTCGCGCCGGGAGGGGTGTTGTCTCGCACCCATCCGGCGTACGAATTTCGGCGAGCGCAGTTACAGATGGCCCAGGCGGTCGAACAGGCGCTCGAAGAAAAGCGGCATTTGATTGTGGAAGCAGGCACCGGAACGGGCAAGACGTTGGCGTACCTGATGCCGGCAATTCGGTCGGGAAAGCGCGTCATTATCTCGACCGGGACGAAAAATCTGCAGGAGCAACTTTTTTATAAGGACGTCCCCTTTCTGGAGCAGGCGTTGTATGGGCTTCCGGCTTCGGGCTCCCGGCTCTCGGTCTGCTACATGAAGGGTCGGAATAATTACTTGTGCCGGAAGAAACTGTACGATCTGACGGATCAGCCGGTGCTGAGCGGGCTGGAAGAGATGGAACAGTATCGGGCCATCGCTGCCTGGGAGAAGACCACGGCAACCGGTGACCGCGCCGAGCTGGCGGAGCTGCCCGAGGCCAGCCTGCTCTGGCACAAGCTCGACGCACGCTCTGAGGCCTGCACTGGGCAGAAGTGCAGTGAGTGGGAGAGGTGCTTCATCACCGAAATGCGGCGCAAGGCGATGGAGAGCGACATCATCATCGTAAATCATCACCTGTTTTTTGCCGATCTCGCCATCAAGCTGCAGGCGGATGGTGCGCCCGACGCGGGCGTTTTACCGGAAGCGGGTGCCGTGATTTTCGATGAGGCCCATGAGCTGGAAAGTGTGGCGGGAAATTATTTCGGCATCTCTTTGAGCAATCTGCGCATGGAGGAGCTGGCGCGGGACGTGGAGAGTTCGTTGCAGCACAACAAGATGATGTCCGCTTCGCTTGCGGGAGCGATTGCAAGTTTGCGGGAGCGGTCGCAATTCTTTTTTTCCTTGGTTCCCCCGGGGGACGGAAGATTTGCGTTCGATACCCGGCGGGAATTTCTCGAAGAGAACGGCGACGAATTTGTGGCGCTGAACCAGGCGTTGACGCGGCTAGGCGGCGAACTGGAGGGGTTGCCGCACAAGCCGGAAGAAGTCTTCAACTTTGTTCGGCGGGCGCAGGAGATTCAGGTGCAGCTTCAGTTTGTCTTGGAGTCGGAGGACCGCAATACCGTCTTTTGGATTGAGCGGCGGGGGCGGGGCAGAGCAATTTCACCTCCGGGGCAGGGAGACACAGAGAAAGCAAAGGAAAGTTTTCAGGGTCGGCAAAACGTGTTCCTGCAAGCCACGCCGATCGATGTTGGTCCCATCCTGCGCGAATGCTTGTGGTCGAAGCTGGAATGCGCCGTACTAACATCGGCGACTCTGGCCGTGGGTGGCGGGTTTGAGTATATACGGCGCAGGCTCGGCCTGGAGCATGCGCGGGAATCGGTGCTGGCGTCGCATTATGATTACGAGCACCAGGCGCTGCTTTATCTACCTCCGGACTTGCCCGATCCTCGCACTCCGCAGTTCACGGCGAAGGCCGCCGAGCGCATTCGCCGGCTGTTGGAGATCACGCGTGGGCGGGCCTTCGTTCTTTTCACCAGCTATACGGCGATGAACGACGTCTATCAGCGGTTGCTGGGTCAAGTCGAGTTCCCGATCTTACGGCAGGGGGACGCGCCGAAAAGCGCGCTGCTGGAGGAGTTTCGGCTGACTCCGAACGCGGTGCTGTTCGCGACCTCGTCTTTTTGGCAGGGTGTGGATGTGCAGGGCGAGCAACTGAGTTGCGTGATCATCGACCGGCTGCCGTTTGCCGTACCGAGCGACCCAGTGGTGGCGGCGCGAGTGAAGGCGATCGATGCCGAAGGGGGGAAGGCGTTCTTTGAATATCAGGTGCCGGCTGCGGTGATCACCCTGAAACAGGGATTCGGACGGCTGATTCGTTCGCTGCACGACCGCGGGCTGCTGGTGCTGCTTGACAATCGCATCCTGAAGAAACAATACGGGCGCGTGTTTATGGAGAGCTTGCCCAATTACAGGAAGACGACTGAAATGCGGGTAGTGGAGGAGTTCTTCGGGGTACATGGGTAATTGGCAAAATTCACCTTGGCCAACGGGCGGATGTCAGCTCGCCAATGGCTCATGCCAGCGGCAGCAGCATCTTTGTCGAAAGTGAGAATGTACTGGCATTCTGCCGCGTGGCCCCATCGCGAAATCAGGCCGTTGGCGAAATTTACGCGTCTGATGCGAAACTTGCGCAATGCCCGGGCGAGGATCTCCGCGCGTTCCACAGCCAGTTCCTTGCTCCCTCAACAATTTCTCAACAACGTGCTCGATCTCATGTTTTTTGAAACGTTTCGGAGAACTGCAGCACCCAAACGAGTTCCGCGGTGACCATGCCGGACAGAAACCGGGCAACTCATAAGACAACGAATCCATGACTTTCACCGCCGCGGATTGCGCTGCATGGTCTTCAGTAACGTAACCGAGCGGACCAGAATGTTGGTATCGAGACCAATCCTCGCGACCGCGAGGCGCCTTTCGCCATCCCCCGATCCATCTCTTCCAGCGACAGGGGCCTTGTTCTCCTACTCTTGAAGATCCCCTTCCATTCACGCACCGACTCTGCAGCGGGCACACGGGCACCAATGGAGAGCTGCTTTTTCCGATTTCTATGAACTCAACTCTGTCGCCTGAGTCCAAGCCGACTGGGTTACGAACCTTGGCGGGAATTCGAACCCTGCCCTGGGGAAGTAACCGTTGCTGGGGCCAGGGCATCCCCCTACAATTGCTCAAATTTCTTACCGGGTAGTAAGGAATGGAGAGCGGAATCAAACAACCTCCCGCTGCCGCGGCTAGTTTCATTTGCTAGCCCACGCCTTTCCCGCGTTTGGCAGAACCCCCACCGCGATTCCCGACGGCTGGGTTGGAGTGTGATACACCCGTTCGGTGGCTTTCACGAAGTCGGCGGGCTGGGCGGTCGGGATGTTGACGAAGGTTTGCGGGTTGCGATCAGTGAGCGGGAACCACGAACTCTGGACCTGGACCATGATGCGGTGTCCGCGGCGGAAGGTGTGGTTGATGTCCTGCATGGTGAAGTTGATCGCTTCCACTTTCCCGGGCGGGAACGCCTCCGGCTTTTCGAAGCTGTGACGGAATTTTCCGCGGAAGGGCTCGCCCCGCACCAGTTGCTGATATCCGGCCATGGTGAACGCAGGCGCAGGCACATCTTTTCTTGGTTTGTCGCGGTCGTCGGGCGGGGGAGCGTCCTGCTTGCTGTCCGGGTAATCGGTCGGATACACGTCGATCAGCTTCACGTCCCAATCCGAATCGGTGCCAGTGGTCGAAACGAAAAGGCGCGGCGAGATCGGTCCGGCGATGGTCACATCGTCCTCGAGCACTGGCGTTTGATAAACCACAACGTCGGTGCGGCTGTCGGCGAAACGCTGGTCGGAGAGCATGTATTCCTGGGGTACGTTGAGGGCCGCGTAGTTTACGTAGGGCACCGGTCTGGCGGGATCGCTCACATATTCATCGAATGCCGGGGACTCTGATCCTGGGGCATCAAACGACAGTGCGCCATGGGCCTGGAAGTAGAGAGTCTTGGCTTCAACATTTTTCGGCGGCCATGCGGAGTACTGCCGCCAAACATTGGTCCCAGTCTCGAAGACATAGGCTTTCGGAAGTTTGGCATCACCGTTGCCTTTGAGGTATTGCTCAAAGAAGGGGAAGAGAATGTTTTTCCGGTAATACTCTCCGGTGTTCGAGGCAAAGTCGACGCGTCCCAGGTGTTCGCCGTCATAGCGTGCCCAACCGCCGTGCACCCACGGTCCGACTACCAGCGCATTGAAGATACCGGAATTATTTTTGTCGATGGAGTGAAATGTGGTGAAGGGACCTTGCAGATCTTCCGCGTCGAACCATCCCCCGACGGTCAGCACGGCGCAATGGATGTTCTTCATGTGCGGGGCCAGATTGCGTGCTTTCCAGTAGTCGTCGTAGGTATCGTGATTCACCTGGTCATCCCAAAGCGCGCTCTTGCCTTCCAGATATTTGCTCAAATTCGCGAGTGGGCCGATCTGCAGATAAAAGTCGTAGGCATCTTTCGTTCCCCAGTCGAAGGGCAGGAAAGTTTTGGGCGGAAGCTGCGGATTTTCCTGGGGCTTGAACGAGCTGTAAAACCCGAAATTTGCGGCCAGCATGAACGCGCCGCCGTGGTATGCATCGTCCCCCATGAAAAGATCGGTCATGGGAGCCTGGGGGGAGGCGGCCTTGAGCGCGGGGTGGGAGTCGATGATGCTGGCCGAGGTATAGAATCCGGGATACGAAATTCCCCAGATCCCGGCATTGCCATTGTTATTGGGCACATTCTTCAGCAGCCAGTCGATGGTGTCGTAGAGATCGCTGCTGTCATCCACATCCTGTTTCGACTTTTTGTCGCCGAGATGGGGACGCATCTCGATGAATGACCCCTCCGACATGTAGCGTCCGCGTACGTCCTGAAAGACGAAGATGTATCCCGCTTGGTCGAATTCTGGCGAAGGACCGAGTTGGGTGCGATACAGGTCGACACCGTAGGGGCCAACGCTATAAGGCGTGCGGTCAATCAGGAAAGGGTAAGGATGTGCACTATCTTTCGGCACGTAAACGGAGGTGAACAGGTGAACGCCGTCGCGCATCGGGATCCTGTACTCGTACTTCGTGTAATGCTCTTTGACGTCGAAATCGGCCGCATCCGGCCGGGCCTGAGCAAAAAGACTTGCGGTCGCGGGGAGGAAAAACAGCAACAGAATCGATGATTTACGACTCAGCATGCACGCTCCTTTAGGATCAATAACGATTAGGCAAGCTACATTCCGACGGGGAATGGAGTCAAGCGGTTTGCTCCGGGGCCGCCATTCCGGCGGTACAATATATTTTGGCCATCGAGCAAGTCCGGCCATCAAGCGCAGCCGGTGCCGGGTCCAGGACCGAGCTGTTGGGGGAGCATGTTCGAAGTTACGGTTGAAGACAGTTTTGCGGCCGGGCATTATCTGCGCAACTACAAGGGCAAGTGTGAGAAGCCGCACGGGCATAACTACAAGATCCGGGTCACCCTGGCCGGAGCGGAGTTGGACAAGGCCGGGCTGCTGCTCGATTTTAAAGATCTGCGCGAAGTAATGAGGCACGTCATCGAGCGTCTGGACCACCAGATGATTAACGAGATCGAACCCTTTACCGTGATCAATCCGTCGGCTGAGAATCTGGCAAAGTATTTTTACGAGCAGTCGAACACCAGGCTGAAGAGCGTGACCAACGGTCGCGTACAAGTGAAGGATGTAACCATCTTCGAGACCGACACCACCACGGCGAAGTACAGCGACTAAGCCGTAGCCCACTGTTTCCCATGCAGATTACTGAAATCTACAAATCGCTGCAGGGCGAGTCGACTTATGCCGGTCTGGCTTGCGTTTTCGTGCGGTTGACGGGGTGCAATCTGCGCTGTTCCTGGTGCGACAGCGAGTACACGTTCCAGGGCGGCCGCAAGATGGCGATCGAAGAAGTGGCGGACGAGGTCTCGCGTCTGAGTCCGGGAGGGGGCCTGATCGAGATCACCGGCGGTGAGCCCATGCTGCAGGAGCGGGAAGTCGTGCCCCTGATGCAGCGTCTAGTGGACCAAGGTTACCGGGTTCTGCTGGAGAGCAGCGGAGAGCGGCCATTAGAGCGGGTTCCGGCCGATGTCGTCAAGATCGTCGACGTGAAGTGTCCGAACTCAGGTGAGGGCGATACCTTTTGCAGGGAAAACCTGGAGGCGCTGGGCGCGCGTGACGAGATCAAGTTTGTTCTGAGCAGCCGGGCGGACTATGAGTTTGCGCGGGAGTTCACCCAGCGGCACAATCTCGCCGCGCGCGTGAACGCAGTTCTGTTTTCGCCCGCGTTCCGCAAAGATGCGGCCGGCACCCGCGACAGTTCGCACTGTCTGCTGGACCCACGGGAATTGGCGGAGTGGATGATCGCCGATAATGTTCCCGCCAGGCTGGGGCTCCAGTTGCATAAGTTCATCTGGGACCCGGCGGTGAAGGGAGTTTAGGGGATTGCTGATGGTTGATTGTCGAACCGTTGATTGTCGAACCGTTGATGGTCGAACCTAAGATGGTCATTCGGGAGCAGCGTGTTCTTGGTTTTCAATCAGCGATCCGAAATCCATCGATCATCAACCCTGGCTCTTGATGCAACCCTCGAAGCCATCCCGCGCCATCGTCCTGCTCAGCGGGGGGATGGATTCCTGCGTTTGCGCGGCGTTGGCAGTGCGTGAGCACGATGCCGCGGCCGTTCACATCAGTTACGGTCAGCGTACCGAGGAAAGGGAACGGCAATCGTTTCTAGCCATTTGCCAGCGCATGAGAATTCAGGACAAGCTCATGGTCCGAAACGAGGCTCTGCGTGCCATCGGCGGTTCGGCACTCACCGACGATGCCATCGCCGTGCCTGTAGGGGAAGCGGTCGGCAATGGCATTCCCGTAACCTACGTGCCCTTCCGCAATGCGCATTTCCTGGCGGTGGCCGTCAGTTGGGCCGAAGTGCTGGGTGCGGAAAAGGTGTACATCGGCGCAGTCGAGCCCGACAGTTCCGGTTATCCGGATTGCCGCCCCGCCTATTACCAGGCTTTCAATGATGTCGTAAAGACCGGCACGAAGAAGGGCGACATTGAAGTCGTGACCCCCCTCATCGCCATGAGAAAAAACGAGATTGTGCGCCTTGGCCTTGAACTGGGTGCGCCCTTCGATTTAACTTGGTCATGTTACAGTCGCGAGGATCAGGCTTGCGGAGTCTGCGATAGTTGCGTGCTGCGGCTGCGCGCCTTCGCGGCGGCGGGAGTGCAGGATCCGATTCCGTACGCGGCGAGATCGAGGTTGTAGTATCGAGGTTGGAGTGGGGATTGTGGCAGGTATTCATCAGTCGACTTTTCGGCCGTTCAAGGATGGGCCAGTAAATTCGATTTTGCCGGGAGGCAACATGCAGAAAAGGTATTTCGCAATACTTCTATTGGCAATACTGACGCTCGGACTGTGTGTGCCTCCAGTCTCGGCCCAGGCCTCGGGGACGGTCAAGGGTGTCTGCAAAGACGCTCAGGGCAACGTCATTCCCGACGCAATCGTGGTCTGGACCAACAACGACAATGGTCAGAAATACCCCCTCAAGACCAACAAGAAAGGCGAATACTTTTCGCTGGGGCTCTCCCCCGGCACCTACCTGGTCACTCTCTACCGGAATGCGGATGATATGAAGGCGGGCAAGGAGCTGGATCACGTCAAAGGCTTCAGGGTTCAGCTCGACGAGAACACTCTAGATCTTGATGTCAAGAAGGAAATGGAAAACGCTGCCAAGGGGCAAGGGCTTTCTCCAGAGCAGTTGAAACAGATGCAGGAACAGCAGGCCAAGGCGGCAAAGGAAAACAACACCGTTAAATCTCTCAACGATAAACTGAACGCGGCCAAGGCCTCGGCTGACGCGGGTGATTTTGATGGCGCCATTGCGGCCCTCAATGAAGCGACTCAGGTGGACGCCACCCGCGATCTGCTCTGGTTCAAGCTGGCTGACTATTACCGCTTATCGGCGCCCAAGCAGACCGACCCGGCGGAAAAGCAAAAACGCTACGCTTCGGCCGTCGAGGACTACCAGAAAGCGATCGATCTCAAGAAGGGAGCCGCCAACGATAAGGATCCCAATGCGGCCAAGACCCTTGCTGCCTACTACAACAACCTGGCGGAAGCCTATGCCAAAGGCAACAAAACGGATGACGCGGTCAAGACCTACGAAATGGCAGCTCAGGCGGATCCGACCAATGCCGGGCAGTATTACTTCAACACCGGGGCCGTTCTCACCAATGCGGGCAAGATCGATGAAGCGCTCGCAGCCTTTAACAAAGTGATCGCCGCGGATCCAAACCGCGCCGACGCCTACTATTGGAAGGGCGTGAATATGATTGGCAAGGCCACGCTGCAGGGAGACAAAATGGTCGCGCCTCCGGGAACCGCCGAGGCGTTCCAGAAATACTTGGAACTGCAGCCCACCGGGACTTACGCGGACGCCGCCAAGCAGATGCTGACCAGCATCGGAGCGTCGGTGGAGACCAGCTACGGCAAGAAAAAGCAGCCGGCAAAGAAGTAGATCGTCCGGTGGTACAAGCACTTCGAGGGCGGCTCTTGCGAGCCGCCCTTTCTGGCTTTTTGGCGGGTTTTTCCCTCCGCTGGGAGTTACGAAGGACTATGCACTTACTGTTCTTCGCAAGCGCAGGGCGGCGCGGTACAGTGAACTATCTCCAATTCTGTGGTGCGTGCGATTCCTGAGTGTGAGGACGAATGGCAGCACCAACCATTGCTCCGATTTCCGTTGTCTTGGAAGGTTTCTCGGGAAGCGGCAGAGTAGCGACGCCAGCTCTGCTCGGCGCCATGCTGCGCGCCTCGGAAAAAATCAGCGACCTGATTTTTTCCCCGGGACGGCCGCCGCAAGTACAGGTCTATGGCCAGATGATCCCAGTGCAGGTGCAGGGGCTCACCTTCCTCAACGCCGACGACACCCGTCACATTGCCGCCGACCTGATTGGCGATAACAAGCAGGCGATCACGACGCTCCGCGAGCACGGAGCTTGTGACATTTCCTATGGACTGCCCGGCCTGGCCCGCTTCCGCGTAAATATTTTTATTCAGCGCGGCAGTTGTGCGGTTGTGATGCGAGTCATTCCGACCGCCGTCCCCGACTTTGCCGCCCTGCGGCTGCCGCAACATCTGGCGGATGTGACCAAGCTGAGAGATGGAATTGTGTTGGTGACCGGACCCGCCGGTTCCGGCAAGTCGTCGACGCTGGCCGTGTTGGTTGACGCCATCAACCGCGAGAAGTACTACCACATCATCACCATCGAAGATCCGATCGAGTTTCTGCACAATCACAAATGCTCTACCATTCATCAGCGGGAGCTGCACAGCGATACCCCCAGCTTCGCCCATGCGCTGCGTTCAGCGATGCGGCAAGCTCCAAAGGTGATTCTGGTCGGCGAGATGCGCGACCGCGAAACCATTGAAATCGTGCTGGAAGCGGCTGAGACCGGACACCTGGTCTTGTCCAGTTTGAACACCATGGACGCCGCCAAGACGCTGGAGCGCGTCGTCAGTTCGTTTTCGCCGGCGGAGCAGCAGTCGGTGCGCGAGCGCTTTGCCAAATCGTTTCGCTACATTATCTGCCAACGGCTCCTGTCGAGGTCGGATCGCAGCGGCCGCATTGCCGCCTTCGAAATCCTCAAGGCGAATCCGCGCACCCGCGAGTGCATTGAAAAGGGCGGGCGCGAGAACAAAAATCTTCTCGACGCCATCAAGGCCGGCGCCGCCGAAGGTATGCAGCATTTCGACGGTGAAATCGCACAACTGGTCCGGGATCGCATGGTCGATCTCGAAACCGGGCTCTCCTATGCCAGCAATCCGGGCGTTCTCGGCCAGGAACTGGCACGGTAGATCCGCCCTCCCCCCGCTCCACGCTACTTTTTCCCTGACTCAGAATGCGGGTCGTCGCTGCCATTCTCAGCCGGACATCTGTGCTCGGCAAATTGGGTCCTGAGACTCTCCTGCGCGTCGGCAACCCGTTTCAACGAAGACATCGCGACTTTGAACTCACGATTGCAACCCGTGCAGACTCCAACGGCGGGAACCATGCCCAGCCACTTCGCTACTCGCAGATTACGTTTTGCCATGCCAACCATTCCCCCCAGGTCTACGCCTGACTGCTCGCGCTTCCTGTCTTTTCCTGTCGTATCATCTTTCCATGTTCGCCGCGCCCGTGAATTCGCGTGTCTTGAGCTTTGAAGACGCTCGCCATGTGGTCGAGGAACAAGCCGCACGGATTCGAAGCCGCAACCTCTCCCCGGGCGACACGGAACTTGTAGAGCTGCTGATCGCTGCCGGCCGCGTCCTCTCGGAGCCGGTGACGGCGGATCGTGATCTTCCGCCATTTGCGCGATCCACGCGGGACGGCTATGCGGTGCGAGCCGCGGATTTGTCCCAACTTCCCGCCCGGCTCGACGTGATTGGCGAAATCAAAGCGGGCGAGAAGCTGGACCGAATCCCGGCCATAATCAACGCGGGACAAACCGCGTCGATTATGACTGGAGCTCCGGTCCCAGCTGGCGCGGACGCAGTGGTGATGGTCGAGTACAGCTCACCGCCTCATTCCCAAGCTGGCCAGCAGATCGAGATCACGCGGAGCGTTGTTGCCGGAGAGAACATTGTCGCCTGCGGTGCCGAGGCTCCGGCGGGCGTCCGCTTGCTCGACTGCGGTATCCGCCTGAATGCGGCGGCCGTCGCGCTCGCCGCGTCGGTGGGCAAATCACGGTTGCAGGTGTACAAGCGTCCGAGAGTCGCCGTGTTGACCACGGGCGACGAAATTGTAGACGTCGATGCCACTCCCGGTCCAACCCAAATTCGCAACTCGAACAGCTATTCCCTGGCTGCGCAAATTCGACAGGCGGGCGGCGAAGCGCTGCTGCTGCCGGTTGCCCCCGACGAATTGCAAGCCCTGCGCCGTCTGATCGAAGAAGGCCTGAAGGCCGACCTGCTGTTGATAACCGGCGGAGTCTCCATGGGTCGTTACGATTTGGTCGAGCAAGCGCTGGCGGAATTGCACGCCGAATTCTTCTTTACTGGAGCAAGAATCCAGCCGGGACGTCCGGTAGTCTTTGGCAAATGCGGTGCCGGGTTCATCGCCCACGAAAAGTCAGACACCTGCTTCTTCGGCTTGCCCGGAAATCCCGTATCGACCATGGTGACCTTCGAACTGTTCGCGCGCCCCGTGCTGCAGGCATTAGCGGGCGAGTCTGCGCGAAACTTGATATTTCTTCATGCCCGTCTGAAGAAAGAAATTCGCGTCAAAACCGGACTGAAGCGTTTTCTCCCGGCAATCCTGTCCGGCGAATTCGAACATTCCAAAGTCGAGCTAGTCGCATGGCAGGGGTCAGGGGACATTGCCGCGAGCGCGCGGGCAAATTGCTACCTCGTCGTCCCCGCGGACCGCGAGCGAATTCCGGCGGGCGAATGGGTCGCGGTGATGCAGTGGTAGATAGGCCAGGCCTCGGCACCCATGGGGGAATCGTGCTGAAAGCAACACTCGGCGACATCAGCAAAATCAAAATGAAGTTCGATGCAGTCGTCCACACGGTCGGTCCGGTTTGGCGTCCGCCACTCGGATGGCACGGAGGAGAAGCTGCCGGCGGGTTGCTATCGCGGGTCGCTAGAAGTTGCCGACCGATGGGGCACAAAGGGCATAGCGTTTCCAGCCCTCAGGACGGGCATTTACGGGTTCCTGAAAGAGCTCGCGGCGCAGATTGCAGTCGCTGAAGTGGTTTCCCTCGGGGGACATTTAAAGTCGATATTCTTGGTTTGTTTTCACGAAGATACGCTAGCGATTTAGGAGCGGTTCCGATGGCCTGTGCCCAAAGGCTAGCGGATTGGTCTCCCATGTAAGATAGAACTCCGCATGCCGACCAAATTCTCCCATTACGACCGCGCGGGGCGCGCCCGGATGGTCGATGTCTCTGGTAAAGCTGCAACTCGGCGCCAGGCCGAAGCCAGCGGCTTTGTCGCGATCAAGCCGGATGTGCTCGCGGCGCTGCCCAAAAATCCGAAAGGCGATCCGCTCGAGATCGCACGCATCGCCGGAATCATGGCCGCGAAGCGTACTGCAGAGTTGATCCCGATGTGCCATCCGCTGCCGCTTGCCCTCGTTGATGTCGATCTGCGCCTGTGCGAGAATGGCGTCGCTGTTACGTCCAAAGTCGCGACCACCGCCGAGACCGGGGTTGAAATGGAGGCCCTGGTCGCGGTGAGCGTAGCCGCGCTGACGGTTTACGACATGTGCAAGGGAGCGGACAAGAGCATCGAGATTCGGGAAATTGTGTTGGAACGGAAGAGTGGCGGGAAGAGTGGAGAGTATCGTCGGACGAAGTGACCAGTTCAAACTTCGTAACGACTTCAAACATGGCGAATAACGTCAAGCTGCTGGTGGTGGACGACAATCCGATGGTGCTGGCAATGTTACAGCAGGCCCTGACTCCGCTGGCTTTGGTCACGACCGCGACCGACGCCGCGGATGCGCTGTTGAAGGCGGTGGACGATGTTCCGGACCTGCTGGTGTGCGACTACAGAATGCCGGGAATGGATGGGCGGCAACTGGTCGAAAAACTGAGGAGCCGGCCGGCGACCGCAAATTTTTCTAGCGTGCTGATGGCAAGCAAGGTGGACATTGCAGAGCGGCTTTCACCCCAGGATGCGGCCGACGATTATCTGGAGAAGCCGTTTTTCTTGAAGGATGCCACGCGGCGCATCAAGCGCACGATTGACCGGATTGCGCTGGAGAAATTGGCCAAGACCGCTCCCAAAGATGGAGTGGTGCGCGGTAGTCTTTCGCAGATGAATGTGATCGACCTGATGCAGTCGCTGGAGATGGGACGGAAGAGCTGCCAGCTGTCGCTAAGCAACGAGGGCGACAAATGCGAGGTTTTTTTCGCTGAAGGTCAGGTGAAGCACGCGACTTATGGGGCATTGGTGGGCGACGAGGCCGTGTTCAAGGTGCTGCGCTGGACCGGCGGAAATTTCCAGCTCGACTTCGAAGGCAAGACGGGCAAAGAGACCACGCAGCTTAATACCCAGGGACTGTTGATGGAAGGGTTGCGGCTGCTGGACGAATCGGCGCGGGAAAGCGGTGCGGAAGCGGAGCCGGCGGCGACCGCGCCTCCGCCTTCGAGCACTCCGAGTAGTGTACCTGCGAACAGCGCGGGCCGAGGGGGAAGGGAAGAAGAGGAAGATGTCCTCCTCGACGGCTGAGCCCGGCGGGCTGACGGCTGCGGTGGTGACGGTCAGCGATTCCTGCTCTGGCGGAGAACGCGAGGATGTGTCGGGACCAGCAGTAGCGCGTCTTTTGCAGCAGCTTCACTTCTCGGTGACGGTGCACGAAGTTGTTCCGGACGACTCCGCTTTGATTCAAAACCTGCTGATTCGGCTGGCGCGCGAAGTGCGGTTCGTCGTGACCACGGGCGGAACTGGGATTGCTCCGCGCGATGTTACTCCGGAAGCCACCGTGGCTGTCTGTGACCGGCTTCTGGGCGGCGTGGCGGAGCGGATGCGGAGCGAAGGGAGTAAGAAAACTCCATTTGCCGCGCTGAGCCGGGGGGTGTGCGGTGTGCGGGGACAAGCGCTGATTCTGAATTTGCCTGGCAGTCCTGCGGGGGCGGCGGAATCGCTGGCGGCTGTGGCTGAGTTGATTCCGCACGCGATTGAGTTGCTAAGCGGGAAGACCGAGCACTAGTCTAGGGCGGGACGTTTGCCCGCTCGGTTGGCTTCGTCCTCCGCGAAACCAACCATGATTACGGTTCTCGTGGAAGTCGAAATCCCCACCCTATCGTAAAGAGCGCGAGAAGGTGGGGCTCGGTGAGGCGGAAAGGAAGTGTCCGCCCCACACCTACTGTGCCGGAGTAACGGGAGCGGGCGTGGACGCCGGAGCTTCGGCGGTTACTTCGGGAGCGGCGATCGGACTGATCTTTACGGTGGCCAGGATTTTTTCCAGGCGGCCGAAGACTTTATCGCGGTCGACGTGCTTCATGACGCCGTCCTCCGAAGCTACCGTGGTGACGTTCAGCGCGAACTCGTAGCAGGCCCCATTCTGGAAGAGATGGAAGTACTTGGAGTCGCTCTGACGAGCTCCTTCACCGGAGACGGTTTCGGTCGAGCGAAGTTCGAGATCGCCGACCATCAGTTTGGAATTTGATGCAGGCTGAGAATCCGGTGAAGGCGTCGTTGTTTCCGGAGTTGAGACCGGAACTGCGGTCGAAACGGTGGCCGGAGTTGGCGACGCGGTGGACGCGGAGTCGGTGGACGGAACCCGCATTGCGATCTTGGACTGGGGCACGGCAAACTCGCTGCATTGATCGGCGGTAAGAGTCTTGTGAACGCTCACGTTGAACAATGCCGACGAGAAGTCGGTGTTGGTAAAGCCGGTCTCGGGCAACTCGACGGCGGCGAGGGCGACTCCGCCGGGCTGGATGAAATTCATGGCGATTGGATTTGAGGCCAGAAGTTCGCTGGCAGCGTCCCCGGTTTCAATGGCGTAGCGACGTGGATATTCGAAGCTCACGCCGTATGTTTTGTCGGCGTAGTTAACAGTTGCAGGTTTTTTGTGCACGACCTTCTTCGGAGCGGGCTTATTCTCGGCTGGCACGGCGGGCGCAGGTGCCGGCGAAAACTGGCTGGGGAGCTGCGTGATCCGAATTGGTTGGTTTGTGCTTACGGGCATCGGCTTGTCGCTGGAGCAGCCGACGGTTACGGAGCAGACGATCAGCACGGCGGCGAAGATCAGCGCGCTGGCGTGGTTGCCCCAGGCTATGGAACTACGAGTTTCTGCGGTGCGAAATGGGTTGATGCGGGTCATGATTGGTCACCTCTTGCCGCGAGCGGCACTGTTCAGGAGTGCAAGGCTGGCGCCAAGGCAACGCGCTCTGATTTGACGGGAGTTATAGCGTGGAGCGCGGAAACGCCGCGTGGGGGGCGTGACACGCCGTGGGATTGCTGACACGCATTTGCGTTGTACGGGGCACGGTGCACGAGAACTCGAGAGAACCATCGCCAGCGAAGAAAGGTCAAAGTCTCCGCTCTCGGTGCGGTACCCAACAGACGGTTGCTACTCTGGGGGCGGCTCGTAATCCTTAACCTTTGTACGTACCACTGACAACACGGTGCCGGCCGCTGGGTCAGGCTCAACTGGATCTGATTCGCGCCAGTCAGTTTCGCGAGTTTCCTCCAGGACTGCCGGAGCAGTCGATTTTCTATCCGCTGTTGACGGAGGAGTAGGCGACCCACATCGCGCGCGATTGGAATACCAAGGATGAACGCTTCGGATCTGTGGGGTAGGTCTTGAGATTTCAAATGCGAACCGGAGTTTCTTCGCGAGTTCGATGTACAGGTTGTGGGAAGGGGCGGTCATCGCGAGCATTGGATTCCCGCAAATGACCTGCTACGACTGAACAGCAATCTCGAGGAAGAGATTGAAGGGCGGTCGGAGTTCCGCGGGAAAAACGACTCACGGGGAGAGGGAAAAATGAAAGGACGCGGCACGACGATTTTGAGATTCGTGCTGGGGTTGGCGATTCTCGGCGCGCCAGTCGTGGGTTGGGCACAGGCTGCGGCAATGGCGGCGCCGGAGAAGATCATCATCGATACGGATATTGGCGATGATGTGGACGATGCCTTTGCGCTGGCTCTGGCGGTGAAGAGTCCGGAACTGCAGATCCTGGGGGTGATGACGACGTTTGGCGATACGGAGACGCGGGCGAAGTTGGCGGACCGGTTTCTGGCAGAAGTGGGGCGGCCGGAGATTCCGGTGTCGGCGGGAAAGGCGACGGCGACAAGCAATCCAATGTCGCAGCGGCGGTATGCGGACGGTGGACACACTGCTAAAGCGTGGCATGGGGACGCAGCGGAGTTCTTGCTGCAGCAAATACGAAAATATCCGGGCGAGATTACGCTGATTGCGATTGGTCCGCTCATGAATGTGGGCGCCGCGATTGCGAAGGATGCGGCGACGTTCCGGAAGCTGAAGCGCGTGGTGCTGATGGGCGGATCGATTCGGCGGGGATACGGAGACTTGGGCTATACGCCGCCGGTTCCTCCCATGCCGGAGTGGAACATTTTGAATGATGTAGCTTCCGCGCAGAACCTGTTTGCGGCGGGGGTGCCCTTGTTTGTAATGCCGCTGGATTCCACGCAGTTGAAAATGGATGAGGTGAAGCGGGCATTTTTGTTTCGCCAGGGGACGACGGTTACCGATCAGCTCGTGGTGCTGTATCACTTGTGGGGACAGGAGACGCCAACCTTGTTTGACCCCATGACGATTGCGTTTGTGTTGCGTCCGGATTTATGTCCGGTACAGCCGATGCACATCCGGGTCGACGAAAAAGGGTTCACGCGCGAGGAACCGGGCGCGGCCAACGCGCAGGTTTGTCTGAATTCAAACGCGGAGGACTTTTTCCAGTTTTATTTGAAGCGAGTAGCGCTGAGGTGAGAACGCACGAAGTCGCTAGACTCGGCTGAGGCGCGGGCTTTCCACGCCAAGCCGAACCCCGCAACCTGGCCGCACGAAACGCGTCAAGGATGGGGCGCACGCAGGAATCGAGAGGGCGAAGTGAATTTTGTTTTGTTGTCATCGAGGGTTTATGCGATCTGAGGAAGTTGCGCGGCGTGGATTTTTGAAAGCGGCGGGCGCGGGATTTATGGGTGGTGCTTGGATGGTGCTGCCGGAAAAAGCGATTGCCGAGTCCGGCGCGGACACTAAGCCCGCCTATGACGTGAGAGCATTTGGAGCCAGGGGAGACGGGAAGGCGCTCGACACTGCCGCGATCAATCGGGCCATCGAGGCCGTGGCTGCAATCGGCGGCGGCAGCGTCTTTTTCCCGGCGGGAGACTATCTCGCATATTCCATCCATCTCAAGAGCCATGTTGCCCTCTATCTGGCGCACGGGGCGACGCTCTTGGCGGCTGATCCACCGGAGGAAAACGCCAGCGGCGGCTACGATGCGGCTGAGTCGAACCAGCCGTGGGAGAGCTACCAGGATTTCGGCCACAACCACTGGCATAACAGTTTGATTTGGGGCGAAGGGCTGGAGGAGGTTTCGATTTGCGGGCCCGGACTTATCTGGGGGAAAGGTCTGAGTCGCGGCTGGGGAACGGGGCCTAAGGCGGAGCAGCCTGGCGCCGGTAACAAGGCCATTGCTCTCAAGAACTGCCGTAACGTGCTGCTGCGAGATTTTTCCATTCTGCACGGCGGGCACTTCGGCATTCTGGCGACTGGGGTGGACAATCTCACCATCGACGACCTGAAGATCGATACCAACCGGGACGGCATGGATATTGATTGCTGCCGCAACGTCCGGATTTCAAACTGTAGCGTCAACTCCCCCTGGGATGACGGCATTTGTTTGAAGAGTTCGTTCGCTCTAGGATATGCGCGGGCTACGGAGATGGTCACCATCAGCAATTGCCTGGTGAGCGGCAGCTATGAGGAAGGAGCGCTGCTCGATGCGACGTGGAAGCGGTTTGGTCCCGGGGAGAAAGTGCCGCGAACCGGGCGGATCAAGTTTGGAACCGAGTCGAATGGCGGATTCAAAAACATCGTTATCTCGAATTGTGTGTTTGACGGATGCAATGGCCTGGCGATCGAGACGGTCGACGGCGCCGTAATTGAAGACCTGAGCGTCACCAACATTACTATGCGGGACCTGATCGGTGCGCCTATTTTCCTGCGGCTGGGAGCGCGCATGCGGGGACCGGCAAAGGTTCCGGTGGGGGTGATGCGCCGCGTGATCCTGAACAACATTACCTGCCAGAGCGCCGCCGCGCCGCTGATCTGCTCGATTCTCGCGGGAATCCCGGACCATCCCATCGAAGACATAAAGATCAGCGACATCGTGATCTTTCATCAAGGCGGAGGCAGCAAAGACGACGCCCTGCGCCAGTTGGCCGAGAAAGCGACAGACTATCCCGAGCCCAGCATGTTTGGAACCACTCCCGCGCAGGGATTTTTTATTCGCCACGTTCGCGGGCTGGAGATGTTCGGGGTCAAGATCGAACATGCGAATGAGG
>Ga0210406_10002341_pt1 | contig 21814 bp, 18 predicted proteins | sample IncBWC30MmetaG_FD_155454 | JGI IMG/M metagenome (GOLD analysis project Ga0210406, IMG submission 155454) | Forest soil microbial communities from Barre Woods Harvard Forest LTER site, Petersham, Massachusetts, United States - Inc-BW-C-30-M | ecosystem: Environmental > Terrestrial > Soil >...
GCCGATCAGATACAGAAGACTATTCGCGACTGCACGTCCCACCAGTACACGGAAGCAGCAGCGTATCGCGGGGATCTCAGTTATGTGCCCGGAAAATAATCCTTATCTTTTGCGCTAGGAGCGCGCACCGGCGTGCTCCTATTTCTTCGAGCCCCGGGAACCTAACCGAACAGCTAACTGTTGTAATATCCCGATAGCGCTTATTGCCTCCCGGCCAGGATGCGCCAATTCTCAAAACGTGAAATGGCCTCCCTTGAAAAGATCCGTAACTCACTGCAAACAGGGGTTGGCGTAGAAGCTCTTTTCATGCTTCGTTGTGATCGGCACCCAGATCCGCGGGAAGCGATCTTCCAGCAGCAACTGCAGAATCAACTGCGCGTCTTGCCGATCCGTCTTCTGCTTGCGCACTCGCTTGCATCGAATCTCGGCTGCGTCTCCGATCCACAGCTCGAAGTGCAACTCCGAGAGCAATCGTTCAAACCAGCGCGCCTGTCCACTGGCTTCCATCCCCACTCGCACCTGCATTGCCTGGGCCGCGAGATCGCGATAAAACTTTTCCGCTTCCTCACGGTGTTGCAGTCGCCGTTCCTGGAACTCCCCAGTATCTGTATCCACAAACGCAATTTGCTGAAAGCCCGGGTGGTAATCTGCTCCTATAATGATCATGTTCGGCTCCTTTCTCCGAGCCCTTTGGTTGGATTCAGCACCACCAAAGTCTACTCGGGCATCGGAGCCGACATTGTCATGCAATCAATTGCACTTATTGACCCCGGACGGGATCGGCCAGTTCTCAACGTGTGCTGGACTGGTTGCAACAGTTATCGGGAATGCTTGCGTCTGCTGGCTCCAGACCCACGCACCTTGAGCCACACCAATGCTATCCCCCAAGGTTGCACCGATAATCACAGCAAAGACCCGAGCATGGTAAAGGTCAACATTGTTGGTGACCAACTGGGCGGACGGATTCGTTGCGCTAGTGAATCTGACAGCCCTTGGTAGCGGTAAGGCAGTGGCTATTGTGGCACCTGCACGCGCCTCTAGTGGCCCGACATTAGGCTGACCACTGTTTCATAGGCGATGGGAGTTCCCGCACACTTTTTTATGGGGAAGTGGGTGCCGACGAACCAATTCAGAATTTCCTTGTTTTTCAGCGGGGCTGAGCTTTGGATGACTTCAGCGAACCGAACTCCACCGAGCGGACTGACTTGAAAATACATCTCGACTTCCACATCCCTCAATCCCACCGGGATTGCGTTTCCCGTGGAAGGCATGAGTTCGCCGGTGTTCTCGGGCTTTTCGCAAAAATGTGATCTCTCCGCGCCTTGCGGCGGTGTGAATTCGTCGGTTGGGAACGCGTCGGCCTGGATCAATTTTTCGATCCGAACCTCGATAGTTCGTTGCTTCCAGCCACGGAAGCTGAGCTGGCGCGGGAACTTTTTCGATGCGAAAAGTCGATAGTCGGAGAATTCGTAGTGCTCGCGAAAGGATTCAAGGCTATAGAGGGACATTCCCTTATCGATGGTCTGCAGTTCGTTGGTCACTGAATTTAGGCAGAGTTTCGTGTTTTCTACTGGGCCTTGCACCTGCACACAGGTCAGGTCCAGTCCAGCCGTGCGGCGGGTTTTAATGCTCGTTATTTTGTCTTGCGGGTCAAGCTGGAAACGGACGAAGGAGTTCATCAAACGCTGCAATTCCCAGATCAATATAGGCATGGCCTCGGTGCTACGCTGCCGGTAGCGGGTATCACTGGTTACTACCTCGATCTCGGTAAAGTTAGGGAAGCGAATCACATTCCGGAAACGGTCAGAGCCTGCCCATGCGACTGCGTAGAGACCCTCAACCGACTTGTCCTCCTGCTCCAATCGGACCTTCGCCAGAAGAAGAAACGGCGCGCTGCCAGCAGCCCGGATGTCCGTTGTTTTGGAGGCCTTGGCTAAAATTGCATCTGCATCGGCCTTCAAACCGCTGGTGGCGAAAGTAGAAGGAACAATCGCGAAGAGAACGATGGTCGCAAGACTTATGGCGCGCATGGGGGCATTGTATCCCTGTTTCGGCTGACTGTTGATAAATCCTGAACGCTCAAAATCCCTCACCACAAACTCGCTGCTGGCGAAGAGACGGCGCAAGCTTGTGCAAAGGCCTGATAACGTCACCTGAGAAAATCGCTGCTGGACTCTACGTTCACAGGGGGTTTTTTCCGTAATGCGACTTGTTCAGGCACTGCGCCGAGTTTGAAACCGAAGTTGGGCGCGTGTATCGTCACAGCGGGCCGCTGAGCCGAGCAGAACCTGGTGAAGGAGACAGAAGAACCATGGCGACTTTAATCCGAAGCAGATGGCTGGCTGGAGGGGCCGTTCTCCTCATTATTTCGGCGCTCTGGGCACAGAGTCGTGGCACGTCCGAAGACGAGTCTGCGGTTAGGGCGCTAATTCAAGGTGCGGATGGTGACAACAAGAATGCCACCAAAGCGAGGCAGTACGCGGTCGATGCGGATTGGACGAATTCGTTCGGGGAACGCCTACACGGCCGGGAGGCTCTCTTGCAGAAGTTCGATCAATTGGCCCACTCCACCTTTTACCAAGCGGGTAGGGATGCCCCGGACTCGGATAAAGTGGATGTCAGATTCGTGAGGCCCGATGTGGCAGTGGTTTACGAATACGAGGAAGTTGTTGGCCAGGTCGATCCGACGATCAGGAAGCCGATGCCGCCGCGCAAAATTCATCATCAGTACGTCGTCTCCAAAGAAGACGGTAAGTGGCTCATTCAGTCAGAGTTAATCATGGATGAAGAACACTTTGCAGATGGTAGTTCGGAATGAAAGCGCTGGTGTGGACTGCAGGACTGCGACGGAGTGAATGAGCGAAATGGCCTGTTTGCGACAGTTATAAGCTAGGATCACTTCTTGCAGCGCGGTAAACCGCGATTCCCACCCCAATGCCGAATAAGCACCCATTAGGATGGGCCATCCTTCGGCCTCACGGCGTGAGTTCGAAGATGACGCCGTTGCCGGTGGTGCCGCCGAGGACGGTGCCGCCGTAGAGATTGCCTTTCTTGTCGAACACGAGATTGCCTGCGGGTATGCAACCGTCGCTGCCGCCGGAAAACGTGTATAAAACTGTGTACTTCCACTTGCCTTTAGGTTGGGGGGCGAGCTTGTAGATGACGCCACAGCCCGAGGAATTTCCGCCGCCATCGGTGGTGCCATAGAGGTTGCCAGACTTATCCATAACCACGCCAGCGAAGGGAAGATGGCCACTCGATCCGCTTTTGAAGTTGTACAGGATGGCCTCTTTCCATATGCCCTTGCCGCCCTTGGTCAGCTTGAAAATGGTGCCGCAGTTGCCTATGTCCGCGCTCGGCGCGTGCTCGGCCAGCCGCCCATTCAGGTACTCCGCGAAGCCGCCGCATGCGTTGACGCCGCCGCCAGTGGTGGTGCCGTAAAGGCTACCGGAGCCGTCCATGAACAGCGCGCCGCTCCCGGGGCCAACCCCGTCCGTGCCGTTGTTGTCGAAACGGTGCAAAACGATCTCCATCCACTCGCCCCTCTGGTCTCGCGTCAATTCGTATACAGTGCCGCAGCCTGAGCTGCCGCATTGGTTGCCGCCGCCCTCCGTGGTGCCGTAGAGGTTGCCGGCAGCATCGAGGAGGAGGCCAGCGTATGGACCAGCCCCGTCGCCCCGCTTGACGCCGAATTGATGGAGCACAGTCTCGGTCCAGTCGCCGAAGCCGGGCGACAGTTCAAAGGCTACCGCGGCGGTCCCGTAAAGATTCCCGGCTGCGTCCATCGTCAGTCCGGCTTCCGGCGAGCCGCCATCCTCGCACCCCGACTTGGCGCAGAAGGTGTAGAGGGCGGTCTCGGTCCAGCCACCCTCGGTCGATGTAAGCTCGAAGGCAGTGCCACGACTGTAGGCCCCCCCCCGGTTGCTGTACCGTAGATGTTGCCGAAGGCGTCGAGGATAAGGCTACTTAGCGGATCAGCTCCGTCGTACCCGCCCTGAAAGCTGTACAAGACACTCTCAGCCCACTTGCCATTCGCTTGCGGCGTTAAGCGGAATACCGTGCCGCAGTTGTAAAGGCCGCACTTTCCCAAACCTCCTCCAACCGTTGTTCCATACAGGTCGCCTCCCTGCCCCAGGCCGACGCCACCATACGGGCCTGAGCCGTCGCTTACTATGAAACTATGCAGCACTTTGTATTTCGGGGCGCTCTCCGCAGTAACACAAAATCCTAGAGCGAGGGAAATGACCGTCAAAACTCGGCTTACGCTTACTCTGACATACGCCACGGCCATCCTCCTCTCGCCTTACGACGTTCGCATTCTACTCTGGTCGAAGGGAGACTTTGTTCCTTTATTTGGCGAGAAATCGCGATTGTGCTCATTGATCCCGGCTCTGGGGGATTTGAGTGTAATGGCCTGATTACAACAGGTTATAAGCAAGGATCACACTCTCGCAGCGGGAAACAGCGATTGCCACCGCAACGTCGAATTAGCTCCCGGTTAGGATGGGCCATCCTTCGGCATCACGGCGTAAGTTCGAAGATGACGCCGTTGCCGGTGGTGCCGCCGAGGATGGTGCCGCCGTAGAGGTTGCCCTTCTTGTCGAGCACGAGATTGCCTGCCGGTGCGCAGCCGTCGTTGCCGGAAAATCTGTGCAAAACGGTGTACTTCCACTTACCTTTCGGTTGGGGGGCGAGCTTGTAGATCACCCCGCAGCCCGAGGAGTTCCCACCGCCGTCGGTGGTGCCGTAGAGATTGCCGCTCCTGTCCATCACCACGCCAGCGTCGGGAAGCCATCCCTTGGCGCCCCCTTGGAACTCGTAAGGAGTCGACTCCGTCCAGCCGCCGCTCTTCGGCGTAAGCTTGTACACAACGCCTCCGTAGGCCCCGCCATTTTCCGTTGTTCCGTAGAGCGCGCCAGATCCATCCATGAACAGCGCCCCGGCCCCGGGCCATTGCCCGTCCTTGCCGTTGAAGCGAAAGAGGACAGTTTCCTTCCAACCGCCGCCAGCCAGCGGTGTCAGCTCATAGACGGTGCCGCAGCTTGCGCTGCCGCATTGGTTGCCGCCACCCAACGTTGTGCCATAGAGGTTTCCCGCGACATCGCTGATCAGACCGGCGAAGGGATCGGACCCGTCGCCCTTCTTGATCCCGAATTGGTGGAGCACTGCCTCGGTCCAGCCGCTGGATCCAGGCGACAATTCAAAGGCTACCGCGGCGGTCCCGTAGAGATTCCCAGCCGTATCCATGACCAAGCCTGCTTCCGGCGAGCCGCCGTCCTCGCACCCTGGCAGAGCACAGAAGCTGTAAAGCGTGGTCGCGGTCCAGCCGTCCGCTCCTGGTGTCAGCTCGAAGACTGTCCCCCGACTGTACGCGCCCCCCTCACTTGCAGTGCCGTAGAGATTACCGGAAGCGTCAACAATCACGCCACCTAGGGGGTCGCTGCCGTCGTCCGTGCCCTGAAAGCTGTGCAACACAGTTTCGGTCCACTTGCCATTTCGATGCCGAGATATCTGGAAGACGGTTCCGCAGCTATAAAGGCCGCATTTCCCAGTGCCGCCGCTGGCCGTTGTCCCGTACAGGTCGTCCCCTTTTCCAAAAATTACGCCGCCAGATGGGCCAGAACCGTCGCTCCCAATGAAGCTGTGAAGAACTTTGTATTTCGGGGCGCTCTCCGCAGTAACACAAAATCCTAGAGCGAGGGAAATGACCGTCAAGACTCGGCTTGCGCTTGCTCTGACATACGCCACGGCCATCCTCCTCTCGCCTTAGGACGTTCGCATTCTACTCTGGTCGAAGGACGGCTTTGTTCCTTCATTTGGCGAAAAATCGCGATAGCGCTCATTGAGGGGATTTGAGTGTAACGGCCTGTTTTCGACAGCGATGGCTATTGTGGATAGATCTGTCCCAGAAATGGAATACTTGAATTGTCCCGTGAATTCCTCGATGAGCTCCTAGCGCCTATGACCGCGCCCTTGCCGTCGTGACTACGGGGCCAGCTTCCACACCGTTCCGCAGCCGAACGTAGCGCAGCCGGGATCACCGCCCCCGTAGGCGCTCCCGTAGAGACGCCCCTTGGCGTCCTGGATCACTCCTGCGAAGGGGTATGCCCCGTCGGCGGTGCCTGTGAAGCTATACAGTACATTCTCGGTACCGGTCGGGCTGAGCTTGAACACCGCTCCCCAGTTGGAAGCGCCGCCCTGAGATGTGGTCCCGTAGATGTTCCCCGTGGCGTCCTCGATCAGACCTCCTGAGGGCCACGCCCCGTCGGCGCACGAGTTTCCTCCGGGACAGAAGGTGTACAGCACGGTTTCAGTGCCCGCTTTGCTCAGCTCGAAAACAACTCCACAGCCATTGCCTTGATAGCACCCTTGGGTGCCTCCCCAGAAGGTTGTTCCATAGAGATTTCCCCGAGCGTTCATAACGACTCCGGCCGAGGGGAACTCCCCGTCCGTGCAGCTTGGCTGGCTACAGAAGTTGTATAGCACGGTCTCCTTACCTGCCTTGGTCAGTTTGAACACGGTTCCTACTCCGCCAGCGCCGCCAAACTCCGTTGTCCCATATAGATTCCCCTTCGCGTCCCGAATCAAACCTGCCGCGGGTTGTGCCCCGTCCAAGTCGCTGTTACCCAAGCAGAAGGTGTAGAGGACCGTCTCCTTGCCTGTCTTGCTCACCCTGAACACCACTCCACACCCGCCGTTACGGACCCCGCCATCGAACGTGGTTCCGTAGAGGTTCCCCTTGTACTCGATCAATCCCCCTAAGGGGACCGCCCCATCCGAGCCGCCTGTGAACGCATGGAGCACGGTCTCCACGCCTGCCTTGCTCAGCTTGAATACCGTTCCGTTGGCGTAAGCACCGCCGCTGGCGGTGGTGCCGTATAGGTTCCCCTCGGAGTCCCGGATCACACCTGCGGCGGGGTTTGCCCCGTCGGTACCTCCTGCGAAGGTATAAAGGACGGTCTCCCTGCCGCCGGCGTCCAGTTTGAAGACCGTTCCACAGCCCTGAACTTGACCATGAGGGCCATAATAATTGCACGCTTCGTTGCCGCCACCCTCTGTGGTCCCGTAGAAATTCCCCTTGGAATCCAGGATCATGCTCGCTGACGGTAGGCTCCCGTCCGGACTCCCCCGGAAGCTGTGCAACAACGCGTAGGTCTGCGCTTGCGCCGATTGAGTTGAAACTGCAGCTAGGCCGAATACAACGGTCAATGTCAGAACGATGAGAGAAACCAAACCCGCCTTCTTGCCGTGCATGAAGGTTTCCTCCTTGGGCGAATCAAAATGCGGCCCGAGCGGCTGGGGAGTCCGCCCGCAGCGCGGATTATACCTCGGATTGCACCGCGTTCCCACGGAGAAGTGTCAGCAAACCCAAACTGACCTGTTGTTAAATCCCCATTACACTCATCGTGCCCCGGCCCGGGGGGTTGAGTGTAATGTGTTAACGACAGTTGACTTCCGGTTTGCCGGTCATTCGTCCGGAATCGTTGGCAGGGACGCAACTGGCTGTTGACGCCAATCGTCCGTTAATGCAAGCACCAGCGGTAAGGTGGAATTCGGGGAAAAGGTACAGCTACTGTCACTATTGCGGCAGCCCAACTTTACGTACGAGTTCGACAAACCGTGGGTCGGAACGGACAGGGTCGAGCCGGAAGTCGGTCTTCAGGCTCTCGATCTGGTAGTCGCGCTCTTCGTAGGCGGCGTTGAGCCAGCGAAAGACTTCGTCTTTTTCTCCCAACCCGGCGTAAAGGTCCGCAATGTCATACGCGGACGAATAACTCGCCTTCCGCTGTGCCTGCCGCACTTCGATGCCCCTGATCAGAGCGCCCTTCCATCCTCCGGCGTGAAAGCCTTGTTCGAGAGCGGAGGCGAATTCCACGTCCTTTGGGTCCCCACCCAGTTGACCGAGGAGTTTGTATTCTTCCACGACCTGCGGGTACATGCCTTTTCCCCAATAGGCTTGGATTAGACAAAAGTGTGCCTGGGCGAATGTCGGGTTCTCCGCGGCCAATTTCTGGCAGGCGGCAATAGCCTCGTCGAACTTTCGTCCCAGGGTCTGAACCAATCCCACGTTAGAGGTAATGATTGGCGACAAGGGATCAAGCTGGCGGGCGCGATCTGCCTCGGCCAGCGCCTCCTGCTCTCGGCCGCCAATCCACGCAAGGTCCTGTGCATACCATTGGTGGGCCGAGGCATCGTTCGGATCCAGCTGGAAAGCCTTCTTGTACTCCGCCTCTCCTCCGGCAAAATCCCAGTCGTACTCCATGATGTTGCCGCCCAGCACCGCATGCGGATGCGCCAGCGTAGGATCCAGATCCAGTGCCTTGCGCGCCGCCGCATTCGACTTGGGAACGACGTCGCTCGATTTCGCGCCATAGACCGGAAAGACGGTGTAAACATCGGCCAGACCCGAATACGCCAACGCGTAGCCGGGGTCCTTGGCGATAGCCTGGTTGAAATACGAGATCGCGGTCTCCAGGTCTGCGGCCGTTCGCTTGCTCCACGCGTAACGCCCCTTCAAATACAGCTCATAGGCTTCGGGATTCTGTGTTCCCTGCTTGGTGACCAGCTGTTTCTCGGAACTGCTCATGCCGGAGCGCAATTTCGCCGCCAGATCGCCGGCCATCTGCTGCTCTAGCACGATGATCTGCGTGCTCTTACCGCTGTAGTGCTGTCCCCAAAGCTCCGTGTTGTCGCGGACGTCGGTCAGTTCAGCGCCGACTTCCACGTTGTCGCCGTGCGGCGTTACGCGCCCGCTGACCAGGGCCGACACGCCCAGCTCGCTGCCGGCCTTCTGCGCGTCTACATCCTTTCCTTTGTAGCGAAAGACCGAGTTCCGTGACTTCACCTTCAGGTCGGGAACGTGCGTAAGGCTGGCAATTAGGGACTCCGTGATGCCATCGCTCAGGTAGTCAACGCTGGCATCCCCGTTGACGTTAGTAAAAGGTAGAACGGCAATCGATTCAATCTGCGCTGCCCTACCGGACCGCAGGTACCACGCGAAAGCAGCCACCAGCGTGACAACGGCAACGCCCGCCCCCCAAATCCGGGCCTTGTTGCGCTTCGCCTCGGGCACCGCCTGCACCGCGATTCTGCTCGATTCGCTTTGCCTCTTCAGACGCTTGAGGTCGGCCAGCAGGTCGGAGGCGTGCTGGTAGCGCGTGTCCTGATCTTTCTCCAACGCCTTGTCAATGATCCGTTCCAGCTCCGGGTGCACTTCCGGGTTGAGCCGTGCCACCTTCGCCGGTGCCCGGTTCAGGATGGACTCGAAGATAACTCCGGAAGTGTCGCCGCGAAACGGCAAGGTACCCGTCGCCATTTCATAGAGCACCACGCCAAACGAGAACAGATCCGTACGAGCGTCCAATTCTTTTCCTCGCACCTGTTCGGGGGACATGTATACGACCGTGCCCATTGCCGTGCCGGGACTGGTCAGCTGTGCGGGGCCGGCGGCGTCGGCCGTGGCTTCCAGCATCACCGCACTTTTAGGAATTCGCCCGCCTGAGGACGAAACCTTGGCCAGTCCGAAGTCGAGAATCTTGGCATGCCCCTGGGCCGTCACAAAAATGTTGGCCGGCTTGATGTCGCGGTGGATCACGCCCTTGGAGTGCGCCGCATTCAGCGCGTCGGCCATTTCGATGCCCAGTGCCAGCACCGTCTCGCTGTCCATCGGCTTGGCGCCAATGTGATGCTTCAGCGTCTCGCCGTCCAGAAACTCCATGGCGATGAACGACTGCTCACTGCTTTTGCCGATTTCGTAGATGGTGCAGATGTTGGGATGGTTGAGAGCCGATGCCGCGCGTGCCTCCCGCCGAAGCCGTTCAAGAGCCTGGGGGTCCTGCGACATTTCATCAGGGAGGAACTTGAGCGCGACGAAGCGGCCCAGCTCGATGTCCTCGGCTTTATAAACCACGCCCATCCCGCCGCCCCCCAGCTTCTCGACGATGCGGTAGTGCGAGATGGTCTGGCCGATCACTGGCGTGAATCTTACGTTTGTGGAGTGGGCAAGTCAATGAAGGCTCTGAGGTTGGCGGTCGCTCGGAATAGCTGTCGTAACATCGCCATTGCACCCATCGAGCAGCAGTCAAACCTCCTCACCTTTGTCGATGAGGACGCGCGAACCAAAGAAGTGAAGTTGAGAAAGAACGAAAAGCCACTTCCCTGATTTCCGGGCCGAACACTGTCTGGAATCAGGGAAGTGGCATTGTAAATCAATTGCGGCAGTCCCTCTACTGTACGGTCACGTTGACCGGAGCAGAGGGGATGCCGTTGGTGACAACCACCAGACTGCTGGCGCCTGTCTCCGCGTTTTTCGGAACATCGAAGTGGGTCGAGACAGTTTTCGCGCCCGTTGCGACGGCCATGGTGCTGGGATTGTGCGTCCGCGCATAAATCACATGCTTGGACGAGTTGTTGGTGATGCGCACCAGGGCATAGCTGCTATTCATCTGGGCATCGTCCCCGTAAGCTGCGCCATGCGTCAGGCCGTTAAACTGAGTGCCTGAGATCTTATAGGTATTGCCCCGAGTAACACTGGTCGGGGCGCTCGTAATAGCTGGCGCCCAGGAACTTTGGAACGTTCCTTTGGCGCTATATATTTCGGCATCGATGGTGGCGCCATCCGCCAAGGTGTAGAGGATCTGGCCGGTGGGTAGCACCAGCAGGCGGCCGAGGTAAGAAGTATTGATATTGCCCGTTTGCTTAGGTAAAGGGGCAGGGAGGAACTTGGTTCCGTCGAATTCATAGAAGGAGACGGGGGAATTGAAAACACCTGGGCTGGTCTCGCACAGAATGTTTCCATCCGGCAGCACCGCCGCAGGAGCATCCGCCATATCGTTCCCGTTGGGGAAATCGGGGCCAGTCGCCCACTTCCCCGTGCTCGGGTCAAAGATCGCAGTGTGTCCAGCGGCGCCGTTGCCGTTAGCTCCCATCGCAAAAACAGTACCTTCGGGCCGCAGCAAGGCTGGTCCGATTTCCTCTCCAGCGTTGATCGAAAGATCCACGATCGTGCTGCCGGCACTGCTCCAGACCTTTGTCTTGGGATCGAAGATTTCCGAGTTGGGCGTGTTCTGGGTGTCAACCAGCAGAACCTTGCCGCTGGGCAACAGCTCCATGCCTTCCTCCACGAAGCCATCCGCTTTGCCGGTGCCCTTTTGCGTCCAGGTCAAGGTCTTCGGCTTGAAGAAAGCGTTGATCTTCGTAGTAGAAAACCCACCCATTCCCATCATGAAAGTGCCGTTGGGCAAAACTACTGATGGCGAGTCGCCGATGGAGGACCAGCCGCTCGGAGGATTCACATTTGTCCACTGGTTCTTGACCGGGTCGTAAATCGCGCCGAGGTTAACCTCGCTGCCACCGCAGCAATTGTATTCGCCGCCCTCGACGATCACGCGGCCGTCGGGCAGCACTTGGGACGCGAAATACAGCGGTCCGTAATTCGACGGCATTGAGCCCAGCTGTGACCACGTCCCGTTGACATAGCTGCCCTTGTTATTGGGGGTCAGGCCCCACCAATTCGGGGACATGTACTGATGCACCATGACTGTCCCATCAGTCAGCAGTAAAGCGGTATCGGTTTGAAATGTGGGTGGATGCTTCAAGTTTTGCCACTTTTGCGCGTTGGCAATACCCGCCAAAGCCAGGCAAGCTACGAGTGTCAATCCTAGCATTTTCATAATTTTCTCCTCTTGCGCTCGTATCCTCAGAGGCGGGTAGGTATGCAGGAGCAAATAACACGTCGCCGCCACAGATGGGGATGGGTAAAGCGACCTTGTTTAAGTGAACAACGATTCGCCGCGAAACGTTAGCCTGCGCCGAGGCCAAAGTCAACGCCGGAATTGTAAAAAATGACGGGCCTGCTAAACGCTAAATCGTGAACCCCGCGCGTTTGGAGATAAGGAAATGTTGCCGACCCATTTTGCGACTACTAATTTACCGTCACCGAAACCGGAGCCGAAGGGATGCCATTGGTCACTACAACCAGACTGCTGGCGCCCGTCTCCGTAGCTGACGATACGGCGAAATTTAGTCGATTCCGAGGCGCTGCCGCTCTGCACGGCGAAGCTGCTCGGATTCGTCGTTCTCGCATAGAACACGCGTTCGCTCGAGTTGTTGATGAATACGCACTAGAGCTTAGTTGGTGGAGTCCTCGAAATCGTCGTCGTACGCAGCTCCTTTGACGCCTATGGGGTTGAACATGGTTTCTCCCCGTTCAAGCCGCGAATGAGGTTTATCGCCGGGCCCAGCGTAGTTGAATCGTCCGCACCATTGTTTATCTGCCGTTCTCCGGCAGTCAATGTGCGCAAATAGTTGCAGCTACGACCTTTGTGAGGCGGCGTGCCTGATCGCAGTTGTAACATCCCAATTGCACTCGTTGATCCCGGCTCTGGGGGATTTGAGTGTAACGGCCTGATTGCAACAGTTATCCCGGTGGGGTCTTTTTTGCGGGACGAAAGTCTCTTGGCCATCTCGCGCCTGAAGGGTAGGATGATTGGCGTCTGAGCGCGAGGGCGACTATGGAGAACGCAGCGGAGCGTCATCGGGGCGGGATTTCAGAGATATCCTTGCGAGCCGCGAGTGTCGCGTTGGCGGTTATGCTCGGGCTAGGCGTGGTTGCGATCCAATCGGCGCAAGCACAGACCTTAACCACCCTACACAACTTCACAGGGTCGCCGGATGGGGCAGGTCCCGTGGCAGGTTTGGTTGGGGATGCGAAGGGTGACTTCTATGGCACAACTGAGTATGGCGGGGATTTGAGCTGCGGAGATTATGGCTGCGGCATCGTGTTCAAGCTGGACGCAGCCGGCAAAGAGACCGTGCTGCACAGCTTCGCTGGGTCGGACGGCGCAAATCCCTCTGCCGGTTTGATTATTGACGCGAAGGGCAACCTTTACGGCACTACCGCGTATGGTGGCCTTGGTTGTCAGAGCCCAGGATGCGGCGTCGTGTTCAAGCTGGATACGAGTGGCAAGGAGACCGTGCTGCACAACTTCACGGGAAGACCGGACGGGGAATATCCTATTAGGGGTTTGGTCCGAGACACGGCGGGAAATCTCTACGGCACCACTCCGTATGGCGGCTCTTCTGGTTATGGAACGGTGTTCCGGGTGAGTAAGACTGGCGAGGAGACTGTGCTGCATAGCTTCACTGGAGCTCCATCAGACGGCGCAGTTCCCGAGGCAGGGCTGGTGCGAGATGCAAAGGGTGAGCTTTACGGTACGACTGACGAGGGCGGATCCTCTGGCTATGGCACGGTGTTCAAGCTGGATGCGACCGGCAAAGCAACTGTGCTGCACAGCTTCACGGGATCTCCATCAGATGGGGCATTCACTGAGGCAGGGCTGCTTCGGGATGCGAAAGGTAACCTTTACGGGATACCTCCTGGGGCGGCTTGTCTGGCGACGGAACAGTGTTCAAGCTGGATACGAGCGGCAAGGAGACCGTGTTGTACAGCTTCGCCGGGTCGGACGGGGCACAACCTATTAGAGGTTTGGTTATCGATGCGAAAGGTAACCTTTATGGCGATGCCGCGAACGGCGGCTCTTCTGGTTATGGAACGGTGTTCCGGGTGAGTAAGACTGGGAAGGTAACGACGCTTTACACCTTCTGCTCGCAAAATGGTTGCCCGGACGGATCGCGTCCCTTAGGTCTGCTCCGGCAGAAATCCGGCAACCTCTACGGCACCGCCTATGGCGGTGGCAGCGACGACTTCGGAACGGTGTGGAAGCTGACTCCGTAGTCACGATGGCAAGAACGCCATAGCAGCGAAACGCGTTGTGCCAAGCGAATCGCAGTTTGTCGATTACTCAGACAACTGTTGATAAATCGCGGTTACACTCAATGAAGGTCAAAACGTGCAATCGCCTGTCAGCGGAAGTTGACCGATTTTTCCGCGCGCCATCGCGGAATACTCGTGCCCACCGGCGTTACAATGGTGGCGTTCGGCGGGAGGGATGTATGAAGCCGTTGTCGCGGCCGTCCAGAACGCCTTCCAAGTTTTCCAATTCCTGTGGCTTTCTATTCGTTGCGTGTTTGTTCCTCTCTGGTGTATCCAACGCCGCGCCCTACATCACGCTCTCCAAGAAAACTGGACCTCCGACGAGTCAGATTCTAGTTTCCGGCCGTGGCTTCGAACCGAACGTGGGAGTGGACATTTATTTTGACACGAAGGACGAGGCGCTGATTGTCACCGACGCCAAGGGAGAGTTCCGGAACGCCAGAGCCTACGCGCCTCGCAGTGCGCGTCCTGGCCAGCATTGGGTGACGGCTCTAGAGCGCAACAACGACAAGGGTGCCCAGAAGCCATTCTTGGTGCAGACCAACTGGCGTAACTTCCGCTTCAGTCCTGCACGTGAAGGCGCAAACCCGTATGAAAACGTCCTCGATCCGCACACGATTGATGGCCTGGTGGTCAGATGGACCTATGACACGAAGAACTCGTTTACATGGGGTTCGCCAGACGTAGTTGATGGGACGGCCTACGTCTCAACTGGGTTTGGCTTATTCGCGTTGGATGCGAAGACGGGGGTTTTGCGCTGGAAGTTTCCCATGCCGGGCTCGGACCTCCTCACATCGAACCCGGCGATAGCAAATGGCATGGTGTACGTCGGCACCCAAGACCTGGGAGTCTACGCGATCGACACCGAGACCGGCAAGCTGGTATGGAAGAGTAACTGCGACGGAGCCTTTTGCGAGGTGTCGGGCGCCCCTGCAGTCGTCAATGGCGTGGTCTACTTCGATAATGCATCGCAGGACCGCGAGCATGACGGTCTGTATGCCGTGGACGCAAAGACCGGCAAAGGGTTGTGGTTTTTCAACCCTAACTGTCAGTTTTGTCCTTCTTCCTCCTCGCCCGCAGTTGCCAATGGCGTGGTCTACTTCGGAGGAGGTGACTATCAAATCTATGCCATAGACGCCAGGACCGGGACCAAACTGTGGAGTTACGCCACCAACTTCTATGTAGAATCGTCGGCTGCGGTGGCGAATGGCGTGGTTTACATCGGCTCTGATGACAAGAACCTGTACGCGCTGAATGCCAGTACGGGGAACAAACTATGGAGCTATGCCACGGGTGGCCAGATCGATTCTTCGCCTGCGGTGGCGAACGGAGTTGTTTACATCACGTCCTATGACCAGAGTCTCTACGCGCTGAACGCGTACACTGGCGCTCTAGTCTGGAGCTATCCGATCGGGGCTTACTATCTGTCCAATGCCAGTGTCGCGAATGGCGTCGTCTATGTCGGCACGGGCGACCTCCAGCCTCCAAGCGGCGGCGTTTACGCCTTCAATGCAGCAACCGGAGCGCTGCTCTGGAGCTACGCCGCCAGTAGTTATGTGTTTCCCGACCCGACCATTGTGAACGGGATGGTATATTTCGACACTTACCAAGACGGCATTATCTACGGGTTTGCCCTCGCAGATAAGGCCGATGCGGAGCAGGAAGCGGTCTCCGGTCGTCCTGAATTCAAGGCCCTCCGCCCGGACTTGCGCCTGAAGCTGTCCAGGAATCCGAACACCGTGCGCCGTTGAGAAGCCCTGCCGCGGACGCCTCGGCAAGTTGGCGCTGGGAAGGAAGTAACCCACTGGTAGAACAGTCACTTGTCCAAGCCGCAACGGCTCAATGAGCGAAAAATCTCGAATACGCTCATTGATCTTTGAAGGGATTTGAGCGCTATGGCCTGCTTTCGTCAGTTGAAAAGTCGCTGAGGCGATTGACTCCCGGCGCGAGGCGACGGATAATGAACCTCCTTCGGAGGAGACCCTTATGCAACGTCCTCCCCGACCTCGCAATGCAGCTGATTTCGCTACTCTGAACTGGCCCCTGTTCGAGCTAACTTTTTTGAGGAAAATCGCTATGGCTTCCCCCAAAGCAGCGTTTCCAAGCGCTTTAATTGTACTTTGTCTTGCCAGTTCGCTGGCGTACGGCCGAACGCCAAACGGCAACCAGACGTTCCGCTTTAGCTATGGCATTTCGTCTGACAATCGGCTCAGCATCTCGGCAGTGGACGAAACGAATGGCCAGTTGCGCAGCTTCGGCTACGTGCTGGCTCAGGGTACTGGTGCTTCAGCCCTGGCGGTCGATCCGCAGGGCCGTTTCGTGTACGTCGCCAACCACGACTCCAGTAACGTGGCGGCCTTCAGAATCAATCCTCAGACAGGATGGCTGACCTCGGCGGGACGCAATGTGCGTGCCGGTCGCGACCCGATTTCGGTAGCGGAAGATCCCAATGGCCGCTTCCTGTACGTGGCCAATCAAGGTTCCAGCGATGTTTCCACATTCAAGATTAATCAGCATACCGGGGTTTTGACCCGCGTCGGTGGGAACGTCAAGGCCGGCACGACTCCTGCTGCTGTGGTCGTCGATCCCTCAGGCCGATTCGTTTACGTAGCCAACCAAGTTTCGAACGACGTTTCGGCCTACGTGATTAACCAGCGTACGGGAGCCCTCAGGCGGAACGGCGGCAATGTGGCTGCGGGCAGCGGCCCCAGCGCAGCTGTGATTGTTCCTTCCGGCGCCTTTCTTTATGTCACCAATGCAACGTCAAATAATGTTTCACAGTACGCCATCAACAGCTCGAACGGACAATTGGGCATGATCGGGGACAATGCGCCCACCGGGGCCAATCCGGTTTCCATCGCAGCCGACCCTTCCGGACAGTTTGTTTACGTGGCAGACTCGGTGTCCAATGATGTATTCAGCTACGCAATTGATCCGGCGACGGGCCAACTCGCCGAGACCGGCAGCGCCGCAGGAGGCACGAGTCCTCACTGGTTGACTGTCGATCCCTCCGGTCTGTACGTGTTTCTGACCAATCTTGGTTCGGGAGATGTTTATGTTTTTGACATTAGCGTTTCGAACGGAGGCGTACTGAATTTTAATAACGGATTCAACACTGGTGGGCTAAATGAATATGTTCTGACACAGAACAACGTGCAAGTCGTGTTCAACCCAGGGTTTGTTTACGCCCCCAACAGTGGAGACAACACGATTTCTGGCTATAGCATCGACCCAAATAAAGGACTGCTTACGTCTCTCGGCACGGCTACGCCTACAGGAAGCGTCCCAAACGCTTTAGCTGCCGATCCCCTTAGCCGCTTCCTCTATGCAGCGAATGCAGGGTCGAACGACGTTTCCGCATATACGATCAATTCGACAACCGGACAACTGACTTCGGTCGGACCCAATGTGGCTGCAGGAAGTAATCCCTTCGAAATCGTGGTCGATCCTTCCGGCCGCTTCGTCTACGTGTCGAATTTTTATTCCAACGATATCTCTGTCTATCGCATAAACACCAAGACTGGCGTGTTGACCTCCGTGGAATCGAACGTCGGAGCGGGGACAGCGCCTGCATGGCTAGGTGTTGGCCCATCGGGTCGTTTCTTGTACGTGGCAAACGGAAACTCCAATGACGTATATGTGTATGCGATCGATGCCAAGACGGGTGGGCTGACCTTTCAAACGTCGGTTGAGGAAGCCCCCGCCCCCAGCCCCCTATGCATATTAAACTCCGGGCGATATGCCTACATCGCAACATTTGACGCGAACCTGAATGGATCAATCTGGCAATACGCGATCGACGGAAAGACCGGATGGCTGACTTTTGTGAGCAGCACCCCGGCAGTAAACGACTACTTCTTCAATGGCATGTCTTGTGACCCGCAAAACCGGTTCATCGATGCGACTTTGTTCCAAGAGTTCGGCAGCCCGCCCGGGGTGGTGCTTCCTTTCGATGTCGATTTCCACACAGGAGTGCTGAGTCAGGTGGGCTCAGGACTGCCTACAGATGGGGCTTTGTCGGCGATCGATATTTCAGGCTCGTTCCTTTACCTCACGGATGTGACCAACAACACAGTCGACGAATTCAGCGTCGATCAGACAACTGGGGCGTTGACTGCGCTGGGGTCTGTGCCAGCTGGCTCGAACCCACAAGGGATTGTTACCGTGGGCTACTGGTATTGACGCGGACATCGGGACGTACGGGGGCGGACACCTTGTCCGCTCCTTGTGTCGCGGCTCCTGAAACGTGTCGAGCCTGACTCGAGACGAATCCAGGAAGGGCATCCTTCATGGCACAACGCATTGACCTGGCCAGCCAATTCTCAAAGAGCGTAATCGCGATAACAGAAGTTGCCCGCGCAAATTGGTGGGCGGCCTGCCATCTCCTCGAACGACCGTTTCTTTTTCCACAGTATCAACGGTTGACCCTCGGAACTTCGTATGGGATACTGCCCGCCATTCCACAAGGAGGATGCCATGAAGCAATCTCCCGCCGGGCCCCGCAAGCACGCCAATCTTTCAAAATCACTGAACCAACAGCTCAACTCCTATGCCATGGTTGCGACCGCCGCGGGAGTGGGCATGCTGGCCTTGTCCCAAACTGCCGCGGCAAAAATTATCTACACCGGCGCGCACGTCGTGCTCGGCGAGCGCAGCAATGCGCATTACCTTCTGGACCTGAACCACGACGGAATTAAAGATTTCAAACTCACCCATTTCTTCTCGAACACCGGTAGGTACTTCGGCTCGTCGATGAGGATCGAAGATTACAAGAATCACGCTAACCGGATTGTCACCAGTTCTTCACCTGAGTTCGACGATGCCATCGCCTTGCCTGCGGGCGTCAAGGTTGGGCCTTCGGCCCGTTTTCTGAGTTTTGCTAATGTGGCACGGGCCGCCGGCACCAATCCTTCCGGTTCAGTGTTCTTTTTTATGGGTCAATGGGCAAACAGCGGCAATGGCCTGAAGAACCGCTACCTCGGATTGAGATTTATCATCCAAGGCCAAGCGCACTTCGGCTGGGCCCGCCTTAGTGTGTCGAAATATCCGTTTGCAGCTACCCTCACTGGCTACGCCTACGAAACCATCCCGAACAAGCCGATCATCACGGGCAAGACCGATGTACCGGACGTGATGGGTGTCCAGCCAGGAACCCTCGGCCATCTCGCGGCAGGGGCTTCTGCGATTCCAACTTCGCGATCCGGGAGGTAGCAACCCGCTGGTAGAACACCACTACCACCGCTAGCAGCCGTAACTATTGATAAATCCCAATTACGCTTATTGAGCAGCGCGGCCAATTCTCAAAACGTGTAATCGCAACAACACAGACCACGATACCGGCGGCACTGAGCAGATACGCCAGCGATAGATTGCTTTCGGGACGCATGACGCTGCTACTGGGCTCTTGCCATCGTGCCTACGGGGTCAGCTTGAATACCACTCCCGAGCCGGAAGGCCCAAGTCTGATGGCCGTGCCGTAAAGGTTTCCCTTCGCATCCCGGATCATGACGGCGTAGGGATTTTGCCCGTCTGTTGAGGGGTCAAAGCTATGCAGTATGGTATACCTGCCGGCGCTATCCAGCTCGAACGCTGTGCCCGAGCCGTACACGCCGCCGTTGAGAGTCGTGCCGTAGAGGTTGCCCTTGGGGTCCCGGACCAAACCTCCAGTGGGATTGGATCCATCCCCTCCGGTCCCGGTGAAGCTATGGAGCACCGTGTACTTGCCCGTCTTACTCAGCTGGAAGATCGTGCCGAAGGAGTAAGCGCCGCCGCCTGCCGTCGTGCCGGCGAGGTTGTCCACCGGCGGGACCAAACCCGCCTCGGGATATTCCCCGTCCGTTCCCCCGGTGAAGCTATAGAGCACGGTCTCCTTGCCGGTCTTATCCATCATGAAGACGGTTCCGAAGCCGTGGGAGCCGCCGTATTCCGTCGTGCCGTAGAGCAGGTTGCCCTTCTGGAGCAAGCCCGCGTAGGGATACGCGCCGTCCCCCCCGGTCCCGGTGAAGCTATGCAGCACGGTCTCCTTACCGCTCTTATCCAGCTTGAACACCGTTCCAAGGTTGGAAGCTCCACCCGCGTAGGTGATGCCGTACAGGCCCTGTGCGTCCTGCACCGTTCCTGTCAGGGGAACCCGTCCGTCAGTCCCGGTGAAGTTGTAGAGCACGGTCTCTTTTCCGGTCTTATCCACCTTGAACACCGTACCGCAGCCGGAGGGATTGCCGCCATTCTGGCATCCTCCAGTGCCGCCGAAGGCGGTGGTCCCATAGAGGTTGCCGCCCGCCGCATACCCCAAACCTCCAAGAGGATTGGCGCCGTCGCCCGGGGGCCCGGTGAAGCTGTAAAGCACGGTCTCCTTGCCGGTCTTATCCACCTTGAAGACAACACCACAACCCTCGGGGCATGCCGCGGAGCCGCCGTAGCCAGTGGTGCCGTAGAGGTTGCCCTTGGCGTCCGGAACCAAGTCGCCGTAGGACCATCCCCCGTCCGACCCGCCCGAAAACGCGTAGAGCACCTTGAAAGTCTGCGCTTGCGCAGACCGGATGTCGACGAGCGTGGGCACAACCAGGATCGCCAGGGCCAGCGCAATACTAGCGGCTCGCGTACCTGGAGATTGCACTGTGCTTCTCATGCAGTCCTCCCTCGGCCTCCTGGCTGCAAACCGGGAAGCTGTTACGGTTAGGAATCCGAAAACTCCGGCGAGAAGTGCTCCTAGAAGACTTCGTGGTTTCGTGCTTGGCATAGATACCTCCTCGGAATGCGACGAACATTCGCGCGATTTCACTCATCGACCTACCCAGCCAATTCTTGAAACGTGTAATCTGGTTACGCCAGTTGATTTCGCCAGTTGAAAAACCGCCAATTCGCGAAGCGGCGAGGCGAGCCTCAGGTCGCACATGGCTCTCCAGGAAATCTGGCTTAAGCATTGGCTTCGCCGCTGACGTTGGGCGTTGGGACGTCAAGGGAATCCTGGCTCACAGAATTTCGTGGGCGTACCCATCGGAACACTCCCTCTTTGAATAACCTCAGGATCGTTCGGCGGTTCTCGATAAGGACCCGCAGCCACGACGACTTCTTCAGCATCGGGAAATAGATTCCGCGAAAACAAAGACGCGCCAGGAAAATATTGACACGATCACCCACATGCTCATCGTCCAGCGCCGCAACTGCCTGAGCCAGCGCCTCCGGGCTGTAGGAGTGAGCCCAGCCGTAGTTCAGTTCGGCATGGGCTTCTTCGATCGTCATCCTCAGCGGAGTGTGCGCCATTGTGAACGGAACGAAATCCTTCCAGTGCCGAGGGCGCGTGAGTCGTCCGGCGGCTTCCAGCCGCTTGTACAAAGGCGTTGCGGGTAACGGCGTGAGTAGTCCAAAGATTGGCAGCCCCGGAGGCCATGTGCGGACCTGCTGCAAGGTGCGTTCGGCGACTCCCAGAGTGTCGTTATCCATGCCGAAGATGAAAGAGGTGATCGCATAAATATTGCGTTTTGCCAGACGCTCAAGTACGGCGGCATACTCGCCGGGCTTATTGAATCCTTTGTTCACGTCCTTCAGATTTACCGGATCGACAGACTCCATGCCGATAAAGATCCACTTGCCTCCGGAGGCAGCGATTAAATCAACCAGTTCTTCATCGCGCAGCAGATTGGCGCTGATCTGCGCCACCCAAAAGACTTGGGCTTTCGCCGCGATGATGTCACGCAGCAGTGACTTGGTGCGCTTTACATTGATGGCGAAGTTGTCGTCGATGAAGAAAACCGCGATCTGGCCTTCCTCTTCACGGGCGCGGGCTTTCAGCAGGAGCAATTCGTGGACGACGCTTTCATTCGTCCGAAACCGAATGGAGTCGCCGAAGAATCCGGTGACCGTGCAGAACTCGCAGCCGTAAGGACAGCCTCGTCCCGATTCGACCGGGACGATGCGAAATGTTCCCCAGCCTTCCCGGAGATTCTTGAGCAAGGGGTGCATCAGTTTGGGAACGAGATTGAACTGGCGGAGATCAAGCTTGTCCCATGGAATCGCGGGATAGGGATTCAGGGAAGGTTT
>Ga0210406_10002343_pt1 | contig 21796 bp, 24 predicted proteins | sample IncBWC30MmetaG_FD_155454 | JGI IMG/M metagenome (GOLD analysis project Ga0210406, IMG submission 155454) | Forest soil microbial communities from Barre Woods Harvard Forest LTER site, Petersham, Massachusetts, United States - Inc-BW-C-30-M | ecosystem: Environmental > Terrestrial > Soil >...
GAAGGCCTTCGGCGCCTCGCCCCGATAGTCATCCGGAATTCCGATGACGCTCACTTCCTCGACCGACGGGTGCTGATAGATGGCTTCCTCGATGTTGCGCGGATAGACGTTGAAGCCGCCGCACAGCAGCATGTCCTTGGTCCGGTCGACGATGAAAACGAAGCCGTCCTCGTCCATATAGCCGACGTCGCCGGTGCGAAAGAACCCGTCCGCCGTCATTGCGTTCGCGGTCTCTTCCGGCTTTTTCCAGTAAGCCTTCATGACGTTCGGGCCCTTGACGCAGATTTCGCCGCGCTCGCCGAGCTTAACCTCGCGGTCCGGGTTGGCGACGTCGATGAACTTCATCTCCGTGCCAGGATAAGGAAGGCCGCAGGAGCCGCGACGTCTTGCCCCTTCGCGCGGGTTGAAGGTTCCAGCCGGCGCCGTCTCCGTCATGCCCCAGCCTTCGTTCAATTGGCAGCCGATAATGCTTTCGAACCGTTCCTGCACGGCGACCGGCAGCGGGGCGCCGCCCGAACCGCACAGGCGCAGCGACGAAAAATCGAGCTTTTCGAGGCCGGGCACGCTGAGAAGGGCGACATGCATTGTCGGCACGCCCATGTAGACGGTGATCTTCTTTTCGACGATGTCCTTGACCGCCGCCGCGGGATCGAAGCGCGGATGAAGGACGAGCTCCGTGCCTAACTTGAAGCCGAGCAGCATGACGACGGTGAGCGAATAGATATGGAAGAGCGGCAGGATGCATAAGACCCGCTCCTCGCCGACGCGCAGCCCCTGTTCGCCGCGCGTCATCACTTCCGTATAGAGGGAACAGGCTGCGGTGAGATTGGCGTGCGTCAGCATCGCGCCTTTGGGCGAGCCCGTGGTGCCGCCGGTATATTGGATGACGGCCAGTTCGTCCGTGAGCGCGCCGAGCGGGTGGATCTGATAGCGGCCGTCGTTGTCGATGAGATTGCGGAACGCGATATGGCGCTCGTCGTGCTTGACGTCGGCCAGCATGCCTGCAGCCGTCATCTGCGCTTTCACCGGCTCGGGCGCGGGCGTCATCTCGGCGAATTCGCCGATGATCAGCGTTTTGAGGCGCGTCGAGGCTAGCAGCTTCTCGGCGTGCGGATAGAGCGCAGCGAGGTCGAGACTGACAAGGATGTCGGTCTCGCTGTCTTCGATCTTCAATCGGAGCGTCGGCAGCGCGTCCAGGGGCGAATAGTTGACGACTGCGCCGCCTGCCCTCAGCACGCCGAAAAAGGCGATCACATAGTGCGGCGTGTTGGGAAGGAAGAGACCGACATGCACGCCCGGTCCGACGCCGAGCTTCTGGAAGCCGGCGGCCGCGCGGTTCGCGAGCGCGTCGAGTTCCGCGTAGGTCGTGCGCTTGTTCATGAAGTCGAGCGCTGGCCGCGGGCCGAAGCGCTCCGCGGCTTTCTCCAGCACGCTTTGTACGGGCGAGAGCTCGATCGGCGCGTTCTGGCGCACCTGTGAGGGATAGGACTTTACCCACGGATGAACCGACATCGCTTGGCCTCGCGCTTCCTCTAGTTCTTTTGGTCCGGCGGCGGTCGCCGGCGGCGGATTAAACCTCAGTTGCCGCGTTCTCAGGCAACCGTCAAGCGCAGGGGAGGGGGAACGATCGTTGCACGCCGAGGCTGAGCAGCGCAGGATAGGAGGCCCTCACCCCAACCCTCTCCCAAAGGGAGAGGGGGCGCGGCGGCGCCGAGAGTCCCTTCTCCCTCGGGGAGAAGGTGGCCGGCGCGAGCTGGCCGGATGAGGGCCTGCGGCGCGGTTCTGCTTATCGTCTGGTCAGGTGAGGAGGTTTGTGCGATGGCGAACGGAAGCAAGCGTCCTGTATGCGCGGTGGTCGGCGTCGGCCCGGGCAATGGCGAGGCGCTCGCCAGGCGTTTCGCCGCGGACGGATACGCCATCGCGCTGATGGCGCGACGCACGGAGCTTACGGCCAAGCTCGCCGGCGAACTGCCAAGCGCCAAGCCTTACGCGTGCGATGTGACTGAGGCGGCGTCAGTCGAAGCGGCGTTCGCGGCTACGCGCTCCGATCTCGGGGACGTGGACGCGCTCATCTATAACGCCGGCTCCGGCGTCTGGGGCCATGTCGAGGAGGTCAAGGCGGAGGATCTCGAGCGCTCGTGGCGCGTCAACACGCTCGGCCTCTTTCTTGCCGGCCAACAGGCGATTCCCGCCATGCGCCGTAAGGGTGGGGGCGCGATCATCGTCGTCGGCGCGACCGCCTCGCGGCGTGGCGCGGCCGGCGCCGCGGCCTTCGCTCAAAGCAAGATGGCGCAGCGCGCGCTCGCCGAGTCGATGGCGCGCCATCTCTGGCCTGCGGGGATCCATGTCGCCCTGATCGTCGTCGACGGCGCCGTCGGCGGGCCCGTGACACGCGCGCGGGTCGGCGACCGTCCGGACGATTTTTACATCAATCCAGCAGGCGTCGCTGCGATCGCCGCCGACCTCGTCAAACAAGATCGTTCAGCCTGGAGCTTCGAGGTCGAAGCGCGGCCATTCAAAGAAAAGTGGTGAGCGCCCAGAGCAGATTGCGTTTGGGGGCGCGGCCAATTGTAGCCGCGCTCGGCTCGAGCGCGAGACGCGGTCCATAGGGCGTTCGTAAGAACGCCCGTCTATCGACGGGCTAACGACCGCGTCTACTTCTCCGCGCTGAGACCGAACACTGCGAACAATTCGTCCGGATCGCTCCAGAGTCTGCTCACCCGCCAGCCGGACCGTTGCGCCGAATGGGCGAAGCCCGCGACGTCGAACTTGCGGCAAGTCTCCGTATGGATGCTCTCGCCTTGTGCGAAGGCGAAGCTGCGGCCAGCCACCGAAACCACCTGAGCCTTGCGGCTCACGATGTGCATCTCGATTGCGGACTCGCGCTCGTTCCATCGGGCTTCGTGGGCGAACGCATCGAGGGCAAAATCGCCGTCAAGTTCGCGATTGATGCGGACCAGAAGATTGAGATTGAAGTCAGCGGTCACGCCTCGCTTGTCATCGTAAGCCGCGATCAAGGTCTGGATGTCCTTGCGCAGGTCGACGCCGATAATCGCCTTGCCGCTCGATCCCACATGCTCGCGCATTCGACGCAGAAGAGCGCAGGCGTCCGAAGGCAGGAGATTGCCGAGCGTGCTCCCAGGAAAAAACGCCGCGCGCGGACGAGCGGGGACATCGGCCGGAATGTCAAAGTCGGCCGTGAAATCGGTGATGATCGGCCGCGTCGGGAGATCGGGAAACCGATCCCGAAACCGCTCCACCGTCTCGGCGAGAAAATCTGCCGCGATGTCGATCGGCGCGTACATGCGCGGCGCATGAAGGGCATCGATGAGGATTTCGGACTTGATCGCGGCTCCCGCGCCGTATTCCAGCAACACGATTCCTTCGCCACAGAGCGCCGCCATCTCCTCGGCGTGGCGGCGAAGAATCGCCGTCTCTGTCCGGGTCAAATAATATTCGTCGAGGCGCGTGATCTCCTCGAACAGCTCCGAGCCGCGCTGGTCGTAGAGCCATCGGCTGGGCAGCGTCTTTTGTCTGTGCGAGAGACCAGCGAGCACATCCGCTCGAAACGCCTCGTGCTGGCTGAGTTTCGATTCGACGAGGTCGAGCATTAGACATCTCCCGCCAGCCGCAGCCCCGAGAACTGCCATCGCGCATCGGGGGGAAAGAAATTGCGGTAACTCGGCCGCATGTGATCGACCGGAGTCGCGCACGAGCCGCCGCGCAAGATGAACTGTCCGGACATGAACTTGCCGTTGTATTCGCCGACTGCGCCTTCCGCCGGCTTGAAGCGGGGGTAGGGCGCGAAGGCGCTGCGCGTCCACTCCCACACATCGCCGTAGATCTGACGCAAGCCTGGCTGCCCCGCTCGGGCTGCGGCAGGGCGCAATCGTCCTGAGTCAACGAAGTTTCCGCGTAGCGGCTCGCCAAGCGCGGCGTGCTCCCACTCGAACTCGGTCGGCAATCTTCGTTGAGCCCAGGTCGCGAACGCGTCGGCCTCGTAGTAGCTCACATGCGTGACCGGCGCGTCAGGATCGACAGGCTGCGCGCCGCGCAGCGTCATCGACCAATAGCCGTCCTCGCGCTCTTCCCAATACAGCGGCGCCGCCCAGCCTTCCGACTGCACGGTCGCCCATCCAGCAGAAAGCCAGAGCAGGGGCGTCCGATAGCCGCCATCGGCTATGAACGCCATCCACTCCGCATTGGTGACGAGCCGGTTCGCGAGTTCATAAGGTTCGAGCAGCACGCGATGGCGCGGCCCCTCGCAGTCGAAGCCAAAGTCTTGGCCGTCGTGTCCGACCTCCACCACGCCGCCATCGAATTTGCGGTACGCAGGCGGCGCGCTGTCCGTCTTGCCGACTGCAATGGGGCCAGGATCCTTGTAGGCCGGACGCTGAGGGTTCTGCGCGAACAGGTGCAAAATGTCTGTGAGCAACAATTCCTGATGCTGCTGTTCGTGATTGCAGCCGAGTTCGATCAACGCGGCGACAGCAGGGGCAAGATCATCCTGCATGAGCGACGCCATCGCCCGGTCGACATGGTCACGATAGGCGATGATCGTCTCGAGTGCGGGGCGTGTGATCATGCCGCGTCGCGGACGCGGCTGACGGGCGCCAATGCTCTCGTAATAAGAGTTGAAGAGAAAATTAAACTGAGGATCGAACGCGCGGTAGCCGGGAAGATTCGGTTCGAGAATCATTCTCTCGAAAAACCATGTGGTGTGCGCAAGATGCCACTTAGCGGGACTTGCGTCGGGCATCGACTGCACGGTCGCGTCGGCGTCAGATAGAGGCACGCCGAGGTGGGCGCTCGCTTCGCGAACCGATTGATAAAGCGTGCTGAGGTCGGGGTTTCGCTCCGGGGCGCCGTGGGGCTTCGAGACACGCATGCGATTCTCGTCCTTGTTTAAGGGGCGCCGTCTGCACACCGGAGCGCCGCATATGGGAAGCTCATCGGCATTAGCGAGGGCGGGAGATGGAATAATTATTATTCCCGTTGCGAATGAGCGGATTCAGCGCCACTGGCCTAAATCCGGCCCGCAATGCGCCACAAATGCGACACGCAGCGCCCACCACACGGTTTCATCTGCATGACGGCGCCCTCCCGATGCTAAGCCGGAACTCAAACTCGCAAGCTCTACGATTGTTCCCTTGGCCCGGGCGCGGGCGCTTTGCCTGACCGCGTCACACGGGACCGTTGCACTTCGAGTTTGAGGTTGAAGCCGGTCACTCAGAAAAAAACTAGCGTGGGCACCGCCGCGCGGGCAATTGATCTTAGGTATTGGAAAATCGTGCTCGCCGAGTGATCTCGCCCACGGGTGAAGCGGAGCGGAAATCGACATCAAACCGCTGGCCGAGCCGTCACGGATTGAACGCGATCCGGCTAGCCATGTGAAACTCACCGCTCGTCGATCCGCTCGCAAAAGCGGATCAGATTCCCGAACGAGTCGATCGCGCCTGTCTCCAGCGTGCCCCAGGGCGTCTTTTCGAGACCAGGCCGCATGAAGCGATAATTCTTCGCGCTGATTTCGCGATGGAATTCCTCGACGCCGCGCATCATCACGCGCAGCCGCGCGCCAGGAGAGCCATCACCGTGGTGCTCGCTTGAGTGCAGGATGAGGTCGCCGCGCGACACTTGCCGGTAGAGCGGCGCGTTGTCGTCGAAGCGGTGATCCCAATCGACCTTGAAGCCGAGAAAGCCCTGATAGAACTCGTCGGCCTTGGCGACGTCGAAGATGCGCAAGATCGGAACGACGCTCATGAATTGAATGGTCGTCGGGGTCCCTCCCGTACATGCCCGATAAATTATAGCGCTGTTTGGGTTGTTCCGGGTGCAGCCAATGAGCGCCTATCAGGCTATGAAGGGGACCGGGCCAGTTTTACCCACGAAAAGAAAAAGCAGCAGCCGGCGCCTTAAGCGGCTCTTCGGCTAGGCGAAGGTCCGCGGTTGCTCGCGAGCGATGCGCGGCGTGCTTGTTCGGACCTCAAAGCGCTCCGCATCGAGCGGCGCGGACCAGCGCCGCAGGCCACTCGCGTCGACCAGAAGCGATCTCCCTCAGCATGCGGTCGCGCAGGAGCGCCGCGTCGCGCGGGACCAGGTGGGCAAGGGCGACAAGCTTCTTCGCGAGGAACTCTTTTTCGCTTCTGGCTTCGTCGGCCAGGTTGAGAATCTTGCAGACGTCTTCGAGCGCCGTTGACATCGCCTGGATGTCCTGCGGCCCAAACACGCTGTCTCTTGGAAATGGAACGATGGTCATGGGCGTTCTCACAGCGCGCGCAGGCAAGAACGAGAGTGGCTCCTTCGTGCCGGAACCGCCGCGAGCGCATCCCCGATCGCCAGCGATGAGTGCACTACCCGCCCGCGGTCATCCTCCCACCACCAGCGATCGTGTATTTTGCGCCTTTTGAATCGCTTGGCCAGCCTGAACTCGGTCCGACAAGACGATGATCGGAAGCAAAGAGCCCCGCGCATGGGGACTCTGCGCGGGGCAAAGCGTGCTCATGTGGTGGGCGATGGGCGCGCAATGGTCCATCGTTGCGCCTTTTGGATCGTCTGGCGAGCCGGAAGTCGGTCCGAATCCGTACAAAGCTGGCAATTGCGCTGTTGGGGGCGTACCATAGGGGCATCATCGACCGAGGCTCGAGCCTGCAGGCGTCGATGGCTGAGAGAGAATAGCGCTCCCGCCTGAACGGTGAGGAAGCGCGCGATGCCCCGCAGCAGCAACAAATTGCTCGAATCCCTTTCGACCGACGACTTCGATTTGCTTGAGCCGCACCTCGAATCCGTGACCCTTGGCTTACGAAAGTCTCTCGAAAGACCTAACAGGCGGATCGAGGCCGCGTATTTCCCTGAGGCGGGATTCGCATCCGTTGTCGCCGTTCAATCCAAGGGCAAGCAGGTCGAGGTGGGATTGATTGGCCGCGAGGGCATGACGGGCTTGCCGATCGTGTTCGGCAATCACCGCTCGCCTCATGCGACCTATATTCAGGCGCCCGGGACCGGCAAATGCATGCCAGCCACCGAACTGCGCAAGGCATTCCAGACCAGCCCCTCGCTTCGCGACTCGTTGTTGAAGTTCGTGCAGGCATTTGGCGTTCAAACGACACACACCGCAGTCAGCAACGCGCAGTCCAGGTTGGATGTGCGCTTGGCGCGTTGGCTCTTGATGGCGCACGATCGGATAGGAGAGGATACGCTGTCGCTCACACACGAGTTTTTGTCGCTGATGCTTGGCGTCCGCCGGCCCGGGGTGACCGAAGCTCTGCATGCCCTCCGAAAACAAGAACTGATTTCGTATGCCCGTGGGCAGATCACCGTGAAGAATCGCAAGGGACTGGAGCGCGCGGCAGGCAAAGCCTATGGCGTTCCCGAGGCCGAATATCGTCGACTGATCGGGTGAAGCGCCGGCGGGCTGGCGAATGGCCTCGGGCGCCGACGGCTGAGAGATGGGCTACTCCCGCTGAAAAAGAGCAGCGACGCGACCTTTGACTTGCGTGAAACGACAAACTCGGGCAGCTTACTTGAGCCGCTGGAGATCATCCGAAGAAATCCCCGGACGGCGTCTGCGTAAATAGCTGCGATTTCGCAGTATCCGATAAATATCGTCACCAGGGGGTGAAACGCCATGACTTCCTTCAAGCGCTTTTGCACGTCCAAACTGCCCCGTCGCCGGCTCTTGTCGTCGACATGCCTTGCGGTCGGTATGTTGGCTCTCGCCGCTGCGGCGCCGACCGGCGTCGCCAACGCGGCGGGCGCGCAGCCGTGGATCACCACATGGGCCGCGACGCCCGCGCCCCGCTGGGCCGAGGAATTGCCGGCGCCGTTCAATCTCCCTGAGGTGATCGAGGGTCAGACGGTCCGGCAGATCGCCCGCATCAGCGTTGGCGGCGATCAGCTGCGCATCGTGCTCTCGAACGAGTTCGGGACCCGGCCGGTCACCATCGGGAACACGACCGTCGCATTGTCGGCGGGCGGCGACGCCGTCGATCCGGCGACCATCAAGCCGGTGACGTTTGGCGGGAGCGCCACCGCCGTCATTCCGCCCGGGGCGCCGCTGGTGAGCGATCCGGTCGATATCTCCGTCAAGCCCTTGTCGAGCGTCGCGGTCAGCTTCTACCTGCCAAAGAAGACGGGCGTCACCTCCGTCCATTGGGACGGCGCGCAAACGACCTATATCTCTGCGACCGGCGACAAGACGAAAGACGCGGACTTCAAGCCTGACAGCACGGACAAGTCTCGGCTGTTCCTGAGCCGCATCCTGACGACCGCGAAGCCCGACTCGAACGCGATCGTGTTCTTCGGCGATTCCATCACCGACGGCGCCTGCTCGACCGTCGACAAGAACAACCGCTGGCCCGATCATATCGCCGAGCGGCTGCAAGCCGAAGGCCACCCGGATGTGGCGGTCGTCAACGAAGCCTATTCCGGCGATCGCGTGCTGACAAATGGAATGGGCACGAATGCGCTGAGCCGCTTCGACATGTCGGTGCTTAGCCATCCGCGCGTTTCGACGGTGGTGATGATGATGGGCATCAACGACATCGGCTGGCCGGGCAAGGACTCGCAGACGCCGAGCGATCCTGAGCCGACGGCGGAGGATGTGATCGCCGGATATAAGCAAATCATCCAGCGCGCTCACGATCACGGCATCCGCTTCGTGGGCGTGACGCTCACCCCCTTCGTCGACACGTTCGAAGGCCTGCCGACATCCGGCTATTATACGCCCGAGAAGGAGAAGATCCGCGAAGCGGTCAACGACTGGATTCGCGCCAACAAGACATCCGATGGGCTCATCGACTTCGACAAATTGCTGGAAGACCCCAACAATCCGAAGCACCTCAATCCGGCTTACGATTGCGGCGATCACCTTCATCCGAACGACACTGGCTATCAGGCGATGGCCAAGGCGGTCGATTTGACCGTGCTCGTCCCGAAGGACTAGCGACAGGCCCAAGCCCGCCCCGAAGACGGGTCTTTGGGGCGGGCGCGGTCGTCATTGGGGGGAGCGTTAGGGCGACTCGCAGTCAGTCAACGCCTTTCACCTGTCATGCCCGCGAACGCGGGCATCCAGTCAGTGACTGACGACCGCTAGTTTCCCGCTTGCGCGGGAATGACAACGCCGCCCGCCAGCATCATCGCCCATGTCGAGGGTTCGGGCACCGGGATCGGTGGCGCGGGAAACTCGCTGATCCCCACCACCTGACCTGCGGCCTAGAGACGCTGGTTTGCACGCGCGGGCCGAACTTCCCGATTTCACGGCTAGAGTCGCGCCTCATGTGCTCAGCTTGTGGAAATCGAAGGGTGACGGTGGTGTTTGAGCCGCCGAGCAATGCGCAGGTGGGTTCCCGCGCGACAGAATGACCGGAGTCGGACCCTAAGGGAACGGGGGTTGTGGGACGCCAGACGCCAAGTGACAAAAAGGCGATCCTTAAAGACGAATAAAGGCGGGGGGTCGTGTGTTTACGGCAATATTCAAAGAATGACTAGGGCTTTTTGCCGTAAGCTGGCTATCTAACGGAGGAATCACGCGATGAAAAAGGTTTCAGGTCTAAGCGTGTTACTGCTTGCCGGCGCCTTTGTCATGTCGCCTACAGCAAATGCCGCGACGGTGCTCACCGCTAAGAATGGCATGACGGTATACGTCTTCGACAAAGACGCAGGCGGCGCCCCTGCATGCTACGATGCCTGCAGCAAGCAATGGCCACCATATCTTGCCAAGAGCGATGGAAAGATGGAAGAGGGTTGGGCAACCGTTAAGCGGAAAGATGGGCGGCTGCAATCAACCTATGACGGCAAGCCGCTCTACTTCTATTCTGGCGACAAGACGAAGGGCGACAAAACTGGCGACGGCATCGGCGGCGTTTGGCATATCGTCAGCGAATAATCGTACTCCGTCCGAACGCTCGTTTCTAACCCAAGGGTTCGCAATCCACTGCGGGCATTGAGTTCTAGTGGTTCAAACCTAACGTTGGCGGGACTTCATTAATGAATTACAATTGCCAATCGGCGTTTTGGAGGCGCGTTAAATTTCGCAAATAAAAATCGTTGACGCCTTGGCAACAGTTGGAATTGTTCGGCAAAGCGCAAGATCGGTACAGCTGTGGCGATAATGCGAGAGGCGGCCCATCAGTATTCTGTGGGTTCGAGTCGAAAACAATCGATGTTAAATTTAATGTTAACGTGTCATCTCGGCTTTCTTCGCCTCCAAAGACTATCGCGATCTCCGAATGCACGCATTCGTGACCCACTCGGATCTTGCGGGTCAGCAATGCCGACCTATCTGAAAGTCATCAGGGGGCGTTCCCGCGGCGCTGCGGCGTCGCTCAGCATGAAAGGGAGGTCGTCATGACTGTTGGCGTTCTTCGAGTTTCGGCTATTGCGCTCAGCGCGGCCGCTTTTGTGTTATCGTCGCCGGTTCCTGCCGCAAATGCGGCGACCGTCGTTCACCATTACGGGCACGCTGCTCACCCGCGGGTCTCACACGGCTTGCACGGGTATGTCGCACATGGCCACGCAGGCCGTCGGTATGTCGCGCGTAACCACGTGGGCCATCACCACTACGTTTGGCGAAACGGACACCGCTACGTTTACGGCTATGGCTACAATCCCGGCGCGGCCGTCGCGGCCGGAGTGATCGGCGGCGTCGCCGCCGGCTATCCGTACTGCGACAACTACTATGGGTCGTATTATGGCTCCTGCGACGACTATAGTTACGGCTACCCCTATCCGTATTACGACTATGGCTACGGGTTTGGTGGTCCGGTCTTCGTCGGAGTCGGCCGCTTCCATCACCGCTTTGACCACGGCTTCGACCACGGCTTCCACCGTGGCTTCGCCTTCCATGGGGGCGGGGCTCATTTCGGCGGCGGAAACTTCGGCCACGCGGGCGGCTTCACCGGCGGCCAGTTCGGCGGCGGTCATTTCGCCGGCGGAAACTTCGGCCACATGGGCGGCTTCGGCGGCGGCCAGTTCGGTGGCGGTCATTTCGCCGGCTTCGGCGGCGGCTTTGGCGGCGGGCACATGGGCGGCTTTGGCGGCGGCCACTTCGGCGGCGGCGGCGGGCACTTCCATTAGCTTACCCCTTGCCCTGACGGCCCGCTTCGGGCGGCCCTTTGGCCGCCCGATTTCATTTGCCGAGACCGGCGCCCGCCGCCATTGGGTTGAAACAGGTAAAATCAAGGTCCACAGTCCGAGGACGAGCGGCGGAGTAAGGAGAAGGGCTGATGGCCGCAATGTTGTGCTCGCCTAGGTTGGCGCCCCGATTCCTCTACTTGAACGGCCATTCGACGAGGTTATGAAGGATCAGCCCGCCGTCGATCTGCAGCAGCCGGCCTCCCTCGTCGATTCGCCCGAGCAGGATCGGCGAGAAGCCCAGTTGTTCGGCCAGGATCTTGACCTCATTCGCCGCGGCGTCGTCGTTGCTGGAGATGAAAACGACGCGCCGCCCGCCATTCTGCGATGGGTCTCGCGCCAGAACCGCGGCGGGCAAATGGTTGAACGCCTTCACCCACCGCAGCGCCCGGCAATGCCGCCGCCACGATGTCCGAGGACAGGCGGCCGGCCAGAAATTCGGGGCGAACATCATAGGCGTTGGTCGCGTCGATGACGATCTTGCCGCGCCATTGATCTTTGGCGCCCCCGAATGTTTCGACGGCGGAGAAAGGCAGCGCGAGGAAGATGGTGTCGGCCTGGACGGCATCCTTGATCGTCCTTGCACTTATCGCGCCGCCGAGTTCCTGGACGAGCGGCGCCAGCGTGTCAGCGCCCCTTCGGTTGGCGATCGTGACATTGACGCCGGCGCGGCTGAACTGGCGCGCCAGGGCGGCGCCGATATTTCCTGAGCCGATGATGGAATAGGTCATGACAGAGTTTCTCCTGATTGACAGTCATTACCGTCGTCAAGCGGGATGGCGCTGGGCCACGCAGCGCCGGGCTCACATCTGCGCGTAGCCTCCGTCCACCAGCAGCTCTATCCCCGTCACGAACGCGCTCTCGTCGGACGCGAGATAGAGCGCGGCCGCCGCGATGTCGTCCGCCTCGCCGTTCCTTCCCAGCGGGGTGTCGAGGGCCGTCCGCTCGAAATAGGCGTCGTTCTCTTCCTGCGACAGTCCGGCGGTCTTGCCGATCGCCGTGTTAATGTGCCCGGGACCGAGCGCGTTCACGCGGATGCGGCGGTCCTTCAGATCCGTGGTGAGGGTCCGCGCGAGGGAGCGGATCGCCGCCTTGTGGCCGAGTAGACGCTGAACGCGGGGAAACCCTTCGTCGCCGCCAAGGACGAAGTGAGGATGACCGAGGCGCCGTCGCGGAGGACTGGCAACAGCGTCTGCACCGTGAAGAACGTGCCCTTCAGGTTGGTCGCGACGGTCCGGTCGAATGCGTCCTCGGTCACTTCGGCGAACGGGGCGAATGTGGCGATACCCGCGTTGGCGAACAGCACGTCTGCCTGACCGTAGGAAGTGGCGACGTGGTCGCGGAGTGCGGCGAGATCCGCGCTCCTCGTGATGTCGGCGCCGATCGGGTCGAGGCGCTGTCCTCCCCCCTTCGCCGCTCGCCGGACCTCGTCCTCGCGCCGGTCAACCATCACGACGGTCGCTCCTTCTACAGCAAAGCGCTTCGAGGTCGCGAGGCCGAGGCCGCTCGCCGCGCCGGTGACGATGGTTATCCGCCCTTCCAGTCTGCCCATGTGATCGTATCCTTCTCGTTCGTCCGGGACCGGCGGCCTCACCTGGGGGCGCGGCGGGCGGCGCCGTCGGGGCGGCCGACCGGCTCGGTCCTTCGCAAAGAAACTTCCGCGGGGGCGTCGGTCCTGAGAGACCGGCGCCGTCTGTTCGGATGACCGCCGTCAGACATTGCTGACGCCGCCGTCGACGACCATGTCGGAGCCGGTCATGAACGAGCTCTCGTCGGAGGCGAGGAACAGGGCCGCCGCCGCCAGCTCATCGGGACGCCCGAGTCTCTTGATGGGCGTGTAGTTGGCGTAGCCCTGACGGATCGCGGCGGCCTCCTCGGGCGTGGTCGCCTGGGAGTCCATTATCGGCGTGTCGACGGGGCCCGGGCTCAGGAGGTTCGCGCGGATGCCGCTGTCCTTGAATTCGGCCGCCCAGGTCCGGACGTACGAACGTACAGCCGCCTTGGTGGCCGCATAGGTCGAGTGGTTCGCCAGGCCCATGGTATGCATGGCCGATGACACGAGGATGATCGATCCCCCGCTGCCCATCAGAGGCAGCATCTTCTGCACGAGGAACAGAGGCCCCTTGGCCATCAGGTTGAACGTGCGGTCGTAGTGCTCCTCGGTGATTTCGCGCAGCGGCGCCTGCTCGGTGATGCCGGCGTTGGACACGACCACGTCCACCTTGCCCTTCGCGCTAGGGACGGCGTCGGCGACGCGGTCGAGGTCCGCAAGCTTGGACGCGTCCGCCTGGATGGCGGTGGCGTTGGCGCCGATGAGCTTCACCGCCTTGTCGAGCGCTTCCCGGCGCCGACCGAAGATGAACACGTGGGCGCCCTCCTTCACGAACCGCTGGGCGATGGCGAGCCCGATGCCACTGTTGCCGCCGCTGATGACGGCGACCTTGCCTGCCAATCTCGACATGATGCTTCCTTCAGTTTGCATTCCCGGCTCGCGAGCCTCTGGCCTTCCTTCTCTCGGTTGCGAATCTTGGGTATGCAAAATCAATCGATAATCCCGCGGAGCCCCATAAGATTAATTCCGCAGGAGAATGGGATGGACCGCTTCAGCGAATTGAACGCCTTCATCGCCGTGGTTGAGGCCGGCGGATTTTCGGCGGCGGCGCGCCGGCGCGGCGAAGGGCAGCCCGCCATCAGCAAGGCCATCGGCGCGCTCGAGAAACGTCTGGGCGTCGCCTTGTTCAATCGGAGCACGCGCAGCGTGACGCTCACCGATCAGGGCAGCGCTATTACGACCGCGCGAAGCCGCTGGTCGACGAGATGGATGACGTTGATAACGAAATGACCAACAGCACGCTCAGCGTCACGGGTCCGGTCCGGATCAGCGTGGCGTCAACCTTCGGGCGCCTGCATATCCTGCCCCTTATTCCCGAGCTGTTATCGCTCTATCCCGGTCTTGAGGTCGATCTCGTTCTATCGGATTTCGTGCGCGACATGGTGGAGGATCGGATCGATCTCGCGATCCGGCTGGGTCCCGTCGATGAAGGCGACGCCGTCGCCAGGCGCGTGGCTGGGACGCCCTTGGTTTGCGTCGGGTCTCGCCGCTACTTCGAGCGACGCGGCACGCCAAAAACTCCCGCCGACCTTGTCGATCACAACTGCCTGATTTACAGCGGCCTGCGCGAGTCGGCGAACTGGCCTTTTGTCGGGCCTAACGGGCCCTTCAGCGTTTCCGTTCGCGGAAATCTCTCATCCAATAGCATCGAGACGATCCGAACCGGCATTCTGGCCGGCCTTGGAATCGGCTTCTTCGCCAAGTCTCGCTGGCCGATGAACTCGCGCATCCCGACGTCACCACGATTCTCGATGATTTCGTGAAGGGCGTAAGAGACGTGAGCCTTGTCTGGCCCAAACGCCGGTTTGTGCCGACACGCGTGCGGCGCGTGACCGATTTCTTCGCTCACGCCATCCCGCAGCGCCTTTAGGGCGCGGGCTCAAAGGGGCAATTGGGCTGGCGAAGGTCAGGCGACCTTGCGCGCGAAAGTTGCGCGGCCGGCCTTAGCTCGACGATAGCCGGCTAGCCCCAAGCCTGCGAAACCCGGCAGCATCATCGCCCAGGTCGAGGGTTCGGGGACGACGGATTCATCGCTAACCCCCACCACCCTCCCGGCGTCATTGATGGCGGACCCACCGCTATCCATGGAGCCCGGCAGGCCTCCCAGGTTGATGACGCTCCCGCCGCTCCACTCGGTGGCGTAAGTGACGTCGTCGACAACGCTGAATCCGACCACCTGTCCGGCGTCGTTGATGCCCTCGGCTTCGCTAAGACTAGAGCCCGGCAGACCCCCCAAGTCGATCACGCGGCCTCCGCTCCACTCTGCGGCGTGACCGCCGCTCTCTCCCACCGCCACCCCAGCATCGTTGATGCTGGCGGCGACGCTGCCGGTGGAGCCGGGCAGGTCTTCTAGCGTGATGAGGCTGTCGCCGCTCCACTCAAGGGCGTAATCCCTACCGCCGACAACGCTTACCCCACGACCTGCCCCGAATCGTTGATGCCGTCGGCGACGCTGGACACGGCGCCCGGCAGGCCTCCGAGCTTGATGACATCGCCACCGCTCCACTCGACGGCGTATTGCGTCGCGCCGACAAAACTTCTTCCCACCGCCTGACCGGGATCGTTGATGTCGGTGGCGGCGCTAAAGACGGATCCCGGCAGGCCTCCGAGGTTGAGGACGCGGCCACCGCTCCACTCTGTTGCTTGAGGCTCACCGTCGGCGGCGTAGCTCGTTCCTACCACCTGCCCAGTGTTGTTGATGCTGCTGGCGACGCTGTCGACAGAGCCTGGGAGTCATCCCAGATTGATAATCCGCCCGCCGCTCCACTCGACGGCGTACTCAAAGCCGGCGCCCGCGCTTGATCCCACCGCCTGCCCGAAATCGTTGATGCCGTTGGCAATGCTATCCGTGGCGCCCGGCAGGCCTCCCAGGTTGACGGGGCCGCCGCCGCTCCACTGGACGGCGTATTGGGCACGCGCCGAGCCGGGCGTCTCGCCCAGCAGACAGACTGCGGTGAAGAATGAGAGACCGAACGACTTCCAGCGCGACATGAGCCTTCCTCAATATGGCAACGGCGCCGAAGTTCGCGCGCTCAACCGACTGCGGAGGCATCCCTAGCGAAAGTTGCGTCGCCAGCTTTGGCTCGGCGATAGCCGGCGAAGGCCAAGCCGGCGAAGCCCGCCAGCATCATCGCCCAGGTTGAGGATTCGGGAACCACGAACGGAAACCCGGTGCTCTCTCCCACTACCTGCCCGGAGTAATTTATCCCGTAAACAAAGCTCCTTGAGGAGCCTGGCAGGAGTCCCAGATCGATGACGCTATCGCCGCTCCACTCTGTAGCGATGCTGGAGCCGTCGAGATCGTAGTAGGTGTCTCCCGCCGCTTGCCCGGCGTCGTTGATGGCGCTGCCAACGCTGCCAAGTGCGCCGGGCAGGTTTCCCAGGTTGACGACGCTGCCGTTGCTCCATTCGGTGGCCCCTCCAGGGCCGGAGCCCACCACCTGTCCGAGGTCGTTGATGCCAGAGGCACTGCCCGGTCCCAGGTTGATGACGGTCCCGCCATTCCATTCGGTGGCGTACGCAACCCCACCGACGACGCTGTCCCCCACTACCTGCCCGGCGCTGTTGATGCCGGAAGCGGAGCTACTCGTGAAGCCCGGCAAGCCTTCCAAGTTGATGATGCTGCCGTTGCTCCACTCGACCGCATATTGGACCCCACCGACAATGCTGTATCCCACCGCCTCGCCGGTGTCGTTGATTCCGTAGGCTGCACTATTCAGGGAGCCCGGCAGGCCCCCCAGGTCGATGACGCTGCCGCCGCTCCACTCTGTGGCGGAAACGCCGCCCATGGCGCCGTTGCTTTCTCCCACCACTTGCCCGACGTCGTTGATAGCGTTGGCACCCCCCAATCCCAGATTTATGACCTTGCCGCCACTCCACTCGGTGGCGGAAATGGCAAGGTTGGAATAGCTGATCCCCACTGCCTGTCCGGCGTTGTTGATGCCACCGGCAATGCTTTGCGAGTAGCCCGGCAGCGCTCCCAGGTTGATGATTTCGCCGCCGCTCCACTCTGTGGCGCAGCCTTGGAGATAGCATCCGGTAGTCTCTGAAGCAGTGGCCTCACCCAGCAGACATACGACGGCGAAAGTGGCGAGTCCGAACGACTTCCAGTACGACATCGGCAATCCCCCAGGAGCGACGGGCGTAGAAGTCGACGCCCCGAAACCGACCCTGCGACGCGGCGATCGCCTAGTCTAACCCCGCTTCGGCGTCACCTTATCGCATCTCTGTGATGGTTTTAATCTTTCCTACGCCCGCAACGACACGATTGCGTGAATGGCTGGTCAGAATCCGTGGCGGATCGAGAGAGGACAGGCGACAGCCCAGGACCGAATGCGGGTCTGGTGAACCGACAACGGAAAACCGTCATGGCCGGGCTTGAACTGGTCAACCCCGGCAATGACGGCCCAAGCTAGCCGCAGAGGCTGACCAATAACCACCCCAATCGACTCCACAATCTCTTGCTAAAATCTGAATGTTGTGCTACATCTTTCCCGCTGACAGGATCTGGTCCAAATCGTTGAAGGGCAGCGCGTTCGCTACAACTTGGCGCAACCTGACTCGGCGGCGGGGAATTTTTTTATTTGAATTCGCTGTAACCCGTTGAAAAGCCTCGAATCGGCCAAAGGAATCCAAGGCAATGCAAGCCAATTTCCTTGGATTTATTTGGTTTTTCTTGCTTTTATTTGGAGGAAACTCGCGTGTCGGTTGCATTCGAGGGTCGCGCGGGGGCCGGCTTGGGCCGTGGCGACGGCTCGCTCAGGACGGTCCGCAGCCTAAAAGCGCCGGCAGTTCGGCCAGCGTCCGGATCTCGAAGTCGGGGCTGCCCGGCAGGCGCTCGCGGCGCTGGCCGTAGCGGTTGCACCAGACGACCCGCATGCCGAAATCCGACGCCCCATGCGCGTCCCAGGCGTTGGAGGATTGGAACGAAATCGCGCTCGCCGGGAGATGGAGCGAGTCGAGCGCGTATTGATAGACGTCGGGGTGGGTCTTGAAGGCGCGGACCGCGTCAGCCGAGAGGACCGCGTCGAACATCGCCTCGAGCCCCGAGCGCTTGACCAGCGCCTCGAGCATCATGGGCGAGCCGTTGGAGAGAATGGCGGTTTTGAACCCGGCCTCGCGGAGGCCAGCGAGCACGGCGGGAACCTCGGGGAACGGCTCGAGGCCGAGATAGAGATCCATCAGGCGCTCGCGTAAGCGAGGGCTCTGAAGGTCCAGGCTCTCCAGCGCGAAGTCGAGCGCGTCGCCGGTGACCTGCCAGAAATCGGCATAGCGGTCCTCGAGCGTGAGCAGCCAGGCGTACTGGAGCTGCTTGTCGCGCCAGAGCGCGGTCAGCGCGGCGCGGCGATCCTCCGGCACGTCGGCGCAGCGCGCCGCCGCGGAGGCGAAGTCGAACAGGGTTCCGTAGGCGTCGAAGACGCAGGCCTGAACGCCGTCAAGGGCGCGGGTCAACGAGGCTCCAGCGTCTTCGCGAGCTGGTTCTCCAGCATCGCGATCCGCCGCCGCAACGTCTCGCTTTCGACTTGGGCATAGGCGATCTCGGCGTCGCGGGCGAGGCTGCCGAGGAGGTGGCGCTCGCTCGAGTCGAGATCGGTTCCGATCTCGTGGCCGCCATAGAGGACAAGCGCGTAGCAGCGACGCGCGTTGCCGACCGGAACGACGAGAACCGGCCGCTCGAGGTCGTCCGGAAGCTCGGCAGCGGAGGCGGGAGCGCCGTCGACCGAATCGGGGGTGTAGGGCTTTCTGTCGAACCGTGCGGAGAGCAGGGGATGGTTGCTGGTGAGCGCATCGGCGTGGTCGGCGTCCCAGCCGGTGCTGAGGCTTCGGGTGAACAAGCCGTCCTGCTCGCGAAACAGGGCCGCGGACGCCAGGCGCAGCGTATTCACCGGCTCCTTCACCAAGAGCTGCTCGATCTCGTCGACGCTGCCGGAATTCTGAATGGTTTCGCCCACGTCGGCCAGATGGCGCTCGACTCGGATGAATTTGCGGTCGAACAATCGGTTCATGAGCTCGGTCGCAAGCTCGTGTCCGCGCGCGATGAGATAAACCAGACCGGAGGCGACCACGACCCAGGCCCAGTCGGGCATGTGGATGTATTCGTCGATCACTTCGATCTGCTTGTGGAGGAAGAGGGCCGGCACGCTGAGCAGAAGGCCGAAGGCGGTCGCCCGGCGAAGCGGGATCCATACGTTGACCACGGACCGCCGCCGCACCGCCTCGACGACGAACAGGCAGAGGATCCCGTTCACGAGGGAAAGGGCGCCGGCTGCTTCTCCCGGCGCCTGACCTTCGCCGAGGAGGTGGCCGAACAACGAGGTTTCCTGAGAGAGCTGGGCGAGCAAATAGGCCGGAAGCCCGATCAGACAGCCCCAGATCACCCAGCGGATGCGCTGATAGTCGCGGGGCGAGAGGTCCCGTCGACGTCCGATCAGGATCACGAGCGCGCCGACGCTGACCGCAAAGCCGATCAACAGCATGCCCCGCGCCCAGATTTCGGCCGGATACCCGAACACGGTCGCCATGCTGGCGAGCGCCACGCCCAGGAACACAATCGCCAGAGCGGGCAGGGCGCGCTCGATCGCCCGCCATCGTCCTTCGGCTCGATCGACCGGCGCCCTCAGCGCAAACATCAGGAGCCCGGTATAGGCGGCGGCCTGCATCACGAGGAAAATGACGTTCTGCGCCAGAAGCGCTCGAGGCCAAAGCTGGAGCCAGGCCCAGAACTGAAACGCCTGACCGGGGTTAAACTGGATCACGTAAATGAAGAAACCCCAGGTCATGAGGCCTGGACGCGTCCACACCAGCCAGGCCGCGCCGAGCACAACCAAGATTCCGGCGATCGTGTCGAGCACAATGACGACGTCGAGCAGGCGATTGGTGGGCCGCGGCTCGGCGGTGAGCTTGACTTCGCGCCCCGAGTGTTCTGTCGCCGAAGCAACGACAAGCGTCGCCTCGCATCCCGCCGTGACGTAGGTCACGCCGCCCCATTGCGACAGCAGACTGGCGCACACGATGGTGTCGACGGGCGCGCAGCGCATCGCGGCAAGATCGAGCCGATCTCCCGCGCGCAGGCCTGCTCGCCAAGCTGGCGAATCGTGCTCAGCTTCGAACGGCCCCTGAACGTCGTAAATCCGTCCGTCACCGTCCATCGCGAGACCGAACGAGCCCAAGGGGCGGACGACCCGGAGCAAGTCAGGGACGATCATCGCGAGCGCATAGACCGTCAAAAGCAAGAGGGCGACGCGGCTGAAAAGGCTCGCGCCCTTCCGGTCACTCATCAGCCGATGCTCCGCGGGGCAAGACGAGGGACCTCCTTCAATGGCGCCGGGAAACGAGGCTATCCGCGACGCAGGTCTTTGTACATAAGCCGCGTCGCGTCGTAGCGTTCCTCAAAGGCGTTGCGCGCGTAATGCGGAATCGCGCCGGCAAGGCTATAACCCAGCGAGCGATAGAGCGCCTCGGCTGCGTCGCCCGCAGTGTCGAGCGTCAGGAGCCATCGGCCCTCTCTGGCCGCGTGTCGTTCGATCTCCTGCATCAGCGCCCGAGCGACGCCGGCGCGGCGAAAGGCCGGATCGACCAGGACCTTGGAAACCTCGGCGTGATGGCGCTTGCTCGGCATCGAGTCGAGATCGAGCTGCGCGGTGCCGGCGATATCGCCGCCAAGGGTCGCGATGAGGACGAGCTTCGAGCCGGCCGCGTGCGGCGCGGCGACCCTCTCCAGCCAGTAAGCGCGCGCTTCGCTCTGACCGAACGGCACGACAAAGCCGACGCTCGCGCCCTCGTGCACGCAAGCCTGCAGGATTTGGGCGAGCCGTTCGACGGTTTTGGCAAGCGCGGCGGGGTCAATCGCGGCGACATTTATCGTCTGGGCTTCCACGATCTCACCGGAGAACGAGAATGTAGCGCGCCGCGCGTGGCCCAGTCGCAACGAAACGGCTCGGGCCCATGAGCTTGAAGCGAAGGCAGTCGCCGGCGTGCAGACGATGGACAGTTTTCTCGATGGTCAGCTCCAGAGCGCCGTCCATGAGAAAGAGATGATGTTCGAGACCCAGACGCGGCGGAAGCGGATAGTCGATGCGCGCGCCGACCGGCAATTCGCAGGACAGAAGCTCGCAGTCGAAGCCGACCGCCGGCGGCGAGACCAACCGGCGGCGGAACCCGGTGGCCGGATCGACCCATTCCCGCTGTTCGCTCCGCCTGACAAGCGCCGGCGCGTCGCCCTCGATGTCGGCAAGCAGGCGCGAGACGGTTGTGCGATGCGCTCCGGCAAGTCGCCCCAGGACGGACGCCGTCGGGCTCACTTCGCCGTTTTCGATCCGCGACAGGGAGGCGCGACTGACTCCACTCAGGGCGGAAAGTTCATCGAGCGACCAGCTCCGCGCTCGCCGCAACGCGCGCAGGCGTTCGGCGAGGCGCATGTCGGCGGCGTCGCACGTTTGGGCCGCGTGTTCCATATCTGGAAAATACTCTCGCAGATGAGAACGTCAAGCTGGAGCCCGGACGGCCGAATTGCCTGTGAGGCCGTTCTCTTGCAAACTCCAACCTCCCCACAACGGAATGGATCGATGCCGCCGCCGCACCACGCCTCCATTCCGGCCTGGGCCTGGGGCGTTCCCTTGCTCGCGAGCGCTCTTGTGGCGCTGAAAATGTTCCATATCGTCCCCTCCGACGATCCATACGTGCTTGTTCTCGCCGGTCTCTTCCTCGCCGCCACGGTGTTCGCCGCCGTCCATCACGCCGAAGTGCTTGCGCTCAAGCTTGGCGAGCCTTTTGGCTCGATCCTTCTCGCTGTCGCGGTGACGGTGATCGAAGCCGGGCTCATTGTCTCGATCATGCTTGCCGGCGCCGAGGGCAGCGAGCGCGTCGCTCGGGACACGGTGTTTGCGGCGGTGATGATCGTTCTCAATGGCGCTGTCTGACTCTGACTCGTCCTTGTAACTTGGTTTGCGCGTCTTCTGATAGGATTGAGGGCGCGGTAGCGGAGGGGACGCCGGCTCGTCCTCGGGCGTTGGAGCCCGTCCCTCAGCCTGGTCGCCCCTCCGTTTGTCCGTCGAC
>Ga0210406_10002344_pt1 | contig 21794 bp, 19 predicted proteins | sample IncBWC30MmetaG_FD_155454 | JGI IMG/M metagenome (GOLD analysis project Ga0210406, IMG submission 155454) | Forest soil microbial communities from Barre Woods Harvard Forest LTER site, Petersham, Massachusetts, United States - Inc-BW-C-30-M | ecosystem: Environmental > Terrestrial > Soil >...
CGCGGTCATTGTCGAGGTTGAGCGTTTGCCAGTGCAGCATTTTGCCATCGGGACGCGCGCGTGATCCGGGAGTCGGCCCATGAAACGCGACGCCTGCTTTGCGCCATCGCTCGGCCACAGCTGCAATGTCCGAGGTATGCGCCGCCCAATCGACCAGCGTTGGTGCGGCGAGCTGCTTCAGCATCGCAGGCAACTCGGCCCGCACCTTGGGAACTTCGGGCTGTGCTGGATCGGGCGCGATCACTTCGAAATAATGCAAATGCCCCAATGACAGCAGGGCATTGCGTGTGCCGCGTCCCGGATGTACCCCGCCCATCGCGGGACGCACACCAGTGTGCTGTTCTACGAAAGCAATGCCCTGGTCGAGATCACTGCAGCCTAGCAGAAGATGATCGAGCATGGTAGGGACCTTTTCGGAGGACCATAGGATCTGCGGCATCGCTGCGACACCGCCGGTGATGATAAAAAAGTGCCGCCGAGAGATCATTCCTGGGCTCCGGTCGACGCGAATTTACGGGTCATTCTATATCGCGCCGGAGCCTGCGGGTACGCGCACTGTCTGCTACCCTCTACAACGATGCCCGACGGATACACCGACCTGCCGCCCGGAAAGATGGCAGCCGTGGTGACCTACCTCGAGATGCGCACGCCGCCTCCTGAGACGACGACCCCCACAATGTCAGAGTTCGCAGCGAGGCAGGTCTCGCAGCCTAATCTCGGCTGGTACCGCCGGCTGTATCGCGAAATCGGAGAACCCTGGTTGTGGTTCAGCCGCGTGCGTATGTCCGACGACGAACTCCGCGCCATCCTCCACGACCCGGCTGTCGACGTCTTCGCGTTGTCGCACGAGGGGATGGATCAAGGCCTGCTGGAGTTCGATCGCCGCCGCGTTCCTGACATTGAGATTTCGTTTTTTGGCGTGACCCAGAAGCTGATCGGGAAGGGTGCCGGACGCGCTCTTCTGCAGCACTGTCTCCCATTAGCATGGAAACACAAGCCGGAGCGAGTGTGGCTACATACCTGCACGTCCGACCATCCGGGGGCGCTGGGGTTCTATGTCAAGGCAGGATTCGTGCCTTACAAGCGCGCTATCGAGATCTCCGACGATCCGCGCGTCACAGGAGAGATGTCGCGCACCGCGGCTCCTCACATCCCCATTGTGTAAGCGAGCTACGGTTTCACGTACACCACTCCGCCCTTCATGACGAAGTTGACCTTTTCGAGTTGCTGGATGTCGCTCATCGGATCGCTCGGAACGGCCACGATGTCGGCATACTTGCCCGCTTCCACCGAGCCGATCTTGTCCTGCATTCCGAGCAATTCCGCGGCCGTTATGGTTGCCGAGCGTAGCGCCTGAGCCGGAGTCATCCCGTACTTCACCATGACCGAAAACTCCTTGGCGGGGTTGATCTTCCAGTCGAAACCGCCGGCATCGGTGCCGAAGGCGATTCTTACTCCAGCCTTGAGCGCCCGATGAAACGTGTCCTCGTGGATCTTGATCATATCGATCCACACCTTTGCGCCCTGAGCGGCACGGCCTTCGGCAACATACTCGCCGACGAACAACGTGGGAACGTAGTACGTGCCATGCGCCACCATGGTCTTCAGGTCCGCATCGGCGATGTACATGCCATGCTCGATACTGTCGACACCGGCTTCTACCGAGTTGTGCACCCCATTTAACGCCGCCGCGTGGGAAGCGATCTTGCGGCGTTCGCGGTGGGTCTCATCCACGATGGCCTTCAACTCATCGACCGTAAACGTCGGTATGTCGTCGAGTACACCATCGGGTCGCACATAGTAACTGCGGTCGGAGTACACCTTGATCCAGTCGATACCATGCGAGATCTGTTCCCGTACCGCCTTGCGTCCGTCCTCCGGACCATCGACCTCCTGCACACCCTTGGGCATCTTCAATTCCCACGAATAGCCGAGCAGCGGATAAGAACCCGTCACGTCCATCGCCCGTCCCGATACCTGCATGCGCGGCCCCGGTATCTCGCCGTGGTTGATCGCCTTCTTGATGTCCACATCGGCGTAGCCCGCACCTTCGGACTCGAGGTCGCGGATGGTGGTGAAGCCGTACTCCAACGCCCGGCGGGCCGACACGGTTCCGAGAATCGTGCGATACGGCACGGAGGACTTTAGCAACTGAACGTCATAGTCTTCCGCCGTGATGTCGCCCTGCAGCAAAACGTGGGTGTGGGTATCGATCAGTCCGGGAAGGCAGGCTTCATTTGACAGGTCGATGAGCTCTGCGGCGGGCTCTGCAGGCGCTTTGCCGGCATTGACGGAATCGATCTTTCCCTCAACGATTCGTACGCTCACGGTCTTCTGCGGCGAATCGCTCTTGCCGTCATAGAGCGAACCGCACAACACATAGGTGACCTTGGATGGGGACGCAGCAGGCCCGTCCTGCGCAACAGCGAACGAAGTCATCAGAAGCACAGCGGTAACAATGTGCAACAAGGTAGGCTTCATCTCATCTCCATTGCGCCGGTCGCGCAGCGAGGGCTACGGCTGGCTGGGAACTGGCCGGCTCTTGCATCCCAGCTTTTCCACCGCGTCGGCGACGTTTTTATACTCGGGCGACGCCTTTACGTTCTCGTGCACCGTGAGATAAGTGCGCATGAGGAGAGGGCAGGCTTCGGTGATGCCCAACCGCGTGACCATCTCCGTCGCAAACGGGCTGGGAAACGAACCGGAGAGCCCGTAAACTCTCTCCAGCACAATACCGAGCGCGGGCTTGTTCTTACGCAAGATCTCATCCAGCGCAGTCTGTAGCTCCCGTTCTTTCTCCGACAAACCCGCCGGCGGATTGGCGGCCATCTCTTCCGACATTCGATCGCCATGCCACACACGTTCCTCGAAATACAGGATGTTGCGCACACATTCTGGCGTGCATCCCGTTTGATAGATGGCGTTGGCCAGAGCCTGGCGCACAGCGAAATTCGCAGGTGGCAGCAGCAACTCCGACAACCGCGACACGCGGGCTGCGTCTTTGCGATCGACCAGTGCTTGCACCGCTGCCAAACGATTCGCTTCTGTCTGTGCACCCGAGGCGATCACCAGCAGCAGCTCGCTCGCCCGCTGTCCGGAGTAGCTCGCCAGTCGCTTTAACGCAGTCGGGTCCGGCTTTTTCTCGAGGGCAGAGTGCGCCAGCGCGTCCATGCGGGCGTTGCGCCACGTGTTATAGGCGGTACCCGCCATGATGATAACGATAATCAAGATGCCGATACGCATCGGCCTGAAGCCAAAATCGTCCTGCAATGACATAAAGTGCTTCTACGGTATCAAATGACCGTCGCAGCGTGAACCGCGTCACCGCACAATCCCGAAGACGGGAGTTACTATTGCATCATGAGCACGAATTCAGCGGTCGAAGCCGCCATCGAGCGGGAGAAGCTTTTCGAGGCGTTCGAGAACCTGATGCCCTTCCGGGTGCAGGACATCCTGCTGGTCTCCAGCTTGTATGACTCGTTCATCCTGCGCGAAGATGGCCGCCTCAACGAGCTGCTGATTGGCGAATCCTATGAGCTCAACCTGCAGCATGTTCCGCGCATCACGCATGTGAGAACCGGAGCCGAAGCCCTGGCTCTGGCGCGCTCCGACTCGCGCTTCAACCTCATCGTCTCGAACCTCGAAGTCGAGGACATGACCGCCGCCGAGATCGCCACCGAGGTGCAGCGAGCCGGGCTGGATGTTCCCGTCGTGGTACTGGCCTACGACTACCGCGAGGTCAAGAACTTCGTGGCGCGCACGCCGCACAGCCCGATCGAACGCATCTTCCTGTGGCAGGGCAATGCGCGCATCCTGATCTCGATCATCAAGTACATCGAAGACAATCGCAACGTCGAGCACGACACCGAAGTCATGGGTGTGCCCGTGATGCTGGTAGTCGAGGACAACATCCGTTATTACTCGTCGTTTCTGCCGGTGATTTATACCGAACTGATCAGCCAGGCGCGTCGCCTCATCAGCGAAGGCCTCAACGTCGCGCACAAGCTGGTGCGCATGCGCGCACGCCCCAAGATCCTGCTGGCGTCGAATTACGAAGATGCCGCGCGCCTTGTTTTGCTGTACCGCGAGAACCTGCTGGGCGTCGTAGCCGACGTTGAGTTCCCCCGCCACGATAAGTTGATGCCCGAGGCCGGCTTCGACTTGGCCCGCATGATTCGCAGCATCGTGCCTGACGTGCCCATCGTGCTGCAGTCCGGTCGCACAGAGTTCATGCGCCGGGCATACGAGGAAGAGTTCTCCTTCCTCCAGAAGCGCTCGCCCACTCTGCTGGGAGATCTGCGGGACTGGCTCATTGAGCAGGTCGGCTTCGGGGACTTCGTGTTTCGCCTGCCCGACCGCAAGACCGAAGTGGCGCGGGCCAGCAACCTTAATGAGCTGGAGGAGGCGCTACGCACCGTTCCGGCGGAGAGCATTTCCTTCCACGCAGGGCGCAACCACTTTTCACACTGGCTGATGGCACGTACGGAATTTGCCATTGCCCAGAAGCTCCGGCCACGCAAACTCTCGGATTTCGCCACCATCGAGGTGTTGCGACGCGACTTGATCGATGCCATCACCAGCTACCGCCGCGACCAGACCCGAACCCTCGTCGGCGATTTCAATCCCGAGACCTTTCAGCCGGCTGACGAGTTTTTCCTGCGCATCGGAGATGGCTCGCTGGGAGGCAAGGCGCGTGGGCTGGCTTTCGCCCGTCACCTGCTGCATCCCAAGCACATGCCGCGACGTTTCCCGGGGGTCCGCATTGCGGTGCCGCGCACAGTCGTCCTCGCAACCGATGTGTTCGACCGCTTCATCAGCGAGAACGAGCTGCACGAGTTTGCCATGAGATGCGCCAGCGACAAAGAGATTGTTGAGCGCTTTCTTGCGTCGCCGCTGCCCGCAGACATTGAGTACCAACTGCGTGCGTTCGTGGAAAATATAACCTGTCCGCTCGCAGTACGCTCCTCCAGCTTGCTGGAGGATTCGCAGTACCAGCCATTCTCGGGTGTATATGACACTTTCATGCTGGGCAATCACGACCGCGACCACGAAGTGCGGTTGCGTCAACTCACCGAGGCCATCAAGCGGGTGTATGCGTCCACTTTCAGCCAGCATGCCAAGGCTTACGTGCGGGCGACGCCGTATCGCCTGGAGGAAGAGAAGATGGCAGTACTCATCCAACAGGTGGTGGGCATGGCGCACGGCCAGCGATTCTATCCCGACTTCTCAGGAGTGGTTCGCTCGCGCAACTTCTATCCTGTCGAGCCAGTGGCGGTGAAGGATGGCTTTGCCGCCGTCGCACTCGGCATGGGACGTGCCGTGGTGGGAGGCGGGAAGTGCCTGACGTTCAGTCCTCGTTATCCGCGCCACCTGCTGCAGTTCTCGTCGGTTGAAGACATTCTCGCCAACTCGCAAACCGAATTCTGGGCGCTGGAGTTGACGCCGCGCGTCTATCACGAAGATCCTGCGGATGATTTGCGCGAGGCCACCTTCCATCTCAAGGTGGCAGAGGCGGACGGAACCCTGCACATGCTGGCGTCTACCTATTCGGTGGAGAACCACGCGGTTTACGACGGTCTGAGCCGCCCGGGCGCGCGCATTGTCAGTTTCGCGCCCATCCTGAAGCACGGCTTGTTTCCGTTACCGCAAATTCTAGAGCAGCTCATGACCATCGGTGAAGATGCCATGGGACGACCCGTGGAGATTGAGTTTGCGGTCACACTGCCGCACCAGACCGGGGCGGACGCCGACTTTGGCTTCCTGCAGATGCGTCCGTTGGTACTCTCGCGCGAAGGAGAGGAAGTACGGATGGGCGATGTCGACTCCAGCCAGCTCATTTGCCGGAGTTCGAAGGTGCTGGGACACGGGCGCATCCAGGACCTGCGCGATGTCATCGTTGTCGACTTTCACCGCTTCGAGCGCGCTCGCAGCCGCGATGTTGCTTCCAGCGTCGCACAGTTCAACTCCCAACTGAGCGCAAAGGGCGCTCCCTATGCGCTGATTGGCGTCGGCCGCTGGGGATCGAACGAATCGTGGCTCGGCATTCCGGTCACCTGGGACCAGATTTCGGGGGCACGAGTGATTGTGGAGGCCGGCTTCCGCGACTTTCGCGTGACCCCGTCACAGGGCAGCCACTTCTTCCAAAACCTGACCGCGTTTCAGATCGGATACTTTACGGTGAATCCCGATGCCGGCGAAGGCTTCGTCGACTGGGATTGGCTGATGGCGCAACCCGGCATCGAGGAAAACGGGTCGGTGCGTCTTTTGCACTTCGACAAACCACTTGCGGTGGTCATGGACGGAAAGACCAGCCGCGGCATGATCTTCAAGCCGGAAGCGGCGGAGTAGTTGACAGACCTCTAGCGCTGCGCCTCCCAATCGTCCATGGCGATAATGTTGCCGTCTTTCCAGATCCACTCGATCTTCTGGTAGGTGAAGGATACCTCCTCGTACATGTCGAGCTTTTCCTGTGCGGGGTCTTCCACGTTGGGCATCGTTGCGGTGATGGACGCGATGTTTGCGTTGGTCAGCTTCACCGTGAAGTACTGCACTTCCGTGCCTGTGCCGCTGGCCGACTTGAGCTGCGGCTTCCAGTAGTCGATGGTCACTTCAGGCAGGTTCTCGTTGTTGCAGAGTGCGGCATACAGCGGGGGCGTCGCCTTGTCCGTAACCTTTCGCACGGTGAACGGCTGGTGCATCCTCTTTCCAGTCGCCAGGCCACTCGCTGGGTCCCGTGGGCTAACAATCCCGTGGTGGTCGGCGATCACCTCGATCGATCCCTCACGGCCCTTCTGCGTGACCGAACCCTTGATGCTGCCTTGCTTCTGGCCTTTGACGGTCATGTATGCTGCGAGTGCCATAACGGCCTCCAGACGAATGCGATTGATCTCCGCCGCCAAGAGCCTCACCGGTCGGTGCGCTTGTCGACCCGGAGTGGTTTCCATGCGCGGTTGGCACGCTCTTCTATCAGTGTCCGCGCTCTGTGTTGATCTTTTCGAACATACGCTTGGCATTCTCGAAACCAGTGGGTCGCACATGCACCGTGCCTCGAAACGGACTGTTGATATCGGCGATCGCCGCCAGCGACATCGACAGCATCAGCGCTAACGTCACTACTTGCAGCATGTGCAGCGCAGGGTATTCGGATCCGAACAGGCACGAAGACATGATAGTGATCATCGCGCCGACGATCAGCACCGTCCACAACACCCCGGGCAGGCGGCTCTGGCTTTGCAATTGGCGAATGCGGCGGTGCTCGGTGATGCTGCCAATCTCCGTCATCGTTTGCTCCAGGCTGACTTGCTGCGACGGGTTGAGCGACTGCACTTGCGAAGCTGATTCCCAGAGTTGCTGAATGATGAGCGTGCCGCCGTATGCCAGGGAACCCTGAATCATGGCTGGCCATTCATCGTTGATCATCTCATTGGCATAGCCGGCTGCCAGTTTGCGGATTTCCTGACGCTGCGCCTCGGGTAGCCCCGACGCTGCCCAATAGAGATTCACGAGGCAACTAGCCTCTGATTCGGCATTCTGTTCCGCGGCTTGGAATTCAGACCAGACGGCGAAAAGCATGAAGCCGATAATCACAGCGTAGGTCGTGCCAAGCACGCTGATCTGCCAACCAGTGATTTCGTTGTGAACACGGCGGCGGTCGGGAGGCCACACCTTTCGGATAAACCACCAGAAGAGCAGCGCAGTCACGATCGACACCACGACGATCGCAACATCTTGGCAAATGTTCAATACCAAATGGATCTCCTTATTGGCCGTGCCGGAGCAAGATCAGGCAGCACCTCGCCCAGCCAGAGTCCCATGCGCTTGCGGGATCAGATGACTTTACCGTACAACTCCAGCGCGATCCAGAGAATGGATTCATGGTGAGACCGGTCCCTTCCCGCTTTTCCAAACCTCGCGCATCTTACGTTCATGTTGTGCTCGATTTCTTGCAGTATCGTGAAGCTTCGTGCGCTTTATGCCGCCGTACTGCGCCTGATTACCGGCCCTGCTTGATCGAGTACATTCAGGAAATCTGGAGAACCGCAATGAACAAGATCGTCGCACGTCTCGCCCACATTCACGCTTGCTGTTGGTTTGCTTGTAGCCGCAGCCCCCAAGGCCCAGGCACAGGGCGTAGCCCGGGCTCAAGAGTTGGCGGCGCTCGCCCAGCAACTCAATTTAGCGCCCGCGCAGAAGACGCAGCTGATGCCCATCCTCGAAGCCGATGCGCACAAACGAGAGGCGATCAAGAACAATACGTCGCTGGGTCCGTTGCAGAAGATGGAACAGTTCAAAGCTATTGATGCACAAAGCGATCGGCAGATCAAAGCGATTCTCAACCCGCAGCAGTACGAGTAGTTGCAACAGATTTGCCAGAAGGAGATCCGACGCTGCAATGGAGAAGATGCGCGAGCAGCCGGGTGTGACGCACGCTGCGCCGTCATTCTCCTCCGATCACCGTTGTCCACTTCCGTATTCGCCAGGCCTTGACCAGGCCATTGGTTACATATGGGTCGGACTTGACGAACTCCTTCACGACGTCGGTTGAGTCGCCTCGGAACACCAGCACCGCACCATCTACAGGCTCGGTCAGGGCGCCCGCCAACACCAGCTCGCCACGTTCGAGGGCTTGCTGCGCGAGCCCGAGATGTTGCTGGCGAAACTCGGGGCGTCGCTCCAGGTAGTCGTCAACCAGGTCATAAAACAAGATGGTGTGCATCAGTGGTCCTCCGCTGGTCAGGATAGCAATCGCCCGATGGCGGGCACAGTTTAAGGCCTCAAGGCTCTGCGAATTATTTGAAAGACGAACGGCAGGAGGAACAGCGCGCCGAGGAGGTAGATCTCGGTTGAGTGTTCCGGCTCGCGCAGTATCTGCACAATCATCGTCGCAAGCGCGAGCAAACAGGCCGCCGCAGCCGCAGTTGAAATCGACTTTTTGCTGTTAGTCTGCTGGGCCAGCCGCGCGTTGGCAGCGTTAACCAGTGCGAAGATCGCCAGAAAGCCAGCGCTTCCCGCACTTGACATGGCATGCAGGTTCAGGAGATTGGAAATCGCCAGCGCCGAGACAGCGACGTAAATCAAGCCTGCCGGATGCCTCTGCCAGACTTCGCGGCCCCATATTCCTGCGGCTTCGCCCATCTGCGCCAGGGTGATCGGTAGTTTCGATGCTCCGAAGATGCCCGCATTGATGGCCGACGCCGTCGCCAGGATCGCGCCCACTGATAACAGCATATAACAGCAGGAAGCCCGTCGTACCCATGAAGACCGAGGCCGCAGCCGATAACGGATAATTCGCCGCCGCCTGGAGGGCCTCGAATGACAGGTATCCCAACGTAACCACGATGATGAAGAAATAGAGCACAATCGACATTGTCACGCTTCCATAGAACGCCAGTGGTATGTTGCGGTGCGGATTGCGTGTGCGATCCGACGCGTTGGCAATCAACTCGAAGCCTTCATAGCTGAGGAATACCGCCATTCCACTGGCGATGATTTTGGGCAGCCCGATCCAGTCCGATGGTCCCAGCCGGCTGAATGTGAGCCCGCTGCCTGCTAATCCCGCGACCACGAAGAGCGCAAGAATACCCAACTTGCCCACATTGAAGAAGCCTTCGGAACGCTCTACCAGACTTGGTCCGAGCAAGTTAATGAGCGCCATCAGTACGATTACCGCCGAGCGCAGTCCCACGTGCCAATAGTAGCGCTGGTCGACCGGGAAGAAGTTGGCTGCGTAAGTCCCGAACGCATCGGCGTACACGGCCAGCAGGATGATGTAGCTGAAAATCAGCAGGACGTTCATGCTCGAGCCGAACAAGCCTTTACCGAAACCGTGCTCGATGAAGGTGACCGTGCCTCCCTTGCCGGGATAGGTCAGCGATAAATGCACATACGAATAGGCAGTCAGAAGCGCGATGGCGCCGCCCACCAGAAATGAAATGTAAGTCGATCCGCGCGATCCGTTGGCGGCAATTCCCAGGGTTGCGAAAATGCCGCCACCCACGATTCCGCCGATTCCGATCGAGAACGCTCCGATGGCTCCAATCGAGTCAGCGGTAACTTTCGAAGTCGTGTTCAAGGCGCCGTCTGTCACGTCCCATCCTCTCGGAATTTTGGCTGCGACCGAGCGAGGTCCAACCGCAGATTACCAACTTAGGGCATCACCCGCGAGTTGCACGGGCGGTCGGGACCCTCGGTCAACGGTCACTTGCAGGGAAGAACCACCTGTGGACGGGCGTATTCTCTGTCACTCGCATTTCTGTATCGGAAGGTTCCCGGTTTACACTCATAGAACAGTTGCAGGAGCAACGGAATCCTCTGAATGTGCGGTATAGCCGGGTTTACACACCTTCGCAGACCTCTGCCGGACGGCGTCCTCACCGACGCGGTGGACTCGATTACCCACCGAGGTCCCAACCAGAAGGCGCGGTTCGAATGTGAAGAGGTTTCGCTGGGAGCCACGCGGCTTGCCATCCTCGACATAGCGGGCGGCGACCAGCCCATCTATAGTGCCGACCGCGATGCGGTCATCGTTTACAACGGTGAGGTCTTCAACTTCGTCGAATTGCGGCAGGAACTCGAGCGCGAAGGCGCGACGTTTCACACTCATTGCGACACCGAAGTCATCCTCCAAGCTTATCTCGGTTGGGGAGACGCAGCTTTTGGACGCCTCCGCGGCATGTTTGCCATCGCCATCTGGGTGCAATCGCAGCGTCGGCTCGTACTTGCCCGCGACCGCGCGGGGATCAAGCCACTTTATTATTTCCGGCATGATGAGGAAGTCTATTTCGGCTCCGAGCTGAAATGTATTTTTGCGAACCCGGACGTGCCCCGGCGAATTTCCCTGCCTGGGCTGAATTGCTTTCTAAGCCTGAATTATGTGCCCGCACCGTACACGCTGGTCGAAGGCATCATCAAGCTGCTGCCGGGACACATGCTGGAATGGAAAGACGGAATAATCAGCACCCGCTCGTACGTTCCCCAACGTGCCAGTCTGCCTGCGCCGACTTCGATCGATGCGGCCTGCGAGGAACTCGACGACCTGCTGCAGAAATCGGTTGCGGAGGAATTGGTCTCCGACGTGCCGCTCGGAGTGTGGTTGAGTGGAGGTCTGGACTCCTCGTCCGTACTACACTACGCGGCGAACGCCAGCCCCAACCGACTGCACACATTTTCGGTCACGTTTCAGGGACGCTCGTTCGACGAGAGCCGTTACATTCGCGAAGTCAGCCATCACTTCGGCACAAATCACACGGACTTCGACCTGAACACTGACGCCGAGCTGACCGACGCTATTCAGCAGATCGCTTACTACTCCGACGAGCCCAGCGCCGATGCCGGCGCTGTGCCCTTGTGGTTCCTCGCCAAGATGACCGCACAGGATGTCACCGTAATTTTGACCGGAGAGGGCGCCGACGAGCTGTTCGCAGGCTACCTGACCTACAGTGCCAACCGCTACCGTGATATCGCAAAGAAGTTTCCCGCCCCTTTGCGAAGAACGGTGCTCGCCGCCGCCAATCTCCTGCCGGTATCGGATGACAAGATCAGCTTCGAGTACAAGCTCAAGCGCTTCCTGCAAGGCTCGCTGATGGAACCCGGGGTAGCCCACCTGTTCTGGAACGGCACGTTCTCCGACGAAGAGAAGGAACAGCTTTTCCGCTACGCCGACCGCAAGCCGATGGCAGAGATGCTGAAGGACCTCCGCCCGGGCAAGGGGCTGGTGCGCTTTCTCGAGTTCGACCAGCGCTATTACCTGGCCGACGACATTCTCTACAAGGTTGACCGCATTAGCATGGCGCACTCGCTGGAGGTTCGGCCTCCGTTCCTCGACGATCGCATTGTTGATTTTGCCGCCCGCTTGCCGGACAACTACAAGCTGTACCGATCGCAATCCAAGTACGTGCTGCGCCGCCTGATGCAGAACAAGCTGCCATCTTCTGTTCTGCGACGGCCCAAGATCGGTTTTGACATTCCCATTCACGAATGGTTCCGCGGGGTCCTGCGCCCATTACTTCTGGAAACGCTCTCCGAGGATGCAATCACGTCAAGCAGGCTCTTCCGCTGGCCGTATGTCCGCCAATTGCTCGACGACCACCTGCAGCGGAGAGCGAACCTGGGGTATCACTTATGGGGCCTGCTGGTCCTGTTTATCTGGATGAAGCGTTGGAATATCGAATCGGCAATCGAGGCGCCAGTGGCGGCCAAACCGATGGTCGCAGTCGGCGGCTAGGTTGGGTCGTTGCAGCTGCGGCGAGCCTAGTCTTCCTCGTAAGCGTCGTCAGTCCACCCCGCCTGGTGGATGACGTCGACGCCGTGCAGGCAACCATTGCCCGCAACATGCTCTCCTCGGGAGACTGGATCACGGCCCGCCTCGACGGCGTTGCCTACCTCGAAAAGTCTCCGCTGATTTATTGGATGATGGCGGTTACGTATCGGGTCTTCGGAGTGCACGACTGGGCCGCGCGCTTGCCGCTTGCTTTGTCGGTCATCCTGCTGTGCTGGGTGACGTATCGTTTCGCGCGCTGGGCCTTTGGCGACGAAGCGGGCCTTTATTCCGGCCTGGCGCTTGCCACTTGCGCGGGTCTGTTCCTTTTCACCCGTATCCTGATTCCCGATGCGATCGTCACTCTTACCATCACAGGCGCTATCTGGGCATGGCTGCGCCTGCTCGAACCTGACGAAATTCGCCCCCGCCGGTGGTCGACTTTGCTCGGCGTCTCTATGGGATTGGGCCTGTTGCTCAAGGGACTGATCGCAATCGTGTTTCCGATTCTCGCGGGCGTGGCTTACATGGCGGTCACACGCCAGCTGTTCTCGCTCGCGGCTTGGAGACGCCTGCACATCTTCCTGGCTATCGCAGTGTCGCTGATCATTGCGTTGCCATGGCATGTGCTCGCCACAATACGCAATCCTCCCTACTTTGCCTTCTCGCTGCATGCCGGGCCGGGCGAGTACCGTGGCTTCTTTTGGTTCTACTTCTTCAATGAACACCTGCTGCGTTTCCTGAACCTGCGCTATCCGCGCGACTACAACACCGTGCCGCGGGCACTCTTCTGGGCGCTGAACCTGGTATGGCTGTTCCCTTGGTCGGTCTATCTTCTGGCGACTCCCACATTGTCGTATGCTCCGACGACAAGGGCAGGACGCGCCCGTCTTATGGCCGTCTGCTGGGTCGCCGTGGTGATGGTCTTTTTCACCTTTTCCACCACGCAGGAGTATTACTCCATGCCGATCTATCCGGCACTGGCGCTTCTGATCGGCTCGGCGCTGGCCGCCGGAGGCCGCTGGATTCGTGTCGGCTCGCGGGTGTTGCTTGTGATCACGACCGTGCTGTTGGTTGTGCTGGCGGCGATACTCGTACTGGTTTGGCGGACGCCGGCGCCGGGTGACATCTCCCAGGCGCTGTCGCAGAATCCCGACGTATATACGCTTTCGATGGGGCACATCTTTGACCTCTCCCAGGGCGCCTTCGCCTATCTCAAGTTGCCACTTGCGCTGGCTGCGGCTGCCTATGGTTCGGCGTCGCTTGCGCTGCTGTTATGGCGAGGGAATCTTCGCAAGACCGTTCTGGCTCTCGCAGCCTGCATGATCGTCTTCCTTCAGGCTGCCCGCATTGCGCTGGTTGTCTTCGATCCTTATCTCGGCTCCTACCCGCTGGCTGTCGCGCTCGAGCAGGGCCCTGCCGGCGAGTTAATCGGCGCCAACGAATACTACGCGTTCTCGTCGGTGTATTTTTACGCCAACCGGTCGGCTCTCCTGTGGAATGGCCGCGGCGCCAACCTGGAATATGGCTCCTACGCTCCGGACGCGCCGCAAGTCTTCATCGATGACGCGCGGCTCGTACAACTGTGGAGAGCGCCCTCACGCTCCTACCTGCTTATCTACGGTTCGGAGAAGCCGCATGTCGAGCGGCTTGCGGGAAGCGCGAACATGTTCGTGGTGAAAGAAAACGGCGGGAACTATCTGCTGACGAACCAACCGCTGCCATGACGTGCAACCGGCTGCAGTGGCCGAGAGCTGGTTTCAAGGCGTTTGCGCATCGCGCAGGTGTCGTAGAATAGGGCCTCTTGCCCCTCCCTGTTGAACTCGACCGTTTGCGTGTGGTTTTGGTAGGGACGCGTAATCCGCTCAATCTCGGCGCGGCTGCGCGTGCCATGAGCAACTTCGGTTTTCTGCGGATTCGAGTCGTCAATCCTTACGAAGTTGCGTTTCGCGAAGCCAGATCGGCGATGGGCGCCGCGCCCTTGCTTGCCAACGCGGAAGAATACGCGAGCGTGGCCGATGCGGTTGCTGATTGTGGGTTGGTCGTTGGCACCACATCCATTCAGCATCGCGACTTGCAGCATCCCATCCACAGGCTTGACGATGGTGCGACTCGCATCTGCCGGCAAATGGCTTCAACGCCGGTAGCACTGCTCTTTGGGTCCGAGAAGTTCGGTCTCAGCAACGACGAATTGAGCCACTGTCATTGGCTGTTGAATATACCGACGCGCGACGAACATGTGTCCATGAACCTGGGGCAGGCGGTCGCGGTCACCCTCTACGAGCTGGCGAAGGACAATAAGACGATTGAGTATGCGGCGGAACTACAACCGGCGACCGCCGGCGATGTCGAGCGCCTTAGCCTGTCGCTGCTTGAGGCCCTGAGCCTCAGCGGTTACTCCACTGCCGCGACGGTTGCAGCCACTGAAGAGAAAGTCCGCCGCCTGGTTCGACGCATGAACTTGAGGGGGCGCGACGCCGAGTTGTGGCTCGGCATGCTCCGTCAGATCCTGTGGAAGCTGCGCTCAGACTAGCCAGCACGCACTTCCTCTCCCAGATTCACTGGGTAGGCGGGCGCGAGTTGATCAGTCAGAGGTCAAGGACAATCTCTTCTCGGGGTTTCGCGCAGCAGATGAGCAGATTGCCGTCGGCTGGCGCCGCAGAGGTTCGGGCTGGTAACTGACGCTGCCCGAAACCAGTCCGCTTTCACAGGTGTGACAGACGCCGGTGCGGCAGGACCACCGAACAGTTACGTCGCAAGCTTCGGCCAACTCAAGCAAGCTGGCAAATTTCGCACTCCACGGCACAGCCAGGTCGCTGCGTGCAAAAGAAACCTGGGGTCCTTCCCCCGCTGGACCAGCAGGTGGATGCGGTTGGGCTGCCGAGGCATTGACCACGCCCGGAGTGATAGATTCCGCGGGTCCCAAAATCTCTGTATGAATCTTCGCGCCATCGACGCCCCAGGCATTCAAGCCGGCGGTCAAGTCCCGAAGGAACGATGTTGGGCCACAAAGATAGAAGTCAGCCTCGAGAGCAACTCCCAACTCCTGCAGCACAACTGAGCTGAGGTGGCCGGGAGCGTCGAAGTCCGCACCAATCTGGTCTTCCGCACGAGGCCGGCTGTATCGAACATGCGCCTGGCCACGACGCAGCCCCTGAATCAACGCGCGCGCCTCCTGATGGAAGGGATGATCCCTTCCATCCTTCGCACCGTAGAGCCACCAAACTTGTCGAGATGACGAGTGGGCCGCCAGCGCGTGCAACATAGCCAATACCGGAGTCGCGCCCACTCCGGCACTCAACAGAACAACGGGCCCACTGCCGGGCAGCAGGGTAAAGCTCCCTCTCGGCGCACTTACTTCGAGTACATCGCCTTGCTTGACTTGAGTATGCAGATACGTGCTGGCCGCTCCGTTCACTTCCTGCTTGACGCTCACTCGGTAGTGATCAGAACCCGGTCGATCCGATAGCGAGTAGTTGCGCATGATGGCGGGACTATCAGGAGTCGGGCGCATTCGGAGGACTATGAACTGGCCGGGCAGCGCCGGGCTGAATGGAAGTCCATCCTCCGGTTCCAGCACCAGCGACATCACGCTTCTGCTTTCTCGCGTCATCCGCGCGACCCTGAAGCGGCGGAATCCGGGCCATTCCGGGGGCGGTTCGCTGGACGAACTCAATCCGGCATTTCCGCTCTTCCGCACTCCTTGCTCCTCTTCCTGAAGCATTGCCCGAAAAGAGCCTTTCCAGCCTTCTCTCAAGGCCGGAATGGTGAGCGCCCGTTGCAGTTGATCGCCGGAATGGCCGGGAAGGTACAACAATGCGTCGGTCTGCGCCACGGTCAGGCCCGCCGGCCCATCCGATACTTTCATAATCGCATCACCGCTCTGTACCTCTCCTTCCTCTAGCACGCGGAAATAAAAGCCGGGCTTGTGATGCTGCACCAGCAACGCTGGCATGCGAGGCTCATTCATGGATGCCAACTCGGTAGCAGGTGACGCGCGGTTGGGTCACCTCGAAGAGGGCGTTTCCGATCCGATATCGATCGCCGATGCAAACCTCGTCGTCCGGGAGGCCCTCCACCGTGAAGTTTTCGCCGAATTGGCAAAACGAAAAATCCTTACGTCGAAGCTGTTCTTCCCAATATCGATAGCTACCGATCTGATACACGAAGACGGCTCGATGTTCACCGCCGTGGCCCTCTAGCAGGATGCTGAAAAACTAACCAAGTTAGTAATTTCGATCATTTCGGCGGACGAAGATTCAAGGACTTAGAGTCGATTTCTTCTCCGAAACGACCGTCAAAAACACTTTCTCAGCAACCTGCTAGATCTCCCTGGCCATCACCGTCGATATTCAATCGCCGAACCATGCGGGGGCCCTCAACCGGGACTTTCCATATCGCTGTGTGGACGGTTTTGCCTTCCCAGGAAATATCGCGCGGGAGGCCGACATTAACCGACAGCAGACGAGACACGAGAGCCACCTTTCTTAGCTTCTCAAGCCTCTACGATAAGTGAAACAGCTGGCGCTCGCATCGCAAATGCATCCTGCACCGTGGACTTTCGGCTTTTTTGTCGCGCCTTCGCCGCAAAGGGTCCCGGCCGTGGACGCAAGCGGACTCTGTTTGTCTCGGGTTGACACCTATTGCTGAGCAGCATCCCACCAGCAGGCACGCGTCGCAGAGTGATGTCAAACACCTTCAGATACGTTCTGCGGGTTGTTTGTCGATTGGCATCGACCGTTTGATGTGCCGGCATGCAAAATTTAGACCCTTAGCGAGCCACGGAACGCCCTCGCGGCATAGTAAGATTCCGCGCCGTTGTGATACACGAAAACAGTGTCATAGCGGCGGTCACAAAAGAGGGCGCCGCCGAGTGTTCTGATATCAGAAGGCGTTTTCACCCAGCTCGACGTTTTCGTATCGAAATGTCCAAGTTTCTGTAACTCTCGATATTGCTCTTCCGTTAAAAGCTCAATGCCCATGGCACCTGCCATATCAATAGCGTTATCTTCTGGTTTATGTTCTTTCCTTGACTCCAGCGCTTCACGGTCGTAGCAAACACTTCTGCGGCCTTCAGGACTTTCCGCTGAACAATCATAAAAAATGTATTCGCCCGTTTTTTTATCATGACCAACAACGTCCGGTTCACCGCCAGTTCTCTCCATTTCATTGAGTGACCACAATTTTTCAGCATTAGCTTCCAGCTTTGTTTGTACTCTAGCCCATTCAAGACCTGTATGGCGGTTCATGCTTTTCTCAAAACGGGCTTTCAATGCTCTGAGTAGTTCTTTGCGTTGTTCAGGAGACAAGTCCTTTTTGTTGCTATTAATGTTTCGCGCTCTTGTTACTCTCATGGTCGTCGCTTCCCGCGTTTCTTATCTGTTACTCGGCCACGCTCCGCCACATGTTTTTCTCGGCTTGTCTTTGCGTTCTTATCAAGTCGCAGTTTCCACGCCGTTCGGAGTGCACCCGTCAGTACATCCTCGCTCGCCGCCAGGCGAATATGGGTGTGCCCCATCTTTCCCCAGCCGCCAGGAATCGGCAGGAAAATCCCGGGCGCCTCCTCCACAAACGCCGCCTGCTGCTCCAGCGTAAGCATCAGATTTCCGTACCCCCCTGCTTCCGAGGCCAGTGATGCAAATTTCCTGCCTCCTACACGAAAAGCTGGTAATCCTGCGTGGAAGTACTCTTCCACCCCCTCCAGGCTCAGTGCAATCCTGCGAAAGTCTGCTGCAGTCATCGGGTGACTCCTTAGATTACGGAGTATCTGACCATCATCGGACGGCATATGTCTACTGCTCCGGGCCGAATCATGCGCCAACCTTCCGTTAAGGCTTTGAGGAGGAGGTTTTCGGGAAAAGTTGCCGACAACTCGGAAGTCAAGCAGCATACGACAGAGGCCCTCACCAACGGGTTTTGTTATCAGGGTTGTGCCGTGCGGTATGGTCCGAATGACTGCGGGCTGTGTGCCGCGCCCTACGCTGCTGAGGCAGCCGCGAACCCAGCTAAAACCAAAACCTGCGCTCTCCTCGACGACCACGCCACAGTTGCGGCACTCGACGCGCCGCATCCGATACAGCAGGAACACCAGAAAGCCCCACAGAGGTATGAACTCGAAGCGCTGCGGGGGAAGGTGATCATAGCCCGGTGGCGGCTGGTGGCACCCCGAACAGATTTCCGCCGACCCACCCGCGGCCGGACGTCGACGTCGATGCTTTGCTGGTCGGCTGCGAAGCGGGCGTGCTGGTAGGCAAACCCGCGATGGCGATGGCAGTGATTTAGAATCGTGATTAGGTTCATGGTGCGGACGATTTTCAAGGCTAAGACTGCCGAAGTAAACCGTGCCGCTCGACGGGCGTTTGCCTCCGCTGCTTCCGCGTATATCCGCAATCTGGACAACTGGCCAACTCGAGTCTTTCCCTGAAAAGCATTCGTCCGCCGTCGGCTGGGCGCTGTTCTGTCCGGAAGTCGATGACGATCCGTACGGCGTCCCGTGGCCCTGCTCGGAGCATTATGTCCGGTTCAATTAGGGTACGACATGGCCTGATATCAACAGGTATCTCTGAAAAACCGAGGAGCGGCGGGCCAGGAGCCGCCAGTGAGTTGACCTCGACGGATCGATGCCGCCCCATCCCACGAATTGGCGGCGACGGTGCAGAAGCTATGCGGCGTCGGGCCGCTGCAGCCGCGACAAATCCGGCTGAGTCTGGCTCAGCAAGATCAGCTCATCTCCTTCGCACAACGGTCCCGCTTCCCCGCCAACCGGGTTGAGCGTCATTGTTTCACCGCGATAGAACCCGATGAGAAGGCACGCCTTCATATTCGTGCGATCGGGCAGGAACACGTTTGCCGCTGCGACGAAATCCATCCCGACAAGTTGGGCAGGCACTGGCACCAGGTACATCTCATTGGCGTCGCGCCGGACCGATAGCAGCTCTTGATAAACGCGCGTCATGCCATGAAAGAGCGAGGCACGTGCTATCAGCCGCAATCCGAAATCGGCGGCCGAGATGACTTCATCGGCACCCGCCTTGCGCATGTGCGGCCGGTATTTCGGATCCTGGCACTCAGCCACGATGTTTGGCTGGCGCTCTTGCACGCAAACGTTCTTGACGGCAATGCAGCACACGATGGTTTTTCCGTCGGCGTGCTGCTCCTGGCGGTCATCCGACAAGATGACGACGGAATGCGCTTGGGCAACCTTGGCGCGGCGCAGGACCACTTCGTTGGCTGGCTCACCTTTGACGATATAGACGTCGTTGAAGGCAGCTTCATCCTGTTTGTCAGGCAGCACGACTTCGTCGGGTGTGTCGTGAACGATCACGACTGGCCGCTTGTCGGTGACGATACCGCTGTGCACTTCGCGTATCCACTCTAGTGCTCGGGGCGACCAGTTGCACAGCACCAGATGGTCAGACATTTCAAGATTAGTCACCTCTCGACTCCTTAGTGAGCGTTCGACCAGGATCGACGCCACGCTGGCCGTGAACAAACCGGCCAAGGCGACACCGACGACAAGCACGACGGAAACCACGAGCCGCCCAACCGGAGAGTTGGGCGCGAAGCTGAGTCCGCTGAAGAGGGTGACCCAGACGTTCCAGAGGGACTCGCCCAACGTCTTGAACGCTGGATTCGTGCCACGCTCCGCGAAGTGGAGTACTGTGCCGCTGACGATCCAGATCACCACGACAGCGGTCAGGACTTTCCAGACTTGGTGGCGGTTCCACGCCGTTAGCACGCTCAGCAACGTGTCGCGCCACGACGCCTTGTCCCGAACTCGGCCGAGCTCGCTCAAAGCCCAACCTCGGCGCCGGAGCCATAACTCATGTCGCTTTCCGTGTTCGAGGCTGTCACGATTAGGGCGAGCGGTAATTGCTTCCAGGCGGAAACTCCGCCTGCAGGCGCAATTATTCGCCACGCTCATACTTCGTCAAGTCCCGCGTTCTTTGCAGTCCATGACAACCGGCAAAGAAAGCACGACCGATTGCCTACGGTACGCCACTAGTCCGCCAGTCCGAAACCACCGCCGCGCCCTGGCGGAAGCCCCAGAACGAGTTTCCGCCGGCGGCCACCGCCACGTACTGCTTGCCGTCCCCGAAGAACATACAAGCAATCGCCTCGCTCGTCAAAGCTTGTTCTTCCCATCTTTCATCTTAACGAGCGAGAAATCGCCTCTCTGACAATGTCGGCGGTGTCAAGCACTTTTCGAGCACACGACGGCATACGAGGAGACTCGAACTCCTGACCTCTACCGCGTCCCTCAACGACAGCGTGTTAGACTCTGGCTTCACTTGCTTCGTGAAGGTGACATCCGGCTTCGGCTGAAGGAGGAATCGCTTGAACTACTATGGAGCTAAGGAATTATCCGAGAGCTTTCGCACCGTTCGGAAAAATACAATTACGATTGCTGAAGAGCTTCCTGAAGAACAATACAGTCTTCGTCCAGCCCCAAACACGCGCACGGTTGGTGAATTATTGACGCATATTTCGGTAGCCGACACTTTTCAATACCAAATTCACGGCAAGGAGCATCGGACTTCGCTGGAGGGATTCGACTTTCCATCGCTGATGCAGCGCTTGGTGGCGGAGGAAAAGGTACCGCGGAGCAAAGGTCAGATCCTTGAGATGCTTCGCAGCTCTGGCGCGAAATGGGCTGCTTGGATCGACGGACTTTCGGAGAGTTTCCTGGGCGAGCTAGTCCAGATGCGTGCAGGGATGACCCCAGCAGCCAAAAGCCGTTTCGAAATGATCCTTTCAGTCAAGGAACATGAAATGCACCACAGAGGTCAGTTAATCTTGATAGAGCGGATGGTGGGTGTGGTGCCGCATCTAACCCGCGAGATGCAAGCACGCATGGCTGCAGCTCCCGGGAAGAGCTGACACGGTCAAGTCTTGATCTACATCACGAGGCTTTCGCGTCCGGCGGGACAGCCAACGCTGGAGGCCCTTCACAGCCATACCTGCGTTTCACCCTCACGACTTGCGGCGGGTAGTGTCCCTGACTGATCCTGACGGGCAAACCGAAGACTGACCGAATCCGGGAAGCGCTGCGGCCAATCGTGTTCCACGAGGGAAAAAATGTCGAAAGCAATGGATGATGTCAAAACTGCGGGTGGTAAACGCGGCTCTCACTCTGCGCGTTCCGGAGCTTCCGCGGAATTACCGTAGACCTCTTCTCGAATGATCCTTTCCGTAGCTTCGTTCAAGTATTCATCGAGCGCGTCCTTGATCTGCAAAAATTCCGGCCAGAGAGTGCTATTGATGAACGATCTTGGAGCCCGCACGACGACCGTTGTGTAGCGCTGGCGCCGGTAGCGATAGGGTGCAAGACCGTAGCGGCGACACAGCGCGGTGAATAGACGCCTGCTCCATTGATCTGAGAGCGTGAATTGCGTTTCTACCGGCTGTTCAGTGCGCGCCGCGACGGCAAGAGCTTTTCGCACCCTATCGATCGCCGCCGCCGCAGCGTGGCGTTCTCCGATGGTCGTGGCGCCTTCGAACAGCGCGGAGATTTTGCGCAATTTCTCGCGGAGTTCCT
>Ga0210406_10002345_pt1 | contig 21782 bp, 17 predicted proteins | sample IncBWC30MmetaG_FD_155454 | JGI IMG/M metagenome (GOLD analysis project Ga0210406, IMG submission 155454) | Forest soil microbial communities from Barre Woods Harvard Forest LTER site, Petersham, Massachusetts, United States - Inc-BW-C-30-M | ecosystem: Environmental > Terrestrial > Soil >...
CCCAGTTGGACGACGGTCGCCGCCTGCGCGATGTAAAGGCCGCCGCCCTTGCCCTGGCCGGACGGCTGTCCGCCGCCATTGAGTCCACCGAGCGCGACATTGGAGTTAAACGAGACGGCGTTCATCACCAGAAGGCCGCCGCGAACGAAGATACCTCCACCCAGTGCCGCGCCTCCACCGCCATCGGTGTTCGCGCCGGCGGCGCCGAATGGACCGGCAATGGATCCCGGGGCCGCGCCGCCGCCAAATCCGCCCGCTCCTGCCGGGGCCGCGCCGCCGCCTCCGAAACCGCCCTGCGTGAATGTGCCACCGCCGCCACTGCCGTCCAGTGCCGTGCCACCGCTGCTTCCGAAGTCGCTGCCTCCACCGCCCGTGCCCACCACGGTGAGCCCACCGAAACCGCCATCAAACCCGATTCCGCCGCCGCCGCCCGAGCCAGAACCATCGCCGCCGAACCCGCCGGTGCCGCCCACCGCGCGATTGCCGAACAGGGTCACGTTGGCCAGCGTCACCGTGCCGCCATTGATGAAGATGCCGCCGCCCATTCCCGCGCCCCCGCCGCCGCCGGTTGCGCCACCGCCTCCATTACCAGCAGCCGCCAGCCCGTTGCGCAGGGTCAGATTCTTGAGAACGATGTTGCCGCCGAAGATAAAGAACACGCGCGACTGATTGTGCGCATCGATAATGAGACCGGGGCCACCGTCGATGGTCACATCCTGTGTAAGCTGAATGTCTTGGCCCTGGCTGAGATCGACCGTCTGCACGGCCGGCAGAAACGTAATTGTGCCGCCCTTGCCGCACGCGGCTACTTGATACCGCAGCGACCCCGGTGAGTTATCGTCGAGCCCATTCGTCACCACGCACGGACCGGGGGCAGGCGCGCGGTTCACGTTCGACAGGACCAAGGCGGCGGTTGCCGGGCACGCGCCCGCGATCTGCGAGGTCAGCGTCAAGCTGTAACTGCCGCTGACGTTATTGGCGGTGGCGCTTACCTCTGCCCGCCCTGTCCAGTCGGTGCTCCCTGTTGCTGGCACGATTTGGGCGGATGGCCCTGATCCTGGGGGAACGAACGAAAGGAGCGCTCCGGAGATCGGATTGGTATTGATGTCGAGGGCGGACCCTTCCAGCGCGAAGGGGAACGCGAGGCCGGTGGTAGCGCTTTGCGGATTGCCGGCGCTGGCAGTTACGTAAGGAGCGCGGACGAAAACAAACGCCGATCCGAACTCAATTTTTCCCGTAGGTCCATAGTCGCTGCTCCCAACCAGCGCCGTGAGCCCATCTGACGACAAGGCAACCGCCTGACCTTGAGTCACGTCATCGAATAGTCCGACGTCCCGGCCATGCAGCTTGTGCGAGCGCTGGCTCCAGATTCCGAAGCTCTGCGTGAATTCCCACACGGCGCCCTGGTAGTTGTTGTTGTCCGGGCCGGCGATCAGGGCAACGGTTCCATCTCCCGAAAGCGCGACGGACCAGCCTTGCGACGCGGAGACTCCATCTAGGGTTTCCGACCCGGGAGTGGCATCGCGGGCGACCAGCTTGCCGCCCTGTTGCGTCCACACGCCGCCCGTGCGCGTGAAGACCCACGCGGCTCCGCTTCCGCCGTCATTCTGCTGCTCATTGTCGCTCGGGCCGCCGATCAAGGCGGTATTGCCGTCGCCCGAGAGCGCGACGGAGTTGCCCTGCTGCGCGAGACCGGTCGCGTCGGACCCAGTCAGTTCGGCTTGCTGGGCCCACGTGCCGCCGCTGCGCGTGAAGACCCAGGTGGCGCCGACCCAGCCGTTGTTGTCCGGGCTCCCAAAGAGCAGCGTGTTGCCGTCCGAAGAGAGTGCCAGCGAATTGACGACGCCAGTGTCGATGGGCCGGCGTGCAAACGGCACGTTGATGTAGCCACTGGGGGTGAGCGCAGGGCCTTGCTGCGTCCACACCCCGCCGGATCGCGTGAATACAACCGCTTCCGGGCTGACGCCAAAAGAGCCCGGCAGCCCCAGTGCCGCGGTATTTCCGTCACCCGACAGCGCGATGCCTGCGACTCCCGCAGCCAGGGGTGATCCCTGCTGGGTCCACACGCCGTTGCTGCGGACAAAAACGATCACGGCCGTGCCGCCGGCACTCGCCAGCGCCGTGTTGCCGTCCGCGGAAAGCTGCACCAAAAAGAAGTAGAAGCCGTAGCCTGGCAACGGCAAAGTGCCTTGCGAGCCCCAAACGCAGTTGCTGCGTGTGTAGACCCAAACCTCACCGCGTCCGCCGAGCAAAGCGGTGTTGCCATCGGCCGAAATCGCCACTGAATAGCCCTGGCTCAACTGAGCCTGCGGGTCCTGCAACTTGTGACCCTCTTGCCGGAACTGCGCGCGGATGGGCGCTACTGCCACGCCCAGACATAGGAGAACGGCTGCAGCCCGGTTCATTCGATTCCCTCCGAACGATCGAATTCGGGATGGCGCATCCCAGGTTCAACCGCAAGCTTAAATCCGGCAGTAAAGCGCGTCATTTAACGACATTCCTTGGCCGTTCAGGTCGAGTAGACACTTTCGTGTATTAGGAACAAGGCGTCAAGAATCCTTGTGGTGGTTTTTTCGTTACCGCGCAAGTTACTGAACCCAATACACTTCAAGCCGTCGGTTACCGCGCTGTTGCGCTCCTTAAGATTCGAAGCGTGATAGACTTGATCTTCCTTAATCGCCCATTTTGTCGGCCTATAAAAAAGGAACTGCACCCCGACAATTGCCCTTAAGCCCACGTGCCTTTCGCCTCATCGACCTAATCGCCCGCAGATTTGACTTGATGTTTCTCCGAACCGGTGATCACTGTGACGACCGCAACCCCCGTTCCAGGAGAAACTCAATGAGCGAAAACGCAATCGATAGCGAGAACATCAGCAAGCCGGCGCCCGCGTCTTGAGCTTCGCCTTCGCCGCTTTGGATTTTGACGTAGACTCGCGCCGGGTGGCTTTTATTCCCTTGGGAACGCGATTTTCTCAATCGTGGGTTATAAATTTTCATCCGAGCCGCCGTCATCAACCTTTCACCGAATAGCAATCATCGTTTAACACAGCGCCGCTATTCTTTCGGTGCATCGCCAAGCCTCAACCCCATGAAAAAAACACCTTTAGTCGTAACTGTGTCCGCTCTATGGGCGGCCATCGCTTTAGCTCAAACAGGCGGCGGTACCGGAAGTCTTAGCGGTATTGTCCTCGATCCGAGCGGCGCCCGTGTCGCCCGCGCCACGGTCGAAGTTCACAACCAACGCCTTGGAATTGACCGGCATATTGAATCCTCTGAAGGCGGCGTTTTCAATGCGCCAGCGCTACCGCCCAGTTCCGGGTATGAGGTTCACGTAACCGCCTCGGGATTTGCACTTTTTCAGCAGTCCAATCTGACTATTCTCGTCGGCCAGGAAATCAACGTCACCGCCCGCCTGGAACTCTCCGCCTCGTCCACGCGCGTGGAGGTCGCCGACATCACCACTGGCCTCGAAACCAAGACCGACGTTTCACAGAACGTGACCACGAAGGAGATCGATAACCTGCCGATCAACGGCCGCCGCGTCGATTCGTTTGCGCTGCTCACTCCCGGCGTCGTCGCTGACGGAACATCCGGGCTGTTGAGCTTCCGAGGTATTCCCGGAGGAAATAATTTTATGACCGACGGCAACGACACCACGGAAACTTTTTATAACGAAAACGCCGGCCGCACGCGCATTCCGACGCAAATTTCCCAGGACGCCGTGCAGGAATTTCAGGTCTTGACCGACAGCTATTCGGCCGAGTTTGGCCGCGCGCTGGGCGGCGTTATCAACACCATCACCCGCAGCGGAACGAACGACCTTCATGGCACCGGTTTCTGGTTCTTCCGCAACCGTACGCTTGACGCGCGGGATCCATTTGCCAGCTTCAATCCGCAGGAAGTACGCCATCAGTTCGGCGGAAGCATCGGCGGCGCGATCATCAAGAACAAACTCTTCTTCTTCGGCAACACCGAAGAGCAACTTCGCGATTTCCCGCTGGTTTCAAGCATCATCAACCCGTCGGTGATCAATTCAGGGACGCAAACCTGGATCGGATGCGGCGTGGCTTCGGGTGGCCTACCCGCGGCAATTCCAGCGCAGTGCGCCGCCATCAACCAAACGCTGCCCCGCTTCTTCCAGACCCTGGCGCGAACCGCCGATCAGCAAACCGGCCTCGTCAAGATCGATTGGCGCACCAATGACAAAAGTTCCTTCAGCGTGGATTTCAACTATCAGCATTTCAATTCGCCAGATGGCGTCCAGACCGGCGCCGCCGTCACGAGCGGCGGCGCCCTCAACAGCAACGGAATCGACGATGTGCAAGTCCGCTACGGCCGCGCCGCCTGGACCTACATCGTCAGTAGCAATATCGTGAATGAAGCTCGCTTCGGCTGGTTTAAAGATCGCCAGGCCGATTCGCTCGATCCCAAGCTGCTGGACCCGATGTTCGGCGCGCTCAGCGTTTCCGTCAACGGCCAGGCGATCGGCTCCGGAAACTATCTGCCGCGTATTCAGCCAAGCGAAAGCCGCTTCGAATACGCCGACAATCTTTCCTGGACGTTCGGAAGACACACTTTCAAATTCGGCTACGACGGCTTTTCGACCGAGGATTTCACGAAGCAATTGCTGAATGGAAACGGCAGCTACAGCTTCCCCAACACCAACGCTTTCGCGCTCGACTATTCTCGCAATACTTCCGGACTCAAGGATTACACCACTTATACCCAAGCCTTCGGAAATCCCGTGGTCGATGCGCACATCAATGAAGCCAATCTGTTCGCGCAGGATCAGTTCCGTGTCACCACGCGCCTGACGCTCTATTACGGGCTGCGCTATGAACACACCTTTCTCCCCACTCCGCCGCTCACGAACTCGGATTATCCGCAAACCGGCCGCATCCCCGGCTATGGTCTGGATTTCGCGCCGCGCGCCGGCTTTGCCTGGAATCTCGACGGCGGCAAGACCGTTCTTCGCGGCGGCTACGGATTATACTACGCCCGCTATCCCGGCGCGATGATCAATTCGCTGTTCACGACCAACAATCTTTATCAGAAAACGCTCTCGCTGCAAACCACCCAGTCCTCGCAGACCGCCGTCGCGCCCGTCTTCCCGAATCTCCTGCCTTCCCCCGTTGGCACGCCAGGCGCAGCGATTGTCGGCTTTGCCGTCAACGGCCTGCGTACTCCCTACAGCGAACAGGGCGACCTGTCGATTCAGCGCGCACTCGATTCGAAGACCTCGTTGACCGTCAGCTATCTGTGGAGCCGCGCTCTCGAAATGCTGACGGTTCGCGATCTGAATCTTCCCGTGGTTCCGACGCATTCCATTACTTACAACACCCTGAATTCGAGCGGCCAGCAAACGGGAATATTCACCACGCCGGTTTATCTCGTTTCCGACAAGATCGATCCGCGCTATAATCGCATCCTCGGAGTCGACAACGGCGGCAACAGCTACTATAACGGCTTGGCCGTGCAATTGAACCGCCGGTTTGCGAACGGTTTCCAGGGTAGTCTCGCCTATACCTGGTCGCACGCCATCGACGACAACCTGCAAAACGCCGGCTCGAACTTGTTTCTGGGCAATAATTCGCCGACCAGCTTGTTCAATGGCGATTACCAGGACAATCGCGGCGATGCCGCCAGCGACATTCGCCAGCGCCTGGTCATCAACTGGATCTATTCGCCGGTGCTGACCCAGAAGACCGATTTGCTTTCGCGCCTGCTGGTCAACAACTGGCAGCTCGCCACCATCACCACCATTTCCACGGGCGCGCCGCTGACCGAGTCGCTCAGCGTGACCAACAACCTGACCGCCGCGCAGATCTCCTCGCTCAATTTGCCCTCACCACTGGCGTTTACGGGAACGCTGAACGGCTTCGGCGGATCGAACCAGACGCCGTTCCTGGGAATCAACACTCTGCGCCTTCCGAACACCTATCGCGCTGACGCGCGCATCTCGAAAATTCTGCCGATCAAGGAGCACTTTACCGCCACGCTGAATTTCGAGGTCTTCAACTTGGCCAACAACATCACTTTCACCGGTATCAACACCCGGGGATACAATGCCAACGGCCTGAACATCACTTCGGCCGTCGGGCTGGGCACGCCGACCGCCTCGTCGGGCTTCCCCGATGGCACCAACGCCCGCCGCGCGCAGGTCAGCGTCAGATTGGAGTTTTAGCAGGCTGCTGATGTAGTGCGGCTTCGGAATTCGCAATGGAATCGACTAGCGTGGGCGCGGCGTGATCATTCGGCCAGGGTCCTCTCGGAGGTCGGCTGATATGGTGAATTCCGCGCTCCCGCTGGTTTTGTCGGGTATATAAATAAGGACCCGCACCCGCCAAATCGCCTTATTCCGACTTGCCATTCGCCTCAATCGCCTAATCGCTAAAGATTCTGCTTGCTCTTTCTCCGAACCGGAGTGATGGATTGTCACGACCGCAACCCGGTCAAGGAGAAATCGCATGAGCGACGAGTCTGAAAACGCAAATACATCGGCAGCTGAAGCGCCGTCCAACGGCAAACGCAAGCCGACCAGGAAGACCAAATCCGCGAGGAAGCCCGCCCGGGCCAGGGCGGCCGGCAAGTCGGAAGGCGACCGCACCAACAAGAAGGCCGAAGTCATCGCGATGATGAAGCGTGCCAATCGCCTGACGCTGGCCCAGATCATGAAAGCAACGGGCTGGCAGCCGCACACGGTGCGTGGCTTCGTTAGCATCCTCGGCAGCAAGGGAGGAGAGAAGATCGACTTGTCCAAGAACGCAGTTGGCGAACGGACGTACAAGATCGGGAAATAGCGTCAGGCAACTCGTAGTCCAGACGCCGCCTCGGCCTCGCGCCTGGCGCGGCGGTCCTGCTTCTGGCGCGAGTAAGTGACGTCACGGACCCGTCACGGCACTGCCAGGGCGCCTTTTCCCCTCCCAAATCAATCCGAGCCGAATTGTTTCGTCGGCTCAGTCGCAGGGAACGCCGTTTTTGGCGTCGTACGAGCCCACAGTGGCGCTACTGGCGAAGATTGTCCTACCTTGCCCGATTAAGCTGCCTCTTGACGCTAAGTTATTGATTTGTCCAGCTCGCCACATAGGTAACAGAACGTACCGGAGACATGGGTTACACTTTTTCCTCTGGAAGGGGGCGGAAAAGTGGGATGCCATGGAAGGAAAGTTCTGTTATGGACGAACGCATACGCTTCGTGATTCGGCTCAAAGACGGCGAGAGCATGGCCGCGCTGTGTCGAGAGTTCGGAATCTCTCGCAAGACCGGCTACAAGATCGTCGACCGCTAGGAGGAATGCGGATTGGAGGGGCTCACGGATCGTGCCAGGCGCCCCCACCGTTATGCCAACCAACTGCCCGAGCAAATCGAAGCAGCCATCGTAGCGGCCAAGCGCGAGAAACCGAACTGGGGCGCCCGCAAGATCCGGGAGCGCCTCCTCAGACGACTGCCGAGCGAGGTGAAGGTCCCGGCTCGCAGCACCATTCACGCCATCCTCGATCGTCATGGGTTAGTGACACGGGCTAAGCGATCGCGCACCCATACCGAAGGAACACCTCTTTCAGAGGGCCTGCACCCGAACTCGCTGTGGTGCACCGACTACAAGGGCGAATTCATGCTCGGCGATCGGCGCTACTGTTATCCGCTCACGGTCACCGATCATGCTTCCCGCTATCGGCTGCTGTGCCAAGCCCTGGAATCAAATGCCGAGAAGACCGCTTTTACGGCCTTTGAGCGCTTGTTTAAAGAGCGTGGTTTGCCCCAGGCGATCCGCTCCGATAACGGAGTTCCCTGCGCTTCGCCCAACGGACTTTTCAATCTGTCTAGACTTTCCGTTGGGTGGTTGCGGCTCGGCATCAGCATTGAACGCATTCGCCCTGGTCATCCGCAGCAGAACGGCCGCCATGAACGCATGCACTTAACGCTCAAGAAAGAAGCCCCGCGCCCTGCCGGCGCCCATCTGCTCCAGCAACAAGCCAAGTTCGACGCCTTCCTGGAAGAGTTTAACAACGAACGCCCCCACGAAGCCCTCCACATGAAATGTCCGGCGGAGCTCTACTCTTCTTCCTGCCGCCCCTCTCAAGGCATCTCGGAACCGCACTATCCGTTTCACGACAAAACCGTCGTCGTCACCAACTGCGGACGCCTGTGTCTTTATCGCAAGAAGATCAATCTCAGCACCTGTCTGGCCGGCCAGACGGTCGGAATTAAAGAAGTCGACCACGGCATCTGGCTCGTCAGCTTTATGGATTACGATCTTGGTTATATCGATCTGGAGGAGAAAACTCTGCAGCCCCTCAACAATCCCTTTGGGCCAAAAGTGTTACCTATGTCTTAGGTACATTCTGTTACCCATGTCTCCGGGCCGGACATCGTTCGGATTTGCTCAGACGCTTGCTGGTGGACGCAAGAAGCATCTTCTATATATAGCGCCTAGTCACCCGATCGACTCTCATCCGAAGAACAGCGGGCAGAGTTTCAACTCATCTGCCTGTAGTAGCCCCGGGCAGGACGCTTCCGTGGGGGTAACCAGATGAGGGTTGCGTTGTATACCCGCGTCTCGACCCAAAACAAGGGCCAAGAGACAGCCAATCAACTCCTACAACTCCGAGAATGCTGCCACGCCCAGAATTTATCGATCCTTGTGGAATACGAAGACCACGAGTCGGGAGGAAAATCCGAACGCGCCGCATTTCAGCAAATGTTGCGCGATGCGGCTGCAAGACGGTTTGGCATCCTGTTCTTTTGGTCCCTGGACCGACTAACAAGAGAGGGTACCTTGGCCACTCTCAAGTACCTGGAACTGTTTGAGAGCTACGGCGTCCGTTGGCGCAGCCTCACGGAACCGTGGATTGATAGCGCCGGTCCGTTCCGCGATGTCATCATCAGTTTGTTAGCGAGTCTCGCAAGACAAGAACGAGTTCGGATCTCAGAACGAGTGCGTGCTGGGCTCACGCGGGCGAGGCAGTATGGAACGCGCAGCGGACGGTCCATTGGCAGGCCGCGGTCATTGTTCGAGCGAGATCGGGCTCTTGAGCTTCGAAGACAGGGACTCTCTTGGCGGAAAATCGCGAAGACAATCGGCGTGAGCCCTTCAACCATTCGCAGGGCTTGTCATGGCCCAACTGAGGGCCGGTAGCCGCAACAAAACCCTTCTATGAGTTTTTGGCACGTACTCCATCGATCATCATACCTCGCGAGTTGTTCTTTCCCTGAACCCAGCAGTAATACAGCTTTACGCTTTTTGATAAGCCGTCATCCGCTGCGTTCGCCGCCGGATGGCCCTGAAGTTGAGTCTTTCGCGCCAAAAAGAAAAGGTTTCAACCCGAACCCTTGAAGAATGGCCGAGGCTGCTCATTAACGGATCACCACACGCGACAGGCCGGCCTGCGCACCATGGGCTGTCCTACGCTGCAGCTAAAAGCCTGCTGAAATTCCGGCATGTTTTGAAGCACGCCATTGACGCGGTCTTTACCTGGAGAGTGCGAGTTGAGGAAAGCTGAGGCGTGCGCCCAATCATCCGTGACATTCTCGCACCAGATCTGTGCGAAGCCTAGAAATAAGCGCTGCTCAGGCGTAAACCCATCGGTTTTGGGCTTGCCCTTGCCAGCTGCTGAATCCAGCATTGCCATGTAAGCCAGCCGCACGCCGACATTATCGGCGATGTTCTCGCCCAAAGTGAGCTTGCCGTTTTCTTTTAGGTCGTGCACTGCTGTAAAACCGGAGTATTCGGTTGTTAAGCATTCGGCCCGCTCTTTAAACTGCTCGTTATCTTGCTCCAACCACCAGTCGTGCAGGTTGCCTTTGGGGCCGAACTGCCGCCCTTCATCATCGAACCCATGCGCCAGTTCGTGTGCGATGACCATCCCGATCGCGCCGAAGTTCACTGCATCATCCATGTTCCTATCGAAAAAAGGCGGCTGGAGGATGCCTGCGGGGCAATTCACGCTGTTCAGCTGAGCGCTGTAGTATGCGTTGACCATGGGAGCTGGCGTGCTCCATTCGTCGCGATCCACTGGTTTTCCGATCTTTGCCAGTTGGCGACGAAACTCGAACTGTGAAGCTCGTTGGGAGTTTCCCAGCCCATCTCCTCGAATGATTTTAAGCTTGGAGTAGTCGCGCCACCGGCCGGGATAGCCAATCTTGTTAGCAACAGCATGCAACTTGGTAATTGCCTCCCGCTTGGTTTGCGGGTTCATCCAGGATAGCTCTACGATATCTTTTTCAAAGGCCCTTTCAATGTTGCGACTCATTCGCAATGCTGCATCTTTGTCCTTTTGAGCAAGGGTACGTTCTACATACTTCTGGCCGAGCGCCTCGCCCAGATCGAAATCCACCAACGATACACAATGCTGCCAACGTGGCCGCAATTCCTGGGCCCCAGTCAAAGTCTTGCCGTAGAAATTGAAATTTTCGTTGGCAATAGCAGAGTTCAACAACGCGGCCTGAGAATTAACCAGGTGCCATGTTAGGTATGCCTTCCAGTCTTCTAGGTCGCTGTTCTTGATGAGATTATCCAGACCGGCGAAGAAAGCCGGCACCACGAGATTGAGCGTCTCGATATGCGGGGCCTTCGACTCGAAGAGGTACTTCCGCCAAGCGAACGACGGACATATTGACGTGACGAGCTCCTGCAACGGAGTTTTGTGATAGAGGCTCACGGGATCGCGACGCCAGCCGATGTCGAGTGATCCAGCGGCAAGCGCGGTTTCGATTTTCATTACGGCCTGAGCCTTGATGGCAGCTTTTTCTGGAGGCTCGCCGATCAGTACAAACATCCTCCCCACGTGTTCCAAGTATTTTTCGCGCATTTCTCCGGAATCATTTGTGAAATAAAATGCACGGTCTGGTAGGCCCAGGCCGCCTTGATCGGCCTGCGCGATCACGACCCGGGAATTCTTAAGATCCTGACCGGAGCCGAACCTGAAGAGCACATCGGCACCCATAGCGTGTAGCCTCGCGACTTCATTGGCCATACCGCTCTTATCCTGCATCGCCGCGATCCGGTCGAGTTCCAGCTCGATTGGCTCAATGCCCTTTTGCACAATGCCCTGCTCATCCATGCAGGCGGCGTAGTAGTCTCCGATCTTTTGCTCGATTGCGCTGCGATTGGGGTCGTCGATCGAGGCTTGATCGAGAATGTCCCGCAAGGTTTCGAGATTACGCTCGCGCAATTCGTCAAAGCGGCCCCAATGAGAATGGCCCGCTGGAATAGGATTCCTAGCGCGCCAAGTCCCACAAGCGTATTGATAGAAGTCGATACAGGGATCGACGTTCCTATCAAGCGCCGAAATATCGAACCCGGATGTTTGTGCAACTTGTGGCTCGATCTTCCCAAGTGAAACGAGATGGGGTTCCGAATTGAACGATTCGTGTGATAACTCAGACTGTGCCGTTATGGCTGCAAGCCGTAGAAAGAGCTGGAACATAAACCAAGGCATGTGATCACGCCATCCTCGACCGGGGCCCCCGAAACTAAATACAGTGATGCAGGGCTGTCTGCCAGGCGACTTATTTTGTTTTTGTTATTTAGCTTGGATAACGCTTAACGAAGAAAAGGATAAAGCCGATCGTGTGGTGACTCGAACATTGAAGCTGGAGAGCACCTTGCGAGAGGTAAACTCGAATCTGGGACCTCTACCGTGTCAAGGTAGGGAAGGCACTTCCGGGTCAATCCGACGAATACGTTCAAAAAACCCCTGGATGCAAGTCTTCATGGATGATGTTGTTGGAATTGGTGAAGATGTGGGGCATGTCAAAGGCTACCGAGGCCACGTTTTGCGTGATTGAGGTGTGAGGGTGAACACAAACTTCTAAGATTCGCGCCAGCCGTTATCGCTGGTGAACTCCAGGCCGATCTCGTACTTCCCCTTGACAAAATTGAAATACCGTACGGATGCTCGTCGTGTCGACAAGCCGGCGCCAATCAGGTGAAGCCCTCCGAAAAAAATCTTTCCGCGAGGAACCGCATCATCCCCACTGTGGACTAGTCGCGGAGTCTTTGAGAACTCGGATGAGTACATTGTCGGCGATATTGGTGTTGTTATGCATGGCGAATGTCGCGCCAAACCTTCAGATCCAGTACTGTCAGGCGGCTAAGGCTTGGGCGCCATACCGGGCAGACATTCGAGGAGTGAAGTGGTGCGATCCCGAGGAATGCTTTGGGATGGGCGGTGGTATGTTTCACTACAATTCTCGCATCATTGCCATTGATCCAGACTGGCCCTTCAAGGGAAATGAGCTGCTCCTAACCCTTGAGCATGAGTATGGCCACGCGCTGGGGTTGCAACATAATTGGGCGAACTCGATCATGAGGCCCGGTTGGGAGCAGCCGTTTGCGCAGGGGCCCACGGAAGATGATTTTAAGGAGCTGGGAAGCCTGCATGGCGCCCAAGGGCGCTGACTTGGATCGGGCGAGTAGTTGAACCCGCCATAGGTCCTCGCCTCCGAAGAGGACAGCTGGAACTCAGTTAGCTAGTGGGAGCGCGAGGCCATCAGCGAGCGGACTCGGGGTGCAATGAACCACAAACGCACCAACGGCGAGCGGAGTGGACCGCATCGGTTTCGGCTATCGCCTTGGCGGCGACGGGAAGCACGTCGAGCCCGACCCCGCCGAGCAGGGTGTCCTCTGAGAGATCCGCAGCCTCGGCCAGAGCGTCGCCGCATTCCGGCCTGCTCGGATCTCGACGTGGCAGCGCTGCCCATCCCGGCAAATACTATCAGCGCTACTTCACTACTAGCGAGGCGATAAAAACATGCGAAACTGCCCCCAGGGCTGCATGCGTTCTTCCGCGCTTACTACCATTTCAAGAGCGTGGGCTGGAAGGGAGACCAGCCTTTTCCACTAAAGGCCGCAGCGCCTTCGCGGCGCCGGAAATCACACGTTCAACACGCCACCGAACGGCACGGAGAAGTTCCCGAGTTATCCCTACTGGCGTGATTACATCCTCTGCTACGAGTACTTCCATGGCGACATTGGTGCCGGCTTGGGCGCCAGCCACCAGACCGGCTGGACCGGGCTTGTGGCAAAACTGATCCAGGACTTGCATACCCTCGATGCCCAATCTCGGGCTGCGGGCGATTTTTAGTGATAACCTCTCGAAATGAGGAATCTTGTCGCGCTTCTGCTTTTCGGCGGTTTCGCCGATCTCGCGGGTGCCCAGACTCCTGATGCTTTTGACCATCTGCGTTCCCTAGCAGGGGAGTGGCACGCAGACCTTCCAGGCTTCGGCACCATCACCACCATGATTCGTGCGGAATCAAACGGCAAAGCCATCGAGGAGACTCTTGGCACAACTTCCGATAACGAAACATCGATCTACACGCGCGATGGCAGCAAACTACTGGTCACACACTTTTGTGCCCTGACGCCGGATGGTCACATCGCGCGGCTTGCCACCGGGCCGCTCGCCGGATCTCCGAAGCAAATCGCATTTACTTTCGTCGGCGCCAGCAATCTGCATAGTCCGAGCGCGCCGCACATGAGACAACTGGTGATCGAATTCACGGATGCCGACCACTTCGCTGAGAAGTGGACCAAGACGGAAGCCGGCAAAGACACCATCTTCGAAATGCACTTCCATCGCTAGTCCGTTCATGCCAAGGTCACCAATTTTGTCTGGAAGGTGCGGCTTGATCGGACCTTGTACCCACTGGCATATCCTGGGCACGAGTTTGGCCGCCTGTTGTGGCGTAAGTTTGAGCGCAACGTCAGCTAGATCTTCGTCGACCCAGGCATTATCCGTGGATGGGATGGATAGGACGATGTCGAGGACTGCTGCCTGAGCTTCTGGTATCGCTGACATACGGCCTTTGGTGTCATCGCCGTAACATGCTATGCAAATTCGTCGTGTTCTCAGGCGCTGCGATGGTATAGCGCAACACGGTCTTCTGCGGCGACCTTTCGCGAAAGTGGCTGAAAGATAGGATGCTCAAGGCGAGGAACAGCACGCCGTCAATCTATCGCGCTTGAGCACTGAAATCTGCTGCCGTATGTCCTCGTGCTGTTAAACGCGAGAGTCTCTCAACGTCTTACCAATTCGTTGTACGATCCTGCTTACGATGTACAGAGTCCGAAGTTTGGCATCCGAAGTCCGATCCTGCTTCTCAACTTTCTGAAGTCTATCGATACTTCTTAGCTGCCGGCCTTTCCGCTGACAGCTGCGCTTTTCAGTGGTCCAATTCGACTTTGAACTCTGCCGGTACTGCAGGTCTAACGACCTTCCAGCATCGCCGTTCATGACTGGTCCACTAACACGCGAACCATCCACCATAGTCTGCAAGTATAATAGCTGGCTAACGTACCTTGAGACCGCTCGTCCATTCCCAGGAGGTGAACGCTCATGAGGCGATTGTTGGTGGTTTTGTGTGTGGCCTGCCTGTCGCTAGCAGCTGACAGTCGGTATCACGAGGACTTCCATTACAGTTACGCGCAAAGCCCCGGCGGGCGGCTTTCGGTGGAAAACTTCAACGGCTCGGTTGAGATCAGCGGATGGGATCAGAATAGCGTGGACGTCTCCGGAACTAAGTATGCCGATTCGGAAACGCGACTTCACGAGCTGCGTATTGATATATCGAATCAAAGCAACGGAGTCCAGATCCGGACAGTGCGTCCCGATAGGGATCATAGGGGCCATACAGGAGCCAAATACGTTATACGGGTGCCGCGGCAGACGGAGCTGGAACGCATCGAGAGTTCCAACGGATCGATGCGAGTAGAGAATATCGATGGTAATATGACGCTGCACACGTCCAACGGTTCGGTTCACCTGTCCGACGTCCGCGGGAACGTTGACGCGAACTCCTCGAATGGGAGTATCGAGGTTAGAAAGGTGGAAGGTCGTATGAGTTTCGAAACATCGAACGGCAGCGTCCGCGCAGAGAATGTTCACGGCGGCATACACGCCCACACGTCGAATGGAAGCGTGGATCTAGAACTCGAGACGTCGGCGATCGGCGATTTGACCGCCTCGACGAGCAACGGCGGGATCACAGTACACCTGCCGGCGTCAACGAACGCCAACATCAGCGCACATACGTCCGGCCACGATCGCATTTACACCGATTTCGACGTTACCGTGCGTGGCAGCCTGAGCGCATCCAGGCTCGAAGGCACTCTGGGGGGCGGCGGACCCAGAATCGAACTCAGCACGTCGAATGGGAACATCCGGCTGGCGCGTTCTACGTTTTAGCTTAGTCCAATTGTCGTCTTCCGAAAAGCCTTGAAGGAAGACTGATCGGCGACGCGCGATTTCATACACTTCGCCTACGCGCTTTCTGCAGCCAGTAGAATATGACCCTTATTCGTTCCGATCAGCGGAGCTATGCCCTTAGTCCTGAGCTTTCCATTGTGTCGCGTAGGCCAGTGGCGTCAGGATTCATCAGTAGACTTTCCTCAGGCAGTCCAGCCTTGTGCTGCGCAGAACTCTCGGAGTTGCTTGACTTGGTTAGCGGTCTCCTGGCCTTTGTCCCTTGTGGAGACACGGGTATAGAGGGCGGCTCTCATGCCAAACCTCCCATGCCGTTGGAAATACTGGAACTAGGCAGCGGGCAGGAAACCCGGGTAGAGTCGCGGCAAAAGTTCGAAATGCGTCCAGACTGGCGAGCCAGATTTCCAATGTCGCGACTGTCATTCTGCTGCTGAGATTTAATGAATCGCCCCCAGCGACAACGGAATCGGATCTCAGTCGAGGTCGAGCGGAGAGAGGATTTTGCGCTCAAACCGTAAGTAGTGAGGTGTTACACGAGAACGTGGCCCTGTTATTTAACGCGCCGAATGAGGCTGTTGCCCCGTTCTTCCTTACTGTTGTTAACTGTCTCGATATTCTTAACTCTCTCGGTATGCTCCCTGCTCTTATATGCAAAGCGGCCCACGTTCAACGAGGCGGTTGATTTCATAATCCTGAAGTTGTCGGGTCTCTCGCTGACTTCAAGAATCCAATGTGACAAAGTTCAGGTATGCGGGGGAGTCGTCGATACATCCTGGCAAAGCCGAATTGAAAAGCCTTCCTCGCCTTGTTCGATCGATGTCGTCCAAATTATCCATGTAACAAAGACTCAAAACGCGATTTGCTTTTGGACGGGAGACGTCATCGGCGGCCGGCGGTGGAGCCATGTCGCCTACCAACGTGAGTATCGTTTCAGGCTCGACTTTCGCAACATCGCGCGCGAAGCCATTCGCATCGAACAAGCCGTCCCGGAAGGCTCCCAGTGCGCGTTCGTACCTTCAGATCTGCTTAGATCTGCAGACCTTCCAGCGCCGATGTACGCTGTCCATCTCACGTTTACGAAAAGCATCCATGTAAGCGTTCATCTGAAGGCGATCGGATCAGGAAACGTGGAGGAAGCAAGCGCGGCGCAAGAAACAACAGAAACCTGGAACGAAGACAGTTTTCCGGCAGGCAGCGAGGGACTCGCGCAAAGGGTAACACAAGCTTTTAATCGTGCGGCCAAATTGTGCGGCGCAAAGGAAGAGGTATTTTGAAATTCATTCAATTTGCGAGAGAAAAGCGATAATCATACGCCGCGCCGCACGAGCCCATTGCGTAGGGATGTGTTGCAAACTTGAAGACAGCGCGAGCGAAATCCGGGTCGCTATCGATCACACGGCGGCCTGCAACCCGAAGAGACCTTCTACGAATCGGACCTGCTCAACAATGGCTCCCTTCGGCAACCACCTCACTTGACCTTTGCGAATCATGTGCACCGTTCGATTCCTTGGATCGTCCTCCACGCACCATCAAAGGATCGGAACCCCTGGCTGGCTCGAACTCACCGTTTGATGGATCGATGGTCCTGCTCCACGATATTGTTCAGGTACGGCACCGGCCGGCACCGGCGGCCAAGCTCGCGACTCACTTTGAGTTCGGCAATGAGGGAATTTGGCTCCCCGTCGTGGACGCTTTTAGAACTTTCTGTGTAAATCCAAGTCCAGAAGGAAGCACACTCCTCTCCGGCGTAAGGAATTTCACATTTCCGGGCCTCATTGTCCCTGGCTCCGGCCAGGGCGATTCCGGGAGGGTATCGAGATGAGGGCTGCGCTTTATGCCCGCGTCTCGACCCAACACAAAGGCCAGGAAACGGCCAATCAGCTACTGCAGCTCCGAGAATGCTGCCAAGCCCAGCATTGGTCGGTTCTTCAAGAATATGAAGACCACGAGTCGGGAGGGAAATCCGAACGCACTGCATTTCAGCAAATGTTGCGCGATGCGGCGGCAAGACGGTTTGACATCCTGTTCTTTTGGTCCCTGGACCGACTAACAAGAGAGGGTACCTTAGCCACTCTCAAGTACCTGGAACTGTTTGAGAGCTACGGCGTCCGTTGGCGCAGCCTCACGGAACCGTGGATTGATAGCGCCAGCCCTTTCCGCGATGTCATCATCAGCTTGTTGGCTAGTCTCGCCAAACAAGAGCGAGTTCGGATCTCAGAACGAGTGCGTGCAGGGCTCACGCGGGCGAATCAGTGTGGAACTCGCAGCGGAAAGTCCATTGGCAGGCCGCAAGCGGTGTTCAATCGAGATCGGGTCCTTGAGCTTCGACGGCAGGGACACCCTTGGCGCACGATCGCGAAAATAATCGGCGTGAGCCCGACGACTGTCCGCCGTGCCTGTCAGGGCTCAATCGACGGGCGATAGCCGTAACAAAACCCTTCCGCAAGTTTTTAGCAAGGACTCCGAGATTCGTCGCTCCCAGGCGAACTCCCTGATTTCGTTGAACCGCGCCGAAAGACAGTTCTACTCCTTTTGATACGCAGCATCCGCTGCATTCGCCAGCGGATGACTTTACAGCGGAGTTGTGCGCAGAAAGGCAATCCTTTTGGCAACGTCTGTGGCCTAGTTCTTGGTGTGAGCCTCTGGGGTGTGATGTGACCGGTCCTTGACGTCACTTACTCGGCGCGACCGGAGCGCCAGAAGCAGGAACGCCGCCCCTGGCGCGTGGCCGAGGCGGCGTTTGGACGACGAGTTGCCTGTGCTATTTCCCGATCTTGTACGTTCGTTCGCCTGCGGCGTTCTTGGACGACTCGATCTTCTCCCCTCCCTTGCTGCCCAGGATGCTGACAAACCCGCGTACAGTGTGCTTCTGCCCGCCGGTTGCTTCCACGATCTCGGCCAGCGTCACACCCTTCGCCCGCTTCACCATCGCGATGGCCTCCGCCTTCTTGTTGGTGCGCTCGCCCTTCGGCCTGGCTGGCCGGCTTCTTGGCCCCTTCATCGCGGGCTTCGCCTTCTTGGCTTTGCGCTCGCGCTTCTTCTTCGCAGCCGTTGGTTCCGGCTTGCCAGCGCCGTTCGCTAAATCGATTGCGTTCTCGCTCATTGGTTTCTCCTTGACCGGGTTGCGGTCGTGACATTCATCATTCCGCTTTGGAGAAACAGCAAGCTAAATCTTCAGAGATTAGGCCCGGCGAGGCGGATGCCGGGTGAGCTTAGGCGATTTTGGCGGACGCTATCCCTTTTTTAATGAGGGGGCGAAAAATCAGCCCTGGTGTTGTGAGCAACGTTACCGTGGAGTGCCCACCAGGTTCCTAAACACTAATCAGTTCTATGTGGCGGTGGTATGTGATATTTTCGGCTACGGGTTCAGGATTCACTCAGAAGGAGAAGCACATGAGAACGAATCCACTTTGGATCGCCGTGTTAGGATTATTCGCCGTGACCATGTTCGCCTCGGGTGCAGCTATAACATGCAGCGGTGGCGCTCAACTTTTCACCATTCCGGAAGACTCGACGGAAGCGAGCACTGTCCTTACTTGTCCTGGACTCCAGTTGCTTCCATCGCTAGACGGGAAGACGGCTGTTTTCCTCGATCCAGACGGAAGCGTGAGTGACTTCGTGTTGCTTGCGAATGTCGGTACAGCCGTGCAGTTCACCTTTGTTTCAGATCTGGAGACTGGGCCAGCGTTGACACCCCCACCCCCAATCCTCCAACCCGAAGTGACCGAGCCGGCCCCGTTCGTCGTAGTAGCTACATCGACGACCGGCGCTCAAGTGCGGTTTACATTCACGAGTGATGCGAATGGAGTGGCTGGGGTGCCGAGTGAAACGATCCAGGTCACGCCGATTCCTGAACCTGCATCCCCGACGCTGGCCGGACTGGGCGTGCTGCTAGTGATATGTGGGTACTGTCGGCGGCGACGGACTTTAAGCCACTAGCAGGCCGCACTATTCATCCATTGTGCCGCGCCTTGCGGTTGGCTCGTGAAGCGGTGCTCATCGCCTAAGAAACGAGAGCGCCGCTTTCCTTCCGTCCGGCGCACTTCACGACGATCCCGCATACCGCGTCCCGCGTGAAGGTCGATCGGATTCTGAACGTAATCTGATGCTCCCAGCGCGAGAGTAAACTCCTACCCGACGCCCGCACGGCAAGAGCGAGTCCAGTCCTCACGGTTACAAAGACCCTAGGTTCGCTATTCACGTGGTTTCCCCCAATATCTCCGCCGCTACCATATGATCGTCCTCATCGAAACTGGAGTGTGGCAACATGGAATCCGTTGCTTGTTTTCGAGTAGTTTCCCCGTTCCTCGCGGTTCAGCTATCAGCACAAAGGGAACGCTTCGTGACGGTTCCTGTTGGTGCCATCATCGAAACCTCCGCAGCTTTGCAGGAACCCGGCTTGGTGACCGTTACCGTAAACGGAAATCCTGTTCTCGCCTTCCACCGCGACATCACCGAACGCGCAGAAGCGGTAGGGGGGATCGTCGGTTAGCTCAGGGAGCCTGACTGGGCGGAGCAATTCCGTTGGCTCCTTCATGATCTGCAACAAACGTGACGTGCTTTTTGAGAACTACCGCCAACTCGTCGAGCGCTTGAGCGAAGCCGTTATAGGACTCAAAGCTGGACAGCGTACCGCTGCGTTCGAGGCGTTGTATCAGGAATCGGAACAGATCTGCAGTGAGTGTGAGAAGGGGCGGTGCGAGATGGAAGCGCATCGTCACGAGCATGGTTGTTGAGATTCAGCCGCAACGTTATCCGTGCCTTCTATCGTTGCGATTGCAGTGGAGGGTGATGACCCGCTCGGTGCCCGAACGTCAAGCCACTACGGAACAGCGGCACTGGTTTCCTTCTGCCCTAGCCAGTTCAAGACGATCTGGCAGACGACATCCGTGAACCGATCAAGATCGATCGGCTTCTGAACGTATTCGCTGGCACCGAGTTCCAGTGCATACTGTCTGTCCGTTTGCACTGGCGAAACGCTGAACACCACGATAGGAATGTCTCTCGGTTGATAGCGTTGGAGGAAGGTAAACCCGGAGATCCGTGGCATGTTCAAATCGAGGATGATGAGTGACGGAGTGAAATCCGCCGCAGCGAGAATAGCGAGTCCTTGTTGACCATCACGAGCAATGTGCAACTTGATCGGGATCGGGCAAGAATCCAGCGCTTGCTGAACGAGAAGAGTATCTCCAGCACTGTCTTCCACAAGAAGGATGTGCGCAGGTTCCATCGCTTCTTCGGTTTGACTGCTGGTAGGTCGATCGGTTTCAGTACTAATAGTACGTAACCGTTATATTCCCTGTTTTGCTGCGGGATACATCAGGGCTGTTACGCACGCGTCGCTAGCTCAAATAGCAACTCAACGTTCAAGATCGGACGAAACCTAACGGCCTGGAATGCAATCTACAGGCTGGCGTTTTGTTTTCGCCTCGATGGAATTGGAGGGCTACATGAAAATGAGGATTAGATCGCTATTTAGAAGTGCCTCAGCGATAGCGCTGAGTACCGGCATGCTTTCGGCGCAAACAGTCATTTCAGCAAGTTCGGCCGCTAATAACGGTGCAGCGCCAGTAGGAATCGCCGCAACTCTCACGCCGGCGCCCGCCCTCTTGTTCACGCAGCCGTTTTGTTCGGGACAGCAATTACGCGGCGCTTACAAGGAAGATCTCTTATCGGGGACCAGCTCGCTGCTTTATCCCATACTGGACAACGGTGTTTGCTCAGAAAACTACATTGCTATCGCGCCAGGACTGAACGGCTTCACCGCCGGTTCAACATATGCGACGGGCGCCTCGCCGACGGTTTCGGGGGATGAGGCAGTTTATAAGAATGGCGTTCTCTTTCTAGACGGCCTGACTTCTTCCAAACAGCACGCCGGAATCACGTTCGACAGTGCCGGCACTTTCCATGGAGACTTAATCGTCACGCTGGCCGGCGCGGTCAACGGCTACACCGCTGCCGGAACGCTCGATTTCTCATACCCTCTACCGGGCGGATCAGGCCTCGTGCTGGAAGGCGCCACCGTGACTCCCGTGACGGATGCGGCGTGTCCCGGATGTCTTTACATCACCGCGGCAACGGCTTCGAATATCGACAATCCTACTCCCTCCGGACCTGGATTTATTTTCTTGGTGAAGGCTGGTACTCCGAATGGAACCACGCTTAGCACGCCCTGGGCGACCACTCCTCATCCGGAACCGGAAGGCATCGTATACGTGGATTCCAGTAGCGCGAACCCGGCATGCACGCTCCCGGGTCCAGGCGGAGCCCGTTTCAGTTATTTCGTCAGCGGCTACGCCAGCGGCAGCCAAATCGATACTACCTCGGCGACCAATGGCGCAATCCTCGCGTACACTCCGTCTCAACTCGCCGGGTTCGTTGGCGACCTCTTGGTGCCGGAAGAGGGATCCACGCTTCGAACCGGCGATATTATCGCAATCTCACAGACGGACCCTTCCAATCAGACGTTGTTTTCTTCCACGAATTTTCAGCTGGAAGGCTCGACCATTCTGACCTGCGCGGGCGGTGGATGCCCGGCGACCTTTGGCTTTTGGAAACATCACACGTTTCCGTT
>Ga0210406_10002346_pt1 | contig 21779 bp, 17 predicted proteins | sample IncBWC30MmetaG_FD_155454 | JGI IMG/M metagenome (GOLD analysis project Ga0210406, IMG submission 155454) | Forest soil microbial communities from Barre Woods Harvard Forest LTER site, Petersham, Massachusetts, United States - Inc-BW-C-30-M | ecosystem: Environmental > Terrestrial > Soil >...
CCTTCGGCCCCGGCGATCGCTTTGCCCATCAACGGACTGTCCTGGTTCGCCGTCGAAACGATTTCCAGTTTGCCGCTGTTGTTCTTGATCAGCCAGGCCCAGCCGCTCCCGAACCGCTTCACGCCAGCATCCGCGAATTTCTCTTTGAACTGATCGAAGCCGCCGAACGTCGATTTGATGTCATCGGCCAGTTTGCCTTTCGGTTCCCCGCCCGCGTTCGGGCCCATGATTTTCCAGAAGAACGAATGGTTCGCGTGTCCGCCGCCATTGTTGCGCACAGCGGTGCGAATGTCTTCCGGAACAGAATTCAAATCGCGAATCAAATCTTCGACCGATTTTTTCTCGAGGTCGCCTTTGCCTTTAATCGCGTTGTTTAAGTTCGTGATATACGCCTGATGATGCTTGCTGTGATGGATCTCCATCGTTCGCGCGTCGATATGCGGCTCGAGCGCGTTGTAGTCGTAAGGTAATTTCGGTAATTCGTAAGCCATACAAACACGTTAGACCGCGCCGATTGGCGGTCAATTGTCAGGCGACACGAAGATCTCGATCTTTGACGGAGGGACGACCTCTGTGTCGTCCAAATTTTTAGAGGACGGGACGGAGCCCATCCCTCCAATTACTTCGCCTGATAGAATCCAGGCTGGGTGATGAACCCCTTTCGGTAATTCAGGTAGGTCGCGAGAGCGAGGAGCGGGAAATTTTGGCGATACATATCGTACTTTAGATAGAACACGCCCGGGAAACCGGTGCCGGTGATTTCCGGTTCGCTCCAAGAGCCGTCTTCATTTTGCGAACTCAACAGGAATCGCAGACCGCGCTGAATACTCGGACGATTCAAATCGCCACACGCGCAAATGCCCATGATCGCCCATGCGGTTTGCGACGCGGTGCTGTTGCCAATTCCTTTCGTTGCCGGATTTTCGTAAGTCGCGCAGGTTTCACCCCAACCGCCATCGTCATTCTGGCAGCTCTCCAGCCAATCGCGTCCGCGCAAGATCCAGTCCTGTGTCATGTTCTGGCCGACCGCGCGCAATCCGCGTAGCACCTGCCACGTTCCATAAATGTAGTTCACGCCCCAGCGTCCATACCACGAGCCGTCGGCTTCCTGGGTGTCGATCAAATATTGCAGCGCGTCGCGGACGCTGCGGACTTTTGGATTGAAATCGATGTAGCCGAGCAGCTCGAGCGTGCGCGCGGTCAGATCGCTGCAGGTGGGATCGAGGATCGCATTGTGGTCCGCGAACGGCATGTCTTCGAGCCATGGCGTGGTGACGTTCTTGTCAAACGCGCCCCAGCCGCCGTCGCGACACTGGAAACTCATTTGCCAATCCAGTGCGCGCCGGAAAGTGTTGGCGAGCTCGGATTCGTTCTCGGGTTTCACTAGGCGCAGCGCCATCAACACCATCGCGGTATCGTCGACGTCGGGATAATAAACGTTGTTGTATTCGAAAGCCCAACCGCTTGCTTCGCGATGGGAATTGTTGTGCTGCCAATCGCCTCGCATCCGGACTTCCTTGTCGAGCAACCATTTCGCCGCGCGACGAAGAGCCGGATCGTCGGCCGGCAGTCCAGATTCGGCCAGCGCAATCAAATTGATCGCGGTGTCCCAAACTGGCGAAAGACACGGTTGAATTCGAAAATCTTCGGGATCGTCGACAAACAGGCCGGCGAAATCCTGTGCGGCCTTCTTGTAAACCGGATGATCTTTCGGATATCCGAGCACGCGGAGCGCGATCATGCAGTTCAACATCGCCGGATAAACCGCAGCGAGTCCGTCGCTTCCCTCGCCGATTCGTTCGAGCATCCAACGCTCCGCCTCCTCGAGCGCACGTTTCCGCATCGGCGTAATTCGCAACGGGTGGAGGATCTTGAGAACGTCGTTGACGCGAAGGAAGAAATTCCTCCAGGTCCAGAAACGCTCGCTGCGCGGCAATCGAAGATCGCTTTGCTCGGTGCCGAGTGGATAAAGCTCGTGCAGTTGCTTGTTGCCAGGCAACGAGCGCGTCGGCTTGAAGTGGTTGATGATCGCGAGCGGAATGAGCATGGCCCGACTCCAGGACGACATTTTGCAGATGTGGAAGGGCGCCCAGCTCGGCAGAAGGATCATTTCCACCGGAATCGTCGGCAGATACTTCCACGGGAATTGCCCGAGCAGCGCGAGATAAAGTTTGCTGAACGTGTTCGCGCGCGGAATTCCGCCGAGGCGCAGAATGTTTTCGCGCGCTTTGCGCATGAACGGCAGATCGGCCGAATAGCCGGCAAGCTTGAGGGCGAAGTAGCCTTTGACCGACGCGTTGATCTCGCTCGGGCCGCCAAAATAAATATTCCATCCGCCGTCGTGCAGCTGCCGTTTCAAAATGTGCCGGGCGCAGCGTTCCTGCAGAGTAACGTCAATCTCGCCGAGCCAATGCATGAACAGCACGAAGTCAGAGCAAAGCGTGCTGTCGACCAGTAATTCGCCGCACCAATGGCCGTCTTCACGTTGCTGGCGAAGCAAATTCTGCTGCGCGCGCGAAATAGCGTCCGCGAGTTCGGCGTCCGTCGCGACAAAGGGTTGTTCGCCCTCCGCGCTTCTCAATGCAATAACGTTTCCGGACGAACTCATTGAGGTTGTCGATCTTACAAAGGGATCGAACGATGTCGTTCCTTAGGACGCCTTTGTTTCCGTCGCTTCGGCTTGGGCCTGTTTACCGGTCAAATGCCCATTGCCGACGCTCACGCCGTTGAAGGCGAGAATTTCGCTGCCCCGTCCGGTCGGTTTCGGTTTCGCTCCGAAATTAAATTTGATCGTCTTCCACGTGTCGCCACGCTGTGATTGCAGGCCTAACGACGCCGTCGGTTCGTAGCCGCAGTGCACCATGCAATTCTCGCAGCGCGGATCGCGCGCGACGCCATCAACCACGCCGTACTTTTCCCATTCAACTTTCTCGAGCAACTCGGCATAGCTCGAGTAGTGCGCATCGGTCATTAAATAACATGGGCCCTTCCAACCGCGGATGTTACGGGTCGGGATCGCCCAGGCCGAGCAAGTCAGATCGCGATGGCCGGCCAAGAATTCGAAATAGACCGGCGTGCCGAAGAACGTGTAATCGTTCATCCATTGCTCAATTTTGGAAAACTTCTCCTTCGTCATCTCGCGCGTGAGGAAGAAATTCTCCGGCCGCAGATTCAACCGCTTGATCATGTCCTTTTTCGCCGCGTCATATTCGTAGCCGGGCGTAATCGTATGACCGTCAACGCCGAGATCCGACAGATAATCGAACATCTGCTCGACTTCGTTCATGTCGGTCTCTTTATAGATCGTGGTGTTGGTCGCGACCTGGTAGCCGAGAATTTTTGCCATCTTGATTGCGAGAATACATTCCTTGAACACGCCTTCGCGCTCGACGATCAAATCGTGCACGCGCTCCAGGCTATCGAGGTGAACGTTCCAATACATCCACTTACTCGGCGCGATCACCGCCTTGTTCACGTCTTTCGGTCCTTTGCGAATCTCGTCAGCATCTTTTTCCGTGATCAGCCCACGCGCTAACAGGATGCCGATTTTTCCCTCAAGATCATTCCGCAATCCGCTATCCGTCCCGCCCAGGCGGGACAATTCCTTCGCCATCCATTCGCGCATTTTTTTGCGCATGAACATGGCGTTGGTGCAGATGTAAACGATGCGGCCCTGCTTGAGCAGTCCGTCCACCAGCGCTTCGATGTGCGGATAGATCAACGGTTCGCCGCCGCAAATCGAGATCATCGGGGCATTGCACTCCTCCGCCGCGCCCAAACAGTCTTCGAGCGTCATCATATCCTTGATCGAGGTCGAGTATTCGCGGATGCGTCCGCAGCCGGTGCAGGTGAGATTGCAAGTATGCAGCGGTTCCAGCTGCAATACGGTCGCGAATTTCTTCGTGCCGCGCAGCTTCTGTCCAACGATATAGGCAGCAATTTTCGTCGTTAATGCGAGCGGAAATCTCATAAAAGGCGTGGACGGTAGCAACGCCAAGGAGCGTGTCAACCTATGAAGATTGGACGGAATAGAGCCAAAACTACTGCAAAAGCTAGGAAATATTCCGCAACGTCAGGCCTCACCCGCGGTTGAATATTTGAACACTTTCAAATCAGGAAGGACGAATCTAATATAAAGACTATGAAAACGTTACTCGCAGTTTTAATCGCGACCAGTTTCATCAGCTGCGCCTATGCTCAATCGGATGGCGGGACATCAGCCGCCGCGTTAGGTCCGCGTACTGGACCGGCTTATTATTCGCCGCCCAACTCGCCCTACCGCAAATGGACAACCAAGCAGCTCCAGCAACGGCGCCTCGATTTGTATCGCCAAATTCCTCAGCGGCAAACAAGCATACCGGGACGCCAGGGCGTGCCCGTATTCATTCACCACGATAGCGAAGGCGTTTCTGACCAACAAAAAGAGATCTACGCAATCGAAGCTGAGCTGAATCGCCGTTATCAGGCAGGAGATAAAGATGCTGAACTGAAGCGCGCGATGCCCGGCCAGCAGCATCCGTAGCCACGCTTGTCAGTCGAGTTGATTCCTCTCCTCGCCGTCCGAGGAGAGGATTGGGCTGGGATTGGAACCAATCCTAGTGCATTTGCCAGCCGCGGCGAATCAGACTGATCGCGATCGCCGCGAGCAGAAGCGCGATGATTTTTGAGATACCGCGCAACCCCTGCTTCCCCATCAACCGGGCGAACCGCTCAGCGTTGCACAAAGCGAATGCGACGATCGCCAGATTCACGATCAGCGAAACGAGCGTGAATACGACGCCGACGCTGTCGATCAAAATTAGAAGCGCGGTCAAAAGTGCAGGACCGGCGATCAGCGGCATCCCGAGCGGGACGACGCCAAACTCGTTGTCAGTATCGCGGTCCGTACGGCCGTAACCAACCAGTTCGCGCACGGCCAGCGCGAGCAAGATCAATCCGCCAGCGACTTGGAAATCGGCAACCGTGATTCCGAGTGCGGCGAAGATTCCTTTGCCGAGAAAAATAAAACCGATCGCAACGAGCAGTCCGGTCAGCAGACCGAGAAACGCCTGATGCTTGCGATGTTCATGTGACGCGTTGGTGCCCAGGCCCATGAAAATCGCGACCAACCCGATCGGGTCGATCGCTACAAACACCGGAATGAACGCGAGTAGGAACTTCTGAACCATCTGGCCACAGATGAACACAGATAAAACACGGATTCAGCAAAATTCGGTCTGTCATCTGTGAAAATCTGTGCAAACCTGTGACCTCTTTTTGCTCTGCCGAAATTCATGAAAACTACACTGTCGATCTTGCCTCTCTCTCTCTCTCTTGCTCTTGCTCTTGCCCTACACGCTGAAAATCTGAAAACGGTGGACGATTTCAAAGCCGCCGCCGCGAAAGCGAACGCCGTCCTGACACTTCCCGATTGGGAGCACACGCCGGAAGCGGTTGACGCGATGATAAAGAACGCGATCGACACCGCGAACAAAGGCCTCGATGAGATCGGCAAACAAGACCTCAGCAAAGTCACCTTCAAGAGCACCGTTGTCGCCCTCGACGATCTGAGTTGGGCGGCCGGCAACGCCGCGAGTCGAGCGGTCGTGACCAAGGAATCGAACACGGATCCGAAAGTGCGCGACGCGGCCGAGAACGCGGTGAAGATCTTTCAGGACTGGGCGGTCGGGATCGATTATCGCGAGGACGTTTACAAGGCGCTGAAAGCGTTCGCCGACACCAAGCCGAAACTTTCAGGCGAAGACAAAAAACTTTTCGATGAAACGATGCGCGATTATCGCCGCGCGGGTTTGGCGTTGCCTCCGGATAGACGCAAAGAAGTAGAAGACCTGCGCAAGCAACTGGCGAAACTCGGAACGGATTTCGACACAAACATCGTCAACGCGAAAGTCCCGGTGGTTTTCACGAAAGCCGAACTCGACGGGGTGCCGGACAGTTTCTTTTCCTCGCCCGGCGTCAAGACCGGCGACGACGCTTACACCGTAACGTCCAACGTCACGTGGCAGTTCGTTACCGTTGAAGAAAACGCCAAGAGCGAAGCGACCCGCAAAAAACTTTACGTGATCCACGATTCGCTCGCCAAGGACACTAACCGCACGGTGCTCAATCAAATGATCGACCTGCGGAACAAGATCGCGCTCCGGCTCGGTTACAAATCCTGGGACGATTTCCAGACCGAAGTCAAAATGGCCAAGAACGGCGCTGGCGCGAAAAAATACATCAACGATCTGATCTCCGGAATTCAGCCGAAGTTCGCCGCCGAAGTCGCCGAGCTTCAAAAGATGAAGGCGGCCGACACGCACGATCCGAACGCGAAGATTGGCACCTGGGACTGGCGTTACTACGACAACCAGCTCGTGAAACAGAAATACGCCGTCGATAAGGAAGCGCTTCGAGACTTTTTCCCATTCCAAAGAGTCGTCGACGGCATGTTCAACATCTACCAGAGCATCTTCGGCCTGAAGTTTGAGAAAATCGACGCACCTTACAAATGGATCGACGACCTGCAGCTTTACATGGTCACCGATTCCTCGACCGGCGAACCGCTCGGTATGTTTTATCTCGACATGTTCCCGCGCGAAGGAAAATTCAATCACTTCGCCGAATTTGGGATCATCAGCGGCAAGCAGCTCGCAGACGGAAAATATCAGCGGCCAGTCTGCGCGTTACTCTGCAATTTTCCGCCGCCGAGCACGGACAAACCATCACTCATGACTCATTCTGACGTGGAAACGCTCTTCCACGAGTTCGGACATTGTCTGCACGAAATCACGACGCGCGCGAAGTACGGACGTTTCGGCGGCACCCATGTCCCTGGCGATTTTGTCGAAGCGCCGTCGCAAATGCTGCAAAATTGGGTTTGGGACAAGAAAGTGCTCGACAATTTCGCCGCTGATTATCGCGATCCATCCAAAAAGATTCCCGCGGAAATCATTCAGAAGATGAACGACGCCAAGAAGGCAACCGCCGGAGTTTTCTATCGGCGCCAGTTCGCGTTCGCGTCGCTCGATCTTGCAATGCATGACGCGCATCCTGAAAACGCGCAATGGGATTGCGTGGACATTTCCAATCCGATTCTCGAGAAAGTTTTTCTGCCGATCGATCCGAGCACGACATTCGTGACGTATTTCGGCCACATGAACGGTTACGACGCCGGCTACTACGGTTACGCCTGGGCCGACGCGATTGCTGCCGACATGGCGACCGTTTTCGAGAAAGCGCCGCAAGGTTATCTCGACAAACAGGCCGGCAGGAAATTACGGAAAGAAATTTACGAACAGGGTGATGGCCGCGACGTTTCGGTTTCAATCGAAAAATTTCTTGGACGCAAACAGTCAGTTGAGCCGTTCCTGAAAAAGATTGGCGTCAAAGGCGGCGAGGATAAAAAGAAAGCGCCGGCCGGGCCGTCGAAAGAACAACGCTGACGTGTAGCCACGTCGATATGCGACGTCCGAGAACGGGTCGCAGGCCCGTGGCTACAATCTTGCAGCGCTCGCAGAGCGCCGCTACAGAGGAACCATGAAAACGCCACGCTTGGTCGTTTCGTTGCTTCTTATCGTCGCCAACTCTCTTCTCGCTGAAGACAAAGTCGCTGAAAAACTAAAACCGGCGCTCGACGTCATCACGCCGGACGCATTGCTCGCCCACATCAAGATTCTCGCGTCGGATGAATTCGAAGGTCGCGCGCCCGGATCGAAAGGCGAAGAGCTGTCGATCAAATACATCTCCGACCAATTCAAAGCGATCGGACTGAAACCGGGCAACCCGGACGGCAGCTACTTCCAAGAAGTGCCGCTCGCCGGAATCAAAAGCGATCCGAAGATGCAATTCGTCGTGAACGGCAAGCCGCCAATGGATTTGAAACTCGCCGATGACTTCGTCGCCTCATCAGCGCGATTGCAAAACGAAATCAAGATCGTCAACTCCGATATCGTTTTCGTCGGTTACGGCGTGATCGCGCCGGAATATGGCTGGGATGATTACAAAGGCGTTGATGTTCATGGCAAAACAATCCTGATGTTGATCAACGATCCGGCCGTTCCCGATCCAAAAGATCCGTCGAAGCTCGACGACAATATGTTTAAGGGGAAAGCGATGACCTATTACGGTCGCTGGACTTACAAATACGAGATGGCGGCGCAGAAGGGCGCCGTCGCGGCGGTCATCATTCACGAGACGGTTCCGGCCGCATATCCGTGGCAGGTCGTGAAGTCGAGTTGGTCGAAGGAAAACTTCGAGCTCGATAACCCGGACAAAAACATGGGCGCCGTCCAGGCGCGGTCGTGGATCACCTTGGATGTCGCGAAGAAACTTCTCGCGGACTGTGGCCAGGATTTCGACGCGCTCAAGAAGTCGGCTATCACGAAAGAATTCAAACCCGTGGCGCTGAGCGCGAAAGCGAACATCGAAATCAAACAACAAGTTCGCTCGTTCAAGTCGCACAATGTGATCGGCGAGTTCGAGGGCGCTGATCCGCAGTTAAAGGATGAATATGTTATCTACACCGCGCACTGGGACCATCTCGGGAAGCATCCGGAATTACCCGGTGACCAGATTTTCAATGGCGCGATCGATAACGCGTCCGGTGACTCGGCGGTGATCACGCTCGCCAGCGCGTTCCCAAAAGTCGAACCGCCACCCAAACGATCAATTTTGTTCATGTGTACGACGGCTGAAGAAGCCGGACTCCTCGGCGCGAAATGGTACGCTGAGCATCCGTTGTATCCGCTCGAAAAAACTTTGGCCGATATCAACATCGACACGCTGAACGTTTGGGGTAAAGCGCGCGACATCGAGGACACCAGTTATGGTTTCTCCGATTTGGATGACATGCTGGCGGCCGACGCGAAACGACAAGGACGACCGACGATTCCAAATCCGCGTCCAGAAAAGGGCAGTATCTATCGCGCGGACAATTTCGAGTTCAGCAAAGTCGGTTTGCCGTCGCTCTACATCGAAAAGAACCAGCACCTCATGTCGCGTCCGCCCAATGGACCGCTCCGCGCCGACGAGTACGACTTAAAGGATTATCATCAGCCAAGCGACGACGTGAAGCCCGACTGGGACCTTTCCGGCGCGGTCCAGGATGTCGATCTGCTCTTCGAAGTCGGCTACGAAGTCGCCAACGCCGACAAATTTCCGGAATGGAAACCGGGGAACGAGTTCAAACCCAAGCGCGATGCGATGATGAAGAAGTGAAGTGGTCGGGCGTAAGGAGTGGGCTGACGGGCGCCGCAATTTTTGGTGTCCTGGGTCTCATTTACGCAGTGAAAGCCTTTATCGCTAATGCAAACCACACTCTCATGCCCGCCGGCCGTCCCGGTGCTGGATTGATAACTCCGCATTACGGATATTTCATCGCGGGTCTCTTCTTCGCATTCGCCGCCTACTGTCTGTTCTTAGCATTTCGTGCTCGTAACAAATCTGACGATTAACGAAGCGACGCTGTTGTAGAGGTGCTTGTTCTCAAGCACCTATCCATTTAGTTCGGCGTTTGAGAACAAACGCCGCTACAACGTCTTCGTGCTTTTCGAATCTGTGAAAATCTGCCTGCACCGCCGTAGCTTTCAGCGGAGGCGTGTGTCAATCTGTGGCTAAACAAATGCTTGTAAACTTTGTAATTGGCGGGACGCAGAAAGGCGGGACGTCGGCGCTGGATTCGTTTTTGCGGCAGCATCCGGAGATTTGCATGCCGACCACGCGCAAGGAGCTGCACTTCTTCGATCGCGAAGAGGAGAACCGCGATTACAAAAAGTATCACCGGAATTTTAAGCCGAAGAAGAAGCAACATCGCGTGATCGGCGAAGCGAGCCCGATCTACATGTATTGGGAAACCGCTCCGTATCGGATCTGGAAATACAATCCGAAGATGAAATGGATCCTCGCGCTGCGAGATCCGGTCGAGCGCGCGTTCTCGGCCTGGAACATGGAAAGCAAACGCGACCATGAGAAATTACCGTTCGCCGAAGCGATTGAGAAAGAACCGGAACGCTGCCGCACCGCTTTGCCGTTACAGCATCGCGTTTATTCGTATGTCGATCGCGGTTTCTATGCGCACCAGGTCCGGCGTTTGTTCAACATTTTCGGAAAAGACAACGTTCTGGTTCTGTTGAGCGAGGAGCTACGCCACGAGCATCAGAAAACCTTGCGAAGCGTTTTTGAGTTTCTTGGCGTCGAATCATCGTTCGTTCCACCGGAAGCAAGCGTGTTTGAACAGGAATATTCGGACAAGATGGACAATCAATTGTGGTCGCGCTTGATCGACACGTTCTATTTCGACGTCAAGGAGCTGGAGAAACTGTTGGGGCGGAATTTATCCGCGTGGTACCAAAAACAATCCGAGGGCTGAGCCTTATGCTTTCGCAAAATCTGAAATCCGAATTCCGAATTCCGAAACAAATTCGAAGGCTCAAATGTTCAAGTAGTCGAGTCTGTTTCGGATTTCGAGCTTTGGTAATTCGTAATTGTTTCGATATTCGATATTCGATATTCGGATTTTCAAGAGCATGAATCTCCCGATTCCAATTCTCAGCATGCTGATTGGTGCGATCGTCTTGTTTTTTGGGCGGCGAATCTTCTGGCTGTGCGTGGCGGCGGTGGGATTTGCAGCCGGGATGGAGTTCGCGCCGCACCTCGTGCACGAGCCATCGCAAATCTTACAACTGAGCGTCGCAATCGTTTTCGGGTTCGTCGGCGCATTGCTCGCGCTATTCTTGCAAAAAGTCGCGATCGCGATTGCCGGATTTCTCGCTGGCGGAAAACTGGCGATGGCGTTGGTGACTGCGTTCGTCGCAGAAGGCGCGCGTTATCCGGGCGTTACATTCATCATCGGCGGAATCATCGGAATGATTCTGCTCTTGTCATTGTTCGATTGGGCGTTGATCGTGATGTCCGCGGTCGTGGGCGCTTATTTGATCGGCCACACGATTGTCCTGCCGCCAACCGGCGCGACGTTGTTATTCGTGGGACTGGCCGCGATTGGAATTATCGTCCAAGCTTCAGCGTTTCGCGGCAGAGCAGTTGCTTAGGACGCATCAGCGGATGCGATTCAGCGACGGTCATCCGCCTTCGCAAAAACTACGGCGTGACAAGCAGGCCGCCGCTACAGGTTTTCTTGCTGACAAAGCGAAGACCGACATGTGAAAATGCGAGCATGAACTCACAACGAACGGGTTTGCGGATTGCGTCCCTAATTTTCGCACTTGTCACTGCCTTCCACGTCGTGCGCCTGGTTAAACACACCATGGTGGTAGTTGGAAGTCACAATGTCCCGATGGGATTGAGCTGGGTGGGCGCTGTCGTCGGTGCGGTGCTTTGCATTTGGATGTGGCGACTATCGACTGCGGCGTCGTAAGAATTCGCGAACAGAAACGACTGAGATGATGGTGAAAGCGCGCCGATGAGACAGTCCACGCTCGCCCTCGCTTGTGGTTTAGCGCTGGTTATCATCCTGGCCTACTCGTGGTGCGGACGAAATCCGTCGGAACAAAGTACGTTGTTGCTTCCTACGACGCCGACTCCAGTGCCGACGGCGCCTAAAGTATCGGCAACTCCAAATGCGACCGCGAGCGCGAGTACACCGGCATCAGCGACTCCATCGCCGACGCCGACGCCCCTCGCGTTACCGCCGGAATTCGAAAAGGTCGCGCACAAAGCCGATCCGGCGATCGTCGAGCTCACGGTCTTCGACGCTAAAGGGCAACTGCTGCGGAGCGGAAACGGCTTTTACGTCTCGCGCGACGGTTTGGTGGCCACGAGTTTGGATTTGGTTGCGGATGGAGCCTATGGCGTCGCGAAATCGTCTGATGGAAAAATTCGCAACGTAGTCGGCGTCATCGATTTTTCGAAAACGACGGGGCTCGCGATTCTGCGTGCCGAAACCAAAGTCGGCGTATCGTTTCTTCCCTTGCAAAGGACAACGGAATCAATTGCGGTGAACGCGTGGGGCGTGGTCATCGGCAGTACGCTCCAGCACAAGGAACAACCAGTGGCCGGTGGCATGATTAAGTCGCTCGGCGCCGATCCCAAAAAAGATCCGTTCCAAATTGGCGGGACGATCCCGAACGACGCGGCGGGCGCACCGGTCGTCGATGCGAATGGTGAAGTTGTTGGAATCGTCACTGCCGGCGGAAAAAATGACATTCAACCGTCAGGACAACTCGAACCGCTGCTGGCGGCTATAAAACCCGGGACGACGGCGCGCTGGACCGCCGCGCCGATTGAATCGCCAACGCCAACGCCGACGCCAGCGCCGCGCGTCGGGCGACGAGTCATTTTTAATCCGGCACCGAAATATCCATTCGAGGCGCGATCGATCCGCGTTGGGCCAAACCGCGGCAATGGAAAATATCGGGTGACGTTCGATTTGAACGGAACCGTAAAAAGCGTGCAGGTGGTCGAATCAACCGGCCAGCCTATTCTCGACCGCGCTGCTGTTGAAGGTCTGCGCTCGTGGAAAGCCGAACCTGGTCCGACGGATTGGACCGTGCTCGTACCGGTAACCTTTCAACCTTAGGCTAAAAGGAAATCCCAAATTTCCAAAACCCAAATCCCGGGGAATTTCCAACCATTAAACGTCAGAAGCGTCCCTACCGACTTTGGAAGTCGGAGTTTTAGATTTGTTTGGGATTTGGAGCTTCCGGCCTTTCAATGCCTGAAATGCCGGGTTCCGGTGAAGATCATCGCCATCTTGTGTTCGTCGGCGGCGGCGATGACTTCCTGGTCGCGCACTGAACCGCCTGGTTGAATCGCGCAGGTCGCGCCCGCATCGGCGGCGGCGATTAATCCATCGGGAAACGGAAAGAACGCGTCGCTCGCGACTGCGCTGCCTTTGAGCGACAGGCCCGCTTCTTCCGCTTTCCAAATCGCGATGCGCGACGCGTCCACGCGCGACATCTGTCCAGCGCCAATGCCGAGAGTCCGATCGGACGCGGCATAAACAATCGCATTCGATTTCACGTGTTTGACGACGCGCCAGCCAAACAACATGGCGTCCGTTTCGTTCGTGGTCGGCTTGCGCTTGGTCACAATCTGCTCGGGAGAATCGATCGCGATATCGGAATCCTGGACGAGTAGCCCGCCGCAAACCGAGCGAAGATCGACTGACGGCCGAGCTTCGGTTGCGGAAGTGGCAAGGCGAATAAGCCGCAAATTCTTTTTCTTTTGCAAAACCGCGCGCGCATCCGGGTCGAAGTCCGGTGCGATAATCACTTCGGAAAAAATCTCGCTGATGGTTTTAGCGAGCGGCTCGGTGATCGCGCGATTGCAAATGATGATTCCACCAAACGGCGCCTGCTTGTCGGTCGCGAACGCTTTCTCCCACGCTTTGCAAAGGTCGGCATCGGAGCCGACGCCGCACGGGTTAGTGTGTTTCAAGATCGCGACGGTCGGTTGCGAAAATTCCGCGATCAGGTTGGCGGCCGCGCTGATATCCAAAATGTTATTAAAGGAAAGGTCTTTGCCGTGCAGTTTTTCGAAGTGGCGTTCGAAATCGCCGTAGAGTGCGGCTTGTTGATGCGGATTTTCGCCGTAACGCAACTTTGTGACCAGCGGCAACGAAAGCGAGAACGAAGCTTCCGTGATTTGCGCGCGGTTCAGGTAATTGCCGATCACGCGATCGTAATCGGAAGTCTTGATGAAAGCCTTGATCGCGAGATGCTCGCGCAACTTCAGCGTCGTTTCGCCGTTCTCGCTCATGTTCTCCAAAACGCTGTCGTAATCCGCGGGGTCAACCACGACCGTGACTGATTCGTAATTTTTTGCCGCACTCCGGATCATGGATGGTCCGCCGATATCGATGTTCTCAATTGCTTCGGCGAGCGTGACGTCAGGTTTCTGGATCGTTTTCTCGAACGGATAAAGGTTCACCACGACCATGTCGATCGGCTCGAAGCCGCATTCCTTCGCTTCGGCTTCGTGTTTCGGATTGCCGCGTTTGTAGAGCAGCCCGCCGTGTACGCGCGGATGCAACGTTTTCACCCGGCCTTCGAGGACTTCGGGAAACGCGGTAAAGCTGGAAATCTCGCGCACCGGAATCTTTTCCTTGCGCAACAGTTCGGCCGTGCCGCCGGTGGAAATAATGTCGACGCCCTGGCGCTCGAGCATGCGCGCCAGCTTGGCGATGCCGGTCTTGTCGGAAACGGAGATGAGAGCGCGACTGATTTTCATTGCCAGCAGAATTAACCGCGGATTACACGGATAACACCGATAAGATTTTGAATGACTGGTTCAGCCTGATCCTGAGAGCCATCCGTTAAATCCGTGTCATCCGTGGTTCAAATTCTTAGGAATCCAGAATCACGTTCTTCGCCGCCGGATACAATACCGGACAGCAGCCAATCGTTTCGCAAAAGGCTTTGCTGAAATGGCTGAGACTGGAATAACCGACTTCAGTCGCGGCTTCGGTCACGTTGTAGCGTCCGGTGCGAAGCAATTCGGCGGCGCGTTCCATTCGCAGTTTGCGTAGATATTGCGGAATGGTCAGGCCGACTTCGCGCGAAAACATCCGGCTCAAATAAAATGGACTGCAACCAACTTCCTGGCCGAGAGCTTCGAGCGTGAGCGGATTCGTTAAATCGCGGGCCAATAATTCTTTCGCGCGTTCGACCCTTTCGCGCGCTACTCGCTTTTGACGCTGGCAGAAAAACTCCGGGTCCTTGGGCTCGAACAGGAAATGCGCCATCAACTCGAGCGCCTTGCTCTGATACCAAATCACCTGCGCCGCTTTCGAAACTGGCGGACTGGCCAGATTGGCAACCACGTTTCGTTGTTCGATCGACATCGGACGCGTCGGCCCAACGATCGCTTCGTCTTTATCGCCGAAGATCACGCGCCGAATCTGCGGCTCGAGGTCGCCCTCGTTTTCGACGAACTGCTTTTGCAGATGATTTCGTGAAAACTCGAGAGTTGCGAATTGATGATGATCGTTCGCGCGACGCGATGCCGGCAGCGGTTCGTCACCGACTGCGTAGTAACCCGCCGCGGCGGGCGCGTAATTCACTTTGATCTTGCCGCCAACGTCGCCGCGGCCATCGAGATTCAAACAAAACTCGAGACTGCGCGGATGAAACGTGCGCCCCCAGTTGAAAGTGCGCGCCATTCGAAAATCGTGCCACTCAACAGCCACGCCCATCGAATCGACATCGCCGTAGAGCGGTCGCCAACCTTCTTTCACTTCGCGCCAGGCAGCCTGTTCGGCCGCGCATTGAAGACTCATCGTTACCAAATTACGAACGTTGTTGGGGCGAATGCAAGATTGGTTTCTTTTCTTCGAGCGCGACCCGGTCCCATTTCCCCAGCGTGGAGGCAGCGTCATAAGTGCTTTGAGCGAAATCCAGCAACGCGTCGTCCGGTGATTTCGCGGTCCGCACCGCGTCGTAAGGCAAAGTGAATTCGCGGAGCTGCGCATTATATGAAGCTGCGTCCGGTTTTACTTTTGCGTGCCCAAACCCGGCCGGCTCCGGATACGCGTAGGAATAAAAGAGCGCCTGCGGCATAACATCGGCGCCCGGCCAAAAGCCGAGACTGCTCACTTCCTGCGAATACGCTTCGCGCGTAATCGCGTCCGGCAAGTGTGGAATGCCGCCGGGATGCGGTGGCGCTGCGCGCCCGGAAAATCGCGTCACCGCAAAATCGAAGCTGCCCCAGAAGAAGTGCACCGGGCTGCATTTGCCGCAAAAGAGCGCGCGAAATTCTTTGAAAACACGATCGGTCTGGACCAGCACGCGCCAAAAACGGTTCGCGTATTCCGCGTCGTACGCGCGATGCTTCTCGTCTTGGTCGAACGGAATCGGATTTTCGATCTCGTTCGGTACCAAGTCGATCTTCACCGGCAACTTCAGTTCGTCCAACGCGCTCATCACCGCTTTGTAAAAATCCGCCACGCTCCGCGGCTTAAGCTCAATTGCGCGCTGGCCGCCGTCGTTTTTCAAAATGCGCAGATTGTGATCGATGAAATCAAACCGAATCTCAAACGTGTCGGTACCGTGGGGAATTGGCGAGGTGGTCAGGCCGCGCGAAGTCACATAAAGCGTGACGTGCCAGGAATGATTCGTCCACGGCGTAAGCTTGAGGCGAATCTTGCCAACGATCTGCGTCCACATGTGCAGCGTCGCACAGGTGTCTTTCCAATCAGCGTAATTCAACTCCGGCCAACCCATCACTCTTCCTCTTCCTCTGAATCTCCTACGCTACGAAAATAAAGAGAGAGTGGAAGCGGAAGATTACTTACCGATTGATGAAATCGGTGAACGACTGCCGCACGCGGGAAAACATGCCGTTCGCTTCATCCTGCGCGTGATGAAAATATCCGCGCATCCGTTGTCTCACGCCATAAAGCGGACCGTGTTCGTCGTCCTCGCCTTGTTGCTGTTCATCTGTCACTTCTTCCCCATTCTCTTCGTGACGAGGACGCTCGCGGTAAACACGTTCCTCGGTGGCGACATCGTTCATGGTTGCGCCGGCGAACATGCCCTCGGTTCTTGTTACATTCCCGCGATTCGCGCCGATGTGGATCGTGCCGACCGGCTGGCCGCCGACCGCTTGCAGCGTCACGATCCAAACCGGATCGCCATGTTGATCGGTTCGCAACGTGTAGCTCGCGGTGTCGAAGCGCGTTCCGGATTTGTCCGCGATGTGACTGGCCACTTGAAACGCGCCGCTCGAATCCAGATTCAGTCGCGATGTGTTAATGGTCGAGCCTTCGGCCGATCCAACTACCGAGCTCGGTCGTTCGGACGCAATTTGCCCATTGCGCACGTTGATCTCGCGAATACCGCCGTGGGCGGGATCATCGAGTAAAATTTTCCACGTTTGCGGCTGCGGGGTACCATGCGTTCCGGTCACGGAGACGACATGATTCACGGCCTCGCGATTAGCGTGCACACCGACTACGCGGAGGGCGTCATACGCGGTAAACTGTTCCTGAGCCAGAGCCGGCGTAGCGCAAACCACCAGCGCGATTAACGTTTTCCACATGCGCGAGACTGAACTACTGCTTGCTGCAACTGTCCATCGCTTTCCGGCGTAGTTATCGATTTTACAACTGCTTGCCGCGCCGTAGCCGCTTGTCATGCCGTAGTGCAACGACGGCGGATGGCGAAGGCGGGTCCAATTCGGTTTCATCCCTACTTGATTGAGCGCAATTGTAGGAGACGCTGTCAGCGTCTCGTTTATTCGGACGGGAAGCAAACTGCTTCTCCTACAGTTCGTCTTTGGTAATGAAGAAAAGCAAACTCGAGTTCACCAGCCACACGGCCAACCTCGCGTTGATGCGCAGTTTTGTGCGCGAATTTGTGAGGGACTTCCCGTTTTCCGAAAAGGAACGCGTTCTAATGGTTCTCGGAGTGGACGAAGCGTGCACCAACATTATTCGCTACGCCTACGCCATGCAGGACGATCAACCGATTCGATTGTCGATGGAGGGTTTGCGCCGCTGCGTCCGAATCCGCGTGCGCGATTATGGCGAGCCGATTTACAAATCTTTAAACGCGCTCGGTTCTAATCGTCCGAAATCCGGCGGGCGCGGAATCCAGTTGATGCGGCACATTTTCGACAAAGTGGATTACTATTACAAATCGCGCGGGACCGAACTTGTGCTGACCAAAAATTTGGAGTGATGGAGCAATGAACTAATGAATCTTGCTCTGTTAATACTCCCCTACTCCATTACTCCATGACTCCAAAGCTTGTAAAACCGCCGGAACCAGACGCCGCGTTCGAGATGTCGTTACGGCCGCCGATGTTCAGCGAGTTCACAGGACAGCTGAAAGTGCGCGAACGTTTGGAGTTGATGGTGGAAGCCGCAAAAAAACGCGGTGACGTGCTGGAACACATTCTGTTGAGCGGGCCATCCGGTCTCGGCAAGACGACGCTCGCTTACATTATCGCCAACGCGATGGGCGTGAACGTGAAGAACACCAGCGGGCCGGTAATCGAAAAAGCGGGCGAACTGGCCGGTCTGCTCACCAGTTTGGAAAAAGGCGACGTGCTTTTCATCGACGAGATCCATCGGCTGCAACCGACGATCGAGGAATATCTCTACCCTGCGATGGAGGATTACCGGCTCGACATCATCATCGATCAAGGTCCACAGGCGCGCAGTTTGCGTTTGCAACTCCCGAAGTTCACGCTCGTCGGCGCGACCACTCGCGCCGGAATGGTCAGCGCACCGTTGCGTTCGCGATTCGGAATGACCGCGCGTCTCGATTATTACAGCGCGGACGACATGCAGAAGATTATTGTGCGCAGTGCGCGTCTGCTTGGCGTCGATATCGATCCTGCTGGCGCGGCTGAGATCGCGGCCCGCGCGCGCGGCACCCCGCGAACCGCGAATAATTTGCTTCGGTGGGTCCGCGATTACGCCCAGGTCAGAGCGCAGGGAAAAATCGATCGCGACATTGCCGATGCCGCGCTGGCGATGCTGGAGATCGATCGTGACGGATTCGATCAATGGGACAAACGCATAATCGAAACGTTGATCCACAAATTCAACGGCGGACCGGTCGGTTTGAATTCGCTCGCTGTTGCGGTCGGCGAAGAAGCCGGGACGCTCGAGGAAGTGAATGAGCCGTATTTGATCATGGAGGGTTACATCAAGCGCACTCCTCAAGGTCGCGTCGCCACCGCCAACGCTTACAAAAAGCTCGGCCTCAAACCGCCGTCCGGAATGCAAGGCGAGCTATTGTAATCAACCCGCGAATCACGCCAATAACACGAATACAGAGGTGCCGACGGTCTAAACAAAAGACAACCAAGGAAACAAAGCCTTAGTTAGCTTCGTTTGCTTGGTCGATTCTTGATTCGCGTCTATTCGCGTGATTCGCGGGCAACAGAACAATGCAGACCGACCTGTTTCAGCAAACTTCCAAAGTGCTCACCGTCTCCGAGCTGACACGCTCGATTCGTGGCACGCTGGAAACGAAATTCCGCGCGGTTTGGGTCCAGGGCGAAATTTCGAATTACAAACTTCACCCGAACGGCCATCAATATTTCACGCTCAAAGATGCGCGCGCCCAGATTTCGTGTGTGATCTGGCGCGACTCGACGGCGCCATTGCGGCAACCGTTGACTGACGGCGCACGGGTGCAAATTCTTGGGACCGTTTCGGTGTTCGAAGCGCGCGGACAATACCAGATCATCGTCCAAATCGTGCAGCCATTTGGACGCGGCGTGTTGCAGGCAAAGTTCGAAGCGCTCAAACACAAACTCGAGGCCGAGGGACTTTTCGACCCCGCGCGAAAACGCGCGCTCCCGAAATTTCCGCGGCGAGTTGGAATCGTGACGTCGCCGAGCGGCGCGGCGGTCCGCGACATCCTGAACGTTCTGCGACGGCGCGCACCATGGTTGTCGATCCTGATTAGTCCGGTGCGAGTTCAGGGAACTGGCGCGGCCCAGGAAATCGCGGTCGCGATCCGCGAACTTGCGACACCAAACGAAAACTTCGCGCCGGTCGATCTCATCGTCGTCGCGCGCGGCGGAGGCAGCATCGAAGATTTGTGGGAGTTCAACGAGGAGATCGTTGCGCGCACAATCGCGAGCGCGAATGTACCGATCGTTTCCGCCGTTGGTCACGAAATCGATTTCACCATTGCTGATTTTGTGGCCGACCTGCGCGCGCCAACGCCGAGCGCTGCGGCCGAGCTGATCGTTCCCGACATTGTCGATCTTCGCCGGCATCTGGATGCGCACGCGCGCGGAATTAGCCGTGAGCTGCTTAACTGGATGCGCGACGCGCAACAGCGGCTCGATCACGCGCGCGAAATTTTGCAGCGTTGTCTCGGCCACAAGATCGACAATTATCGCCGCGGGCTTGTTCACGCGCTCGCCACGCTCCAGGCGCGCAGTCCCGCCCGCGAGCTGATGCTTCGCCGAAACCGTTTCAGCGAATTGCAGCGACGACTTCGCGAATCGCCGGCGCGGGTCGTGGAAAACGCGCGGCATCGATTTCAAAAGATCGAAGGAATTCTGCGCGTCCTCGGGCCCGACGCGACGTTGCGCCGTGGTTACAGCATCACGACTGACGAGCGCGGTAGATTGATTCGTTCCGTCGCGGTCGTCCGTTCGAAAATGAAAATTCGCACTCGCCTGAATGACGGTGAGTTCGAATCGCGAACCTTGTAGCCACGGAGCTATGCGCCGTTGAATTTAGCAGCGGTTGTCTGCTTGAAATTTTTGCAGGCGAGACGCCTGCCGCCACAATACCGATTACGGCTGTTTCAAAACGTTGGTCGGATCGCCCGACGTCACAGCGCCCTGTGCTTCGCCAGGTTTTTTACCAACCAAGGACTCGAATGCGCCTTCCTGTCCCGAGGTATGCTTCGCATTATTCCGGCGCAGAACCGCAGCGTCACCACCTTTGCGGACCACGACAAAACCTTTGTCGCCAAACGGAACGCCGGTGGTCGAAGCGAAATCGGTGTCGTAAGTGTAATTGGATGTGACGGCAAAGATCACATTTGACGCATCGCCGGCGGTAACCGGATAAACCTTCAGCCCGCTGGTGCCGGCGAGTGTCACGGTCGTCGATGAGCCAGAGCCGCTGGATGTCGCGGTGCAGGTGGCGCCCGGCGCGCTTAAAATTTTCGCGATGTCGCTCGCCTTCAAATAATCATTCTGCACCAGTTTCTGCACGTAATCTTGCAGCGTAGTCACGCCAGAAGTGTAGTCACCGGGCCATCCGAGATTCGCGTCGCCATTAGCCGCTCCATCCAGGGCCATTTGATAGCCGGCCAGATATAATTGGCGCGCGTTGTTCATCGTTCCGGTCATTTGGCCTTTCGTGAGCGCGCTGGTGAGCGCGGGCACAGCGAAAGCAGCGATCGTGGCGATGATCGCGATGACAACTAGCAATTCGATTAGGGTGAAAGCGGCACTGGTGATTGCGAACCGGCGTCGCGACGGACAGACAAACAGACAATTCTTGAGAGGATTCATATTCTGAGGGGGGTTATGTTCTGGGGTTATCCGCGGCGATTATCGCAGCAGATAGGACTTAGTCCTGTGCTCGTATAGGCTTTCGCCCTACGAACTGTCAATCCTCTTTTCGAGCCGGCTAAGGCTGCAGCTTAAACGCGAGCGTTGCCAACGGCGGTAACTGAATCAGGATCGATTGCTCGCGTCCCATCCAATTCACGCCTTCACTTTGCACGCCACCAAGGTTTCCAACGTTGCTGCCACCGTAAGTTTCCGAATCGGTGTTAATGATCTCGCGATAAAATCCCGGACGCGGCACCCCGAGACGATAGTTGTGACGAACCACCGGCGTCGCGTTTACGATAAATACAATCAGCTCGCCTTCGCGCGATTTTCTCGCGAACGAGACGACGCTGTTGTCGGCGTCATGGAAATCGATCCATTCGAATCCATCGTAACTGTCGTCCTGCTGCCAAAGCGCCGGCTCGTTTTTGTAGATGTAGTTCAAATGTTGCACCAGCCGGCGCAAACCGTCGTGCTTCGGAAGATCGAGCAGATGCCAATCAAGGCCGGTGTCGTGGTTCCATTCGTGCCACTGCCCGAACTCGCCGCCCATGAAGAGTAATTTTTTCCCCGGCTGGCCGTACATCCACGCGTAAAACGTCCGGAGATTGGCAAACTTCTGCCATTCGTCGCCCGGCATCTTTGAAATGAGCGAACCTTTCAGATGAACCACTTCGTCATGACTCAAGACCAAAATGAAATGTTCGGTGAACGCGTAGAGCAAAGAGAACGTGATGTTGCCGTGATGAAATCGGCGGTAAATCGGATCGAGCGACATGTATTCGAGGAAGTCGTGCATCCAACCC
>Ga0210406_10002347_pt1 | contig 21766 bp, 18 predicted proteins | sample IncBWC30MmetaG_FD_155454 | JGI IMG/M metagenome (GOLD analysis project Ga0210406, IMG submission 155454) | Forest soil microbial communities from Barre Woods Harvard Forest LTER site, Petersham, Massachusetts, United States - Inc-BW-C-30-M | ecosystem: Environmental > Terrestrial > Soil >...
CCACCGCCTTGTCGGCGATCAACTGAATGACGGCGGTTGGAATTGCGAAGCGCCGAAGAGCGCACGCTCATCGTTCCACACCACGATCTGCGTGCTCGAGGGGCTGCTCGAGTACGAGCGCGCGGCCGGGTCCGCGCCGGATGTCGCGGCGGCCCGACGGCGAGGAGAGGAGTATCTGCTCGAGCGGGGTCTTTTCCGACGGCGCTCAACGGGCGAGGTCGCGGATCCTGCGTTCCTGAAATTCGCGTTCCCGCCCCGCTACCACTATGACGTCCTGCGCGCGCTCGACTACCTCAGAAACGCCGGCGTTCAACCCGGCGAGCGGATTCGCGATGCCGTGCAAGTCGTCGAGAGCCTGCGGCAGGCCGACGGTCGATGGCTCCTCGATCGCGCGCATGACGAGGCGCTCGCCTTTCCCTTCAGAGAGTCGGTGGGCGAGCCGAGTCGTTGGAACACGCTCCGGGCGCTGCGTGTGCTTCGATGGTACGAGCGGGCAGGGCGCGAATCGAACGCCCAGGCGTGCTGAACGCTTTCACCAAGTCAGTGATGCGCCTGCCAAGTCGCAATTTCAGCATCGAGAACATCCAGAATATTGCCTTGGACCAGCGAGATGTCGAGGGGATGAACACCCCAACCCGGCGCCACTTCGGCGGCTTTCAAGGTAGCGGTGTTTTTGACGGCGAATTGTCCTGGTAGCACGGTCACAACGAGTGTGTTGGCGCCACTCGAATCCATTTGGCACTGGCCGGTCACCTGCCCGATTGCCTCGACCCACGCGGGAGGATTAGCGCCGGCAAAGTAGAACTTGAGCATCGCAGAACCGCCGGCGGGGGCGGCAGGATTGACGCAGGCGCTGGCGAACCCATCGCCTCTGGCGCTGCCAAAAATGGGCGGTGCAGAAGTGTCACCCGCGAGGTAGCTGGCCCACACGTAAACGCAGCCGGTCTGGGCCGCTGCGGTACAAGTCGGAATGTGAGCGAAGGTACCGCCGACCACGCCGCCGGGCGGTACGCCCAGCGAAGGATCACCGGCGAGGAACGCCGACACCAATAGCGCCTGGGTGGCGGTCCCATCGATGCTTTCCGCCATCAGCCGTTGCAGCAATATCGTTCCTTGGCTGTGCCCGATGATGACGACTCCGCGACCCTTGTTGTCATGCTGCAGGTAGTAGGTCCACGCGGCCTGCACATCGTCCATTGGAGGGTTGCCCGACCCCGTTGACTCCGATCCGCCGTGGCTCAGACCATAATTGGTTACTTGGCGATAGATGGGTGCAAATACTCGGCATCGAGAGGAAAGTCTGCCCACTTGTTGTCTCGTGACAGCCTGGATGATCGGACTGTCGGTGAGATCCGCAAATGTCATTTGTTCTTCGGAAACGGTCGGATAAACGTAGAAGCAGTCGATGGGCGGATTCGCGGCAGGAGTAAAGGGCTGCGCCTGAGTGCTCCCGTCGGCGTTTTGTACCAATGCATCCAGCCCGGTAGTGCATGGGACATTGGATTCAGGCCGACAGACCCAGTGCGCTACGACTGAATAATCGGTCGCATCGGTCGTCGGCATGGCAACTGAGCCAGGAGCGGCCGTCGAACCATTCGAACCGTTCTGATTGCCGCCGCCGCAGGCGCTCAGCAAGAGCGCGAGATACGGGGCAGTCGACCGGAGGCGCAGTCGCAGCATCGCTCGAATACTGTCAGCGACGCTGGGATTCGACGAGCCCATGGGCTCCCATACATAATGCAGGACTTCGCTGACACGCAGGCCGCTAACCTAATCCATGTCCAGTACCGCGCAGCTACTGCTGCAATTGATTGTCATTTTGGCAACCGCCCGGGTTTGCGGATGGGTACTGCGCTTCATTGGTCAACCCGCCGTGATCGGCGAAATGATTGCCGGGTTGCTGCTCGGACCTGTTGTCTTCGGCGCGCTGTTTCCGCAGCTGCACGCTGGGCTCTTTCCAAAGGCGTCGCTCGAGGGCCTGTCATCACTGTCGACATTGGGTTTGGTGATGTTCATGTTCGTGGTGGGACTGGAAACCAAGACCCAGCAGGGCCTGCGCGCTCAACTAAAGGCCGCGGGCTTCGTCGGGGCGCTGAGCGTCATTACGCCTTTGCTTCTGGGCATAGCCATCTCTCCCATGCTCTATCCGGATTTGGCGCCCGCTGGTGTCGCCTTCTGGCCCTTTGCGTTGTTCATGGCGGCCGCCATGTCGGTGACGGCATTTCCGGTGATGGCGCGAATCTTGAAAGACCGCGAATTGACGCGATCGCGGATCGGGCAGCTGAGCTTGAGCGCGGCGGCGGTGGTGGATGTGTTTGCTTGGATTTTGCTGGCGCTCGTCATCGAGTTGGCTCACGTCAGCGGCAGCTACTGGAGCCTGCTGATTACGCTGCTCGGCGTGCTCGCCTTGATCGCTTGCTTGACGTTGGTGGTGCGACCGGTGTTCAGCTGGCTGTTGCGTACGCAGGCGCCCGACGGGGAGCCGACGGCGGTGATGCTGGCGGCGCTCGTGATGGGGCTGCTGAGCTGTGCCATGTTGACTGACTGGCTGCATTTGCACGCCGTGTTCGGCGCGTTTCTATTCGGCGTATCGCTGCCGCGTGATGAGAAGTTCGTGCGCGCGCTCGAACGCCGCTTTGAGCCTTTTTCAGCGGTGGTTCTGATGCCGCTGTTCTTTGCGCTCGCGGGTCTTGGAACCACGCCTGCTGCGTTCAGCGGCGGCCGACTCGGGCCGATGTTGTTGATCGTGGCCGTAGCCACCCTCGGAAAAATTCTCGGCGCCGCTGCCGGGGCGCGTTTAGCGCGATACAGCTGGAGGGAGAGCTGGGCGACCGGGTCGCTGATGAATGCCCGCGGACTGATGGAACTGGTCATCATGAAAATCGGCATCGACGCCGGCGTCATTGGGCCGGGTATTTTTACCATGTTGCTGGTCATGGCGCTGGTGACCACCGCCATGACGGGTCCGCTGCTTTCGCTGATTTTGGGTCGACGCGCCGCGGCAGAGAAGTCCGTCACGGAAGTCGTTCGCATTCAGTAGATTTTATTCACCCAGCGTTGACTCGACTTTTTGGGGCGGCGGTAGTTCAGATCCGGCTGCCGCGCCGGAAGATCCAGTTCCACGGGCTGCAGATCCTTGTACGGTACCTGCTGCAGCAAATGCGCGATGCAGTTCAACCGCGCGCGCTTCTTGTTGTCGGCATTCACGATGTACCAGGGTGTCATGTCACGATCCGTATGCTCGAGCATGATGTCCTTGGCGCGTGAGTACTCTACCCAATGCTTGCGTGCCTCGACGTCCATGGAGCTGAGCTTCCAGCGCTTGATGGGGTTGTGCATGCGTTCGATGAAGCGCAGTTCCTGTTCTTCGTCATTGACCGAAAACCAGTACTTGATCAGGTAGACGCCTGAACGTACCAACATCTCCTCGAAAAGCGGGCATGCGCGCAAAAATTCGCGATATTCACCCTCTGTACAGAAGCCCATTACGCGTTCGACCCCCGCCCGGTTGTACCAGCTGCGGTCAAACAGCACGATCTCGCCGGCGGCGGGGAGGTGCTGGACGTACCGCTGGAAATACCACTGAGTGCGTTCGCGCTCAGTGGGGGTGCCGAGCGCGACGACGCGGCAGATCCGCGGGTTCAGCGACTCGGTAATGCGCTTGATGGCCCCGCCTTTGCCGGCGGCGTCGCGGCCCTCGAAGAGCACGCACACCTTGAGTTCTTCCAGTCGCACCCACTCCTGCATTTTCAGAAGCTCGAACTGCAGCCGCACCAATTCGTCGACGTATTTGTAGTGAGCGGGAGCCTTGGTGGGCGGTTTCCCGTCGCCGGTGATACGCCATCGACCCTCCGCGGCGACTCGTTGCTCGGCATTGCGGCGGATTTCGCCGCCGGTCGGGTTTTCATCCTTCTTGGCCTGTTTCAACTTCGCCTTCTTCTTCTTTTTCATGAGGACATCCTGTTTGACGCGAACTGTTATATCGCAATTGAAAAATCAAGGATTAATATTTATATTATTCAGATAGTTATGATGACATATTAGAGATTACGATAGTACACTCAATAGTTACTCCGGGCGAAGCCATCGCCGAACGTTTGGCTGCATATAATGGCATGCCCATTTGTGGACATGCGGGGTTAGTGGCTCATGCGCATTGAGCGGACCGTGCGGCGCGCCGCCCCGGGCGATGAAGTCATTCTGCGCGAACTACGGCTCGAGGCACTGTGCGAAGCCCCCGATGCATTTGGTTCGACCTACGAAAAGGAAGCGGCGCGAACAACGGCGGATTGGCGGCGATGGATGTCGCCGGGCGTGACCTTCATTCTTTACGAATCCGCGGGAGCGCGCGGCATGGTCGCCGGACTGCGCGATGAAACTGATCCTGCAGTCGTTCATCTGATGGCGATGTGGGTGCATCCCCTGATTCGTGGCTCGGGTGGCGCGGATGAACTGGTGGCAGGGGTTGTCGCGTGGGCGGAGTCCCTGGGTGCCAAGTTAGTGCGACTGAAGGTCATCCAGGGGAATGATCGTGCTCGACACTTCTACGAGCGGATGGGCTTTTGCGCCACCGGGCAGGAGGAAGTTCGCGAGCGTGACGGCCTGATTGAGGTCCAGATGGAACGGCGCGCCGGCCTGACATTGCGTGAGTGAATCGCCGCAGCCGCCGGCGCCATAGTACCGCCACCGGCCGCAATCGCAGGCCTGCATCGCCCAAAAAAGATCGGATATCGGCGTAAGCTTCATTCCGGCATAGATAGCACGTAATTAAGCCTTTCGTTCTCAGCGATTGCGCCGCGATCGATTTCGCTGGTCACTTGGTGACAGCATTTTTCTGCATTCAGCGCCCCATCTTGGGATAATTACGTGTTCATCTGCACACAATCGGAGTTGTGAGTGTCGGACCTCGCGAGCCGCCTGAGCCAGGCAACGAAAGAACTGTTCCGCAGGCTGGGCTTTGATGAGAGACATGCGGTGGTACGGCGCTCGGATCGGCCAGACCTCGCCGACTTTCAATGTAACGGCGCGCTAGTGATTGCCAAGAGTCTCGGCAAGCCCCCGTCGGTCATTTCCCGGGCCGTGGCGGACGCCTGGACGGCTCGTGAACTTTCGAGCGACCTGAGCATTGCCGGACCCGGCTTTCTCAACTTCCGCGTCGCCGACACGGCACTCTGCGCCAGACTTGATGAAATCGCGGGCGATCCACTTGCCGGCGCAGGCATGGTGCCTCAACAGCGGCGTGTGATCGTCGACTATGGCGGTCCGAACGTCGCCAAGCCCATGCACGTTGGCCACCTGCGTGCTTCGATTATCGGCGAAAGCATCAAGCGCATTTTCCGTTTCCGCGGCGACAAAGTCTGGGGTGATGCGCATTTCGGGGACTGGGGATTCCAGATGGGCCTGCTCATCGTGGCTTTCTCCGACGAACTCGGCGGTCTGGACGATGCCCAAAAGGTGGATGCGCGTCTCGCAGAGCTCTCGCTGAGCGATTTAGACCGGATGTACCCGGCCGCCGCGGCGCGGGCCAAAGAGGATGTCGCGTTTCGCGATCGTGCGCGGAAGGCAACCCTGGCACTGCAGTCGGGAGATTCAGACGCGCTCAAGATCTGGCGCGGTATGCACGATGTGTCCATGGTGGCTCTGAAACGCGAGTTTGCCTCGCTGGACATCGATTTCGACCTTTGGAATGGCGAGAGCGATGCCGATCCCTACATTCCGGCGGTGATCGACAGCTTGCGTGCGCAAGGGCTGATCGAGGCCGACCAAGGAGCGCAGATCGTCCGTGTGGCGAAGCCCGAGGACAAGCGCGAGCTTCCCCCACTGCTCGTGATCTCATCCGAGGGTTCAGCGATGTACGGCACGACGGATCTGGCGACCATCTTCCAACGCGAGAAAGACATCGACCCGGATCTCTATCTGTATGTGGTTGACCAGCGTCAGGCAGATCACTTTATCCAGGTTTTCAGAGTGGCGCAGGCGGCAAACTGGGTCCAGCCGGGCAAGCTCGAGCACATTGGCTTCGGAACCATGAATGGTAGCGACGGCAAGCCGTTCAAGACCCGTGCCGGGGGCGTGCTAAAACTCAACGACTTGATTGAGATGGCGCGAGACAAGGCGCGCCAACGACTACGCGAGGCGCAGATCGGGGCAGACCTAAGTCCGGAAGAATACGAGGACGTGGCGGACAAAGTGGCCATTGCGGCACTGAAATTCGCCGACCTTCTCAATTTTAGAGGCACGTCGTACGCCTTTGATCTAGACCGTTTCATGATGTTCGAGGGCAAAACCGGCCCTTATCTTCTCTATGCTGCGGTTCGCATCAAGTCGGTCCTGCGGCGTGCCGCGGCAGCGGGATACGCAGGCGGGTCCACGAAGATCGTCGATCCCAAGGAACGGGCACTGGCGTTGACCTTGGACGCCTTCGACAACGTCGTGGCGACGGCCTACGAGCGTCGCGCGCCCCATTTTCTCGCCGAGCACGCGTTCGCGCTGGCGCAGAGCTTCTCGGCTTTCTATGAGAATTGCCCGATCATGCAGGAAGCAGACGCGACGATCCGCGCCTCTCGCCTCACGCTGGCAACCGCTACCTTGCGACAGCTCGAGCTCTCGCTGGACTTGCTCGGAATTCGCACGCTAGAGCGAATGTAGATCGTGGAAGCTACGGTTTGACAGGAGCCAAGCGCTTCGCGTAGGCAGTCGGCGTGACGCCGATCCAGCGCTTGAAAGCACGAGCGAAACTGCGAAGATCGGAAAAGCCCAGTTCTTCGGCCACGTCGCTCGGATGATGCCGCTGTTCCAGGAGCGATCGCGCCGCGCGCTTGAGTGCACGCTCATTCAGTACGCGAAATGAGGGCGAGCCTTCCAGTTCCAGCCGCCGCCTCAAAGTTGCCACGCTCAGCCCAAGGCGTTTGGCCACCGCCGGCTGTGTGAAGAGATTACCCTCAAACGCGTCGACTACCCGCTCACGTACACTGCGGTGCCGAAGGCTGACGCTCTGGTTGTGTTCAATCAGATCGATGATCTTGCGGTAGATTGCTTGGGAGGAGGGGACAGGACCGCCGCGCGCAATCGGCGCCGACGCTGCCTCCAGATCATAGGCGAGCGCATAGGCGTTGGACTTCCAGCGAATCGGTGCCGCCCAAAACTCCAAGTATCCCTGCGCACCGGCGAGCCGGGTGCCTTTGATGTGCACTTTGCGAAGCCTGCGGTGCAATGCATTGTCCGATATGAGCACGAGCAAGGCGTGCAGAAAAATCAGCACGCTCACCATGGCGAATCTCATCTGTGAGGGGTCCATGCGCGGGGCGTAGGGAAAGCCGCGGTCGTCGATGATGTAGGCAAGGCGGTCCTCGCGCAGTTCGACGCGGTTGTAGGCCCCACCGTGCAGCAGGTTGTAGGCGTGCGCCACGGCTTTCATCGCTTCGAGGAGCGTGGCGCAGCTCGATAGATTCGACAGCACCAGCGCGGTGGCGCCGGGCAGGAGGGGTCGAGCGGAAAGGCCCCAGGTTTCATCGTGGGCGCTGATCGCCAGGCGCTCGAGGATACGAAAATAATCCGCGAGACTGACGGAAGCCGCGCGTGATCCATCGAGGATGTTTGCCGGCAGGTCAAGCCCGCGCAAAATATTCGGGAGCGGCATCCCGGACTTCGCGGCAAGCCGCACCAGCGGGCGGATGACCTTCATCGGTACTGCCAGCCTGGCTGCGGCGGAATGCGGTTCGCGGCGGATGGGTCGAAGCACAGTCGTGAGCGAATTTGTCCTGTGAGCGTGATCGCCCCGGTCATCGACGATCGACGGCGAACCTGCCTAGGATACCGCGTCTGCATCAGAGCCGCGACCAACGACGTCGCCGGCCGGCGTCATCACTCGACGAACACATAACGAGGGGGAGTGAACCTATGCGTAGCTTGGACATCCCAAACATTACCGCGGGTGCAACGCGACGAGTCTTTCGGTGGCCGGCGCTGAGCGGGCTCGTCCTGGGCGCCGCGACACTCTGGGCCGCGCCGCTACCTTCTTACGCTACCTCGCCGGTACTGGAGGCCACTTACACCACCTCGATTTCAAACGGCTGGGTACAGGTGGAGCGATGGCGCGATCCTGGAACGGCTTTTACGCAGGAGAGCTTTCCACCGGACGGCCGTGGCAATCAAACTGGGCAACGTGTGACGTTCTTCAACGGCATCGCGACGCCGAACTCCGCCCGCTTTCTGCTGTATTACGCGCCCAGCTGGAATACCAATCCAAAAACGACGCCCGTGTTGCTCGTGCACGGCGCCAATCAGGATGCGGACCTCGCTTGGGCCAATCCGAATGATGAGGGCGGCTACGCCTGCGGGCAGGCGAGCTGCCCCACCACCGGTCTTATGCAATCGCTGGTCGCGAATGGTTTCAAAGTCTTTGCGATCGGGTATGCGCACAAGAACGGGGACGGCTACTTTTGGGCCGAGGAAATCGAGGATGCCATCCAGGTCATCAAGTCCCGTACCGGCGCGCTCAGTGTCGATGTCGTCTCCTGGTCCAAGGGCGCGTTCAATGCGCGCATGTATGTCTCTTCCGTCAAGCAATCCTGGGGTACCGCCTACCAGAGTGACATCCGTCGCCTGATCATGGCGGGCGGACCCAACAACGGCATCGATCTGTCGTTTCGCCATGGCTGGTATTTCAGCCTGCCGGTGTACCCGGCCTGTGGGGGAACCATTGACGGCCCCACGCCGCATGACAAACTGGTGTGCTACGGCGTTTGGCAGAACGGCCCGCAGTGGACGTATTCCTCGGCCTACTTTCCGGGCTCGGCACAGATGCTGAAGCGCTGGGACTCGGTCTATTCCTTACCCACCGCCGAGCAGGACTGGTACACGACCTACTACGGTGGACAGGGGTTCTACACGCACGGCAACGGTATCGTTGCCTATATGGGTCCTTCTCTGGTCGACACGGTGCGCACCGCAGGCACGTCCAGCGGCGTCAAGGTCTACAACCTCTGCGGCAATATGAATAACATTGCTCTCCTGCACAACGAGCATACGGGGCCTTCGGACGGGGTCCTATTCATTGCCAGCTGCAACGATTCGACGGGCATCACCAATTTTGGTGGCTCGGCGGTCGTCGCGGTCAACCATCTCGGTCTGGGCTGGAACACGCCCGCGGTCAGTCAAATCACGGCCTGGCTCAACGCGCCGTGACAGTCTCGTTTTCCACGAATGCCTCGTTCACGGGAGTTGAAATGCCTTCACGCGTCACGTCTGCGCTCCTATGCGGATTTGCCTGGTTGCTTTGTAGCGAGGCCGGCGTGGCACAGACCGCCGCTCAGAGTGCGACGGTGTCCGACACGGGACTGGCGGAAGTCATCGTCACCGCGACCCGTCGGTCGGAATCCCTGCAGAATGTCGCTGGTCAGGTTACCGCCTTGACGGGCAGCGCCTTGGATCAGATGAACGCGAAAAATTTCGACGACTTCGCGGCCTTCGTGCCCGGCTTGAGCTACGCGTCCACCGGAGCCTCCACCAATCTCATCGTGATCCGCGGCATCACCACCGGATCGCAGCTCAGCAGCGCGATTGGATTGTATCTGGACGATGTGCCCCTCGGCGCCAGCACCTCATTCGGCATCGGGTACCAGAGCCTCAACATCAATACTTTTGATTTGAGCCGAGTGGAAGTGCTGAACGGGCCGCAGGGAACACTGTACGGCGCAACCTCGTTGGGCGGCACTGTAAAATACATTACCGCCGCGCCGGATCTCAAGGCATTCAGCGCGGAAGCCGGTGTGGGGGTTTCCTCGACCGAACATGGCGGCATCAACCATTTCTACACCGGCATGGTGAATCTGCCGTTTGGAAACGGCATCGGCGCGGTGCGAATCGACGGCTATCAGGACTATGACTCCGGATATGTGAAGGATCCGATTTTCAATCGGAACAACCAGGGTTGGAGCCGATCCGAAGGCGGGCGCCTGTCGCTGCTCATGCAACCGACGGATGCACTGGATGTTCGACTCAGCGCATCCACACAGCACATCCCGAGCGAAAGCGCCGATGTGGCCTTTCGCAATCCGGTCACCCATCAGCCAACCTACGGCACCTACGATCAGGCGTATCCGACCTTCCAGCCTTCGAACTACAGTTTGACGCTGTATTCCGGGGTCGTGAGCTATGACTTTGGGTTTGCCAAACTGACCTCGATCAGCGGCTACCAGACCAACAATGGGACGAGCGATACCGATCAAAGCCTCGTCTATCGAGCGGCGCTCGCGGGATTCGGCGGCGGCGCGGATCCTTGGAGTCTGTATGTCAACACGACGACGAAGAAGTTCACCCAGGAGCTGCGCCTCGCGTCGCATGACAACACTTACTTTCAATGGTTGGTGGGCGGTTATTTCGATACTGAAAAGACCTCGGAAATTGTGGACCTGCTTGACTTGGCGAATCCGGGCGGGACTTTTTTCGGGCTTTCACCCTTCACCAGTTTTCTGCCGAGCACGTACCGTGAATATGCGGCGTACGCTGACGGCACGGTTTTCATATCGAAGCAATTTGAAGTGGGATTGGGTGTTCGCTACAGCAAGCAACGGCAGGCCTACGAGGAAACCATTTCAGGGCTGCTCGCAACCGGTTCGGCCGCGGTCTTCACACCGCCCGTGGCCACCTCGGACCAGAGCGTCATGACCTACCTGATCAATCCAAAATTCCACGTCACCGATGACTTCATGGTTTATGCGCGTGCCGCCAGCGGCTTTCGCCCTGGCGGTCCCAATTTCGTATTGGCGCCCGGACTGGGAAATCCGACGTTCGCCGCCGATAGTCTCTGGAACTATGAGATCGGCGAGAAGGCGACTTTCCTGGACAAGAGGGTGACGCTGGATTTCGATGTCTACGACATCTTGTGGAAGAACATTCAGGTGACCGTCAACAATGGCGGTGTCAATCAGCTTGAAAACGCCGGCACCGCCCGGGTGAAAGGCGCCGAGATGGCACTGAGCTACCGCATTCTCGCGCCCTTGACCGTGAGTGCTTCGGCGGCCTACACCGATGCGCGGCTGACCAGCCCCGCGCCGGTATTGGGTCTTGCTGATGCGGGAGCGCGCTTGCCGCTGTCGCCGCGATTCAACTTTGCCCTGATGGGTACCTATAATTTCAATATCATCGACAACTATACGGGTGCCGTGACCGTGACCGATCGCTACGTCGGCGGGCGCAACGCCGGTTTTGGCACGCCGGTCAGCCCGCTGTATACATTAGGCTCGTACAACACCACGGACTTGAACCTATCGGTGTATGCGCCGCATGGGTTGGAGGTGGGCCTGTTCCTGAAGAATGTCTTCGACAAGGCGGGCGAGGTTTCAGCTGCTACGCTGGCGAACCAATACAATCCCGCCGCGCCGGTTCCCGTTTATATTTCCCAGCCGCGAACGGTGGGCGTCGATCTGAAAGTGAAGTTCAACTGATACTGCGTGGCAGTTTCCACAGTCGTCCGCCGATCGAACGCATGAACGCACGACATACGATGGACTCTGTCGTTGACTTGAGTTTTTGTACGGCGGAAACCACGTACGGAAGAGTGCGCGGTTTGATCAGTTCCGCAATCCGCCAGTTCAAAGGCGTGCCTTACGGCGCCGCCACCGCGGGTGCGAATCGATTCAAGCGACCCCAGCGTCCTACGCCCTGGAGCGGTGTACGCGATTGTGTCGGATACGGTCCCGCCTCGCCTCAACTACCCTCGGATATCGGCAACGACTACGCACGACTCGTGCAATTCGACCTCAACGTCGCCCTCGGAGGTATCAGCGAGGATTGTCTGCACTTGAACATCTGGACACCGGGCACGGCGACCGGAGAAAAACGTGCCGTGCTCTTTTCCATCCACGGCGGCGGTTTTGCCCTGGGTTCCGGCAACAACCCCCTGTATGACGGTGCCAGGCTCGCCTATTTTGGCGACGTGGTGGTCGTGACGGTGACGCATCGATTGGCCAGCTTTGGATTTCTGAACCTCGCCGCCATGGATTCATCGGGTGAATGGGCGGACTCCGGCGCGTGCGGCATCTTGGATTTGGTCGCGGCGCTCGAGTGGGTGCGCGACAACATCGAAAATTTCGGCGGCGATCCCAAGCGCGTCATGATCTTCGGGCAATCCGGCGGGGGCTGGAAGGTGAGCGCACTGCTCGCCATGAACGCGGCTCGCGGCCTGTTTCACCGAGCGGCAATTCAAAGCGGATCCTTGCTCAAACATGCATCTTGGGATGAAAGCGCGCGCGTGAGTGAGGCGTTCTGCAAGAAACTGGGCTTGGGGAAGTCAGGCCTGAGCGATATCGCGAGCATTCCTTGGACGAGACTGCTGGCGGTACAAACGGAAATGGGTGCCCATGCATTTGCGCCGGTACTCGACGGCACCAACCTTGCGACCGATCCTTTCAGTCCCGCCGCGCCGCTGCAGTCCGCGGACGTTCCGCTCATCGTGTCGACCACGCTGCACGATGCCGGCCTATTTTTCGATAATTTTGGGCTGACCGAGATCGAACTCAAGGCGCTGCTGCGCCAGCGTTATGGCATCCAGGCGGATGGATTGCTCGCCTTGTACCGCGAGTATTTTCCCGGCAATTCGCCTTATTTGCTGCATACGCAGATGATCACCGACGCGACCTTCAGGCGTTTCGCCAATTGCCAGGCCGAGCGTAAAGCGGACCAGGCGCGCGCGCCGGTGTTCGCCTATCTGTGGCGGTGGAGCAGCCCTGCCTTTGACGCGAAGTTTGGCGCAGCCCACGCGATGGATGTCCCGGCCTCATTTCACAATGACCGCGAGGCCATTCTCGGGGCCGGTTCCAAAGATGCGCAAACCATGTGCAGCACTCTCGCCTCTGCCTGGGTGAATTTCGTCAAGACCGGAGATCCAAACAACGCCAACATTCCCCATTGGCCGAATTTCGACCCGCTGCGCCGGTCGACGATGATTTTTGGACCCGATACGCAGGTAGTGAACAACCCTTACGCCGAAATTCGCGCCTTTTGGGCTAACATGCCTGAACCCGACAGTATATTGGGCTGAATAAAGTCGGCGGGAAACCATGAGACTGACAGGTCGGACCGCTCTCATTACCGGTGCCGGTGGCGGAATCGGCAAGGAAATCGCGCTTGTCTTTGCGCGCGAAGGTGCGCGGGTGGCCATCGCGGACATCGCGCCCGACAGTGCCGCCGCCACGGCTACCTTCATCAAAGAGCAGGGCGGCCAGGCGATGGGCGTGACCATGGACGTCGCGGTCGAGCAGAGCGTAACGCAGGGCGTTGCAGCGATTGCCGCCAGGTTCGGTGACATCGACATTCTGGTGAGCAACGCCGGTGTCCAAATCGTGCGCCCCATTGAAGAGTTCTCCATTGCGGAGTGGAAGGGCGTCTTGGCGGTACACCTTGATGGAGCCTTCCTGACCACGAGGGCGTGTCTGCCCGCGATGAAAGCGTCGGGGCGCGGCGGCACCATCATCTACATGGGCTCTGTCCATTCGAAAGTGGCCTCACCCCTGAAGGCGCCCTATGTCACCGCGAAGCACGGGCTTGTCGGGCTGGCGAAGGTCGTAGCCAAAGAGGGAGCGCCATTCGGTGTGCGTGCAAACGTGATTTGTCCTGGGTTCGTTCGCACCGCGCTCGTAGACAAGCAAATCCCCGAACAAGCGATCGCGCTCGGGATTTCCGAAGAGGCTGTCGTGAGAGATATCATGCTCAAGGAAACCGTGGATGGAGAATTCACGTCGCGAGAGGATGTTGCGGAAGTTGCCGCGTGGCTGGCCTCGTTTCCTTCGAATGCCCTGACAGGTCAGTCCATCGTCGTGAGCCACGGCTGGCATATGCAGTAAACCTCGTGCGCCCAGGCGGCGAGGCCGATTCGGGCTGCGCCGCGCGCCTCAAGCTAAGATGGCCCCATGACCGCCTCAAAGCATCGACCGAAGAACACACCCGACACTCACCGCACTCACGCTGCACGCAAACCCACCAGACGCCGGATCGTCAAGCTCGGCAGCCGCCAAGTCATCACCGAGGGTTTCGTCAGGCCGCTATTTCACGACCTGTTCCACCATTTCATGACCGTAAGTTGGCCCCGGCTATTTACGACCCTAGCGGCCTTCTTTCTCGTCTTTGACCTTCTATTCGGCTTCCTCTACTACTTACGTGCGGGATGCATCGCAAACTTGAGCCCTCCGGGATTCGCGGGCGATTTCTTCTTCAGCGTCGAAACCCTTGCGACCGTCGGTTACGGCGACATGCACCCCCAAACCTTCTATGGCCACACGGTCGCGATGATCGAGATTTTCATCGGTCTCATGTCACTGGCACTCATCACCGGACTGATGTTCGCCCGATTTTCCCGGCCCCGGGCGCGCTTCCTATTTGCCAAGAACGCCGTGGTGCGCCCCATTGACGGCAAGCCTACATTGATATTTCGCACGGCGAATGAGCGCCAGAATGTGGTGCAGGATGCCTCCGCACGCTTGAGCATGCTGCGCGACGAGGTAACTTCCGAAGGCTATCGCATTCGTCGCATCGTTGACCTGCCGCTGCTGCGCTCCCAGTTTCCGATGTTCGCTCTCGGCTGGACCATCATGCACGTCATCGACGATGCCAGCCCTTTGAGCAGAGAGACCGAAGAATCGCTGGCGAATTCCAAACCGGTGTTTGTCCTGAGCTTGAGCGGCACCGATGAGAACACGGGCCAGACGCTGATGGCGCGGAGTGAATATGCGAGCGCCGACATTCGTTGGAACTCAACCTTCCACGACATCCTCGAACAGGCGCCGGACGGCACAATACACATCGACTACAGCAGGTTTCATGATATCGAGCCGCTTGATGATTCCAAGACAGTCCGGTGAGTGGAAGAGGGTAGCCGCCTGCGCGACTTCGGCTGAAATATCCTCGTCTAATTTTTAGCCGCCCAGTTGAAATCGCTCTCGATAAACCCACGAATCCGCTCGCGCGACTCCACATCGACAGCCGTCTTGGCGAGCAACGTCAGCAGTTGCGGTTTCTCAACAATTCTGCGCGCGGCCAGCGCGCGCGTGAATATAATGTCTTTTTCGCGCCGCGCGACATACTTCGCGATGGCGAGATCGTGTGGATCCAAACACAGCCCGGTTACCCCCTCCGTATTGCCGGGCGGTAGATTGACCAGCCGACCCTTCCAGCCCTTGGGCAACGTCGCGGTAGCTTCGTCAAACTGATCGGCGTAGTAACCATGGGTTTCATGAAAGCGCGAATAGACCCCAATGAAGTTAAGCGATTCGGTCTTCTCAGGTTTATTCTTGGCGATCAAATCGACTTCGGCGGATGCGAAAATCTCGTCGGGTAAGTCCGGATATTTTCCGTGCAGGGATTGGCTGCCAATAATGATGAATTGCTTTTCCCCGGTGATTTCTCCCGCGGCGCGCAGCACATGGTCAAGCTCCTGCTTCTTCATAGATTCTCTTGACCTCCTCTTGCGATAGCAAACCCACATATGGCATGGATTGCCGCAGCCGGTTGGAGCGATCGTCCCTCCCTAACATGGCAGCGAACAGCTCGCCGTCGCTTCCCCCCTGAAGGATTTCCGTCCATTCATCATAGGCAGAAACCGAAGTCCCTTGGTTTCTCCAGCGATACAAATTCGCCAGACTCTGAGCGCGAATTTCCCGCGCCGTACAGCGGCGTATTACTGCAAGCGACAGCAATCTTTTGAGCTCATCCAGCACCTTGTGCGGCGAGTCTGACTTAAGGGCAGGGCGGATGCCTCGCTCACCAAGTTCCAGATAATCGCCTTCACCCACGCCCCAATTTTGCAAGGCCTGTTTGGGCACGATGATCCCTAAGGAATTGCCAATACGCCGTAGTTCCAGCTTCATCATTAGGTTATAACTCGGTATAACATATTGGTCCACTTCGCAGTGACGCAGGGCTGGCATTCTGGAGCGTGAAAAACAGGAGGTTTTTCCCGCAGCCGCCGAACACACCGCGTCGTATTACCCGACCTTCGGACAATACCGCGCAGTACTGCCTTCAGAGATCGAACAACTCCCCGACCTGCAGGGATTCTTATAATTCGCTTCGACGCCAGAGTGGCGGAGAGTGCAATTGCGAACAACAAAGCGTGATCAGCGTTTCCGATGTAAAAGAGGAATCTGTACTTGTCGTATTCGGATTGACTATCAGGGGGGGTTATGGCACCTGACCATGCAGAAAAAGATGTTCTCTTGGCTGAATACAATCAGGTCGTTGCACAGTTTCGCGCCCTCATGGACATTCGCTTCAAATTACTGGCGTATCTCCCTTTGGGTACCGTGGCAGCAGTTTTTCTGTCCAAGGACGGCCAGCTTGCAAGCGAGCCAGCGATCGCGATATTTGCGTTCATCGCGACGTTGTGCATCGCGACATACAATAAACGCAACGATCAACATTACGACGAACTCATCGCGCGAGCCGCCGAGCTGGAACGGGACAGCCTGGGTCTCGCACACGGGAGTTTTTCGCAACGACCCGCGAGTTGGCTTAAGTATGGCTGGGTAAAGGTAGAGCATCGCTGGCCGATTGGGTTGCTTTACGCAGCAAGCGCAGCTCTGTGGGCATTTATTGCAGCGAAATCACTGATAGACCTATACGGGCAGCAAACCGAGGTCACAATCACCCTGGAACTTCTGACGCCAGTCATTGTGATCGTATGCTGGTTACTGCTCCACAAGATGGAATCATCGCGTAGTGAGAAACTTCGAGATGCGATAATGGGATTAAAGCAATGGCTGGTAACAGACGCCGCGCCAGGTAGCGCCTCTCAAGAGCAGATTGCAAAGGAAATCGCCGCACATCAATCGGTTTTAGGCGTCGATATAAAAAAGGCGACGCAACGTGTGCACTACCATTGGCCGGCGTATGCATCGAAGCACGATGTGGAAGCAGGCACCCAGTTGCTCAGTGCCGTCATCGACCTACCAGCACGTTGGATCGCAGACGTGTGGACCGGTAGGCGGTAATTCGGGCGTGTCGCCAAGATAGAGCAGCCTGCCGATTGGTCCCCTCGAAATTGGGCACGCAGTGTCTTTGTCCGGCGCCTCCTGCGCTCGATCGGCTTCCGGTTAGTGCACCGCAACAGTTCGCCGCCGAATAAGAAAATATTCGCCGAACCGCCGCTACATCCATTGACTCGACAAATATGTAGGGATATTTTCCGTCCAAGAACAGAAGCCAATTGATCAATTCAAGGATGAAATGATTAGGTCTCGCAAACTATCGGTGCGAATTGGCGTCCTCCACTCACTTTTCGTTTGCGGATCAGGCCGGTTGTGGGCCCACTGTCCGAAGCGACCCCTATTCGGCTTTTCCAGAACTGCGAACTTTCGGCGAGCATGAATTGCGCGTGTAAGTAATTCGATCGGTATTTTCCCAACGACCGGCCGTTGACGAGGTGGACGCCATGACTAGTGCGATGCAGCCCCCACTGGCGGGAGATCCAGCCGCTACGGGTGGGATGGGCGGAATGGAGGAGGCGACGGACACAGTGGTTGTGCCGTCCCTCGTCGATGTAAAAACACTGACGGAGTTCTGTCAGGCAATCCAGCAGTACGCCGACGACTCGGGCTTCCATGAACAGGCTGAGGAGAAACTCCAGGGGCTTCGGGCGCGATTGGATAAGCTGCAAATGTTGGCGCAGTTATGCCGCTTCGCCATCCTGGGATTGCCGATGGCGTGCGAACGCCTGCGCGACGAACTCGAATGCGTTGCAGCCGATTTTCCCAGCGATCCAATTCTTTGTGAAACGCCTTGTGGCTGCCCCCAGCAGATGCCGGACGACTACAAAGGCCCGGCTCAGCTCTCGGCCGCTCTGGACTTGTTTGCTGGAGCGGCATTTGTATCGAAGGGAAACCGCGCGCAGCGCGATCGCTTCATCGTGGGCGTGGTTCGCGCTATCGAAGATGCGATCTGCTATCCCTTAGCCTACGCGGCCGAAGCAGCAGAATTCCTTAGCGGCTCGCCATCAAAATATCCTAGGGCGCAGGTCAAAGCGGTGATCGCGACAGCGACGACCAGGTTCTTAGAAGGCGATCTGGCCTGCGATCCGAAGATACCCGAACGAGTGCGCATGCGTTTGGAGCGGCTTGCTTGTGAATGGATGCATGCCAACCCGGTAACGGACTTATTCTGTGCACTAACGGGGCCCAAATGGGAGGGCGCACTCAATAGCATCCAACCGAAAGCCGCAAAGGTGGGGGACGAAATAACTCTTGGCCTGTGCACCTCGTGCGCCAGCGCACCGAGCGACATGTCTGTCAATGCGACCGCCGGCGTTGCCGCTGCGGCTAACACCAACAATGCCGGAAAAGGAGCGGCGCCGGAGGAACTCAAGGTGCTGTTCTGCCCGAGGCAACCGGCAAAAATTCTGCGCTACTCGGTTGATCAACTGGTTGTAGCGGTTCCGGTAGGAGCTCGCTCCGGACCCATCGCCATCGTTCGCGACTTCGGAGCCACGTGGCTGGGAGACATCATTTATCTGCTCAAGCGATACGAATGCGAATATCCCGTCGAGTGGTCCTACAGTCTATTTACCCTCATTCCTATGTGGCAATGGGCTTACCCGGTGGCGTTTGGCGCTCCATATATAGAGATAGCCTTTGTGCCGCAGCAAGCCACGATCCAGGCATATTCAAAGTATGGGCGACTCGGTACCAGTGACACAGTACCGGTGAACCAACTGGTGACTATCTACTACCAAGTGGATCCTCCCGGTAGTGATCAGCAAATACCCGTGCAAATCACCGCCTCGACGGGAACGCTGAGCGATATCGGGATTTCGGGTGCAATTGGATTCACGGCATCGACCCCGGGAGATGCGTCGATCAAATTGAGCTGGGGCGCGCTGACCTCAACGATAGTCGTGCACGTAGTGCGCGCGACGGCATAGGGAGGATCCATAAATGGCCAATGGTGTCGGAAGTTGGGACCCACCCCTCGAAAACGTACTGGGAATCGTCGGCGTGCACGCCGTGGTGTTATATACGGGCAAAGTATTGTATTGGTGCTTCGACCAACGCGCCGTGGGCAAAATTAACTCTGGTACGGATGACTTCCAGAGATACTTCCCCGATCCCAACTTGGGTTCGTATCAAATCTGGGATCCGGCCACTGAGAAAGCGGGCGATGTAGAAGCTACCGGCCGAAACATCTTTTGTGGTGGCCAGTGTACGCTGCCTGATGGCACCATATTTGTCGCTGGTGGCCAAGATCAGTATGGCGCAATCGAACAGGCCACGACGGCACAAGCCTTCCTCCCTAACTGGTTCGACGCCGTCGTTGGCGGGTCGGATGAGGGTGCTCAGAAAGACGTGCACACCTTCGATCCGGCCGCGGACGAGTGGTTACGCTGGCCGGACATGCCGGAAGGGCGCTATTACCCGACCTGTTTGATTCTCGATGATGGCACGGCCTTTACCGCCTCCGGTCTATCCAATCTCCAGCGCTGGGTATTCTCAGGAGGCAATTGGTGCCAGACCGACACGTTTGAAATTCGCGCAGCCGGCCAACTCATATTCCGACAGCCACCTCAGAAATTCATGAGTGCCGATCAGTACGCCATTCTCAAGTTGCTGCCTGGGAGTAGGCACCTTTTTGTGCACATCAATACGACCACGTATCTGTTCGATCTTGCGAGCGCTTCTTTCATTGCAGGAGCGCAATTCATGCCGGCGGGCGTGGGAATGCAGACCTATCCGATGCAAACCGGTCACGTTTTATTACCGCAGAAGGAAGGCGACGCCCCGCGAATTCTCATTGTCGGCGGGAGCACGGCAACAGGCTTCGACTATGACACCCATTCCGATGCACCTGCCGTTCAGGATGCGTTTATTTTTGAATACAACGCAGCGTCTCCCACGGATTCGCACTGGCGATCGACAAACAATAAACCCAACTCTGCGCGATTGCTGAGTGACACAGTACTTCTGCCCGATGGAACCGTATTTGTCGTCAACGGTATTTCGGTGGGAGCCGCCGCGGGTCATTCAGGGCCGGCCGTGGGTACCGCGGAAATATTCGATCCGGTGAGCGAGACTTTCACGCTGGCGGCGCCGCCCTCGACGGCGCATCCGCGATCCTATCACTCGACGGCGGTCTTATTGCCCGACACGCGCGTCGCGATCGCCGGCAATACTGCGGCCTACAATCCTGGTGAATCCGCACCGGTCGATGATCAATCCATCGAAATCTACTCACCGCCCTATTTGAACGGCCAGCCGCGACCGGCGACTCCGGTCAATCTACCTTCCTCGGTCGATTATGGATCGACACTCTCGATCGCCAATTCGGCGACGCCGGTCATTGACGCGGTGATGATGATGCGACCTTGCGCGGTGACGCACTCTGTTGATATGGATCAGCGGGCCGTTCAGTTGGTGGTGACCGCAACCAACGGTGGAGCGCAGCTAAACATCGCCATCCCGTCGGATCATTCGCTGGCTCCTCCGGGACCCTATATGTTCTTCTTTTTGTCGAAAGGCATACCGTCCAACGCCAGTTTCATCTTTGTGGGCGTTCCCGCACCGGTGGCCGGAACGGGGAGCGCGCCGCCGCCAGATTGCGCGGCGGGTGGCCCCTACGCAGCCGTCAATCTGGGTACCTACGACGGCAATGGCACGGTAAATGAGAGTGAAGACGGGGATGTCACCATCGACAATATTGCCGACGGATTTACTTTGCAGCTGCAAAGCCTCCACGGAAGTATCACCATCAACCATAAGGTCGACCAACACTCCTATGCCATGCTGACAGCATGTGGGTCGGTGAGCATTGGCGAGAAAATCGATCAGCATTCGACCTGTATTATTGTTGCTCGTGGAAACGTCAGCATCGGACAAAAGATCGACCAGAGTTCCGACGGTGAAATCACGTCCATCGCCGGATCGATCGACATCGGCCAAAAAGTTGACCAGCACAGTACCGCCAAATTGATTGCCGGTACCACGGTGCACATCGGACAGAAAATTGACCAGCATTCAGACGTCACCATCATCGCGCAGGGCGATATCAACATCGATCAAGGATTGGATGGCAATTCCAATTCGGATATCACGTCGGTCAACGGTTCTATCACTATCGGTCAAGCGGTTGACGGAGGCGCAACGGCAACACTACGCGCTCCGAATGGTTCAATTACCATTGGGCAGAAGGTGGCCGGCGGCGCGCAGGTCAAATGGCATGCGTTGAGCTTTAATTGCCCCGACACGAGTGGAGGAACGGTCACGAACATTTGATTTGCTTGGACCATGCCGCGTGCTCGCGCCAAGAGACGGGACCGTAGGCGAGGGGGCGTAATAGTCGGCGCCGACCACCGCTCGGTGAGCACCAGCATGCACCACGTCACCGAAAGGGCAGTACTGCCCTCTGCGCGCGATCATTGCTTTGGTGATGGCACAGACCTCTAGATAGTCTATCCAAGCGGCATTATCCCCAGCGGATAGTGTGCTTTGCCGCATTTGCAGTCTCCAGTCCCTGGAAAAGGAGCCAGAAACTACTCGCGGGCAGCGCTAAAGCGGACATTTGAATCTGGCCACAACCGGACATTTGAACTTAGCCTCTACAAGCACTGTTCCTGCTAAATCAGAATGTCCTCTTTTCCTCTATTTAGAAATGTCCTCTTCGGACCCAGAACTAGGCTTTAGACGACGATTACCTGGTCGATCGCGAAGCTTGGAGATGAGGCCTCGAGGGCCCTCTAGCTGGTATCGTTCCACTAGGCGTCGAACCTGGCGCACGGTGAGTCCCA
>Ga0210406_10002348_pt1 | contig 21750 bp, 25 predicted proteins | sample IncBWC30MmetaG_FD_155454 | JGI IMG/M metagenome (GOLD analysis project Ga0210406, IMG submission 155454) | Forest soil microbial communities from Barre Woods Harvard Forest LTER site, Petersham, Massachusetts, United States - Inc-BW-C-30-M | ecosystem: Environmental > Terrestrial > Soil >...
CCCCTTCGCCTCCCGCGAGGGTTATCAACAGCTAGGTGTGTTTGCTACATAATTCCTGAGTGACCTGAGCCCGTCAAAGCGCGCGCATGAAGGCCACCAGATCCTGTTTCTCTTGCGGTGCCAGCTTGGTGCCGAGGACGAGGTTGAAGAACTCGACCGTGTCCTCGAGCGTCAGAAGACGCTCGTCGTGCATGTAGGGCGGGTTGTCCTTCACGCCGCGCAAGGGAAAGGTTTTGATCGGCCCGTCCCCAACGGCCATCATGTTGTTGATCATCACGGGCTTAAAGAAGCGCTCGGTCAGGAGGTTGTGCATCAGATTATCGGTGTAGAAAGGCGGCTGATGGCAAGTCGCGCATTGGCCCTTGCCGAAGAAGATCTCTTGGCCGCGCATCTCGGCTTGCGTCGCCTTGGCGGGATCGAGCTTGCCGAAAACGTCGAGCTTAGGCGCCGGCGGAAAGTCCAGCATCTCCTGGAAATCGGCCATGAAGTCGACCTGGCTGCCGCGCTCGAGCGGGTTCACTCCCTTCTTCGTGGCCGCCACGATGTCACCGTCGAAATAGGCGGTGCGCTGCTCGAATTCGGTGAAATCCTCGACTGTCTTCAGGGCACGTTGCGAGCCGAAGAGCCGCTGAATGTTTAGGCCGCGAAGGGATATCGTCTTGATGCGGTGGCGGAACCACTCGGGGCGGGCATCGGGGGCGAGGTGAGTGGCGCCGTTCTGGTGGCCGTTCGAATGGCAGTCAAAGCAAGCCGCACCCTGGCTGGGTATCTCCGAGCGGCGGTCATCGGTCGCGTTGAACTGCTGCTGTGGAAAGGGCGTCAGCAACAGGCGCAGCCCTTCCAGCTGTCTCGGTGTGAGAATGCCGTTGAACAGCTGGTAGTAATTGGTCAGCGAGACCAGCTTGCCCTGCGTTACGTCGCCGAGATCGGTCCGCTGGATCAGGTACATCGCCGGAGGAAACCCGGCCAGAAAGTGATCCGGCAGATCGAAATCCAGGTCGAACCGCTTCAGGTCTCGCGCGTCCTGCTGCTTGATCGCGTCGATCAGGAAGTGCGGAAAGACAAAGCCGCCCTCGGGGTGGTTGGGATGTGGCAAGGGGTAGAACCCCTTCGGGAAGACGTTCTGGTCGCGGATCTGGTCCGGGGTCATCGCCGCCAGCCTCTCCCAGGTCATCCCGGCCGGCAGTTTGACGCGCACGCCCTCTTGGATCGGTTTGCCGCGGTCCATCGTGACGCCCTGGGCGGGGCGGTCGCTCAAATCATAGCGCTCGTTGAGCAAGGACGTGTGTTCCTGCTCGACGCGCGGTTTGGCTGCGGTCAGCCGCGCAAAGAGCTGCGCAAAGGTCTCGGTACTCGCCACCGGCATGTAGCTGGTCAGCCCGCGTGGTCCCTGATTGAGACCTTCGGTGCCCATCAGATAAGGGTTCGGGGCCTGGGTCTGGGGTGCGGGTTGCTGAGCATAGACGTACCCGACTGTCAGTATCACGCCAGTGAACGCCGGAATGACCCAGCGCATGATGCTTTTTGGTCGGATCATGCTATTCCTCCCTCGCTCGTCCCCAGAGTTTCCTGACGCGGGTTGACGCGATCGTCGGGTCGCGCGACGCCGGGCGCTCGTGCCGTGCTGTGAACGCTGCAGTTCAAACTTCGTTGCGAGAAATCGGCTCGCGGCGAACAGAAGGGGCTGATTGACAAGCGGCCTTCGGAGCGGGACGGCCGGCAGACCATCATCGCCTTGACGGAGCCAGGCCGGGCACTCTACGCGGCGCTCGACGCCCGCTCCCGTGAGGGGATCGCGGCGCTGCTCGGCGGGCTCGACGCGGCGGACCAAGCCCGGTTGGTCGCGGCGCTCGAGACGGCCGAGCAGCTCTTAGGGCAGGCGCCGAAACCCGCCGGCCCGGCCTATATTCTGCGCCCGCACCAGCCGGGCGACATCGGCTGGATCATCCACCGCCACGGGGCGCTCTATGCCGAGGAATACGGCTTCGACGAGCGTTTCGAAGCCTTGGTCGCCCAGATCGCCGTCGCGTTCATCGAGAATTTCGACGCCGCGCGCGAGCGCTGCTGGATCGCCGAATGCCACGGTGGGGTCGCTGGTGCGGTGCTGCTCGCCAAGGAGAGCGAGGACGTCGCCAAATTGCGCCTGCTCTATGTCGAGCCGCGGGCGCGCGGGCTTGGGATCGGCAGCCGGCTCGTCGCCGAGTGCATCGGCTTCGCCCGCCAGCGGCGCTATCGCAAGATCACGCTGTGGACCAACGACGTGCTGGTCACGGCCCGCCATATCTACCAGGCGGCGGGCTTTCGCCTGGTGCGTGAGGAGCCGCACCGCAGCTTCGGGCGGGACCTCGTCGGGCAATTCTGGGAGCTCCCGCTGACGGGATCGCCTTAAGCGCGCCCTTGGGAGTGAACAGGGGCCGATCTACCTGCTCGGCACCGGCGAGAATGTCGAGACGCCGATGGTCAGCCAAATGGAGGACCTCGACCATCTGATGATCTACGACGCCTTTGCGCATCTGCCGATCTACGGCCTCGAAGATCTCGGCTTTGGGCCGCGCGGCGAGGCCGGCGCCTTTATCGCCGAGCGTAACACCGCCTCCGGCGGCAAATTGCCTTTGAACACCAATGGCGGCGGCCTCTCCTACATGCATTCCGGCATGTACGGCATGTACGCATTGCAGGAGAGCGTGCGCCAAATGCGCGGGATCGCCCCCGCGCAGGTGGAGGGCGCCAAGATCTCTGTCTGCCATGGTGTCGGCGGCATGTTCGCCGCCTCCGGCACCATCATCATGTCGAACGAGGCACTGTGAGCGGCGGCCAAAAGCCACTGTGAGCGAAAAGGCCCTCTCCGCTGGATGTTATTGTAAAGGGTTTATATACCCGTGTTACCTCAAATCGGTGGCTGAATTCGGGTCACAGCGGTGGAGGTAGCATTCGAATGCTCAGCCAACACGAGAATATGAAGAAGCCCGAAGCGTTGCGCCGCATGAACCAGCGATGCAAGGCTACCTTCTTCGACAATCGAACTGCCCACTTTTCCAATATCAACAACACAGAGCCAGTCTGGTGGTTTCACATACCTCTTAAAAAGGTAGAGGGACCTCGGTCAGAGGAATGCCTGCATTTAATTTGCTACGATCGGCGATCCTATAAACTTCGGCATCTCACGGTCCTGACTTCTTATTTTAGGGTAAATCTCAGGAAACCATCGAAATTACTTATAATAGACACTGACATTAAAAAAGTGATTCAGCTTGAATTGTCTATTCACAATGCACGTCTCTTCCAGGACCGGTGGAGTGGCTGCCGCTTTGGGCAGTTCGAATGCTGCGAGGTAGCTTGCGAACATTCCTGAAGGTCGCCTGAACCGTGAACAGCAGGAGGGGCGTATATATCTCAAATACGCTTCAATAAGATAGCCGCTTTGCCTGGTGTTGACCCGCGCCGATGGGGGCCGCCGACTTTGTCGCGATCCCCGTGCTGCGCTGTATGAAGACCTATGGCCTGACCCACGAGCAATCGGCGATGGTCGCGGTCGTGCAGCGCGAATGGTAGGAAAAGGACCTATGCCGCCGTCGCCGGCTTCGCTCGTGCCGATTATCGTATCCCTCGGCCGCGTTCGATTTCGTCGAGGAGCGGCGCCGGTGGGGCTGGCACGGCGGGTTTCTTGATGGGCAGTCGTGTGCCGTCCAATCTGTCGATCACGGCGTCGAGCGCCAGCAAGCGATCATCGAAAGTATGGAACTGGTCAACGTTCGCAATACACGCGGTCGCAAGATGAATGGCATCAGGCGGTTTTAATCCCGCGTGGCCTGCCAACATCAATCGTCGTGCAAAGTCCCCAAGATGCTTATCGACGTTAACTAACAGAATGTAATCGTTATCGAAAAAATCGCGGGTTCTCTGTTCATCAATTCCGCTTGCGCGGTTACGAGCGAGAACTTCGACCAACGCGATTGCTGATACGACGATCTCGATTACGCCCCTCTCTGCGTCATCGAGCACGGGTCGGCACATCGCAGCGCGGTCTTCTATGACCGTTTTCCCGTCCGGGCTAAAGATCCTCTCCCGCTGGATGTGCGCTATCCACGTGCATGAATCCCAAGCTACTCGGCTAGGAGAGGTTGCCATTTCGCAGCCTCTCCAAGTATTCCTCCGATTTCAGCCCACCCGTGAAGTTCTCATCGACGATGTCGCTCGAGCGGGGCAGTTCGTCTCTCGGTCGTAAGAATTGCACCGCATCGGATTCGATTTGTATTATTTGGCCAAGCGCCTTGTAGTAGATAGTACCGAAAACCCTGACACGCTTGTTTTTCCAAATATCGGCGATCTCGTGGCGCTCGACCTCGCTCTGCGCGCTCCCTCTTGCAATACATTTGATTGTTTCACCAGATACCCTGAGTTTTACAAAGAGAAGTGGGCGACCATAACCGTCGCGTTCTACCCCTTGCAGGACTCCCTCCAGCGATCCGATCTCGCGATATGGCTTTTCTTTGGGTCTGCGAACGGCGGTTATGTTCCTTGCAGCGAGCTTCGCCCCTGGTGGGGTAATCTCGATGGTTGGGATATCATCCCCGAACTCGATTTTTGTCAGACTCAGCCCATTGGTAACCCGCTCGAATAGTCTCTCTGTTTTTTCCAACACCGGTTCCGTAAAATAGCTTGGCCGTTCCGGTCTGGAACGCAGCGCCGATAGTCCCGCGAATATTCCTTCCTTCACCTGCTTCGTCCGACGCTCGATATTCATTCCGTGCCGGCGGGGGAAAGCGGTCAACTCGAACGCAAGCGGACTATTCTTGCTCGCGCCGGTCACCCGCCATTCGATCTCGCTGGCGCCATCTTCGGCCAGCGCTTGCTCCACCCCGCGCAGGATCGAATTCCAATCGCCGATCTGGGCAAGGAGGTCCTCCACCGTGGGCGCGTCTGTATCCGCGTTCTGCGCCCTTATCGTCAATCGGATCGGGTCGCTCATTCGCTTACACAACCGGCTACGTTGATCCTGGGCAGCGTAGCAGCAATTATAGCACGTATCGCATCACGATTGTCGGCGCCGCCGAGACCACGCGGCCTGGCGTCATTCCCGACATGTCGCAGATCCAGTTGCATGCTGTTTGCTTGACATAAGCAGCAAATTAGATGATTATATCAACGATCTTAAGCGGACCTGTCGTGTCGATGTGGACGAACTGGACAATCGGGTTGCAGTCGTCCGGCGGTTCAGCCGGTTTTACACCCGCAAGATCGGCGTCCTGCGCGAGGGGCTGCCCGGCAGCCCGCTGTCGCTGACCGAAGGCCGGGTGATCTGGGAATTGGCGCAGCGCGAGCGGGCGACGGCGTCCGAGCTCGCAGCCGAACTCGGTCTTGATGCCGGCTATCTGAGCCGCATTCTCGCCGGGTTCGAACAGAAGGGGCTGATCGAGCGGCGGCCCTCGGAGCATGACGGCAGGCGGCTTATCATCGCGCTCGGCGAGACGGGCCAAGCACTCTACGCGACAATCGATGCCCGCTCGCGCGAGGCGGTGGCGGCGATGCTCGGCGAGCTCGACGCCGCCGATCAGGTGCGGCTCGTCGCCGCCCTCGAGGCGGCCGAGCAGCTGCTGGCACCGGGTCGGAAGCCCGCCGGCCCTGCCTACATTCTGCGCCCGCCCGAGCCGGGCGATTTTGGCTGGATCATCCACCGCCACGGCGCCCTCTATGCCGAGGAATACGGCCTCGACCCGACCTTCGAGGCACTGGTCGCGCGGATCGCCGCGGCGTTCATCGAGAATTTCGATGCCGCGCGCGAGCGCTGCTGGATCGCCGAGTGCGAGGGTGCGGTCGCCGGTGCCGTGCTGCTCGTCAAGGAGAGCGAGGACGTCGCCAAATTGCGCCTGCTCTATGTCGAGCCCCGGGCGCGCGGGCTCGGCATCGGCAGCCGGCTCGTCGCCGAATGCATCCGCTTTGCCCGCCAGCGGCGCTATCGCAAGATCACGCTGTGGACCAACGACGTGCTGGTCTCGGCCCGCCATATCTACCAGGCGGCGGGCTTTCGCCTGGTGCGCGAGGAGCCGCACAAGAGCTTCGGGCGGGACCTCGTCGGGCAATTCTGGGAATTGCCGCTGACCCCATCGCCTTAAGCGCGCCGAGCGAGGGTCCTACGCTATCAGCGGGTTTCGCCAAGCCAAGCCGGGAAAGCGGGCGAAATCGCCGTCCGTCGAGCACAGGGTGAGCCCGTGCTCCAACGCCAGTGCGGCCAGGTGGGCGTCCGGCACCAGATTGCCGTGCACTCCGGGGAGTGCCAGAAACGCGCCGAGCAGCTCGGTATGACGTTCCGTCGGCTGCGGCACCCATGCCGTCTCACAGGCGAGCCACGCCAGCACCTGGGTCCACGCATCGGCGATCGGCTCGGGATGTTCGAAGACGCGCGGATTGGTCACCAGCCGCAGAAAGGCGGAGAGGCTCGGCCAGGGCAGGCCGACCCGAGGAACGCCGTTGAGCTGGCGGTCGAGCCAGAAGCGGGCCGCATCGTGCTGCGCAAACGAGTTGACATGGGCGTAGATCAGAATATTGGCGTCGACCAGGATCAATCAAAACCCTCGCCTTCAGCGATCGCCAAGGCCTCGCCGATGTCGTCGATGCCGGCTATCTGCAGCCGGCCGAGCGCCACCGAAGTGGTCCGAAAAGCCGCGCGCGGCTTCGCCGGAGCGGCCATTTCCTGCAGCCCGCGGCGCAACGCCTCGTTGACCAGATCCTTCCAGCTCGCGTTACGCTCTTTGCGCTGCCGCTCGAGCAGAGCGGCGACGTCGTCGTCAAGGGTCAGGGTGGTCCTCATGCATCAAATCATAAGAAGATCGATGCCTTGATGTCAACACGCCGCCTTCTGCGCGCCACAAAAGGGTGGTAGAAGCTCGGATCAGGTCGCGGATCACCCCCACCTGGTACCTTGCCTGCTGTCCCTGCTGCCTCCCTCAGCGGGCCGTTCCGTGCTCCCTGAGGTCGACCGACGACCGGACCCTAAATGGCTGATATAGAATGCTTTATGACAAAACTGGAGGTCCATTCGGGGCGATTTTTCGGAATTGTCCCTCACAGCAGGGAGACCGTCGGCGCCATGCCGCGACGCAACATTGACGCGCGGGGGTTGCGTTCATAAGTTGCGGCACGCGGACTTTTGAGGAAGGTGCGATGAAGCCGAACCGGCGGCCGGCCAACCCGTGTTTCTCCTCGGGCCCCTGCGCCAAGCGGCCGGGCTGGTCGCCCTCTGTGCTGGCGGCGGCGCTGACCGGGCGCTCGCATCGCTCGGCTGCCGGGCTGGCGCGGCTCGTCGAGGTCGTCGAGCGCTCGCGCGCGATCCTCGGCATCCCCGCCGACTGGCGGGTTGCGATCGTCGCCGGGTCGGATACCGGGGCGATCGAGATCGCGATGTGGTCGCTGCTCGGCTCCCGCGGCATCGATATGCTGGCCTGGGAGAATTTCGGCGAGGGCTGGGTCGCCGATGTCGAGCAGCTGAGGCTCGCCGATGTCCGGGTATTGAAGGCGCCCTACGGCCGTATCCCCGATCTGTCCGAGGTCGATCCCGCGCGCGACGTCGTCTTTACCTGGAACGGCACGACTTCCGGCGTCCGGGTGCCGAACGGCGACTGGATCGCCGCCGACCGCGCGGGGCTCACGATCTGCGATGCGACCTCGGCGGTCTTTGCCATGCGGCTGCCCTGGGACAAGCTCGATGTCGCCACCTGGTCGTGGCAGAAATCGTTGGGCGGGGAGGCGGGGCACGGCATGCTGGCGCTCTCGCCGCGCGCGGTCGAACGGCTCGAGAGCTACACCCCGCCCTGGCCTTTGCCCAAGCTCTTCCGGCTGACCCAGAAGGGCAGGCTGATCGAGGGCGTCTTCCGCGGCGAGACGATCAACACGCCATCGATGCTGTGCGTCGAGGATGCGCTCGATTCGCTCAAATGGGCCGAGAGGGTGGGCGGGCTCGACGGGCTCATCGCCCGCTCCGAGCAGAGCCTCGCGGCGATCAAGGCCTGGGTCGAAGGCTCCTCCTGGGTGCGCTTTCTCGCCGAGGACCCGGCGACGATCTCCTCGACTTCCCCGCAGCTGGCGATCGTCGATCCGTGGTTCGCGCGGATGTCATGGGAGGACCGCTTCCGCACCGCGCGGGCGATGACCAAGTGGCTCGAGGATGAGGGGGCGGCTTACGACATCGCCAGCCACCGCGCCTCGCCGCCGGGCCTGCGGATCTGGACCGGCGCCACGGTCGAGCCGGCCGATGTCGCGCTCTTGCTGCCCTGGCTCGACTGGGCCTGGGACGAGCAGCGCCAGGCGGCGAGAGCCGCTTAGATTCCACCACAGAGGCACGGAACACAGAGAAGAAGAGCTCTCCCTCTCTGTGGCCTCGGTGCCTCGGTGGTGCATATCCGAAAGAGGTGCAATGCCGAAGGTGCTGATTGCTGACGCCCTGAGCCCGCGCGCCGCCGAGATCCTAGCGGCGCGCGGGATCGCGGTCGACTTCCTTCCGGGCTTGCCAGCCGCCGAGCTGAAAGAATGCATCGGCGCCTATGACGGGCTCGCGGTGCGCTCGGCGACTAAGGTCACCAAGGGGCTGCTGGCCCATGCCGGCCAGCTTCGGGTAATCGGCCGCGCCGGTATCGGGGTCGACAACATCGATGTCGAAGCGGCCACACAGCGCGGCATCGTCGTCATGAACACGCCTTACGGCAACTCGATCACCGCGGCCGAGCACACGATCGCAATGCTCTTCGCGCTATGCCGGCAGATCCCGGCCGCCGACCGCTCGACCCAAGCCGGCAAGTGGGAGAAGTCGCGCTTCATGGGGGTGGAGCTCAGCGGCAAGACGCTCGGCGTCATCGGCTGCGGCAATGTCGGCGCCGCGGTTGCCGAGCGCGCCCTCGGGCTGCGCATGAAGGTGGTCGCCTACGACCCGTTCCTGTCGGTCGAACGCGCCCGCGATCTCGGCGTCGAGAAGGTGGCGCTCAAGGCGCTCTACACCAGGGCCGATTTCATCACCTTGCACACGCCGCTGACCGAGGCGACCCGCAACCTGATCGGCGCCCGCGCGCTCGCCTCGATGAAGCCGGGCGTGCGGCTCATAAATTGCGCGCGCGGCGGTCTCGTCGTCGAGGCGGACCTCGCCGCCGCCCTCGACAGCGGTCACGTCGCCGGTGCCGCGATCGACGTCTTCGCCGAGGAGCCGGCGGTCGCGAGCCCGCTCTTCGGCCGCGACAATGTCGTTGCCACCCCGCACCTCGGCGCCTCGACGAGCGAGGCTCAGGAGAACGTCGCCCTGCAGATCGCCGAGCAGATCGCCGATTTCTTGCTGACGGGTGCGGTCTCGAACGCGGTCAACATGCCCTCGCTCAGCGCCGAGGAAGCCCAGCGGCTCAGCCCTTACATGAAGCTCGCCGAGCAGCTCGGCAGCTTCGCCGGACAGCTGACCGAGACCGGGATCAAATCGGTCGCGGTCGAATACGAAGGGGCGATCGCCGAGCTCAACGTCAAGCCGTTGACCGCGATCGCGCTGACCGGACTGCTCTCGCCGCAGCTCGCTTCGGTCAACATGGTCAACGCGCCGGTCATCTGTCGCGAACGCGACATCCGGGTCAGCGAGACGCGGCGCGCCGAGCCGGTTGATTACCAGACCTTGATCCGGGTCGTGGTCGAGACCGAGCGGCGCTGCCGAGAGGTCGCCGGCACGCTCTTCGGTGGCGACAAGCCGCGCCTCGTCTCGGTCGAAGGCATAGCGCTCGAGGCGGAGCTAGGACGCAACGTCTTGTTCGTGCGCAACTCGGACAAGCCCGGGTTCATCGGCGCGCTCGGCAATGCGCTCGGTGCGGCCGCGGTGAACATCGCGACCTTCCATCTCGGCCGCGCCGCTCCCGGCGGCGAGGCGATCGCACTCGTCGAGGTCGACCAGACGCTGACCCAGCCGATCCTCGACACGGTGCGTGCTCTGCCCAACGTGATCCAGGTCAAAGCGTTGCGGTTCTAGGTCGAGCGCAGCTTCGCTAGGCTATTCGCGTTATGAGTGACACCCCCCACCCGGCCCTGCTCCCTACCGGCATACACGATCTGCTGCCGCCCGAGGCCGAAGCCGAGGCCGCGGTCGTATCGCGACTGATGGCGACGTTGGCGGCGCACGGCTACGAGCGCGTCGAGCCGCCGCTCGTCGAGTTTGAGGAGACATTGTTCTCGGGGGCCGGGGCGGCGATGGCAACCGCGACCTTCCGCATGATGGATCCGATCTCGCATCGCATGATCGGCGTCCGCGCCGATATGACCCCGCAGATCGCGCGGATTGCCGCAACCCGGCTCGGCAGCGCGCCACGGCCGCTTCGGCTCAGCTATGCCGGCCAGGTGCTGCGGGTCAAAGGCTCCGAGATCCGACCCGAGCGGCAGATCGGCCAGGTCGGCGGCGAGCTGATCGGTGCGGAAGGCCCGGCCGCCGATATCGAGGCGATAGCGGTAGCCGGAGAGGCGCTTGCTATGCTGGGCGTCTCTCGCCTCTCGGTCGATATCACATTGCCGACACTGGTGCCGGCAATTGCCGAGGCATACGATATCGGCGGCGCGCGCGCCGCGGCGTTGCGCGCGGCCCTCGACCACAAGGACGCTGCTGCCGTCGCCGCCGTCGCGGGGGCGGCTGGCGAGCTGTTGGAGCCGCTTCTTGCCGCTGCCGGTCCCGCTGCAGCGACCCTAGCTGCCCTCGATCGCCTGGTTCTACCGGCGCGGGCGCGCGCCGAGCGGATCCGGCTGGGTGCCGTCCTCGACGGGCTTGCGGTCGCCGCTCCGGAGCTCAAGGTTACGGTTGACCCTGTCGAGAACCGCGGTTTTGAGTACCACACGGGGATCAGTTTCACGCTCTTTGCCGCCGGTCCTGCGGCCGACGGCCCGCCCGGTGAGCTCGGCCGCGGCGGCCGATACGATGCAGGCGACCCAGCCGCACCGGAGCCGGCGACAGGCTTCACTCTTTATACCGACACGATCCTTCGGGTGTTGCCGGAGGCGACTGCGACGCGCCGCGTCTTGCTGCCGCTCGGCTCCGATCGCGCTCGGGCCGATGTCCTGCGCAGGGCGGGCTGGGTCACGGTCGCAGCACTAGATCCGGCAAGCGATTGGCGGGCCGAGGCAAGCCGCCTCGGCTGCAGCCATGTCCTCCAAGGCGAGGCGCCGGTGGCGGTCGGCTAAGGGAGGTGGAAGATGGGCAATGTCGTCGTGGTCGGCGCCCAATGGGGCGACGAAGGCAAGGGGAAGATCGTCGACTGGCTGTCGAACCGGGCAGACGTCGTGGTGCGCTTTCAGGGCGGCCACAACGCCGGCCACACCCTCGTCATTGGCAATGTCGAGTACAAGATGAGCCTGCTTCCCTCGGGGGTGGTGCGGCCGGACAAGCTGTCGATCATCGGCAACGGCGTCGTCGTCGATCCCTGGGCACTCGTCGCCGAGATCGAGACGATGCGCAAAAAGGGGCTCGACATCTCGCCGCAAAACCTGCGGCTCGCCGACAACGCCGCACTGATCCTGCCGTCGCACGGCGCGCTCGACCGCGCCCGCGACGAGCGCCGCGGCGACCAGAAGATCGGCACGACCGGCCTCGGCATCGGTCCGGCTTACGAGGACAAGGTCGGGCGCCGGGCGATCCGGGTCTGCGATCTCGCCGATTCCAAGGCGCTCGAATGGCGGGTCGACGAGGTGCTGCTGCACCACAACGCGCTGCTCCGCGGCCTTGGCGAGCCCGAGGTCGATCGCGCCGAGCTGCTCGCCGCGCTGATCGCCGTCGCGCCCCGCATCCTGCCTTATGCAGATCAGGTTTGGCGTCTGCTTGACGATGCGCGAAGCCAAGGCAGGCGTATCCTGTTCGAAGGCGCGCAGGGTGCGATGCTCGATGTCGACCACGGCACCTATCCGTTCGTCACGTCGTCGAACACGGTGGCAGGACAGGCCGCGGCCGGGTCGGGTATCGCTCCGGGCGCGGTCGGCTACGTACTCGGCATCACCAAGGCCTACACAACTCGCGTCGGCAGCGGGCCGTTTCCGACCGAGCTCAAGGACGCGATCGGCGAGAAGCTCGGCGAGCGCGGCCGCGAGTTCGGGGTGGTTACCGGTCGCAAGCGGCGTTGCGGCTGGTTCGACGCGGTCGCCGTGCGGCAAGCGGTCAAGACCGGCGGCATCACCGGCATCGCGTTGACCAAACTCGACGTTCTCGATGGCTTCGACGAGGTCAAGTTCTGCACCGCCTACCGCCGTGGCCGAGAGACCTACGATTACGTCCCCTCGGGGATGACTGCCCAGGCCGAGCTCGAACCGGTGTACGAGACCGCCGAGGGCTGGCGCGAAAGCACGCGCGGCGCGCGTTCCTGGGCCGATCTGCCGGCAACCGCGATCAAATACATCGTGCGGCTGGAGGAGCTGATCGGGGCACCCCTGGCGCTGCTCTCCACCAGCCCCGAGCGCGAGGATACCGTGTTGGTGCGCGACCCCTTCGCTGATTAGCGGACGCCCCGGACCTGGGGGGCGGCGGCAGTCCTGCCGAGCCCGGAGTGCTCGCCGATATAGCCATCGACATGGCCGGCAATCGTATCGAGGCGGTCGGCGAAGTAATGATCGGCGCCCGCGATCTTGCGGAAGTCTATCTTGATGTCACGCTGGTGCGCCAGCTTGGTGACCAGCCGCTGCACCGACTCCACCGGCACCACGGTATCCTGATCGCCCTGCAGAACCAGGCCAGATGAGGGGCAGGGCGCGAGAAACGTGAAATCATAGATGTTCGCAGGTGGCGATACGGCGATGAAGCTCTCGATCTCCGGCCTTCGCATCAGCAGCTGCATGCCGATCCAGGCGCCGAACGAGAAACCGGCGATCCAGCAAAATTGCGCATTCGGATTGTAGGTCTGCAGCCAGTCCAGCGCCGATGCGGCGTCGGACAGCTCGCCCTCGCCTCGGTCGAAACTACCCTGGCTGCGCCCGACGCCACGAAAGTTGAAGCGCAGGGTCGAAAAACCGCGACGCACAAAACATTGGTACAAGGTGTAGACAACCTTGTTGTTCATCGTGCCGCCATGCTGGGGATGAGGATGGAGCACGAGCGCCATCGGGGCCGCCGGCACGCGCGCATGGTGATAGCGCCCCTCGATCCGGCCCTCCGGGCCATTGATGATCACATCAGGCATGATCGATCGAACTCATACCCGAGCTGCCGCGTCGGACAATCGCGGCCGCAGGGGGGAATTGATGCTCTCCATTTCTTGATCGCATTCGTCGGACAATTATATGCTTGCTCTGGCTCCACCGATGCGGCGCGGTGACGCTGCGTAGCATCAGCGACTAACATAACATAGTGACCGCGATGCTCTTTAAAAACCTGCGCGACGAAATCGACGCCACGCTTGCCCGCGATCCGGCCGCCCGTTCTCGACTGGAAGTCGTGCTGTGCTACCCCGGCTTTCACGCCCTGTTGTTCCACGGTGTCGCACATTCGCTGTGGGAGCATCGTTGGCGGCTTGCCGGGCGTTTCGTATCGCATCTCGGGCGAATGCTGACCGGTATCGAAATACATCCCGGCGCGCGCATCGGCCGACGCTTGTTCATCGACCATGGGATGGGGGTAGTGATCGGCGAGACCGCGGAGATTGGCGACGACTGCACACTTTATCATGATGTGACTCTGGGCGGCCGGGCCCCTCGACGCGGTGAACTCGGGCAAAAGCGACATCCGACCCTTGGCAACGGCGTCATTGTCGGTTCCGGCGCACAGATCCTCGGTCCGTTCCATGTCGGTGACGGCGCCCGGATTGCGCCGCAGGCCGTTGTCCTGTCGGAGGTGCCCGATGGGGTAACGATGGTCGGTCTACCCGCCCGCCCAGTCGCCAAGCGCAACGCGGAAAAGCAATCCGAGACGGTGTTCCAGGCTTATGGCATTCCCGGCGAGAACATCCCTGACCCGATCGCGCGTGCACTCAATGGGTTGCTCGACGAAGTGACGAGCCTTCGAGCGCGCCTGGCTGAACTCGAGAAGGGCGAGCTTGCAGGCACGGGCACCGGCGGGACGACCCTTGAGTTCCGACACAGCAGCAGGACCGGTGACAAGGAGAGCGTGGCCTGAGGATCCAACAATGCGGCTGAGCACCAAGGGGCGTTATGCTGTCATGGCGATGGTCGACCTCGCACAACAGGGTAGGGGCGAGCCGACCTCGCTCGCCGAGATCGCCGAGCGCCAGGAGATCTCGCTGTCCTACCTCGAGCAGCTCTTTGCCATGCTGCGCAAGGCCGGGCTTGTGAAGAGCGTGCGCGGCCCGGGCGGCGGATATCTTCTCGCCCACGATCGCAGCGAAACGCGGATCGCCGACATTATTCTCGCCGTCGACGAGCCGATCCGCGCGACACGCTGCCCTCCGGGCTCGGCGACCGGCTGCCGCGGCGATCGGACGCGGTGCCTGACCCACGATCTGTGGGAGGAACTCGGCAACCAGATCCATCTCTATCTCAGTTCGGTTTCGCTCGCGGATGTCTGCGAGCGTCGCGTGCTCGGGACAAGCGGCCGGATCCATTGCGAGAGCGTTGGCACCACCGTTGCGGGTGCCAGATGAGTGGGAATGCCCGCGGATGGTCCGGCAGGGAGGTCCGAACTCGGACCTATCTCGACTGGAATGCGACCACGCCGTTGCGGCCCGAAGCTGCGGCGGCAATCGCGTCAGTACTTTCTCATTGCGGCAATCCGTCCTCTGTCCACCATTGGGGCCGCGCGGCGCGGCAGGCGATGGAGGGCGCCCGGCAATCGGTGGGGGCTCTGCTCGACGTCCGCCCCGAGCGGATCATCTTTGTCAGCGGCGGCACCGAAGCGAACCATCTTGCGCTCTTGGGGACTGGGCGCAATCGGGTACTCGTCTCTGCGGTCGAGCACGATTCGGTTCTTCGTGCGGTTCCCGAGGCGGAACGGATACCGGTCGACCACGACGGGATCGTCGAGCTCGACATGCTGGACCGCCTTCTCGCCGCCGGTCCACGGCCGGCCCTGGTCTCGGTCATGCTCGCGAATAACGAGACGGGGGTGATGCAGCCGGTCGCCGAAATCGCCAGGATCGCACGAGGACACGACGCGCTGTTTCATTGCGATGTCGCACAGGCCGCCGGGAGGATTGCTCTTGACGCCGCAGCGATCGGCGCCGATCTCGTCAGCTTATCCGCGCACAAACTTGGCGGCCCGCCGGGTATCGGCGCGCTGGTTGTAGCTGGCGGGATGGAGTTGACGCCATTGTTGCGCGGCGGCGGCCAGGAAAGCGGGCGCCGCGCCGGCACCGAAAATCTGCTGGGGATTGCCGGTTTCGCTGGCGCAGCCGGGGCCGCGGCGACGCAAATCGCGGTTTACGACCGCATCCGCGAGCTGCGTGACAGTTTGGAGGCGGGTATTGCTGCCATAGCTCCCGACGCGGTGGTTCTCGGTGCCGCGGTACCGCGGTTGCCCAACACCACCGCAGTCGCGATGCCGGGTCTCTCGGCCGAGACTCAAGTCATCGCCCTCGATCTCGACGGTGTCATGGTCAGCGCCGGAGCCGCCTGCTCTTCGGGCAAGGTCGGCCCGAGCCATGTGCTCCAGGCGATGGGAGTTGGACCCGATCTCGTCGTTTCGACGATCCGGGTCAGCCTCGGCTGGACCTCGTCCGAAGCCGATGTCGGCCATTTCCTTGAAGCCTGGGCCGCGCTCTATCAGCGCTGCCGCGGTCGAGCGCCGAGAGCGCACGCCGCGTGACCGCGACCGCCCCAGCGCCGCTCTCGGGCCGGAAATTGCCTCGGCCCAACGCGATGCCGATCTATCTCGACAATCAGTCCTCGACTCGGCTCGACCCCCACGTACTCGACGCGATGCTGCCCTATTTCATTGAGCAATACGGCAATCCGCACAGCGCGAGCCACCCTTACGGTCGGATTGCCGCCGAGGCGATCGAGCAGGCGCGCGGCGAAGTCGCTGCTCTCATCGGTGCCGATCCGCGCGAGGTGATATTTACCTCAGGCGCCACCGAAGCGAACAATCTGGCGATCAAGGGCGCGGCGCGTTTTGCGCGCGAGCATCCGCGCAGCGCTACGCCACGCGACCATATCGTGACGCTGACGACCGAGCACAAATGCGTGCTGGAGAGTTGCCGCCAGCTCGAGCGCGAGGGCTTCCAAGTCACTTATCTGCCGATTCAAGCGAGCGGCCTGGTATCGCTCGATGCGCTGGCCACGGCACTGAGTGAGCAGACGCTGCTAGTCTCGGTGATGGCTGCGCACAACGAGATCGGGGTCATCCAGCCGCTCGTAGAGATCGGTGAGATATGCCGCTCAAAGGGGGTGCTGTTTCATACCGATGCCGCTCAGGCCTTCGGTAAGATCGCGCTCGACGTCGACGCCATGCGCATCGACCTCATGTCGATTTCCGGCCACAAGGTCTATGGACCCAAAGGCATCGGCGCACTCTACATCCGCCGGCGGCCTCGGGTGCGCCTGCTGCCGCTGATCGACGGCGGCGGCCAGGAGCGGGACCTGCGGTCGGGAACCTTGCCAACGCCCCTCTGTGTCGGAATCGGTCGCGCGGCCGGGATCGCAGCGACAGAGATGACCGCCGAAGCACGACGGCTGCGACAGCTGAGAGACCGCCTGCAAACGGGGCTCACTCGCCGGGTGGCCGGACTCCGCCTCAATGGCGATGCCGAGAGCCGTCTGCCGGGGAGCCTCAATTTCTGTTTCCCCGGGATTCCGGCAATCCAGCTGATTGAGGCATGTCCGGGAATAGCGATCTCGACTGGGTCGGCCTGCACCTCGGCGAGCGTGGAGCCCTCTTACGTGCTGCGAGCACTCGGGCTGTCGGATGAGGATGCAAATACAGGGATTCGCATCGGCCTTGGCCGGTTTACGACGCCGGCGGAGGTCGATTTGGCCATCGATGCGCTGGCCGCCGCCGCGACCCGGCTGGCGGCTGACAGCGGGATGGCGGGAGAGAGCAGAAATCCTATATAGGAACCGACATCTCGGCTCGCGCCGATGGTTTAGGGTTGGACTTTGGAGACGCACAGATGTTGGCGAGAAAGCAGGCTTTGGCGGTGACCGACGCGGCGGCGCAGCGTATCCAAGCGCTGCTCGCCAGGCGCGACAAGCCGTCGGTCGGCGTGCGGGTCGGTGTGCGCTCGCGCGGCTGCTCGGGGCTCACCTACACGATCGAATATGCCGACGAGAGAGGCAGATATGACGAGGTCGTCGAAGACAAGGGGGTGACGATACTGGTCGATCCGAAGGCGGTCATGTTTATCCTCGGGACTGAGATGGATTATGTCGAAGAGAAGCTGCAGAGCGGATTTACCTTCCGCAATCCGAACGAGAAGGGGCGTTGCGGCTGCGGTGAGTCCTTCCACGTCTAGCGGGGCATACGCAATCGCGTACCGGTAGCCCTGCGTGAAGCTGTTTCAGATAGAGGAACCGGACGGCGGGCCGGTGGATCCCCGAGCGTCGGGCGCCGCAATCGGCATCGACGCGGGCGGCATTCGCGCCGAAGTCGCGTTCTCGGTCGGCGGGAATGCGCTCGTTCTGGATGATCGCGACGGGTTCGAGCAGGCGCTGGCGGTGCCGGGGGATTCGGCTGGAACGGCAGTGTGGCAGGAACTCTTCGAAGGGGCGCGGATGCGCGCCGAGCGAGCGCTGGCACGGCCGGTGAGTGATGCGGTGATCGTGCTCGCGGCGCCACCGGATGGCCGCACCACGGCGTCCATTACGAAGGCTGCGGCAGACGCGGGGCTTGGGGTGTTGCGTCTCGTGGGCAGGGGCGAGCTGTCGGCTGGTTTGCCTGCGGCGCTCGCGGCTGCGATGCTCGCCGAAGATTTGGCGCCGCGCTTGGGGTTTGATACACCGGACGCGGGCTAATGCCAAAGATGACCTTTATCGAGCGTGATGGGACTCGCCGAGAGGTCGACGCGCCGCTCGGTGCCTCGGTCCTCCAAGTCGCGCGACGCCACGACATCGACATCGAAGGTGCCTGCGAGGGCTCGCTCGCCTGCTCGACCTGTCACGTGATTGTCGACACGGAGTGGTACGACCTGCTGAAGGAGGCGAGCGAGGATGAGGATGATATGCTGGACCTCGCCTTCAATCTTACCCAGACCTCGCGGCTTGGTTGTCAGATCATCATTACCGAGGAGCTCGACGGCTTGACGGTGCGACTGCCTGCGGCCACCCGAAACCTGCTTCTAGGCTGACCCGGACCCGCAAATGACCGGCGAGCCGGCGCTCTTCCCTCGTTTGGTCCGAGCGTCGGAGGATAACTGGCGGGCCTATGTCGGCCACGAGTTCGTGTTGCAGCTCGCCAGCGGCGTTCTGCCGGAACCGTGCTTTCGGCGCTACCTGGTCCAGGATTATCTGTTTCTGATCCATTTTGCCCGCGCTTGGGGGCTGGCGATCTACAAGTCCGACACGCTGAGCGAGATGCGCCGGGCGCAGCGGCTGGTCGCGGCGACGCTCGATATCGAGATCGGGCTGCACATCGACTATTGTCGCGGCTGGGGCCTTTCGGAACCAGTGATGGCCGCCGAACCCGAGGCGCCGGAAACGATCGCCTATACTCGCTTCGTGCTCGACCGTGGTGTCGCTGGCGACCGGCTCGACCTCGAAACCGCACTGGCTCCGTGCCTCGTTGGTTATGCGGTAATCGCCGCAGAGCGGATGGCCGATCCGGCAACCCGGCTCCACCAGAATCGCTATCGCGAATGGCTCGAGATGTACGCGGGAGCGGAATACCAGACACTCGCCCGGGAGGCTGAAGCAGCACTCGACGACCAGTTCATCCGGCGCGGCGGCGACGGGCGCTTTGCTTCTCTAGCGGCCAATTTCTCTCTCGCGGCTCGGCTCGAGGCCGGGTTTTGGCGAATGGGGCTGGAGGTGCCGCCGTGACCACGGTGGATCTCGATCTCGCCGGCAATCGGGCCGGCCATCGCGTTGTGGTCGCGATGTCGGGCGGGGTCGATTCGTCGGTGACCGCCGCGCTCTTGGTCGAGTGCGGCTTCGAGGTCGTGGGTATCTCACTGCAGCTTTACGACCATGGCGCGGCGACGGGTCGCAAGGGTGCGTGCTGCGCCGGCCAGGACATCGCCGACGCGAGGCGCGTCGCCGAGCGTCTCGGCATTGCGCATTACGTTCTCGATTACGAGAGCCGGTTCAAGCAGGAAGTCATCGACGATTTCGCCGCCAGCTATCGCCGCGGCGAGACGCCGATCCCGTGCGTCCGCTGCAATCAGCGGATCAAGTTTCGCGACCTTCTCGCCACCGCGCGCGATCTCGGCGCCTCGGCACTCGCCACCGGCCACTATGTACGCCGCATTACGGGCCCGGGCGGACCCGAGCTGCACAAGGCTTGCGATGCGGCACGCGACCAGAGTTATTTCCTGTTCGCGACGACACGCGCCGAGCTCGACTATCTACGCTTCCCGCTGGGCAGATTTGCGAAGGGGGAAACCCGCGAACTGGCGCGACGTTTCGGGCTCGGCGTCGCCGACAAGCCGGACAGCCAGGATATCTGCTTCGTCCCGCGGGGATCCTATGTTGATATCGTCGAACGCTTGCAGCCGGAGGCAGGCGAGCCCGGCGATATTGTCGATCTGACGGGGCGGGTGCTGGGCCGTCATCGGGGCATCGCGCACTTCACGGTCGGTCAGAGGAGGGGGCTCGGGATCGCCGCCGAAGAACCCCTGTACGTGTTGCGTCTCGACCCCGAGGAGCGGCGCGTGGTAGTCGGTCCGCGCTCTGCGCTCGGCGCGACCCGGCTTTCTCTGGGTGAGGTCAACTGGCTTTGTCCGCCGGTGCCATCCGGCATCTCGGTCACGGCCAAGCTGCGCTCGACGCAGCTACCGGCGGCCGCGACGCTGTTCCCAGGTGCTTCGCCCGGCGAGGCGGAAGTCGTGCTCGACGCCCCGGTGGGAGCGGTGGCGCCGGGCCAGGCCGCGGTGCTTTATGATGGCGAGCGGGTGCTCGCCGGCGGCTGGATCCGGCGGCCCGCCCGGCTGGCGCCGCTTGACCCGCATCCCTCCATCTCCTATATGCGAGCCCCTCGCGGCGGGATAGCTCAGCTGGTTAGAGCAGGGGAATCATAATCCCAAGGTCGGGGGTTCAAATCCCTCTCCCGCTACCAAATAAAACTCCGTAAAATCATTATGATAACACGCGGGGCTGCCCTTCTGGCAGCCCTTTTTGTGTTGCATAGTGTTGCGACATAATCCTAAGGATTTCCGCGGGTTACAAACGAGTGCGAGCAACTCCCTGCGACATGGTTGCGACAAGGAGCCACCCAAAACTCAGGGATATGACGATCCTGAGGAGACAGGATTAAATGACGGTCGTAAAGATTGCGATACGATAGCATCCGATCGGATCGAGATGTTGTGGCTGGCGCAAATTAGCATACAATAGAAGCGGACCCGCCGGGGTAAGGGGCTCGACCCCCGGGCGAGGCGGAGGCTCCACATCTGGTACGAGTCGAAATTCATTTCGCTGCACGATGCCCCGCTTCTGATCGCGGAGTGGCTAGAAGCCGCGGGGTGGCCGCGGTATGGCTCGGCAGCGTGGCGCGCTGAGACCCTCGTCGCAGAGTTCGAGGACTGGCTCAAGAAGCGCGAGCAACTGCTGGCTAACGCACTTGCCTTGGCCAAGCGAAACCCCTGTTTTGAGCCCTCGGTTGAGAGAGCCAGAGCCCTCATCGCCTACACAACTGCTGGCTTGGATAAGGCCCGTGCTGAATTCCTCCACCTTTCGGGCGAACCGCGTCGCTGGCCTGCCAGGGTTGAGGCGAAGCGCCTACTCGATTTGGCGGCGGCCGACAGCGAGATAATCGCCATTAGCGACTTTGTGGAGACCCCAGCGTCTCGCCCGATAAGCAATTACGTCGTCCCGGCTTACGCGTTCACTCGTGACGGTCGAATCAGCCAGCGCCGGAGCGCGATCCACGCGCCTTGGGGACTACACGAAAACGTAAAGTTCGAAATCGCAGCGCTAGAAGCTTGGCGGAAAGGCCGCCGAGTAGCTGAGGTAGCACCGGACGTCGTGGTCGCTGAAGGTCCCTCAAAACAGCCTGTCGATCTCGATCAAAAGCGCGATTGTGACCTGCAGAGTGGCCCACCCGAAAGGCGGCTCGCGTCTGAGGCAGAACTGGGAAAAGCGATCCTCAAAATTGGAAGAATGCCGGAAAAAAGGCTTCAACAATCCTTACAAACGGAGTTGCCTGGTAAGCACTTCTCTCGCGATTTGATGCGCAAGCTTTATAACCAAGAATTTGGAGAACGTTGCTTGGGACGGCCGAAAAAAAGTCGCGGAAAGATAAGTCGCGGAAATTAAGTCGCGGATTTCACGCGACTTTTGACCGCGATTTTTCCCCTACTTAGATCTCGCATCCATTGTCATGGATTGCGAAAGACTAAAGATGACGACCGAAGTGACTGAGGCGAGGGCTGGCAAGGACGGTGCTGGGCTCGCAAGCGACTTGCTATGGGGCGCGGCCGCGATAGCGACCGAACTCGGGATACCGCGCCGGAAAGCGTTCTATTTGTTGGAGACCGGCCGGATCAGGGCGAAGAAGCTCGGCGGTTTGTGGGTAGGCTCACGCTCCGGCTTGCACGAGCAATTCCGCGGCTCGGTTGATTGACGCATGGTTGCACAAGGCGATCGGCCGGCGCGATCGTCATGCGCCAGCCGGTTCGACCAGAAGCGAGTCGAGACCCGCCGTCTGCAAAGTGAACGGCATGT